>JAABUQ010000120.1_pt1 | contig 157945 bp, 101 predicted proteins | sample 5560001 | NCBI WGS metagenome assembly JAABUQ01 (sample SAMN10711888, study PRJNA513371) | rock metagenome | isolation source: Antarctica rocks | place: Antarctica: Victoria Land, Finger Mt nord | collected 2015-12-18
CACCCCCCCCGCCACCCCCGCCGCCGATGCCAAAGCCAAGCGCGACTGCACCACGTGCGAGAACAAGGTAGAGGTCCCGGGCAGTTTCGTAGCGACGTTCCAGGAAGTCTCTAGCACTTTCGAAGAAATATTCGAGGATCTCCTGCCCAACCACTCCGAGAAGCGGGATGTTGCCGAGGGTTCAGGCGAGGAAACCGACGACTGGGCCGGGCACGAGCGCGGGATCTGGGCTGTCAGTGAGGATGACTTGGATCTGATGCTCCAGAGCACCACAGCCACCTCCACCGCCGACCTAGCCCAGTCCACCGATGACGTCCGCTACCCTGCCTCCGCACTCACCGGCCTACCAAACGATTCAGCAGACGACTTGCTGCCCAACCATTCCGAGAAGCGGGATGTCACCGTTGCGGGCGAGTTGAGCGCGGACGAGCTGAAAAGGCTCGAGGGTACGGATCTCAGTACCATGTTCGTTCCCCTCCATTCTCCTATTGCACCCTACGAAGAAGCAGGAGACGACCACGGGATGATGCCCCCTCACACCAGCGCAACCTCCACCGCCGAGCTAGCCCACCCCCCTTCCGCCCTCCTCCGCCGCACCATCATCTCAGACGAATACAACCCCCTGAACCCGCTCTTCCCCGACCGCAACCCCCTAAACCCGCTCATCAAGGGGAAGCCCACCGACGCCACCGTGCGCGCCGCGTCCTACGCGCGCAACTACCTCTTCTACGCACAGTTCTACCTCAAGAAGCTGCAGCGCGAGGCGGCCGATGCGCAACGGAATGCAGACCAGCAGGTGAGTCTGGGGCGGCCGGCGGTCAGGGAGAAGGCGTATCTGGAGAAGAAGAAGAAGGCGATGGTGGGGTTTGATGTCAGGGTGCAGCATTTGGCGGAGGAGGCGGAGAGGCTGAGTGTGGAGGCGGATGGGGCGGTGTTGGGGGGGACTTCGGGGAAGAATGATGAGGGGTTTCTGGGGCGGTAAGGTGGAGAGGGGTAAGGGGTGTTGGTGGGGATGTGTCTGTGTTTTCGATTAATGGCAGGGGGTTTTCTGATGGAGATTGTAAGGAGGGTCTGCGTTTTTTTGAATGATGAGGAAGGAAACGGGAGAGGGGTTGGAAGTGAAAAGTTGCATATCCTGCCTCTATGCGAGTGTCAGAGAAAAAATGTGTCTCTCGGCGATTGGAGTGCTCCGATCTGTGCCTATGATTGAGGTTTTTGCCTCCTTCGAAGGAAGGTCAGAAATCAGGATCGTAGCGCCCGAGACGAGCTCAGCGAGCTGGCATGTAACATGATCTTAGCTCTGCCCGCGATTCAGCCTCACATTTATCGTTGAGCTTCTGGGAGACATGCAGGAGCTGGCAAGGGAGGATGGCACCACTGTACTCTTAGCGGCCTCAACGATGGACGGAGGTCCCATTGTATAGCTGAGGAGGCAAGTCGCAAAAAGCTTACACACTCTTTGGTCATGCTGGCAATACGCACGGCTACGCACATGGACAAAGGGCTCAGGCGGAGTAGGACTATACAGAAGGCACCCAATGTGAAAGGTGAGAACACACGCCAGGTACGAAAACTGAGAGATCGAAATTATACTTGAGGACGGTATGCTCGTCTCAATTCTGGCCAGTTATTTCCCAGAATGTGTACGTAAGTAGTGAAAGATGTCGACATGTAGAACCATGTTATCCTAGCGAGACATTGAAAGACATACATTGACGGGTCTGTTGACCTAGACCTGCCGATGTAGAGTTGAAGTATACGTCGAGAACTGAGCAAGTAAAATCGCCAAGCTCGTGGTTCTGCTTGCAGAAGTGTGGGCAGCCAGACCACTAGCCTAGTTTCAAGACCACTGAGCCTAGGCCAACAAATGTGAAGGTGAATGAAGAGCCTTTTGCTACCATCGATGGTAGCCTTCAAAGAGCTCTCTCGCGGTTCGGTCAAGAGGTGTGGATGTAGGCCAGCCATGCAGTGCATATTCTTGCAACTCGGCCAGGGGAGCGATGAACCGTAATGCTCTATGTCATGAACCCGATAGTCAGTGCGAAGCCCTCTTATGACACTCAGGAGAATCCATGAGTTCAATGGGAATAAATCGTCTGATGCTCCAAAGCTGTGTGATCGAGCACTTCGATGCAGGAGGGGAAAAGGCTCAACAATTATAGCAGGAGGCCTCAGCCGCTCGGTCCATACTCTATGATACCGTTAGTTCGCCGTAGATACAGATGTCTTGTCCAAGTTTTGGATGTTGTCAATCCTCTGGGTGTCTTGTGATCAAAGCGAAGCTTTCGCAGCACCGTGCATATCGGTCAGCCTCTTCTCGCTTTCTTCCACGCCATATCTCCATGCCTCGTATCTTGTATTAGCAAAAGCTTGAAGGCTTCGTGTACCACGACGAACAGTATGCTGTGCAAGGTCCACTCCGTCCTTAATAGCAGCATTAGCGCCCTCGCCTCCTAGGATTGGCATTGCGTGCACGGCATCGCCCATCAATAACACGCCTTGTTCGGCGAGGTATTCAATTTCAGCTGGATTACCCAGAGTACTCCGCATAAGCCAGTGCAGGACGCGGTCTTTCCTTACTTTGGTTGCGTCGAAGATGGTGTCAAAAGGCCGCTTCAGCTGCTCAAGCTCTTGCAATTCTGTATAGAATTCTTCGGGGATGTCTGTTGCCCCAGATGTTGGTCTATCGGGGTTATGAAGGGGGTCGTTCTCGTGAGCGGGCCGTGAGTACGTGTAGCCGATATCTACGCATTTGGGAGTAAAGTCGCTGATTGATATTTCAAGCACAATACCATTATGGTGGGATTGTAATATTGTTCGATTTCCCAGGGCAGGCGCAACCAGATCTTGATACTCTGCGTTTGAGATGCGTCTTTTGCCATTGAAGACCACGAACGGTAGAACTTTGAGCTCGATGCTAGGCATTAATGAGTTGCGAATCTGAGAATGTACGCCGTCCGTACCGATGAGAATTTCAGCTTCCAAAGGCTTCCTGTCCTTCAGATGTACAAGGATTCCCTGAGTGGACACCTGAATATCTTGAACAGTGTGCTCCCATCTTATATCCTGGCCCTCTTGAAGCAATTTTTCTAGTCTTCCGCGATGGCATCGGAACGTACCATGGTCCGTCTCTGTGCCAGGCGCAAGTATATCTCCTGTTATCTTCCCGGAACCTCGTTGGGCGGCGTCGACGGATAAAGTGTTTCTGAAGGTACGCTCGTCCATTTGCAGGACATTGAGCAGAGGCTGATATGCCCAGGAATGAAGTGTGATGCCATAATTGTACCGAGGCATCGCGGACGTCTTCTCTAGTATTACGGCTGCTATGCCATGATGTCTGAGACAGCGGCCCAAGGTCAAGCCCGCCAAACCTGCGCCTACGATGGTGATGGGTGGACCGGACATCTTGTACTCTCAGTCAGAAGGTTTACCGAGCGTAGGGAGCCAAGCATCGTTGAGCCGTCGAGAATGATGGTTGAACAATCATTGTGACTTGAATGGACCTCGTGAGGGTTGTGACTGCCCTTAGATTATGTCCAAGCAAGAGCCAGAGTCAGAACTCCCCCATGTGAGAATCCCAACTCCCCTAATAGCATCCAACCAAAATCACACCATCAGCAACAATGTTAACCTCTCACATCTCCAAACCATCCAGAGCCACCACGCAAAATCCAGAACAACAGGATCGTCGATATGTAAAAATGCGAGCGCGTAGAGAGTACATCTCAATCCCAGCGCCACCATCTCCGCCGGAAGGATTACCCGGCCAGCCAATCACCTCACGACCCCCACGCGCCAGCCCAATCAAGGTTTCAGAGCCATCTTCGACGAAGTCCAAGAAAATCCCACCCGGGATCAGCTTTTCCACTGACCAGACATTCTCTATGCGTGCCTTGTTCGCCCACGATCTAGAACTCCTGAAATTACGGCAACAATAAGTGGGACATCCAATAGTGGACAGGCTGATACTTCAATCAGGGTTTAGTCCCGCTAGCTCTACTGCATGATACTACTACATCGCTTCGAAACTTTGGAGTCAGGCGCAGTGAGTGAGGTCTAAATGGGTTCGAATGCGCTTCGCAAATCGAGTAGAGCCGGCACATGGAGCATCATCCAGGAGTGGCTGGGTCAGAAACGTGGTTCGGTAAGAGCACGATGGATGCTGACATTATACAACTACATTAAAGGCAAGTACCATGGCACAATGTCCAGCTCCTTCAATGTATCCCTCTCTGTCCCAGAAAACGAAGTTCAACATCATGACGTGTTCGTTAGGAAAATCAGCGGTCTCTTCGTTCCAACTCCATTACCCTCATACCCTTGTGCACATTAGATACGTAACAGATGGCGGCACTGAAAAATTCAAACTCCTGGCTTGATGAAATCGGCATAGTTGGGCCAGTTGCCGAGGTTACCTGGATCGCCACCAATGCGAACCCAAGTCGACAGCGAGGGCGTAGGACCATCCAATACGAACATTTGATACCATCCTAGAGGACAGGTATGTACGTTCGGGGGAGACGTGACGGTGCAGGTATTGCCCCCGCAGGAGACGGCTGGGAAGAGCGTTCTCTGTCCCATGCTGTTGCCGTGCGTGCTGACCGTAGCGCCAATGAGTGAAACCCTTATGTTCGCAGTCGAGCCAGATGTCACAGTGAAAGGGACAGAGGCGCCATAGCTCCAGTCCTTGTTCGCAATCGTAAAGGTCGGAGCAGGGAGACCGGAAAGACTGTAGGGCGGGGAGAACACCTCGACACGATATTCCTCTGGATGTGTACCATCTTGAGGATCGGAACCGGAGACCATGACACGACCGTCCTGCATGAGGATGGATTCCGAATGGTAGAGGCGAGCTACCGTGGTATTTGCCATGACTGACATACGCTGGTTGACAGGCTTACTGGGATCGTAGAGCACAGCATTGAGATTGGGGCTTGTGGCGAGACCGAATCCTGCAACACCCTGGTGTGCACCGTTACTGATCAGGTAGGTTCCGTCGGGAAGAGCAGTCATGGAAACAACGACACGCTGCGAGGGCATCCGCTCAAGGGTCCAGACTGGGTTAGCGGCTTCCGGTTGTGTCGATACACAATTATCAATCGCGGTCGCGGCGCCTGTGGTAGAACCACCGCAAATTAGGACAGTGAGGGGGTCACCGTAGGGCGCATATTGAGGCATAAGCATCGCGGTTCCTTCAAGCGGGTAGGTGCGTCCCGCTAGGAAGTTGTTGACATTGCCCGGAAGGTTTGGAAGTACCTTTTTCGTCGCGAAGGTGACCTCGTCGAGGATGCGCGCTTCATTATAGTAGGTGATGAGGATGCCGCTGGGCACAACTGCGAGAAAAGGGTAGAGGTTGAAAGGGTCTGTGCGCTGCAGGAAGTCGAGTGTCACGACATTCCCACCGCCTGGAGTTGGCAGGAGTTCTAGGGAAGGTTGTGGCGGACCATTGGATCCGTTTTCACCGCCAACGACCACAATGGAGCCATTGGCCATAGTCATCGCGCTCGGGTACCAGCGTCCAATTTGCAGCTTCAGCTCCGCCACGTTTTCTTGCCAGTCGTGGGTGCTAGGTACGCCGGGCGAGCCGTCAGGCCAGTAAAGGCGAATCCCGTAAGTGGAGCTCCCTGACCATCCTCCGATGTTGATTTGGCGTCCAACCTTGTCCGGAAGAGTCAATCCAGCAGAGCAAAAGACGTCAGTCTTAACATGCATGGCTCTCCAGGCTCCCCCCACGCTAGGATTGTTGATCTGTGAAAGGTCCAATTCATACGCGCCGGTGGAGTTGGCTTCGCCTGTGCCGTATTTCTCCACGAACTGATACTTGTTGTTGGTGCCAAGGGTAGTCAGCAGCGGTATGCAAACACCGCCAATCAACTGTTTGTATGAACCTGCGGCATTGCCCGTCGGGTAATTCCATGTATAGAGAGGAGTGCCAGTCCACTGATACCAGGAGAGGCGATTTCCCCCCCCGCAGAAGTAGCTTGGATCACCTGAACAGGCAACATTGCAGTCCGTAGCGGGGGCAGCTGTCGATCCGCCATTGGTGAGGTCGTCGAGATCGCCGCAGTAGCATTCTTGACCGTACTCCATTGCACCTACCATGAACCCGAATTTGGAGCATTGGCTGAGGCATGCTGTCGCGGTGTTGTTGTTCGTATTGAGGATCTGGTATTTGAAGATCCTCGTGTTTGCGCCTTCGGTGGTACAGCCCTTATAAGTCCACGACCCAGGTAGCCCAGAGGTTTGTGCGGCTGGAGGCTGGCGAACGGTAAGTGTCCCCTTTGCGTAGATTGACAATCGACTCTAGAGGATTTGATTAGCCCGGTCCTGTAAAAAAACAGAGCACACTCACACCGGCACCGCATATCTCCTTGGCGTTTCCTCCACAAGGCACATTGCAGTCGGTATCGCTTGCAGCGAGTGCTCCTCCATTGGAGATTCCGCTACCGCAGAAGCATTGAGTACCGTACTCCATGCCTGCAACGACGTATCCAGCGGCAGCACAAGCCGCGACACATGATTCGATGGTGAGAGTCTGCGAGTCCGGCTGCTGATTGCTGAGATCACGGCCTCCATTGGCATTGTCGATGTAGCATCCTTTGTAAGCCCATCCGGAGGGCAGCCGGCTGACATTGGTACCTGATCCGGTAGGGGATGTAGGGGTTGTTGATGTTGTTGGTGTAGCACCACCACCCGCAGATTTGAAGATATTAAGCCTACGTACAGATCAGTATTCGTTCATCTAGATAAGCGCAGCTAGCCCCAGTCTCCCTCTTGGAAGTCTCCTTGTGCCAAGCAACGTACCTGTTAGGGCCACCGCAGAGTTCAGATGCTGTAGTTCACATCATGATCAGCCCACTGACTCCATAGACCAACGATGTTTTGCTGGATGAAGATCCTCTCGGCAAGCACTCACGATTGCCGCTGCAGGCCATGTTGCAATCTCCAGCTGGCGCCGTTGCGGCCGAGCTGGCGAGAGTGTTGCCGCAATCTGATACTATGATTAGCCGAGGTTCAACCGACGAGATGGCCTGAAGACAATCTGACACACAATAGGAGGCGCAGTGCATGGAAAAGACACATCTGGAATTTATTGCCCGAGAAAGAGAATTGGCCCACTTACAGCATTCTGATGAGTACTCGGTCCCAGCGATAGCGTAATTCTTACCACCGCAGTAGGCGATGCATGATTCATCGGTCATAGCTGTATTGCTGGTGTAGGAGGATCCTGATAGAGCACGGACTCCAGTACCCTCGCTGTTCAAAGGCGGAAGAAATCAGCGACAAGTCAAGCCGTGAAACACATGCTATCCGCTTACGTATAGCATCCAGCATACGTCCATCCTGAAGGTGGAGTTGGTACGACTGCAGCACGTTTCTGGAGGTGGGAAGACTGAGAAAGGCCACACTAATTGCAATTAGCACAGATCTTGAGTCGCGGGAATCCTGGCATGTAGTAGCACGCACCGAGGATAATACGATTAAGAGGGAAGAGACAGAAGAAGAGACTGATGGAAGCATGACTGAATACCCTCGGTCAGAGATTGAAAGAATGTATCGTTGTGGTATCGCGGAGGTCGTAGCTGTAAGCTATCTCTGAGAGGCCTGGTCATGGAAGTGAAGGGGGCGAGGTACCTTTTATCATTGACAGATTGAAGCAAACACCTTCGCTCCAGCTCTAGCCTCGAGGAAAGATCCCATGCACTAGCGAGCTATCAAGTCGCGGGCTGCTGGTGCGCCTTGGCCCCATGTCCAGGTGTAATTTGAGACCCCAGATGGGCCGGGGCACGCGTGGCGGGCTTCATTTCGTTTTCGAGATTGTTACGGTATGGACGGTGAGTAGGAATGGGCGCTTGTCAGCTGGTTGACTGCAGGAACAAGAAGGACTTTGCTGCATCCTCCAAGCTCGTATTTGCAAGGGGAGCTCGTGGCCCCACTCACGGCAGCCAAGAATACGCGATCCACACATTCCACAGCACGTGAGTCTGTGCAGTTGCCTTGCTTGAAGTCAAAGTGAGTCAGTGGGAAGAAGTGATTGTTCCGTGGCTCTCTCTCAGGGTCTGGGCAACGGCCCGGTAACAAGATAGTCTGATTGGCCGATCGTCTCTGCCTGCACTGCCGACTTCCATGGCGTGGGCGATGCAAAGCAGCTAATTCCTATAAGGATGTTGAAAGCTTCGTTATTTGAGCCGCCAAACGGAATGAAATGGTTTGTTTTTGTGTCGGAAACACTGCGAGAGATCACACCCAATACTCTTGGTCCGAGGATCTCGGAACAGGATCATATCTCTTCCACACGTCGTCAATTCCACCCTACACCACACGTCTGGTCTCGTGCCTCAGCAGCATTGTCACTCACACCCCAATCTCTTATTCCCCCTTTGTGGCGTCCGAACTATGAACCGATCGATGTTAGCCAGCGACATGTGCCATCCTGACAACGTCTTCGGTTCGAGTCGGGCGCAAGATGGACCGCTGGCACAACTCATCACTTTAACCCTTGGATGGCGTGATAATGTACCTCCTAGTATTGCGCCAATGGGGCCCGCCCCAAGGCTCGTCTTCTTATGGAGTTTGAGATATCCAAAATTACGAGGTACATAGCTGCGAGGTAGTGCACATCCGAACATGCGCTAGATGCTAAAGTACCTTAGCTCTAAAAGTGAACGAGGGTGGTGGCCTAGCTGCAGGGCGGATGACGGGCGGCGGCCCCAAAATCGCTCATAAAATATCCACCTTTGGGTTTGCTGGAAATCCCCGCTCTCGGTACTGGGCTTGGGGCGCTTAAGGTTGCCAGCACGTGTGGGGTGTGCAGGAAACCGCTTCTTCTCTGGACTGCAGGTCTTTCGCTTGGCTGCGAACAGGCGACATATCGGTACCTCATGGACTATTTGCGGTCTGAAATGATTGTCCGGCGAACTCCCGTACCAAAGAACTCCTTGCTAGATCCTCTGAACACCGGACTTAGTCGCCTAGGCGCTAGACTAGATATAAATCAGGTCATCCTGCCGGAAGAGGGGTGCTGACCAACAATGGCAGCTTGATGGCGTTGTAGCGACGACTGTTTGGACACCACTGGTCCGTATGCAGGGTCGACGCCCAGAAGTTGGCGCAGTCAGCAATGCGAGGTCAGGTCAACGGCTCTGCTCAGCTGGTGAAGAAGAAGGAGGAGGGAGGGGTGGCGCTAGCGGCTAGGACCGCGCAGATCCAATGGAGATAATTTTAGCGAATCGCTTCCTACCGTCAAGCTCCAGCCTTGGCTCCCCAGTACTCTTTTCTCCTTCCTCGAACTCCTACTCCGTACAGCTGATTCGTCAGTCTTCGTGCTCTCCGTTTCGACCGGTGCAGTAAATGAGCCCTTGGCATGAACTAGGTAAATTCCACCTCCTGCGGTATGCAGTCCCATTGCAGAAGATGGTGCTGTGCATGATCGTGATTGACATTGTGTGCATGTTCCCACACCTGAAAGTCTGTCTCGGTGGCCAATTCGGCGTTCCTGCCCCAACGAGGAATATTCGCGACCGCGTGCCGACGTTCCCACGGGGGCATGCTAAGCGAGCTACTAGGTCCGTATATCAGGCTGCCGGAAATAAGGTAGCCTTGTGGCGTGGGCCGTGAATGGTGTGTTCGTATTGGCTTAGGCTGAACCAACCAAAGACAGCGCTCTTCATGTCCACCCATTTTGTAGAAAGACATTCGGGCAGTGCTGATGTACTGTTATGCAGGTGAGAAGCTGACATTCCCGAGTCAAGTCCTGCAAGACGCCTGGGAATTTGTCAGCGGAGCAGTCAGTCCTGAGGAGAATGTGTGAAGAGTCACGAGAGGAAGGTACTTTAGAGAAGGAGTCAGCATCGCCAAGGATTGGATCGACTACAAGCGGCAATCGCTTGCGGCCGTGTTCGGCCGAAATATATCCGAGACGAAGGTTTAGCATTGCATGCATCGATGATGACCACACCAAGCTCTCCGTCGTCGCTTCAATACCACTATCCTGGTCTTGGCATGTAATCACAATGCTACTTCCTATCCACGGGGTTGAATGTTATTTTATTAAGGTGAGAACTAGGCCAAATAAACCCTGTCACGCTAACATTTAACCCCCCTAATACGAAGTATGTACAAAGTGTCGATGTAATAGTACATCACTCATTCCAATCTTCAAGCATCAATGCAATTCTTGCCGAGCTTACTCTACCTTCGGCCCCTTTTGACTCTGACGTCGCTCCTTTCCGAGCAATGCTACAAGGATCTCTGTGGGGTGCCAAGATGAGTATCGTTCTATCACATCTCGCGAATCCCTGTGTATGCCGGAGATTAAAGTAATCCTTGTCGTCCATGGCAAGAGCACGCGTACCTGCATATTCGAGATTGACGATGAGGCCTTTGGTGTGATTGCTATATCCAAGCGAGTCTCTTCCAAGCAGGTCCCTGATAACGCCTCCATGCCAGAATCCCAGGGCACTACCTAGCCATCGAGGCTCTGGTCTGTCAGTTCGGCGCCCTCAGGGGGGTACGTGATGATGTGATGGTTTTCTTGCTTCATTTAAGTCATTGTTTCTTTTAAGCGATATGAAATGGCGTTTTAGACGCTTTTCCAGGCCTGCAATATACCCTGGCTCGAACATCGTCAACATCAGGCAGGCGTCAATACTCCTTATTAAACTACAGCGTAGATCTGGTTCGACGAGTCTGCGGCGCCCACCATACACCACTGTACCATACCCTACGACGCTCATGAACTTGCATTGAGTACTCCTGTATGGTCGTCGAGGACTTAGCCCAGATATTGACATTGTAAGAGATGCTTGACAGCCATGCGAACAGCACTCGGTCCGTCGGGTCACAGTCTCTTGACAGTGCCCCATCCAATGCCAACATGTCGCCTATCGCCTGTCAGGGTGGTGAAATGTCTCAAGCGCGACCATCACCTTTGGCAACAACCACACAATGAGCTTTTTGTCTCTTACTTCTGGGATTATCTTTCGATCTCTACAATGAAGACACTTTTTCTTCTTGTATGCCTGCTGGCTTCTCTGATACTTACATCCACACTCCCTCATCGCCCGGGAACGTTGGCACTACTTGATTTCAACAATAGCAGCCTGGCAGGTTCCTTCGCCACACCAGCGTAAGTACGACGGCATCGTCATGCTCTTGCATGAAGCCATATCAATCTAACTAGCCCAGCTCCAGGGCCTCCCATAGCCTCTCCGACTACGTTATACATCACCGGATCGAAGGAACGACGACATCTTTAACGATCAACGTCCGTCCAACCATCATCATCCAGCCTCCCGACATGGCACGCACTTTTATTCAGACTCAGTTACGCCTGCGTACATACATACGGACGCATTACCATGCTGAGGAGGACGTGCTATTCCCTGGCGACATCCCGTACGTAAGCGAGGAACGGTTCACCGGTTGCTTCCTTGGTGTATCAACCTGGCCGAAGGATAGTCGAAAGCGACTTACGTACGGCATGTTGAACAATGCGCCGACTGGTATCTTCGATGTACTCTATCGTGCAGAGCGGTTCGTGGGCGCGGATTTCTATGTTGTCGATGACGAGTTCGGTCAAGTGGGGATAGGGACGGTCAGCAGGACCAGGCCCTAATTTTCACTCCGGGATTCCCGAATTTTCGAGCGAATAATATCAATGGTAAGCAGCTTTCCGTCTTGTCGATGTTAGGTGCGTACGACATTCTTGCAGCGGACTCTGACGTCGAAGAACGTGTAGAACGCACAGCATGGTTGTTGGCGACAAAGGCATATGAGTGGAAGGATGGGATGCATTCATCTCCAGACGATCCAACTCTGGTGACACTCCATGGGGTCCAGCGGACCTCCATTCCCATATAGCTGGTTCAGCTTCCTTTATTCTGTTAAAGTAAGAGATGGAAGTCAACAGGATGGAGAAATCGGAACTGCTTTGCTCTGTAGACCGACCTCTCTTCGATTGTCACTCACGGTCCTCACTTGTCTTGCCTCCTCGAAGACTTGAGCAATGGGAGTCTCTAAATCGGGTTAGATGCGAATTCGCGTTACATTCAATGCAGCCCGAGGACAATGTTTCAGGATTGGTTATCAACACGTCCTGAGCGTTTCTAGTCGCTTTAGTAGAATCATGGATCGGATCAATTCGGACAGTTTAACCGCACCGAACAGACTAGAAGTCGGGGCACGATAGGAACTTCACAGGCGCCAGACAGAGCAAGGGCTAACGATGATTCAGCCCGCCAAGCTCTGCCGGTTCTAGATTGGGAGGAAAAGTCATATTCAACCCTAGAGCTAGCAATGACAATATCTAACCCTAATAGCACTAGCTCGATGGACTGGAAAGACCAGTCGGAATAAAGTAATGGGAGCATGACGACATGGGCTCTCAACACCCCATATTCACGATTGCTTGCGCTGGAACCCTGAGTATCGATATGAGACCGTTCTTTTCACGCAGTCCATCGCAGCTCCAGTGGCCATGACCAAATCACAGCAGACTCTCTACTTCGGCTACGGCTCCAATATCTGGCTCCACCAAATGTCGCTCCGCTGTCCTACCTCCAAGTACATCGGCGTTGCTCGACTTCCCAACTTCCGCTGGATCATCAACAGCCGCGGCTATGCCAACGTTGTGGCCTCCGCCTCGTCCGACGAAGTCTACGGCCTGGTGTACAGCCTTGCTCCCTCGGATGAAGCTCAGCTTGATATCAATGAGAGTGTGCCGCATGCATATACGAAGGAGACCATGAAAGCCAATCTTTGGGTTTCAAAGATTGGAGAGCCCGTGGACGTTGCAGCTGGCGGTACAGGAAAGGCAGCGGCCGACCTGCTGGTCTACATCGATCGACATCGGACGGCGGATGATGCACCCAAGAAAGAGTATATACATAGGATGAATATGGGGATCAAAGATGCGCTAAAACGGGGCGTTCCGGAGGAGTATGTTGATCAGGTCATCCGAAGATTCATACCCAAGCAATGTGAACCCGGGATGGAAGAGCTGGCAAACAGACAGGCTCTGAGATTTGAAGACGAGAGATAAGAGTTGAACCGTTGCAGCTAACAACTTTCGAGAAAGAAGATCAGCGACTACTATTACTTGCACGGAGGGATCATCCACGGTCACATGATGGCACAAAGATCTAGCGTCTATTCAGGCTCCGGATGGCACTCTCAAGTAAATTATCGACCTTGAATGTGACGCTCAATGCAAGTCAAGAAAACTCAATGTTGCTCTGCTTGTGGGTTCACATTCGTCAAATGAATTAATAGGTTGTCGGGTAGACACAGAACTCTTCCCACTTCAATTCTTGCTGGCAGGGTAATTTGACATGTTCAAGATCATCTATTGCACAGGTGTGCAATCCACAAAACTGGCGTTGAGTATTGCTGGTATGCACTTTCCCTGGGCTCTACAGCCATGATCAAATTCACATTTGGAGACTTCGCACTCAACCAGTCGCGATTAGAACCTGCGAAGTACCCGTACCCCCTGATCTTAAGAAGCCTTGCGCAATCTGTGTACCATCAAACAACCATGAGCTGAACTTAGAGAGGATACCAGAACCCTCAGCCAGACGCCGCAGGAGTATTGGTGCAGCACGGCGACCATATTATCAACGTGCAATCATCAACGACCGAAGTTTGGAACCTTCAAATGGAATGGGAGCCATGATCTGGTTACGATGAGCGGGGAGCGGCTATCTCCTACCGTAAACGTGACACACGTCGAGTGGCAACCTTCAAAGGTGAACATTGCAAGCTGGTAGAAGCGGAAGGTAGCATATCGAAGCCAACTAGCCACGAGCGTGTTACAGTACAGTCACAGACGAATCCAAAGTAGTTGGAAAGCTTTGCTTCTTGGAGACTCTCGCAATACGACCATCCTTGACATCTGTCATCGAGGTATGAGCAAGCACTATAAGCTGAGCGAGGTAGTTACCTCTATGTCCTCCAAGCCTCATTCCCAATTTCTTTTCGGTCCTGAGTTGTTCCTTTCAATTCACTTTCTGTCTCTCTCTATCCCCCTTCATATCATCAGTAATGCCGCGCCACCTGCGCTTCCTCCTGAACTGCTCTCTGGCTTCACAAATTTCCTTTTCGGAACCATAATTTCTGACCAGAAGTCTAGCGATGTTTTTCTGTCGCGAAGTGGCCTGCCAGCCAGCTAATTTGTCCTCAGCTTCCGCTTCGCCCCTCTCAGTGGTTGTACACCCAGAGTATCAGGTTGATCTGAATGCGCTGCGTTCTAGCCCCGGCCGATGGCCCGGCCATCAAGGCGTTGAAACCATCCACGAAAGCAATCACACCCCGCTTCTTGGTAATAGGGACCTGTACGAGATCGACATTAAGAAAACAAGTATAAGATCGACGAGAGGACTGATTCCTAGAGTAATCCCCCCCCCCAGCAGCCCGGCGCCAACCCCCTGAGACGGCCGCCCGAGCGCCCCCACTGGTCTGGGTCGCTTTCCGCACTTCGTCCGGGGTTAGCGGCTGGTGATCGATTTGAGACAGACAGGTTGCCGAGTCCTACTCCCACGCACTCTCCCGCATTGTTTCTTCGAAAAAGGACTCCAACAAAGCAGTGGCCATGCTGTCCGGACCGATGTCGTCCCAGCCATCTGCCTCTGACATCGTGCGCGAACTTCCGCACGATTTTCCTCGTCACATAAGCCGCGCAGCTCCGGAAAGCGAGAAAGGGGTGTAATTAGGAACACTCTATTGCTTGTGCTTATGCAATTATTACGAGCTAATATTCAAGTATCGTGGCTCGCTTAGAAAGCATCCAGTCTTAAGTTGGTAAGCAGAAGCTAGCTTGAATTTGTGGTGTATAATATGTGAGATAGATTTATGTTGTACTATGGTTCATAGCTAGGTTTTAATGCATTAGTTCTCTAATATTAGACCTTACTGTGAACCGCTATAACAAACTTGTTCAAACCTGTGGAAGGTCGAAGAGACAGCTACACCTCTCTCATTCAAGCTGTTCAGATTTGATTTGACAATATGGGAACCCGTGGCACTCTCGGGAGACAGCTCACCAATCCATGAACTATTCCCCTTATCGGTGTCGATCCCTGCTCCAGCATGAAAGCCCCCTCTTAGAAGCTTTCTACCAAGAACAAGCCGCGCACCCAGCATCAGCAACCAAAGATTCTCAAGCCACACATCTTCCGCAACCCGACATAGCCAGAACTATTGCATGGGCTGCACTACTGCTCCGTACCATCTACAAACCAGTAGCGGAGTCAGTCCGCCGGCTTCGAGACTTCGTGGCGCCTCAATAGTCTTTGCGAAGGCAGTCAGGACTCATAAAGTCCTACATCATCGGCGAGCTTTCCCGAGAGCTGGCTGCGCTGGGCGAGTGCCGGGATGGGGTAGTGGGGTTGAAGTGCGGATGGATTGCCTCGGAAGAGGGTCGGGGAGGTTTCTGGAGAAGAGATGCTGGTTACAGCTCGATGTCCAAGCAGCGCTGGATTTGGGCCGTTGTTGATGATTTGAAGAGTCATCCAAACGCCGTGAGAGCGGCCACGTGAGAGGTCGCGTAGATCACATCTCTGGCTATGAGACGCCGCATCCCTCGAGTGAACTGCTGGATCTGAGCTCGCAAATCGATGCGATCGTGGGCAGGAATTTGAAGAATAGTCGCAGAGCTGCGAGGCTGATGGATAGTCTGCCCCTTGTCCTTGGGGTGTCTTGGAGGAAGGCGGGGTCATTGGGGTTTTGGATGAGGGCGTTGTAGAGCTTTTGATGTGTATTGGGGGCATTGATGGGGTTTGATATTATTCCGATTCTATTCCAGTGGAGCTTGAGGTCATGATCGGTTTTGTGTGTGAGATTGCGTGTAGCTGGGGCTGGGCTGAGGTGTGGGAGTTGGCTGGTGATACGATAATGACGCTTCGATAGTGCAGGTGGGATATCTCGATGCGCAATCTTGGGCACAGCCCTGGTTTCGACGTCGTCGCTTGAGTGAGGATAGGTAATAATGGGCGCATTTGTTGAATCTTTCGCTCCTTGGATGACCGGCAGCCTCTTGCGCTCTCACATGGAGGTTTTCGAACGGGACTAGCGAGACATAATGGCGGAAGGGTGCTTGCGAGGATTGCGAATAGGATAGAGACTATGCAAGTAGGCATGCTTTGCAGGATCGATAGCCAGATGATTCAATCCATTTTCGCTCACCAGTACGGAAGCCCACAGCATGATTATGAAGGTGGTCAGAACGCTCAGAATAGGTACGTAAATTCTTCCGCTAGGTTAACCCGCTATACGGTCGGATAGCCACGAGACCGTTAATGGCAGCCACGTTGTATGAGAGAAAATTCCGACGCGGGAACTGGATATATTCGGAAAGATGTTCAGCACCGATGGCGATGCCAAGGGCGACCATAGACACAACAATGATCATGGTATTCCGAAAAGGTTTAGATGTCATAGCTGATCGAGCCTGCTTGACGCCAAAAGTGCGTAGATCTCATTTCAGCGACGATGGCCACAGATACCGGAAGTCTGCTTCGTCCAGCAGTGGGAAAAGGCCACGTGGTGCTGATGAACATGAACCAAGCAGCGATATGGTCATCGATAGAGGCAGGTTCTGCTGGTGACTGCAAGGCTGAGGCGATACCAAGCGAGCTCGCCAAGGGCTGTCGAGATATGGTGCGCCATCCTGCCACTGGAAGAGATGCTCAGGCAAGCTACATCCGTGTACCTTCTTGTCGACATCTCGAAGCTCAGCTTCGCACCAATTGAGAATGTCCTTGGCGAACCTGGAGAAGGCCTTGTGGGACTTCAACGGAAACCAGATCACCCTGCTGACATCCACTCGGCTATTAACTTTGATGGGCCGCAACGGCGCTTTTCCGTCTGACGCTCCTAATGGTATGCCCGCTCTCTTCTTCTTTCTTGGAGAGGGCAGAGATCCAACCAGAAATTTGAGGCTTCCTCCGCTGGTACATTGGTAGAGAGACATGGATGCCTACCACCGTAGACAACATACTCCTCAAGCTCGTGTAACATATCTAGATTATCCGTCTTGAACGGGTCGTCACTACGTTGCCTCAGATGTCCTAATTCGTCACCCAAGCTCAAGCATTGAAGATGCAGAGTAAGACGCATCCCTTCGACAACGCCTTCCCAGGATCCATCTACGAGTTCTATGTCGGACAGACACAAATGCTGCAGTTTTGGGAACCTCCTAGATAACATGCGCACCAACTGAAAGCCCCCGATGGCAAGGCCTACTATCTCAAGATCAACAAGCTGAGGCCATCTCCCCTCCTGAGGAAACACTTGTTCGTAGGTATAACAAGAGTCCCAGTTGAATCGACCGCTGATTGATAGTCCTAGGTCAAGCCGCTTGAGATTTTTCATGCGGAACAGTATTCTTGGTAGAACGCCCAAGGCTTTCGGTGCTGCATAGTCTCCGGTTTCAACATCCGTCTCAATGGTAAGTGAGAATGATTCAAGGTATATACAGACATTGAGGAAGGCGGTGAAGACACTGTTTCCCGACCACTGCGTGAGTGCAAGGGGAGCCAGACCTTTACCACAATCAACCATCCCTTTGAAAATAGATAGAGACGCAACAGTTCTAATCGATCGCAAGGCGAGTATTGCGGTTGCGAAAGAGACGTCCGTAGGTTCATGATCGAAGTCATATCGGGGTCGCGCGTGGAGCGAGTCCCAACATCGTATGGAAGGAGATCCCGAGGAATATTTGTCGAGGGATGCCGTTTCGTCCAGATGAGTTTCCCAAAGATCGCCAATCATAGCAAATGAGCGCACTCCATTCAATCTTTGGATGCCCCGGGTAAGGGCGCGGGAAAGAAAGGTTCGCTCCGCCGTCCGTCTCTCAGATTTTGCATAATGCCTCCATCTCTTGTAGCCCTGCCTAACAAGGTCGTCCTCCTTGTGCCTTTCGTATAAATCGTCTGTTGAGTTCTCAGAAAACACGTCTCTTGAATTCTCCGACTTCAGTGCGCTGATAAGATGGTCAGAGGGCCATTCTAGACCTTCGTTGTCGACGAAGCTGTCAGTCAGATCATGACATAATCGATCGAAATAGTCTCGGCGTGAGATCCCATCCTGGAAGCGTGATGTATCGTATATTACTTCTCTGACGACAGGGCCAGAACCGGATGCTGTGTGATGTTGTTGAACACCGTGAGGTCAATCTTCCGACGAGATATATAAACCTTATCGAAGAGAAGCGGTGTAGCGAACATGGACCATTCTCGAGATAACAACCGAAATTTCTTGAGCCCTTGTTTCCCCATGCATCCAACTATAGTGAGCTTCAGCTCCGGTGGTAGATAGATGGTCTTCCTAGGCTCGGATATTGGCTCGACTGAGAGGCCAACGAGGCGTTTCGACGCTCTCCGGGGCTTTCTAGTCGACTTTCCTTCTCTCCGGTGCGCCATGACGGAAGGATTGGCCGTAGTGCTTGACAACCAAGTGAAAGAACTTAGATACGGTCCTGAAAGAGGATCAGTACCTCAGAAGGAAAGGGCTGGTGGTTATAAGATTCAGCTCTGCGGCTTACTGAAGTGTGTGCGGACGGTCTGTATGGAAGCCGACGGGACTGGGTTATCAATACGACAGGATATGTGTTGACAGCAAGCTAACGAGGTATTTTGCAGCTGGAAAGATTGACAACGCTGTCGAGGAGTTTGTGGGATACAAGAGGTGTTGGGAGCGAATGGAGCGCGTTATTCTGGCGCGTTGTTCGAACGCGACCAGGGTATGCCATCACGTGACTCAGCCTTCAGATAAGTACTTTTCTGCAGATCAATCCGTGCGTTTATGATTGCTTTCCCGTTGTTGCTTCAATTGATGCATAGAGCTAAGGGCCATAGAACCGTGTAGTCTACACGGCATTGATGGCACCGCACTCGCACTCAATTCGGCCAAACAGTACCGCCAGCTCTCGACAATGAACAAATCACAAGCTCGGTGGACCAAGAAAAGACTGCTCTCGGCTCAAGAACAGGGTATTGACGAAAGAGCGACGGACTGGAAGACCACTGACGACCCATGGCGGAAGCGGCAGGAGGTCGAACAATATCAGCGACATTATCGGACGATACTGAAAAAACGTCATGAGCACCAAGAGAAGGGGTCATGGTTGCTTGAAGCAAAGTTGCATTAAGTGATGCCATTGCAAGGGTTGTTAATGTCTTTATCTGTGGCAAGTCAAAGGTTGCACCACCGTATCGCTCTCAACGGTCTGCATCTAGGCAGAAAATCGGTTCCAGGCCCAATTCACGACCAAATTTAGTTTCGACCGTGTCCCTGTCGTCCTGACACATGGTTGTGCCAACGCGCACGCCTCACCGACCTGGAGCCTTCGCGGAGCCTTGCAATCAAATGGCTGTCGCTCATGCAATCCTCAGCACTGCGTCGCTAGGCCCATAGGCAAGCTTGAATGCAAACCAGAATTCCTTCGCATTCTTCTTATCTCTGATAGGTATGTTCTGAGACTCCGTGAGTGCTGTGCTGATTACATATCTCGCCAGTGCATCATCTCGATCTCCCAGCGTGGTGTTCAAGCTATCATATGTACTGGGAATGTTCTCCTCGTCCGTCTCATTGAGCACGTAGGACACTCCTCGTGCGAACAGGTACATGCGTACTTGTTTAGCCTAGCTGGCATAGTTGCTGGGGTATGAGTTAAGAGAAAGTATACGGAATTCTGGAATTTCTGGACGGGATTGAAGACCTCGTCGGCCACGCGTGGATTCGACTCCTATCACAATATTCTTTGGGTTGTAGCGGAGCTCTACTTTGCGACATTGCTCGGTTGATTTAGATAGTCTATCGTATCGAGCTTGAAGCTGTGCTTTTTTTGCGCTCAACTTCTGGGATTGATCGTTAAGGTATCCTTGTTGATTTACACTGTCTTTCGAGGCCGTGGACATAGCTTCTTCCGCTTGATCGATGTCTTTTCGAATTGTCGAAGTTCCTTGCCAACCTTCTCCTCTTCCTCCGCTAATTGTGTCTTGAAGGCATCACGGTTTGCAGAATCCGTCCGTACTTCTCCATCGGGCGCAACGCCTTCAACGTGCAAGTCCATAAAATATTTGAGTAGACCAACACTGGGCTCTATGGTCCACCACAAATCGTCCGACTGTAACTTCAATTTAATCTGGAACGACCAATGGGTGTAGTGCTCCCTGCCACGGAGTTTGGCCATTGATTCGAGCGCCAGCGCTGGCATACTGGGCAATTCTGAGGATCTTACTGCGTGGAACGAAACTGGGAATCAATCAATATTATTGAGCAACACCCTTTTGGTTAGCATTTTCCAAGATTAGGGTCATGGTGACCTTAGGGTTCAGTCGAATGAGCCTCGAACGAAAGAAATACACAACTGCCTCCATCTCCATGATCTCGTACCATCAATGCTGTTATATGTCATGATGGGCAATATCAGCCTTCGAGGCGACGAGGACTACCCTCTCCCCTTTGGAGGCAAGAATATCGACTCACCGGGGGCCAGTCTTCTCCCGGATAGGTTTCAGAGTATTGTGACGGTGAGATTGAGGCCTAGATGAACTTGAGCTTATCAAGAGAAAGTCGATCTGATAACAGCGCGATCAACCCACGGAGGTAATAGAAAGCCTCCAACAAAATTGGTCAGATTGCATAGAAAGGTATGAGTGCTCCATGGTCTAAAGAGCAAGCTCAATAAGTCACCAAACCTGGAAGAAGCCAGGTTTTGGGTGATTATAGGTAGAGTGACTTGTATGAGACTGATCATTGCAGGTATTTTGGTGGGCACAGACCTTCTTTCCTGTCAAACCACGGGATACCTGCCGCGCTGGGTCTGTCGGGTCATGCTCCTACAAGCTTCTCATTGACCGACCCTGTGTGCATGGCGATTCTCCCAAGACTGCTTTTATGAGTACTCACCTTGAATAGTGTCAGGGCAGCCCTGGATCGCTATCATTAAACCAATCGAGCCGCAAGGATCAAGGATCTTTGAACTAGAACCAAATGTGAGTTGATTCTGCTACCCCGCGTCCACGAGAGGAACGATCTGGAAACGCAATCGTAGATTAATAATACTGTGGTCAGACCTCTTATCTTGGCCAAGGTGAAGGACGGAGGTTGCTCGACGGCTCGACCTCGTTTAAATCGACCCCTCGGACCCAGCTAGTATCAGAGTTATGCGCACGGGCTAGGTAATAAGCGCGCGAATAAACGACGACAGTTCTGACCGGCGCTAACACCGTACCTCATCGATCTGGGTCTTTGCGTGCATTAGCTTCCCGTGCGCCCATGTGTTTTATTCTCCGAAGGACCCAACACGAGGTGGCATAGCCTTTAGAAACTACGTACGGAGTTAGAGCCATGGGGGATCATACCAAAAACCTGATTCCCTTAGGTTGTCGTCCAGGAACCGATCATCAGCTTCTTTCTTTCCAGCATTAACCATAGCTCGCATTCCATTCAAAACGGGAGCTCCAGAAGCTGATCACAAAATTACAAGTGGTCAATGGCATGCTGTTGCTGGCTCTCTCATTGGAAGATGAACATTGAGCCTTACAAGCCAGCCTAACTTATTGTCAGATCATGACGAGCGCCTTACTACCCCTGGCTCCAGCGCCCAGCCATCTTCGCACAGACAATCCGCGTTGCGGTCTGAACGCTGGGACTTGTCCCGATATGGCCAAGTAAGGATCAATTCGCCGACTTCTATGATCGATGCCGCTGCGATTCTACTGCGCGATGATGCTTCTCCCGTGTCTTGGCTGGTGGCCTAGGAAAGCTGCAGTAGTTGATCTGATGTCTTCCCAATAGTAGGTTATTTACTCTCCTGAAAGTCTCCTGAGGGAGTTCTTCGCGCTCGCGTTCACTCTCTCCACTGTCAAGTCTACAAATTGATGACTTCGCGTGCTGACGGAGCGAATAACTGTTTCTTCCTCCACAATGAAGGCCCATGAATTCTCCCCACCCCCAGCCGGCGACCAATCTCAGGGCTGGGCGCTCCTCTCCGTCTGCTGGGCCTTTGTCGCTGCTGCCGTTGTTACTACGCTCTTGCGAGTCTGGGTCCGTGTCCGCTTGACACGCAATCTAGGATGGGACGACTATACTATGATAGCCGCAATCGTACGTATCTCACAGTTTCGTACTTCACAAACATCATCTGGCGCTGGCATAAGTCTTAGCATTAAACTGGATTCAGACAACCACCCTCATTGGCGCCGCTCTCATTACCTGCGAAGTCATCCTTGGAGGTTTAGGCCGCCACAGCTACTACTTGCAGCCATCTCAAAGGCGTTACTTTGCAGCCATTGGCTGGGGAGACTGGATCCAGACATTCATCACCTTGATGCTGACCAAGATCAGCATCTGTCTATTCTTGCTACGAATCGTCGGTTCAAGGGGGACTCGACTTGCAATATTCTCGCTCGTTGGATTCTTGGTACTGGGCACGATTACATGTATTGCGTTATTCTTGGGCATCTGCCGGCCACTGAACGCTTATTGGGACATTGGTGTCGACGCGATTTGTTTGAGCGACGGGCAGATTGAAGGGATTGCGCTGGCTCAGGGAGGTACGACGCGACCCCATTCGTCTACAATTCATTCCTCCAGCGCTCACCGGATGAGGCAGTCCTATCGATCATCACCGATCTGTTGTGCGCAGCCTTTCCTGCAATTTTTCTGAGAGGCCTGCAAGTGAAGTTGAGGACAAAGATTGCGTTGTTTACTTTAATGGGCCTTGGGGTAATGTACATACCTTGTCCCTCGCTACTGAAAGACTCTGCTTAATACGGTCTTCTAGTACCGCTGCTTGCTGCACCGTAAGGACTGTTCTTTCCGGTGTCATTAAGGAGCCAGACATTACCTGTACGTCCGTTGCCGCTCTCAATCACTTACGAAGCCTGCTAAACCCTAGTGTCTTCCTCAGGGGCCATTGTTAGCAACGTGGCATGGCGCCTGCCGGAAGTCAATATCGGCATCGTTTGCGCCAATGCGCCAGTCTTCCGTCCTCTCTATCTGTATTATCAAGGGAGGCTTGCCTCTCAGCGATCATCATCGGAGACTGCAGGCTCGGCGAGGAAGATTCTACCTGAGAAAGGGAGCTGGGTGAGTTACTCTCCTACACCGCGGTCGATGGTCGATCGTTTATCCTCGGAGGGATGTTTACGCCAGCTCTAATACCTTGACCTACTAAATCTATTCCTTTCTATGAATCGGCACATGCATCCTTGCAAAACTCGTATATTCGTAATTATCACCCGGTGCTGTTCTTGCTAACGCAGATGTTTTAGGATTCTAGGAATCGACAAGTTGCTCTCGATGTCGAGGGTCAAGTTTCACAAAACGAGTGGGAGATGAAGCACTAAGATCGAGGAAATACGTGTATCCCGTAAGCTAGCACCACTTAGTGCTAATTCGCTTGGCATCGATGACAGGATTCTTCGCTTTCTCAGAGTCCTGCATCTATATTACTAAAGCAACATCATCTCTTGATGTTCTTCATTTTGGCGATGGACTATCAATGGTCATGCAATTACTATTGATCGCCATTTTGACAACACGTTGTTCCAGCCTCCTAAGCAGACGTTTGTTGGTCTACCAGCCTTCGAAATCGGCACCCAGCCGGCGCATGCGATAACGTTCGACGATAGCTCGTGGTATTCAACTAAAATAAGGTAGGTGCATGTTTCTGAACTTTTGGGTACCGATATATCATTGGATACCAAAATCATGCAAAGCAATATTACACCAAGACAGGATTAATAGCTCACTTGAAGAAGCACCATAATACACTCCTGGACATCTCATCTTTAGACGAGCTTCAATTCGATTGCAAATACTCGGACTACGATAATTACTTTCCGTCGAGAAGTAGACTTGTTCGTCGTGTCCAAATCCAGCATGAAGAGAGAACCTTGAAGCAGATTGATAAATCCTGTTGTGCAACATAGGTGTCAAGGTCAGAAATCGAGTCGCGAAGCAGGAGTTGCAGACGAGTGCATTGAAAATATTGACTCCGACCGCATAGGGTCACACAATGAAGAAGACAATGAAGAAGACCACGAGAGTCTCATATGGGCTTTTCGGAAAAGACTCTGCAAGTTGGACTCCCAAGAAAATGTCGCGCGGGCTCGCAGAAATGGAATAAGCTAGCACTCCTAAGATACTGGATACTCGCATCCGCCGATACTAGTCAACATCCGACTTAACATGCTAACCGTCACCCCAAACGCCCTGCGCAGCTCTGAACTGGCTCAGCTTCTCTTTTCGCTGCTGTTCAACATCTTTCAGCCACTCGCGATACCCATCCAAAAAACATGCAATATCATTCACCTCACACTTTCGCTTTTCAACCTCTAAATTCATGTCTTCTCCATCCCTACCATCGACAAGCATAGCAGCATAAGCTGCCTCCACTCTTTCCAAAATCTCGGCCGACTCTGCGACTTTCTCTTTCAAGTCTTTCCGGGCCTCGTCAAACGACTGACATATCTCGTCTTCACGGGCCCGATAGCAGTCTGGGCATAGTAGGGGAGCTGTGACCCTTACCGTCTGCTGTGTGAGACGTCTAGCTCTGCAGCGGTTGTGAGGGATGTCGTATCCTGCCTCGCAGGGGTAGACCCATGACGATCGCTTGTGGTGCCGACACTGAGTGTAGGTGCCAGAGACTATACGGCACATATTGACGGATCTGCTGCGTTCACGTGGTGGTTTGTCTCTGTTCGGACTCTTGTTCTGTAGTTTGGGGAAGGATGCTCCGTTGCTGCTGGTCTGTGAGTGTTCCCTTGGCTGACGTACCTTCTATAGATGACTTTCAGGCTTATAGCCCATCGAGGCTCAACATAAATGCCATTGTTTGGAGAACGTCATGTCACTTACAGATTTCATTGTCACTAACGGGTAAGCCAAACCTTCCTTTGTTGTCTCGACACTGAGCACACTTCCCCTGTCCGAACAAAGAACATCATGCCTGACAAAGGTATTGTGTACACGATAATTAGCAAGTTCCTCAGAGCCAAGGGCTTTCTTTCATATCCCATGCCTCTAGGTTATAAAAGGCCGGAACCTGCCCATCTCTCCAAATCAACCACCATTCTATCTTACCTAGTTTTAACGCAGTATAGGCTCAGTACGCTCAGTTGACCATGACCAACAAATTTCTCAGCGAGCTGTCCGGCGCATGCGCTATCCTCATACTATCCTCCCGACTGCTCTACGCCCTCCGAAGATTCTTCGCATCCTCCCCAAAACTCCACTCCCAGCTTCAAATCCCTACTGACGATCAACGCCGCCTCGCCGAATGGTACTCATCCCGCACACGCACCTCCGACGACGGACTTCGTCTCTGCCTCGACTGCCCCCCCGAAGCAATGGTGGCGTCTCCTTCCCAACTCAAATTAGGACTCCACTACTACGACCACCACGCCCCTCAAAACTGCCGCTTCTGCAACATCTCCTATCACGGAAACCTCGAAGGCGGAGCGCACATCCAAGCCCACCACCCCCAGCAATGGGAAAGCTTCTCGGCTTCGAAAAAGATGTGGTGGGCGACGGAATGTCACAAGCACCACTATCGTCTAAAGCACGCTCGATTTGCGAGAGCTTATAGGATGGCGGTCGAAAGGCGGAGATGGGCATCCGAGTCGCGTGCGAAGTCGTTGAGCTCGCTGCCGGATTATGACGCTGTGAGTGGTGTGCGCAGGGAGGTGACGCGGGGGGGGATCTGGAAGATGGCGAAGCGGACGAGGTACGTGTTGGGAGGAGATTGTAAACAGATCAAGCAAGCAGAGTAATACTTCGTGAGAGTGAGAGTTTGGGGGGCGACGGATAGGCTATACCTCGTTAAGTTCGGTGTGGTTAGTATCATGCGGGTTGGAAATTGCTGAATAGGTAGTTGTAATCGGGAAGAGATTGGAGTAATAAATTCACATTACAGAGGAGACGCTTTCTGGGAGGGAATGTGTATACTATGTCACTCTCCCGCGAATTAAAATGCATCAAATCTTAGCCATTTGTGAAAACAAAGCACAATTTGTTCTTTTATTCTCTTTTTATTATCCTAAAACACCACAATCCTTTCCACCCACCACAACCGCACCCTTCACCCCACCAAAATCCCCAAACTGTGAGGAAGCGCCGGCCGCTTTGACTCCAATCCAGTCCGTCCAGTCCACCATCAAACCCCCTCTCTTTTCAATCATCCCTTCATCTCCTCTCAACGCCCCGCCCCCCCTCTCCCCACCCGCTCACCCCTTCCTCACTCCACAGCCCAAACACACTATGCCCCTCAACCTTTCCTCCAGTTCTGGGTCCTTATGGCTATTATTGTCGGCTTTGCAATTGTGACCGCCACGGCAGGCGTGCTGTACTACCGCCTTGTGCATAGAAAGCGCGCGGCTAGGAGTCGGGCGCTTGCGGAGTCGAGGGTGGATGCTGGTGCTGTAAGGGAGGGGGTGTGAAGGGATGATGAAGGAGGGAGAGGGAGGGGAGGGGCCTTGAGGGTTGATTCGGGTTAGGCCTTTTGGTATAGGTGAAGGCGGGGTGGAGGTGGAGAGGGAGAGGATTCTCAACCGTGTCTGGGGGTTGTCCTACTATGGTGTCTGCAGATCGAGATTTGGCATTTTCTGTGTTTTAGTTCTAGCAAACTCCTTTCATGTTTCTAGTCTTGGTTCTTTGCATTTCAATCGACATTGTTATTTGATTGCTTTTTGCGTTTTGCTTTCGTTATTGCTTGGGATAAGGCGAAACTGGTGGACATGAATACGAGGGTATTTATGAGGTTAGTAATACAGATGTCGAGAAGGACAAGAAAGGAATAAAGTGTAAGAGGGATAGATTAGTGGAAAAGAGAAAGAGACGCATGGAAAGAGCTAAAAGTGAAAGTAGTAATAGTAGCGTGACATTGCAAGGTAATAAAGGGGCAGTAACGGAATGAAGTTGTACTTGTATGTATTTCGCTTGTAATTTTGGTGGTGGAATGGGGTTTTGATGATATGGACTGGTAGTTAAAGATCTTTCTTGTTTTTCCGGGAGTCTTTCTGCATGTGAATGAAGATGGCAATTTGGAGAGATTAAGTGGCTTTGAGTTGGAGAGGCTGTAGTATAGAATGTGAACCGGTGAAGGTTGGAGAGCTGTTATTATCCATGCGCTGGTATGTTGAGACTCAAGGTTTTATCGTATGGTGTGAATTTGGAGTTGCTTCGTCGAGGTATCTGGAAATAGGGAGGTTGCGCAGCTCCAATTGTAACAGTGATACAATTGACGGATTACCAGATTGGGTTGTAGTTGAAAAGCAAGAATACGACTTGCCCAAAGAGGCAATTCGTCAATTGTATTGTTGTTACAAAATTTGAAACAATGATACAATTGAAAGTGATTCAATTGACGCCCAAAACGATTGACTCAATTGCTTTTTCTACTTTATCATCATCATTCATCAAAAGCGATTCGATTCTAATAATTTTGACATCAATAGAAAGCGTAGAACGAGCTTCATAAACAGTGCAATTATCTTAGCAACTTTTGTGATAGCGCATTGCGTGTACAAGAAGTGCAAAGAAGAACAATAAATTGTGAAGTTTTGATGTTCAGAATTTCGGGTACGAGCGAAGCTTCTCGAATTGCTCGATTTGGTCGACTTGGCACGAAGGAAAAACACCCCGACGCTTAATGTAAAGTACGATACAGCTAGCCCCCGCAAAAGCAATTGTATCACTGTTACAATTGGAGCTGCGCAACCTCCCTATTAATGTTCAAGACCTGAGTATGTGAGATATTTTGCAATTTTGCCCTGTCAAGGTGCGATTTGTCATTGGTTCTTTATGCTTCCTTTATCTCGCCATGTGGTGCCTTCCCAAGTGCCAACGCATAGCAAGTTGTCACTCCAAAAATTCAGGTTTAGGGCGATCATCCCGTGACGCTACTGACCGGGGAGATACATGACCTATCACGGTTAGCTGCTGTTTACAAGCGTCAGAAGTGGCATTGCCGGTCAATACCAACACATTGTGAGGAGAGGAGCATGCCGTTCGGCTATGGGCCTTGGGTTAAGAATGTGATAAGATATCGAGTCGACAGGTATACTTTTTTCTTAACTTCAGAATTAGCGAAGAGAAAGAGGAAGATGGCCCCTACTTTCCGTGGTTTCTGATGCTGGGGTATGACCAAGGACGTGTAGTCATGTCATCGACAACATTATGTATATCTTCGATTAAGCGAAGACGCCGAGAAAGCTTTACATGCAAACAAAAGCAGCATACTCAGCTTTGCATCAAAAGAAGCAGCCCTCTCTATCCCCATGGCAGTATATGGTACCCCCATCATGACGACACAAATCATGGTCCCCACCACCAGCAGACTCCTCTAGTTGAAGCCACCAGCTCACCACCTCATGAATTCTCCGGTGCCAAAGCAGGATTTTTGAATTGGGCGGATAAGCTCTTCGCATGTACGACTCCAGGACTGGGAAGTCGTCTTTCTCAAAGCATCGAATACGGCGGCGGCCCAAGCCGCTCGCGTATTCTTCCTTGTAGGTTTTCCAATGTTGCTCGTAGCCTTGCCGCACATCCATGAAGTTGGAGGTCTGGCGCAGGGTGATGGGGAAGCCGACGACGTGCGATAGGTAGCGGTGGAGCTGGCGGAGCTGGGTGGGCGAGAGGTTGAGGTTGTGGGGTATTGTGGGAGGGTCGCGGTCTACCATCGTTAGCGGTGTCTGCCTCTGGGAGGGGGAAAAGGTTGCGACTGACTTTCCCTGTTGACTGGGCATGAAGAAGACGGAGCCATCTCGCTACGGGTGATGTTCCGGAAGTATGGTGGTGTTGAAGGTGTGGGAAGTCTTGCAATTACGGGCTTTGTTCAAGTTATGGGTATAGTTGAAGGTGTGGTTGACGATTAACTTAGCAGAAGTGGATCCTCTGAAAATAAAGTCATGGAACTGGAGATAGACTGTTCTTGTAGTGTGGCCGTTTCCAGCGCATGACTCAACTCGACTATAGCGTCACACCCTTGCTATATCTTGGTCGCACCGATACATTCATGGAATCTTGGGCTTCACAGGGTTCCAGAAAAGTAGCGTCGCAACTGCCAAGCCATTTGATGAATCTTATGGAAGTATTGCCGGAAACGGGTGATGGAATGATCAAGGCTTGAAGATGCGTCGCCGACAAAGCGAAACAGTTGAAACTCCTCTAAAGGGTCGTAGTTGAGCTACCGCAGGAAATTTTCAAACAAGAGTTAGAGAGACAAAAAGGACTATCAAGTTCTGTGAACTTTGCAATTCTATAATAAGTTGATTGTGGCCCGCAAAAAAGGTAGTAGTACTCCACAGGCGAAGTACTGTAGCTGCGGATACACTAGAAGATCGTGAAGCTTGGTCAAACGTACGGGCAGAGGATTACGGTATTGGCTTCTATTCGCGTACGTCATCAATTAAAGGGTGAACGCCCAGGAGCCTACTCACTGCGGCGTACGAAGTGAAGTGGGTTTCTGTGCCTCAAAAGCTGAAACCACAAGCGGTCCGGGGAAACAAGTCTGAGAAAAAGGACAGCTTCGTTTTTCTCCGTCCCATAAGAGTAGATGCTATCATTTCCTAGCGAGAAACAAGCAATCAAAGCTTGGTGAAGGACGATGATTGCCAGGAAACAATGAACACGCTCGTTTGCCGCCAAGTGAGCAACATGCTAGAGGAGAAGCTGAGGGCTGGCAAACGCTGGCCATAAATACCGTCGATTCATGCTGGGCTTGAGCATTCGAATTTGCAAACCTATTCAAGATTAGCTCCACGTTGTACGCTTCTCCAATAGCGGGGCAGTAGAATCTTCATACATGCGCACCTTGAGGCGCATGCTCGGGGAGCGGAAGGACTTACAGGTCTACCCAGCCTCAAGGGCCGTGTCTACTTACTATTAACGTCTTCCGGAACCAAGTCTTCTGGGTACACATCTGGCAATATCCTCTTCCAATCACTCGTCCTCCATGTCTCCATCGTCCGCCCCCTCTTCCTCCGAGCTATGCGTGGCTTAGCTAGACTCAACCAAGAAAGGGGTGGATTATACCCTTTACCTTGTCTCGGCAGCCGAGAAGGCATTGGGGGTACTATCCAATCGCAGAGTCAGTCCAGTAGCTTGGGCGGTTTCGACCGTTTTATCGTTCCCTAGAATCTCCATAGCCGGTACCGTTAAATGCTTGAGGCTGAAGATCCCTAGACCTGGATGATCGTAGCGTGTGCAAACAACAAGATGCCGAATCAACCTCCTTCCCCGCCTTGGTTTGAACTTGCCATCAGTGAGCAACGTGACTTCTTCAATCGATATTGGTAGCGCTGCTGCGAGCATGCAGCTATCTATTTGCCCAGGTGGAAGTAGCAGGCCCCAATCCGTCGTTAAAGTGGCTAGTGATCTGAAGTCATGGATCGTGCCCATATACTGCTTCTTTCTATCACGAGTCAGTAGGGTTAATGTCTTCAACGAGTCTTTCGCGTGCAAAGCGACAGCACGCCGGATGACGAAGGAGTCAAGATCAAAGATTTTTGCAGCAGGCCATCGAAATGTGCAAGGGCAGTATGCGAATGACTCCAGTGATTTGAACATTCCTAGTAACCGACTGAAAATCTTCGAACGAAGGTTGACATATTGTAACTCCAACGTCTTGACGTTTGAAGCCTTTGGTCGAAAATCAGCTCCAATTAAGTCCGTTCTAATCTCGCCATCGCAAGTTCCGTAGTCGTCAATGAATCTCCCGATTATCTTGGTTACAGAAGGAAGAAGTGCAAAGGTGGTAAGCGCGGAGAAATATTCTGTGCGGTCTGGTGCTGAAGCTTCGATCGTAACCTCATTAAGACGGGACAGCGCCAAAGATGTTTGATCTTGGGCCATGCGTCTGATGAATTCAAGGCAAAGGCCTGCCTCTATGTTGTAGGAATCAAAGCTAATAATGCGAACATTAGGTGAAAGATATAGCAGCAGTCCCAGCATCGGGCCCTCGTTGCCTTTCTTGATCTGGTACCACCAATGATTGATCTCTGAATGTCGTAAGTATTTGCATCCCTCAAGCAAGCGGCTCAATGTGTCAAGGTGACGGTAGGTCTCTCGCTTGCGCACTGCGTCGTCAAACATCTCGCCCCAGCTCTTCGAGCAATATTGCATTCTGACCTCCCTGACATAGTACGCAATGCGTGGTTCGCGCATTATATCGACAAGAGGGTTTATTAGAAGCTCCGATCGTGGAGGCTTACTCAATCCCATTTCCGTTTCCTCACTGGGCTCGTTGACAAGAACCCGGTATATTTTCCTCAACCTGTTGTGCTCGGTGATCGCTTTGGCTCCCAGATTGTAAATCTTTCGGCAAGTCAAAGCAAAACTTTCGATCGCATTGGGATGTATGTAGGGCCAGATGCCGAGGACTGTCTCCTCAGGCAGATCGCCGAAACGAGCCATGAATGTCTCTGGCTGTGACTGGGCTGTCAATGCATTGCTACCTCGAATCGCCCAATCAAAAGAATTACTTTATCGGGCTAGGCCACGACCATGAATCGCGTAGCACATCTGGACTGAGGAATTGAAGCCGTGAAATTAGATAGGACCTAACGTACAGTACCAGTAGTAGAATGGAAGTATACTTTAGCTCGGCCACGCGTATCCCCAATTAGCGCTTTCACAACGGTTGTCGTCCCTTGACCTTATTTTTAGATCCCCGACCCCAACTTCTAGCAAGATAATTTTGATCAACTTTCGCATTTCGCTATTAAAACATACAAAATTAATTGTTGTTATTTTGGACACTATGCGCTTTCTAAATTTGCTTTGCTTATAAGTTTTGATCAAGAATTGCTAGAGCTATAGAAACTGCAAAGTTCATTGACATGTAAGAAGTTCAAGTCGATTTTTGAGACACGCTTCGAAACACAAAAACTTTGCAATTAGATAATTGTCTCAATGTTGATTTAAACTCTATCAAAGATGTGCTGTTAAAAGCGCAAAGTTCACTCTATCAAACGTAAGACTTTGATAGTAATAAATCAAGAAATGCGAAAGTTGACTGAAATCATCTTGCCAGAAGTTGGGGTCGAGAATCTAAAAATAAGGTCAAGGGGCGACAACCGTTGTGAAAGCGCTAAAAGCGCGGAGACGTGCGCAAGCACGTGACCCGCGCAGAGACGTCACCACCTCCGAACCCGAATACCAGCAGACTACATCACAACGTGAGATGGCTTCGTTATACGCGCAACATATCAGTCTATGCTATCGATCGTTGCTCGAATAGCCAAGCAAATCTCGAGTCAACTGTCGCATGTCCTGCGCATTCATCGCCCGCCCCAGAACATTCATGACTGAAGCTACACAGAATACACCCTCTGGTCTGTAGATGCCCAAGTGCCTTGAACGCTTGTACCACGGGAAGTCCGTCTGTAGAGAAGCATCTATTGTCGTGCCTACCGTCTCCAAAATCAAACGAGTATGTTAGCGTCGGTTTATCTCCTGCGACGAAAATACCCCTCATCGAGCACGTCGAGAAGCTCCTAGGATCAGCCCATCATACAGGCACCTTCTCGAAGACCAAGCAACATGCGCCTGTCGCGCAACTGGATGAAAGCGTCGATGCTGTTGCGGAAGATCCAGCTATTGATACCTTGGTCAGCGTGGGAGGAGGCAGTCTGACTGACTCTGCCAAAGCCATATCGTACCGCAAGCACCAAAAGATGAGAGACTTTCCTATACCACATTCCGATACCTACAAGACTTACCGAAAGTACCTTCTTGGCTGGCTATATCGATGACGGGGGCACAAAAATTGGTATGGGCGATCCAGCATTGGCACCGCGGATTATCATATACCATGCTGAAAAACGGGACGGAAACACCGCGGAAGCTGTGGTTTCTTACTGGCATCTGAGCGCCCGATCATGCAGTAGAGAACTTGTACCACTCCTATACACCGAAGCGCCTGCAAAAGCCCTTGCTTTGGCCGCGATCGAGGGCTTATAGAGTACCTGCCGAAGGGGAAAAAGTACCCAAGGAATGAAAACTACGTCACGAATTTGCAGCTGGCCTCAATTAACTCTCTCTTTCCGGCTGGACTACACATCGAATGTGGGCTCGGCCTGAGTCACTCTATAGGCTACGCTCTAGGATCTCCATACGGCATTTTACATGGGATAACCTTATATATCTCCCTCGCCTGCGTTGTCAAGCCGAAGGCTCAAAGCGTCGCTGAAGCGGCACAGATTGCGAGGGTTTCGCCTTATGTAGGGCAAAGCAGGAGTAGACATGACAAAGCAGATGCGCATACCGTGGGCGATGCTATTGATCAGCTGGTGAAAGCGTTGAGTCTGGAGAGCACACTGCAGCAATACGGATTTGGCAAGGACCAGGAGGCGAAGACCACGAAGATATTGACACAGACCGAGGAGGGCGAGCTGTACGATGGCGTCTGTGCGATTGTCAAAAGCAGACTTTGAATCAGAACGGACGATTTATCTTCTCGACCCGAGCCAATGTAAGCTGCACGTTGGTTTCTGTCCCTTTCCTAGACGAGAGTCGCAATGCAAGCCAGCGAGCCGATCAGTCTCGCCCACATCCTGAGCTGAATTTTACTACACACGGACCCTCTTTACTCCCGACTTGCCGTGAGAGCCGTGTCATGTGGAGGCACAACACAAAGCTAGCCACCGTCGGACTCGAGACAATAGCCTGGGCTTATACGTCTACTGTTCAATGAAAATTGTCGGGGTATGGTTGAATCGTTCCCGTGCGGCGGGCCTCACCGTTTTGGTTCAGTCGACCAATAATTTTCCAACTACAAAAATCGGTCGGTCGCTGTGTCGTCCACCCACACCAACAGAACCTTCCCTCGGTCGAGACCCGAACTTCAAAAGACTGCTGTCAAAGAGATCGTCGATGCGTGGCATTTCTCCGCAATTTGCTAATGGCTAGCGCTTCCGCAGTGCAGATCAAACGGTGGGGAAGCTCGCCAACACCCGCTTTAGAACGGTCGCCATCCCAATTAGGACTTTTGGGCGTTGCGAGGCATTGTACCTTCGAAAGGAAATTTTCTAGTACTACAACGGAACTGAAGCTTTTCCGACTCCAGCTATTGAATTATAACGAGGACATGTTACCACTCCCTCATTGAAACCCCGAAAGCCAATACCTTGAAGTGAGGGCCCAGCTATACGCTGCCTACGATTCTCAATCCCTCAAGAGCACGCCGAACTCGTCAATCAATGAGGGGAAGCTGTCTTCAAGCACCAGCCCAAAGGTCCTCGGCCTGCAAACTAGTGGTTGGCGCTATCGCGCATTTTAACCTCTGTCAGTGTCAGGTCGCAGCGACTTCCACACCTTACAAACGGCCCACCAATCGTCAGGCACGGATCGTCATGCGCAAACCGTTCTGGCTCCTACACCTTTTGTCAAGCATATCCGACAAGTCTCCGCAACCCATTCTGGGGCTTTCCCCTCTATACGGTCCGGGCTCGGGGATTCGAAGCGTCCTGTGAATACCGCATGTACGCCCAGGCTTGTAGGATCATGTCCAAGCAATGTAGCTCTTACTCTGTTGGGAAAAGTAGTTGTTTCTGTCCCAATGCCGCTGGCGTCTAGTAGGCTGTTGGAAAGGCCTGCATTGATTCTAGCACCGAGGAGGCACCTCGCAGCCTCCGTATCACCGAGCTGCCGGGACTTCACCAAGCATATAACCCGGCTCGCAGGATACCTCGCCTTGAGTCCACCAAAGCAGTACCCTATCCTTCCGTAAAGTATCAGTCAACAAAGCAGCCCTTCGATAGCAGACCATCATGACGATTCCCGAAGAAGTTGATATCATTGTGTGTGGAGGTAATTCAATCTTTCGGCATGAATTTCGTTCCTTATGTTAATCATAGCATACAGGTGGTTCGGCAGGATGTGTTGTGGCAGGCCGTCTTGCCAACCTCGACAGGAACCTCACTGTTCTCTTGATTGAGGGTGGTGAGAACAATCTGAACAACCCATGGGTCTTCAGGTAAGGGATCAACAGATGACAGCTCCACAAAGGTCCTAGGCTAACATTTGCGGTAGGCCTGGGATCTATCCTAGGAACATGAAGCTCGACTCGAAGACTGCCTCCTTCTACCATTCGAGGCCTTCCAAATGGCTCTCTGGGAGGAAGGCCATTGTACCCTGTGCAAACATATTAGGTGGCGGCTCTAGCATCAACTTTGTATGTGTAACTTGTCGACAATTTTCTGCCTCTATGCTTATCAATGCTAGATGATGTATACCCGTGCCTCAGCCTCAGACTACGATGATTTTCAAGCCAAGGGGTGGACCACTAAGGAGCTAATCCCATTGATGAAAAAGCATGAGACATACCAGCGAGCCTCCCACAATCGTGATATTCACGGCTTCGAAGGTCCCATCAAGGTGTCTTTTGGGAATTACACATACCCAATCGCTCAGGACTTCCTTCGGGCTGCCGAGTCTCAGGATATCCCTGTCACCGATGACCTTCAGGACTTAGTCACGGGCCATGGTGCGGAGCACTGGTTGAAGTGGATCAACAGGGACACTGGCCGCCGTAGTGATTCGGCTCACGCCTACATCCACTCAACTATGAGGTAGGAGCGGTACTAAGACACATCTTAGGATCAGAGCTAATCATAAAAGGAACCACGAAAACCTATACCTCATGTGCAACACCAAGATCGACAAAATCATTTTCGATGGTGACCGAGCCACCGCCGTGCAAGTCTGCCCAATGAAGCCTCTCACCCCTAACGAGCTGCATCGCACCCGTCAGATCAAAGCACGCAAGCAAATTGTCATCTCCTGCGGGACGCTCAGCACTCCGCTTGTGCTTCAGCGCTCCGGTATCGGTAATCCCGAGAAGCTTAAGGAAGTCGGCGTCGAGACCAAAGTCGACCTTCCGGGTGTCGGTCTCAACTTCCAAGATCATTACCTTACTTTCTCTGTCTATCGTGCCAAGCCTGGTACCGAGAGCTTTGATGACTTCCTTCGTGGTGACCCTGAGACACAGAAGAAGGTCTTCGATCAATGGAACATGAATGGCACGGGTCCGCTGGCTACCAATGGTATCGAGGCGGGCGTGAAGGTCCGACCTACCGAGCAAGAGCTTAAGCAAGACTACATGAAAGAGTTTCGTTCTGGATGGGAGAGCTACTTCGCCAAGAAACCAGACAAGCCAGTTATGCACTACTCCGTTATCTCCGGGTAGGTCAACCTCATCATCCAGTCCACAGACAGCTACTCACAGTGTGACAGGTTCTTCGGAGATCACATGCTTGTCCCGCCGGGCAATTTCTTCTCCATGTTCCACTTCCTGGAGTACCCATTCTCCCGCGGCGAAATCCACATCACTACCACAGACCCCTATGCCGCACCGGACTTCGACGCCGGGTTCATGAATGACGAGCGTGACATGGCGCCCATGGTCTGGGGCTACATTAAATCACGTGAGACAGCTCGCCGTATGGACGCCTTTGCTGGAGAGGTCACTGGCATGCATCCGTGAGTCCTTTCCCTCCCACCATCACCTGCCAACTCCTTCGCCCATGTCTTTCGCCCCTACTCAACACATCACCTTATTGCACTAATACTGAAGGCAACACCAGCTTCTACGCTTTTGACAGCTCTGCCGCAGCCCAAGACCTCAATCTTCAAGACACCAAGACCTACGGCGGCCCCAACCACATCTCCGCCGGCATCCAACATGGCAGCTGGTCCATTCAAACCAAGCCGGGCCGCCCCCCGCATTCCTCCATGGTCTCCTCCTCCCAGGTCGAAAACGTCCGCGAAGACTTGGAGTACACAGCCGCCGACATCGCCGCCGTCGAGGAATGGGTCAAGCGGCACGTGGAGACCACCTGGCACAGCTTGGGAACCTGCTCGATGGCGCCGAGGGAGGGTAACAGCATTGTGAAGCATGGTGTGCTGGATGAGCGGCTCAATGTGCATGGGGTTAAGGGGCTGAAGTGTGCGGACTTGAGTATCTGTCCGGATAATGTCGGGTGTAACACCTACAGTACTGCGCTCTTGATTGGCGAGAAGGCGGCTATGTTGGTGGCTGAAGACTTGGGCTATAGTGGGTCAGACCTGGACATGAAGGTTCCGGTGTGGCACATGGGGACCTACGAGACGACTGGCCAGGCTAGGATCTAAAACTTGCGTGGGAATGATAGGGTAAGAGAGCATTCAGATTGAACGCATCAGAGCTGTCGACAGGCGGAAAATAAAAATGGCTTATGCCTAGTTATGATGCTCCTGACCATCAGACCGTTTTTTCATTGAAGCTATTCGGAACAATTCTATCTATCAGTCTTGTGAAGTAATCGCTTGAGTTCGCAGCAGCCACCAAGTCCTGCCCCAAAGACGCTAAGTTATCCGTATTGCACCCACTTTTTTTTGAGACACGACGCCACGTGCGAACCTTATCCCAACGAAAATCTTGAGATCATTCCAAAACTTCTTTAGGAAAGCTCAAAGCAAAGACACTATTATCTGCCTGATCAACTGACTCTGAGACGAGCAGCCTACGCTGTCCGCCGTGCGTCAGAGATTCATGGAGCATATATTAAGTGAATTCATCTTATAAGCAAATGTAGATCTGGGGTGAAGATACCGACAACTCCAGCAACGATGCATGTTCGAAGATGGCTGTGTCGCACTTCAACACTCAAAGAGACCCAATATTGAATGATCATTAACACCGAAATTCTGAGTGAAGTCAAAGTGTTCAATTCCCAGGAAAGGACAATGAATATTTTAGACATCCAAAAAAAGTATTTAAGGACTGTCTCTCCTGCCCCCTCCTCTACTTCCCCACTGCATATACAAACAATTCTATTCTACTATATATATCTCCAAGGCCTCTCAGCACCAGTGCATCCTTACGTCCTTGAGTAAGGTACACCTTGAGATCAATCCAGGACCTGCAATCACGGCCTTGTTGAACGCTATCAATCCGTCTAGCTTGACTGAGCTTACACTACACAACGTGAGCAATCACAAGATATTGTCGGAGTGGCCGTCATTATAGAGACTAATTTTGCTATGCATGGGAAGGGCGAATGATTGGGCGTATTACTGGCGCTCAGCACCCTCGGTGATGCTTCGACAAGTCTGTTTGTCGCATCATGAACCCGACCCAAATGCGGACGAATCAAGCCTGAAGCCGCCGACATATGACAAGTTGCTAACCTGTCCTGTGGGTGCGTGGCGCACACTCTGGGGCTGTAACGTGCTGCACATACGTATCGACAATCTCAGAATGCAAAAGCTCAGTCTTGAGTACCTCGCTAAATCGCTACGGGGCTCGAGGAATGTGAAGGTACTTGTCTGCCGTCCCAATGCGCCAGCTTTTCTCGGCTCCCGGTGATCGCTCAGATCCTTGCCTTTTTGCAAAGGGAAACTAGGTATCCCGGTACCCAAGCAGGACATGAACTGGGAACGCTTATTCGTTTCCCGAGTTACGGAACAGGATATGCCTAAGCTCAGGATCATCGCTATCAACAACGCTCATTATTGGCTTCAGCGCGTAGTGATTTCAGCAACAGGGCAATTTGAATGCAGTAAGCTGTGGTATTTGCGCGAAGCCATGGAGGATCCCACAGAACGTCAATAGATTGACCATACAATGTCCGACAAGGACTTTGACTTCTCCGACATGCGAAGACCCGGTTGTTGGAAATCGTGAAGCGCTGGAGTGCGCGAGCAAGCAAATCGAGTGGTCTTCGTGCGCAACGGTTACGTGCGCGACGGCTGTACTTGTTTCCAGATGTCGTGGCTCGAATAAACGCTGCGAGAGCGCAGCAAGGGAGTCCGGAGAGTGAATACCAACACATTAGGATGGGATTCGATGAGATGGAGATTTTGGCGGGTCTGAATTGACTGTTAGTGGACGTCAGCCACAATATACTAGGCAAGGGCGGCAGAGGAAATCCTGATGAGGATGAAGATGGTTATGAAATTGGAGATGAAGTCGTGAAGAAAATCCTCAAATTCTAAGAGAGCAGCAAGTGCGAAATCTGGTTTACGCAACTTTGCCTAACGCGGAGGTGACTAACAGGTGTTGCATAAGTGAAGTAATGCAGATTTGAGTCAATCGGCTTCGAAAAGTCAACAGCCTGCACCCTTGATATTCCCACATCGCTCATCTCAGCACTCGGAACGAACAGAGCTTTGAAGATCGATTGATAGAATAGGTGAATTCTTCAATCCGCCAGCATACGGATCAATCACGGATGCCCGTGGCAAATATGAGGCGCCCATTATCCACCTTTACATCGTCTCCGCTGGGTCGCCGTCCCGCTCCGACCATAGACCCTTCATATCAGACGCCTCTTCCTTATGTACCATCGACCTTGAGCCAAGGTGGTATCCTTTCCTTTGTTCCCGGCACCCATGCCGCGGTAGCCCTACTCAACAACACCACAATCGGGTCCACTAATACCACGACGAAATCCGCAAAGGAGGAGGGGAAGCCCGTTGATACCAAGACTGAGTCCGCGAAGGAAGAGGGAAAGCCGGCCGATACCGCGACTGAACCCACCGAGATCTTACGAAGGTCGACTACCACTCGCGGCTTTCCGTTCTTCCAAACTACGAAAGCTGGAAAGGCTGCCGGTAAGATGGTTCCCAAAGTAACCTTCTGTAATCTACCTTGATTTAAGAGTGGATCTAGAATCTCATCGACGGCTTTTCAATCCCTTGCCCTGAGATTGTAAGGGGCTTGTTTGAGACCGGTGACGTTTTGTTCGTCTATGAAAGGTATTGGCATTTCAACGCCGTCATTGAACTTCCCAAGCTCGGTACGAAAAAGGTTTGGATGGCGAATTCCCACAACGATGAACGACTGTGAACCTTCCTAACATCCGAACGAAGTACTTAAGGTCCGTCTGTTCCCCAACCTTCTCCCTTTCTCTTAACATATTCACTCAGCGCTACTATACATGTCATCAGGCTCTTTACAAGCCTTCAAGTTCACTACATCTTTTCCATGGTGTACGTTGCTACTCTTTCTATTTTTGGTAGTTGTTTGCAAACCTTGCTCTACCACAACAGCATGTTCTTAGAGATGTTAATCATCCAGCGGTAACAGTTAGACAGCTACGTCAGAGTTGCGATCCCTACGTCAATGACCCAGCTTTGAGACTCTGGCCCAAACCAGTAAGACTGAAGACGTGAGCCGCCACAATGTGCTAAAGCAGCTCAAGTGTTGAACTGTCAAGTACTCCTCTATTAGCACGATATCAGTCCTCTCACACATTCCTGCCCTTACGCAGATCATATATTTCGCTTGATTTAGCGGTGATGTCCCTGTCGAGACTTCAACATCTATCGGCCGAGAGATCATTTTGTTGGGCTATGTCAATGACCTTCCCATGCAATAGGCAATAGCGAAACTGAACTTAATGGGCGACGATCCTATGGACCAGCTGCTCGCCGATAGGACCAAGAAAACACCAGTCCTTGCCACCGAAGAGCAACGATCTTTCAAGTCCGTCTTCATCGCAGACTGTGCCTACCCTGCGAGTAGAACGTAATTGGAGGAGAATTATAAAAAGACAAATATTTAAATATCGATTTCTTGAAATAGAAACAAGTTTGGTGAAAAAGTTGACCCTGACCCGGTAAGAAGATCCGTCAATCATCCTCTGCGATATACCAGCGGTTGATGACACCATGTTGTATTGGGAAACGGTGGAGGACTTTCTTGAACTACATGCCACGAACGAAAACAGCGGCAATAAAACAGGCCATCAAAAAACCCTGGCCAGCCTAACATACCAGCTTGTACACCATGCCGAGAACTACAGTACAGAGGTCCGCGTGGAAGTAGCCGCACAATCCGCGAAGCAACAACCAGGTACCACATTGCCGGCATTTCATGACCGAAGCGCAGATATTTTACTAATACGAACGATACTACGTGTGGGTAGATCTGTATCAGTCGACTCTAGTTGTTGGGCAGGCATGGGCTCTTCGGCTCTTATCGATGTATGCTCGACGCACTGGACACCTTCACTCATGATGGCAATTCTGAAGTACTTAAGGCATCATTAGGCATCGTAAAGATGTCGAGCCGCGATTTCACGCTTGGCTTTCTCCAGAACCTGACGAATACGATGGTTGTTGATTATTACATCAGGTGGTACTGAAAATCGTGTAAGACAAACGATACTGGATTATTGTTAACATCGACCAGGCCAACAATCCGCTCTCAAATGATGAACGGCAGCGAAGCAACATTTCTCGGTGAAAGTTGGCTTCGCTGTTAATCCTCCCGTCACAATAATCGCCGTTCTCAGAGCTTTCAATCTCACCAAGATATTAGATCTTACAGTCCGACTGAGACGAAGCCACTGTCGTACCTTCAAATAACACGTATAGCTCACTCAATATTATTATCTTCACATCGACTACCACAAGTTCGGAGATAAATAATCCTTTGAGTTCGTCAACTATCATGCTCATGGTCCGGGCAATCCGGAACATATGTGATCGCCGCTGTAGCGGGAAATTACTCCATGGACCTATGTTACGGCGACTACGAGAGCTCGCCCTAGATCCCAAGTACGAAAAACACCCATTTACAAAGATCTCTGCAATCACCAAAATACTCAAGCAAGGTTTTTCGTAAGCCAACGTAAGCGCTTCGCAGATCAAGTACGAGCTTCTGATTATAAAGTCAGATATGTCTTTTGCTCGTTATGCAGAACGATCGTTGATAGAAGCAGCTAGGTTCAAAGGACAAGTTGTGAACGTTGGAGATCAAGAATTGTCTTGCTGAATGTTCCACGAACGCATCTTCTCGATATTCGAGATAACGTACGAACTTCTCCACAGTTCTAGAGCGAGTTGATTGATCAAGACACGTACAAGATGTTACAGCGAATGAAATTGGAAGGCGGGATTGTTGAAAGGGAAGTATGGCTTCATCTCTACAGGTGACTTACTATTTGTGTCAGGACTAGAAGACCGATTGCCACCATTTCCAGTTTCCGCAACTCAATCAATTGGGTCTCAAGCTCGTGGACTTAGTCTGATATCTTCCACAAAAAAAGCAGCTCTGGTGATCAGCGCGCCTCTCTCTACACGCTTATTTCTCTCTTGCCTATCGGTCATTGATATACATATATATATTGTCAGGAAACAACAAGCCCTTGTTGAACAGCGCCACCTCCATCTTTACACAAGAGACTTTCAAAGGTGCAAGACGTGGTATTTGCGTGAAGCAATTGAAGAAGGTACACAGTGTGAGAACATCAGAGGGCTGGGCGGTCAGCCAGAATAGATCGAAGAACCTGCCGCAAGTCATTCAAGCTACTCGACCAATTAGAAGAGCCTAGGCTTGATAGCCGGGCGAAGTCCTCTTACCTGGTGTTCTCGAAGCAATCAACAACTGAATCACACGATTCCTCTCCCTTGGCTTTCATTAAAGGCGATCGAACCCGGGACCAGGAGCTGGGTAGCCCAAATGAAGTCGGCGCGATCGCAGCGGGAGAAGCTGTCGATGAGCGAGCTCCTTCGCGCCATGTGAGAATGGATAAGATACACGTGTCACTGGATAATTCGATACACTTACGGCGTTGCCTAAGACCTGCTGGTACTTCCTCCACCACGTCAAGTTACAGCACCGTCATTGCCAGTGACGAAGAGAAATTTGTACTTCCCAAAGTTGATGAATTTGGATATTAGTCAAAAAGGAGATGGCAAAAGCCACCGAGGCCAGCGGTACTTGGCGCTCGGGCAGCGAGAAGAGGTTCGGGACAGGAAAAATTTCATGAAAATCTCCTAAGTTCGAAAGCAAGCAGGGGCACAGCTTACAGTCGACGCTGGAAACAAGGACAGGAAGCTGCAGCTTGAAGCCAACACGTATGATCAACGCTCGAGCTCATCAAATTTCGAGAACGATTGATCCGCGCTTTGCGTAATACCGGATCGCGGTCGTTCAGAATGATGCTGACTCGAGGCAACGCAGACTTGTATTGGGCTGCGAAGCTGGCCGGCTCACCGCCGACTTGAAGGTGAAGATGAACGCTCGTGGCCCATTGAAGCCTGAGGCTGTATGAGAAAATCACCGATGCTTTCGCAACCCAGCTAAAGAATCAAGGCCTCATAAAGGGATCACTGCAGGCGAAAGATGCTAAAAGAAAGCTTGAGAGAATTATTCAAGGCTTTCAAGCTGTCTGATCTTGATTGCTTCTCTTCTTCAGATTGTCACCGGGATAGTCCCAACGCGCCCTCGAGATGATAGCACAGAACATTCGACGTTAGGAACAAGCGACAAATAAAGAAAGAGGAGTCGCCGGCGAGCCCGAAAGGTCGTAAACAATCTCAAAGTATCGTTTGCAGACGCATCACGAAAATCACGTCTGGGAGCAGTGACAAACAACCGGCTCTCAAGCGAAGAATTGTACAGAACGATTCAAGCGTGAGAAGTCATCTTTCCGTGACTTTCAGAAGCAATCTGCCGTGCACCACACCTCGCAGCTACCGCAAGCTATTATGCAGGACGAGAAGGCACGTGAAACACCGAGTAAGATTACGGTCTTATATCGTGAGGTCCCAGACTATAGCTTTGACACACTTATCAAAGTTTCAGATGCCATGGCTCAAGGTTTACTTGAACATTTCGAGTGATTGGCCAGCTCGAGCTAATCACGTTCTATCCAGGAGACTACGCGCAACTTGCCAACGATATCCACAATTTGAGTAATAACGTAATTGCTATGGCGATAACGTACCAGGAATCAGACGACCAATGGGTGAAGGAGTACCACCAAATACAACGCCACGCCAGAATGAAAGGCGAGCTACGTGGGCAAAGCAGGAGGTATGCGGATTGACGACACAAGTTGGCGCAAATACAATTGCGGATCGTTAGAAGGTTTTCGACACATTTGAGGAGTATCGGGTGGGAGGCCCGCCTCTACAACTCTTTCCACTTACAGACACTCATCTCGAGTGAACTAAGGTTCGCAACGGTGCAAACCGTGCGTTTTAGACCTTAAACCAAACTGAACTGCCGGTCCTCGCCTTAAACCGTACGTTTTAGGCCTTAAACCAAACTGCACGATTTAAACTAATAGTGCACTAATAGTGAGGATCTTTTAGTGGTGCAATTGAGGCAATTCTAAGTCGATTATTGGATCTGCTAGATTGTCAAGTCGCTCGTCGGTCGATCTAGTAATAATATATTAAATAGTAATTTTTACCCATCAATAGACAGGTTGCGCAGCTTTATTTAATACGATTATTCAATTGCTTTTGCGAGAGCTAATCGTAGGACTACATCGTACTTTACATCAAGCGTCGAAGTATTATTTGCTTGTGTCAAGCAAGCTTGATTGAGCAATCGCGAGAATACTCGCGTTTTGAACATCAAAATTTGAAGATTTTTTAATTCTCTCTACATTGTTGTTTTACGCAATACGTTATTACAAAAGTTGTCGCGATAATTACATTGTTTGTAAGACTCGCTCTACACTTTCTTTTAACGTCAAAATCGTAACAATCGAGTCGCTTTTAATAGAGATAAAGTAAAAAAAGAAATTAAACTAGTTGTTTCGAACGTTAATTGAATTATTTTGAATTGATTTATTATTCAAATTTTGAATAGTAATTTAATTGACGAACATTACTTGTTCGAGCAAGTCGTATTTATGCTTTTCGACTACATTTAACTTGATAATTTATTAATTAAATAATTGTATTAAATAAAGTTGCGCAATCTATTTAATAAGATTTTTAAGCGTATTTTATCTTTAACTCTTGCAACTCTTTATCAAAAATCTTTCTTCGAGTTACGCTAGAAAAAAAAATCGACACTTCGACGAAGTATTAAAATTTATATTAGAATTCTATCTAGAATTAATCGAAACATTCAATAATTAATCAATAGATCAAGATATCTATAAACTATCGATGCAAATCGTAATATAAGTAGATTTCTTAAATTAAATTGCACGATTTGCTAGATATCTTAAACTAAATTGCACTAAATTGTTACGAGTCGCATGCTAATAGATACTATTTGTCGCGCATCGCTCTTTACAAGATAATTAGAAAGAAAAGATCTATCGACAAAATCAAAATAATTAAGATGACTTAATTATTAAGCATCTTGAATTTCGAATTAAGATAATTAAAATAATTAAGATTTTAAACATCTTAAACATCTTAAATCTTAAATGATGAAAAAATATATAACTTTCGAACGCGACTCTTTTATGAATTGTATTTAACTTATCTTAAGTCTTTACTTATTGTTACTTTAATTTATTGAATCATTTGTGAAAATTTATTAAACATAAGATTGTCTATAATTGCAATTCTTGTTATCAAATGATTGCTTACATTGTCTAAAAATGTCTACAAATCTCTTTAATAGCATAACTCGCTTTAATACTTTTTACGAAAGTACTAGCGTAACACTTTGAACACTTTAAGAATGTTTATATTAAATCAATGCGCTTTTATCTTAAGCAATAGCTCAATAACATTACGTCGATTCTTTATTGATAAAGACGACAAAATAAGAATTAACAAACTTAATGTCTATCATAAAGATTGTATCGATCTAAAGAATTAACTTATGCAAGTAAATATTTATTTCATTTTCTATTTTGTTTTAGCGAACAAAAAAACGATTTTTGCATCAACATTTCTTAGAGAAAGAGCTTAACATTAACTTAAGCTAAATTTACGCAAATATTTGAAAAATTATGACGAAAACTCTCGTGCAATGTTCACGAATTTCGATAATTTCAAAAGAGAGTTTCGAAGAATTTTCGAAACATTTAATAAAAAACAAATTGCGAAAAGAGTAATTTAGCACTTAATTTAACAAATCTTTGCAATAAACTACGCAACAAGATTTCAAAAGTATATTAATTTTATCGAATGAAACGATGTCGCACTTATAATAATGTTTCGACGAAATCTTAAGAACAATCTTAAGAACGAAATTATGCGCGATGACAAATTCATTAGCAACATATTTGATTTTATCGAAGTAATTATCGATTTCGACGACAAACTATATGAAAGAATTATGAAAAAGCGATACGATTAATTTTACGAAAGAACAAGAATCTTCTTTGAATTAACGATCAAATATTATTAAAAAGAATTTCGTTCTAATTAGAGATATAATAATCTAGACTATTATAAACTTGCATTTATGAAATTAAATTTTATCTAACGACGCAAAGAAAAGAACTTTAGAGAAAAGCAAAATAACAAATTCTAGAAAACATACTATTTATGTGACAAATTGAGTTATTTCGCAAGAGATTGTCAATTATAAAACTTAATAAATCGTCGACAAATCAATGTTATGTTAAGATAGATATTTGATCGTTAAAACGATATTAGAAAGCAAATTAACACAAAGACAAACATTCTTAAAATTAAATCGAACGACAATTACTATTTGATAAAGAATTCAAATTAGTTATAGAAAGTTCTAGATAAAACATTATTAAGCAAGGAATTTGCATTTACGCAAAAAGTCAATTAAGCATTTTAAAAAACTATTAAATCTTATAGCTTAATTATCGACTCAAATAAGAAATATAACTAGAAGAACTTTTACGAATGTATAAAAAATATTACGAATCATTTCGAGACTTTAGTTAGCTCATCGAAGATCGTAAACGAATACAAGAAGAAACTAAAAAACAATGTTATTACGAAAAAGAACATACTTGACATTATAATAAAACAATTGAACTCTACAACATTAGACTAATCGTTAAATCGAATCATAATATTATCTCTTTAACTCGACTCGACGTCAAGATTAAGTCGTAACAATTTTTTGAAATCGAATCGCTCAAAGTAGTTTAGCGCGAAGCGCGCTAAACTACTTATAGTAATCGACTAAACTACTTTAAGCGATTCGATTCTTCGAATTTTTTTTAATCTAAGTCTTAACATTTGCACGTGACATTTCTAGGTTAATGCGACTAGTCTATACAACATACGCAAATCTTAATTGAACAACTTGCTACAACAACTTATGTTACACTTATCTAAAAGAAAAGAATGAAATTAATTGATTTTCTAGAAAGTTAAAGTTAGCAATTTAGCAACAAAAGAAAGCTCAATGCAAATAGACGTTTAAAGTAGAAGTTACAATATAAGAACAAAGAAAAGTTCAAATTTTTTAATAAAGAGCATATTAAAGAAATGCAATATATTAATTCAACAATAGCAATTAAACTTAATAGCGTACGCACGATGTTTTATCACATTAATTAAGATTAACGATTGTCAACTTATAGCAATGATCTATTTTGATACAATAAATAATTTTGTGATCAAAGCTTTTGTAGAGAGAAAAGAATATTCTATTTAAAAGAAGTCTAACGCTTACAATTTAATAATTGTAGATAGAAACTCATTACTCGCAAGAAATGAAAAAGTAAACAAAAAAACGAAGTTACTATCAATAACTATTTAACAACATCACGAGAAACTAATCTTTAATATAGTAAGAATAATCATTTATAATATTGTTCTAGAAATGTCTTAATTAAAGTAGCACAATCTAGAAATTAACTAAAATACACGAGTACTTAAATTTGTACAATGTAATCACACAATTTACATCTAATTTACGCATCGATAGCGTTCAATAATAGATAAAAGATTAAATTGAAATTTAATTGCAAATAACGAATTTGCATTTTCGCAAAAGAACGATTTAATAAAGTTCGACTCGACAAACATTTAGACTAATCGTTGGATCGAGTTTCGATATCAACATTCTAGTTCGACTCGAATACTCGATATCAATCTCTTGACTCGACTCGAAATCGATCTCGAGTCAACGATCTCTTGACTCGACTCGATCGACTCGCCAAGCAATCGAAAATGACGTCAAAATGCCAAGATTTTCTATTTTTAAAAAAATTCGCATTATTCGAATTACTAAAAATAGTTTAAAAATAATAACGCACAAATAACGTACAAATGCATTACCTAAATGCATTACTATATAATATTATAAACAAATTAATTAAATTAATCAACTTGATTAAGTTGATTAATGCACTTTTTCAAAAATAATCTAAATTTTTCGAGTCTTGGCGAGTCGAATCCAGTTATACGCTAAGTACTTCATATCTACTCTTTGATTCGACTCGAATACTCGAGTCAAGATTTTTGACTCGAATCGAGTCTTGGCGAGCCAAGAACTTGGCTCGAACTCGATGACCCAACTCGACGCGATTAGTCTACAAACATTAACAAAAATTAACTAGATTACAAAGTCAAAGTAAGTGAAAAAAATTGCGAATCTTTTAAGAGTTTTAAACTATCTAATATAGCGAGAAAATCGCTAAAGCACATATTACGAATATATAACAATTGAAAGCATTTGTTTTAGAAAGAAAAAACGATTAAAACTTTATCTAAACATTAATTGTAAAATTACGAGATTAGACTTGAACTAAATAAGCAATTTACGTTTGAATTTATATATGTTTTATTCGAAAAAAAGCTAGAAATTCTTCGCAAATATCTGACAAAAAATAGAAAAAAAATTTATAAAAATTTTTTAATCATAGACAAAATATTTAATCTTCTTTGTATTTAAGAAGAACGAGATTCTTCGTTTATGTGTTAATTATTAAAAGCTAAACAATATACGATAAAAAATCGATATTTATTATTTAACATTAGCGAACTTTAAAATCGATTATTCGAAGCAAAGTACTTTATCAAATTAGATTTACGAAAAGCGTACAATTAGATTAAAATAAAAATAAAGAAAGAATAAAAGACAATTTTTCGCATACGATATAAACTATACAAATACACGATAATGTCGTTCGAATTTACGAACGTTTCGACGATGTATTAAAAAATAATTAATGATGCATTATAACAATATTTGAATCGATTTGTTATAACATACTTGAACGACATTATAATTTATTTAAATATTTTAAAAAAACATGTGAATTATGTTTTCAAAGTATTAGAATATCTAAATAAAAAAAATTTACATTTTAAATTAAAGAAATGCGAATTTCATTAAAAAAAATGACTTTTTTAAATTTGTCGTTAAACGACATAAAATACGCATGAATCTCGAAAAGCTACGAACAATCAAAGAATGAAAATCATCTATTAATGTTAAAAAAGTTTAATTCTTTCTAGATTTTATAAATTATAACAAGAAATTCATTAAAAATTACTTTGTTAATACAATATTATTAACGAATTTTACGAAAAAGAAAACGTCATAAATATAAAAATTAACAAAAAGAAATCATTTTAAAATCTTAAATTAAAATGTTTGAAAAAATCAATATTAAAGATGTACAATTTACGATTGTTAGACAAAATTAAAATTAACGCATTAAATTTAATTATCGATGCATACTTTAATTAAAAGCATAAAGACATATAACACTTAATAATATATTTTTCGAAAAAACTTTTATTAATCGAACAAAATTATAATATTTACGACAAGAAGTTATTCGTTATTGTAGTTTTTCTAAAATTATAAAAAGTATATATCGAAAAATTATTAAACTTTACAATTCTTACAAATTACAAAAATCTTTTACACTTCATTACTATTAAATAGTTTAACAAAAGACAAATGTGATAATTAGAGCGACTTAAACAATACAAGTTCAAAATACAATATATATTATACAAAGATAACGACAAAGCAAACGCACTTAGCAAAAGAAATAATTATATAAAAACGAAAAAGTCGTTCAATTACAACATACTTAAAATTAATAAAAATGAATCATTATTAACAAACAAATATAAGCTAAATGTTATCTTACAAATACTTAGAGACAATAAAAAAGAGTTTTTAATAAAAAAAGAAAAACTTCAAATATTTATTAACAAAATTAACAAATGTATAAAGAAACATTATGATAAATTATTGCAAAAGCATTCGAGAATAATTAAAGTTCTTTAGCTTTTACGCTAACATTATTAATTTTTTCAAATAAGACAAGTTGTCAAAATATACATTAAACGATGTCTTAATTGTTAGTAAAACAAACATAATACATATACAAATTATGACGAAATTTAATATTAGAAATTACTTAAATTGTTATAAAATAAAGTTACAATAAACTTTATTATTAAGTTGTTTAAATCGACGAATTTAATAATTGAAAATAAATATAATTTAATATTAATAATAATTAACAAACTTATTAAGTATTCATATATTATCGCATGCAAGAAAAAGTTCACAATAGAATAATTAAGATACATTGTATTAAATCGACTTATACGATATCATAATATATTCAAAGAATTAATTAATAACAAAGACAAGCTCTTTACGTCTAACTATTAAAAGACGTTTCTATTAATGTTAGAAACAAGATTTAGAATGTTCATTGTTTATTATTCGATTACAAATGATTAAACAAAGCGAACAAATTAGAGTCTAGAGCAATATTTAAGATACTACGTCAACAATATTTACAACAATTGAATATTACTTTTATTTATGATTCAATTAACATTAAATGCAAAGATTTCGAATATTATTAAAATAACTTTATTCTTCGTCAACTATAATAGAGAATTTAATTTTTTCGAAAAAGAACGAAAGCATTTGTTAACACAATTAGTTATAAAGAGAATAACGACATTAAAAAAAATATATAACAACATTTCAAAAATGCAAGAGAAATCGATCAAGTATTAGAACGAAAAACGAAAAACGACATCTTAATTAAAGAAAAAAAATAAAATATATCTTTTTACGAAAAATCTTAAAATAAAGAAGTTAAACAAGTAATTGAATCATGTTAAAGTCGAATCATTTCTCGTTAAAAAGACAAAGAAATTAATCAATTATAAACTCGATTTACTTAAGAACGTCAAAGTATTTTTAATATTTTATATTTTATTGTTGAAACTAGCGAATTTAATTACGTCTTTATAGAACACATTTTATTTTTACTTACAAAAAAAAACAATATAAGATTAAGAAAATTCTACAACAAAAAGATCAAAAATATTTTATCAAATAAAAAGAATATTTTATCTTCAAAAATACATAAAAGTTACTTAAGAACTTGAAGAAATATTTTAACAAATTGCGACAATTTCGTTAGCGACAAAATTACTTATAAAAGTTGACAAAGCATTAAGAGACAAAAGAGCGAACAATGAAAAATCAATAATAATATTGAATAAAGCTTCGAACGTCTTTTCAATACATTTGATCTCTTTCTTATTCTTTTTGATCTTCAAGATATTTTTCGACTTCGCATCACTTATATTTTTTAAACGACAAAATTAATGTTTTTTTATTTCGTCTTTCGCGCAATTCTTAGGCGCAACTTTGTTATTTTATCATTCAATTTTTTAATCTTTTAAATAGCTTTATTTATTTCTTAATAATTAGAAGTCAAATCGCATTTTCGATTCTTTTGATAACATTTCTCACATTTTAGATATTCTTTATTTATTCGATAAGATATGTTAAATGCGACACAAGTTCGACAAGAACGCATTGTGAGAAGAGCGTACTTATAGCGACAATTAGTAACGAAATTGCGACGTTGTTCAATAATTAACTTGATTAACATAATAAAAAAAAAAAATTTCGAAACAAAAATTCTTGAAGAGAGAAAATAGTGTTACGAGTCGCGTGCTAATAGATATTATTTGTCGCATATCGTTCTTCACAAAGTAATCAAAAAGAAAAAATCTATTAACAAAATCAAAATAATTAAAATAATTTGACTCTTAAGCATCTTAAATTTCAAATCAAAATGATCAAGATAATTAAAATTTTAAACATTTTAAACATCTTAAATTTCAAATGATAAAAAAGTATATAACTTTCGAACACGACTTTTTTATGAATCGTGTTCAACTTATCTTAAGTCTTTACTTATTGTTACTTTGATTTATTGAATCACTTGTGAAGATTTATTAAATATAAGATTGTTTATAGTTGCAATTTTTGTTATTAAGTAATTGCTTGCATTGTCTAAAGACGTTTACAAATCTCTTTAATAGCATAACTCGCTCTAATATCTTTTACGAAAGTATTAGCGTAACATAAATCGTTGAAACTAATAGTATATTAATAGTGTAAAACAATTTGCAAACATTTGCGAATCTTGTTTTCTTAACAAAACATATTTAGCATGTGTAGTTATAAGATAGTTCTTACTAGGCTTTTAGCGCTTTTACAACGATTGTCGCCTCTTGATTTTATTTTTAGATTCTTGATCTCAACTTCTAACAAGATAATTTTGGTCAACTTTCGTATTTCGCTATTAAAATATATAAAATTAATTAATTATTATTCTAGACACTATGCGCTTTTTAAAATTGCTTTATTTGTAAGTTTTAATTACAAATTGCTAGAACTATAGAAATTGCAAAGTTCGTTAACATGTAAGAAGTTCAAGTCGATCTTTGTTTTTGAGACACGCTTTAGAACACAAAAACTTTGCAATTAAATAACTTTCTCAATATTGATTTAAACTTTATCAAAGATATATTATTAAAAGCGCAAAGATTACTCTATTAAACTTGAGATTTGGATAGTAATAAATCAAGAAATGCGAAAGTTGATCAAAAGCATCTTGCCAGAAGTTGGGGTCGGGAATCTAAAAATAAGGCCAAGGGGCGACAACCGTTGTGAAAGCGCTAATTCGGAGCGCTTCTCAGATAGATAGGTGTCTCACCCCCCTTAGATATGGTGACTAGGGACTTCCTCACCAAATTCGTACAGAGCTTCCATACAGCCATATCTACCCTCACAGCCATCACATGGAGCACGGCCACCATTATGGAGCCGGTCCCCCATGATGTTGGCCCCAGTTCTGCGGCCCTATTCTTATTCCAGCTCGCAGAAATATGGACGTAAGGTGCAGTTTGGAATTCGCAATCGACTACAAACCTTCGCCCCTTTTGACACGCCGACCGGCCCCAGAATCCACCTCCACGACTTCACCACCTCCTTCTGTTCGGTTGAGACTCGAATCACAGCCAAGATCCTCAGTATCATGGCTGCGGACTTGACGTCCCCTGGTGTCGTTGCCAAATCCCGACAATTTTCAATTCGTTTTCATTCCTTACTGCTATGCTCGAAATTACCACACTATCTGTAAGCTTGTCGCCCGGCCGTATCCAACGAAGTTGGTCAGGCTGTGGTGTTGACCCCAGATTTCAGAGCTTTTGGCAAGCTGTTCGTTCGTTTAGCCGTGAGTGGAGAGTAACGAAGAACAGGATCTATATCGGACCGCCAACAAGTTTACCCCTCCGCCGAACATGGGTCTTGAAAAGACGTAGTGGTCTCCCTGCACTCGCTGGTTTGATTTTCCAAAAACGAAGAATAATGTCACGATTTCAGCTTCGAAATCAACCCAGACAATGATTGCCCTGGTGAGCGAGAGAACGCAAAAGGTAGACCTCTTTTTCGTGTTATTCCCCGTACGTTAGCACATGTCACAAGAGCAGAAATAAATCTCTAGAAGGACTCTATGGAAGTCTTGCGCAGAAGGCTTCAATATAATAGCACTGGCTTCTTACGCTGACTTAGGCAATCTTCTTGAAGTATCTTTATACGCTCGGACCTTTATCGAAAATTGATGCTGACATATTGCTTGCAACAGCACAGAGTTCGGGTTCGTATATATCGATACAAGGGTCCTCCAAAACATATCTTCAAAGAAAAACGCCAAGAGTTGGTCCAACTTGATACGATACAGCCATGTCTGTGTCAAAGAATCGACTGAATACAGACAACATTTCAACGATGGCGATCCAACAAATTTCCATTTCCGAAACGCCAAGAGTGTTCGATTGGGAAAGAATACCGATACAACGAGCAATGCAAGATAATCGGACGAAGAGATATTGAATCAACTCTGGCGAGCTTCTTCACATTCCTTAGCCAACTGAACAGAGAGCAACCCTTCGTGTCTGCTTCGACGTCGACCGTCTCTGAAGCGACAGCTTTAACTACATCACATTCTCGTACTCGTGCGCTCGAAATCGAAATGGCGATCGCGGCAGCTCCAGCCTTAGCTATCCCAACTCCTCGAACGCCAACACTCGGAGTTCCCGTGACGACTCCCACTATAATGTCGGCCTCGGCGTCGCTCGCGGGATGCGCATACCATTCAAGGCCAGAAAAGACTGACTCACCTGCGGAACAGCGGACGCAGAGAAGGTGTACTAGCGACATATCATATATACAAGAACGACATGCTAAGTATCAAGCTAAGTCGGATCTTTTTGTCTCTGAAGTTGCATTGCCTTGATTACGCCTCCTTGATCGTGCTGCTGGATCTCAATTTCCTCTCTACTACAATGGCATCTGATTAAGTTCAACCATCGTCAGCTTTCCAGGATCTCGAGATTCACTATCGAAATGTGTGGCATAAAATGCCGTTCACCAGCTTTATTTTAGTTGAAGAAGTGTTGAGGAGGCGTTATTACCGGGATTTAGAACATCAATGGGCGCATTTACTGCAAGATTCGAAGATTGAGGACAACCTTAACCGGGGGGAGGGTTTGCTCAGAACAGGAGTGACAGTACGAATTGGCTGCGCGGAATACTGCAGAAAACAATGACAAAAATATGGAATCCTTTTCTAGAGAACTTCTCTTCTGTTGGAGCACATCGATGCGTCCACCGGAATGAAAGTCACTTCTTGCTATCACATCTTGGGCAGATGGAGACCCGGAATTTGAAATATACGACGATGAAGGAGTGACTAGAGACGAGATGTTGGAGAGGCGTGGTATCTTTCCATGGTCTTTGAGGTCTACCTATGCAGCAGAACTGAAAGTGCTATAGTCTAGGAATGGGCGCAAGAGGCGTGCTTTGATGCCGCCTGTTTAGTATCGAGTCCTCTCTCGTTGTTTGACTGGCATGCTCACTAGCTGCATGCAATGGTAGGCCGCTCGCGGAACTCCGCAATCCCCCCTCATAATAAGACTCCCGAGCTCAGATCAGCTCTTGCTGCGTACCACTTGATACTCTCGGCCTCTTCAAGCACTCACTCAGTGCGATATTTGTCCGACAACAAATTTCGAGGCTAATACTATTGATCTCATCTTTTTCATACTCTCTTAGAGCAGGACTACTTAAAGTATATAATGTCCCAAGAATTATCACAAGCAGCTGCACCCACATCCACAACCATCGTTCCACTATTGCCGGCCTTGATAATATAAGCCCAACTGCCGCCAGTTTGTGAACGCACCGGTCCGCACTCAATGCCATCTCAGCTTCGTTCCACTACCCCACATTGCTTCATCAGATTGTATTTCAGGCTACTGCATGATAGTGAGGCAGTCTAGAGCTACATCGATCTCTATACCTAATTTTGTTGTGTACAACTTTCCGATAGCTTGCAGGCTGCTGGACCTCATACCACCCTCCAATCGTTATCGACTTACCATCGTCCATCCAGTCCATATAGCCCATGCAAGAAGGGTCATCGAAAAGACCACAATCAAGATACCAGGAAAGCACGCAAGCAAGCAGGAACCGCTCGCTGTCCAATAGGTCGAGTTCTCCGCTAAAGCAATTCTACACCGAGTCCCTCGAACCGTCTGTGGAACCGTTCGTCGAACCATCCCCTCAGTCAGAACCTACGTCTACATAGCCGTTACCGTATTCCTTTGAGGCTGCCAGGCTCAGAGACATACTCCACCAGGTCCCGTCATTTGAGTTAACCGGGGAGTCAGTCCCCCTGCCAAGCCAGGAATTTGCGTGGTTCCACCACTTGGGTGGCTCTTGCCTTGATTAGGGCTGTCAAGAGGTGGGAAAGGTGGTCTGAACATGAAGTTCCACCTCTTATCTCTCCAGCAGTACTTGGATTACAATAGAACGTTGGTTTTCAAGAGCCCCGGACAAGCTTGAAAAGTCCCCTATCCAACAGCTTCCTCTCAGCTTTCGCCACTTTGTGGGAGATACATATATATGAGGATTTTCAGTTGCCTTACTGCACTCTACACTATGAAGAACGGACTAATCACAGGAGCCACATTGTTTGAGCGTGACTACGCGCAGAAGCTGAGAAAGTTCGGATCAGCCTAATAAATGCCAAATGGCAAACCTTCAGGAATCTGCCAACAAGCTTCAGGAACGTTGATTGAATAACGCCAAACAAGTGGCCTTGAATCTGTTAATCAAGCGCGTTGTCAGTTGGTATAAGAGAGGAGAAGAGACTTCAAATGTCCCCGGTTGCATACATTCAATGTGACCTAACGAAAACCAGCAGTATACATGCATTTGAGCTGCCCTTCCCGTTGCGAGGTCAAATTCAGGGGTCTTTTTGCTTTATCTACTCTATCAGCCAGACAATGAGCGTGAGAAGGGCCGCGGTTTGCACCACCGTGCAACGTATTAGTTGCCCAAAGCAGATGGTCTACCCAAAATTTGGCCGCTCGGACGTCTTCTAGATCGGTAGACAAACTAAGTGGAAGAAATACAGCGTTGAAGGCATAGAAGTGATGCCTTGTCCAAGATCACCAACGTCTGATATACCGCTGAGATATCTGAAGCTCTTCTTTATTTCTTCCACTTTGACTCAACACCTCGGAAGCCGATTTCGGAGACGGAAATACTTTCAAGGTTTCCTGAGAAGCAGTCGAAAGTAGCCTCGTCATAGGCACAAGGCGAGATCACTAAACTCGAAAGTCTGCGACTATCCCTCATTGCCTAATCACAATGAAGGTACCTGGCGAAGTACGCGTCCGTCGCCTCGAGACACTTCTTGTGGAAGAGCCTTCTACTTGAACTTCTCACTGCAATTGCTCAGACTTGCCAACAGATTGAACTACGCTCAAAAGAGTCCGACACGTTGTTATAGACTTAAGCATGATTTCTGTTCCCTTAAATACTTATTAGCTGTCTATATATGCAAGTATGAAGACTTTAGTATACTATACTGCCGTTTTTAAAAGACACCCAAGTAATTCGCGATGAAGTGGATCCACTTACGGCAGAAACGTCAGCGCGACTTCAGGATTAGTTTTGGGATCCGTGGAACAGATGCGTGGTAAGTCATTCAATCGGTAAAGTCTTGTAGCAGAAAAAGCAGACTGCTGACTTTCAGAATTAACTTAGCTTGGGGGAACATGCTCGGTGGGCACCAAATGTTCTTATTCTATTGCCATGATACGACGGAGTGGTCGTCCAGATTGCGCCCGAGACTTTTATGATGCTATAATACCTACTCGGAAAGCCTATCGTCCACAACTATGTTTTTCGTAACCACTCACAGTAAAGGATTCTTTCTCTACTTTTCCAGGACTAACGTCTGTCGCTAGTCCCAAACGCCATTTCTGGTCAGCAGTATTTCATGACAGAAGCATTTGTAACAATATCGTCGAGCTCGTAAAGCAGCGTACAGGCTTGAGGATCGCACGACAACAGTCGGTCCTGGCTCGTCCTGAGATACCAAGTGAAGGAATACCTGGTAAAGACATTGAGGAAGCACGAACTTCGGTACAAGCAGCCAAAGAGGATCGTCAATACCTGAATGAAGGTCGTGGTCTACTTCGAGGAATTTAGGCACATCGAGTTCCAGCAGTGATAATGGGAAGATTATATACTATATGGTCCACCGAGCACGGTAAAACATTCGAGAGTCCTATGTCAGCGTCGGCTTCAACAACCTCTAGGTGGAGTTTACTGAGGGATTCCTTAGCATTCACCCAATTAGAACGCGCGTCCCCTTCGAAGACCGCTTAGAAGCACCATGGTCCAAGGAAATCTTGAATAGCATCCAGCAACAATCGAAGTATACTCCATCTGCTTAGCATTGATCTTGTCTGTTGACCGCACGACTCCTGCCTCTACAGCCGAAGCACCCGACAGCTTTATCATCCTGTCTCTCAAATTTGCCCTGGAGCACCTGAACTTCACTTCGACCAGTCTAAAAGGTGCTTCGTGGAGCTGTCAGCCGAACAGCAGGTAGTAGACATGTGGTTTATCCTCATTCCGTCGCCAGAATACTACAATGGAGTACTAAGTCCGTGGTGAGCATGGCATGCTGATTGCTCCGACCAATGACGCGGCAGACACTGTCACTAAGATGATACTTTGGCTATATCGAGCGTTAAGCTTGTCAGAGTGTATCGAGCACTATACAAGATGTAGCAGTTAAGGTTCGGGGGTGGCGTCGTTGGTACCCATCTTGGCTGAAACGTCGAACACATCTTCATGAGAGTCTATGAGGCTACCATTGTGCCGAAGGTCGATCTCTGAATCCTGCCAACAAGCCTGGCGACGTATGCTAAGCTCAAGAGCATCCGGCGTACAAGCGGTCATCTCTGGCTGAGGCACCTAATCTAGAGTCGCTGTGGACTCCTCGGTGTCCAATCACGGATGAGCGCAGATCCAGTGCCAACCTCGATATGCGGCATCATTTTACACCACAAGATAACATTGGCGCAGCAGGAGCAATCAGATGAGTAAGCTTACGAGCCTCGTAGGATGGTACTCGAGCTAATTATCGCAGCTATGATGTAGTCGACCCAGCTTGGAGCGAATACAAGTTCGTCGGTGCCGATGAGGGACGCGCGAGCTCTCTGTTTGGGAATCAGAATCTTTTGAGCCCCCCAAAGTCAGAGAACTGTGTAGTCAAAGTATTGAATAGCGATGCCTGATATATCATCGAATCAAGCGAGAAGCGAAACATTTCTTTGAAGCTATTTGTAGAAGGCGGTTCTCTAGCATCGCGGATTCGTCTGCGTCTTGCAGCGGGTGATCCAAGAAAACCTGACTTGAACATGGAGGCAGTATTCTTTGCTTGGGCCCACCAAGATACAGAAACGCCCAGACCACAGGTAACAATTACCTCGATGGAGGCTGCCAAAGGTAAGTTCACCTTCTCCTCAGGCCTGGTGGACTTGCAATAGGAGCAACGAAAACCCATTACAGCCGCTTTACTGGCACAGCATGCCCGACTGCTTGGGAGATCAGACCACACATTAATCTCGTGGAAATATGCCAACCCTGTTTGTCTCAACTTCAATCGCAAGAAGCCTCGAGAAGATGAAGGTCTTGTTTATCTGCATCGACAGATTTTCGGAACCTTTCTGCTCCTGAGATCTGGTACGATGGTTTCCGTCTTACGATCATTGTACAGCACTCTATATCTCAGATCTCCAAGTCTGGATCAGCTACACTGATCGTAGATTCTATACCTTCATTCTTCTTGGTCGACGAATCCAACACAAACCGAACAACGACAAAGACAGCGGAATGCCACAGGCAAATCGGTTCACTGACCTTACATGGTTTCGAGTGTGCAGCAATGGAAGAATACCTCAGCAGTCCACTAGGCATAAGAAATATTTCCAGAATAATAATTGCACGGCATCGATGAACCCAAGCATGGGAACGCGCTGGGCGGTCTTACATATTGTACAATCAGAATAGGAGTCTAATAGAAAAATGCGGAGGAGGTCTGGCTCAACATCGCCAATTCCGAGCACAAGAGGCTTAAAGGCCTGTAGAGAAGACGAAAGCAAGGGAGAGTGCGTAGAGTAGTCAAGATTTCCGAAGAACAAGACATTAAGGCGAAGAGGAACATCGAAACCAAAACATTCAAGCTTGCCACATTGATAGCCTCGAAGATCACGAATTCCTCGCCAATACCTGGTCGTTTCCTGTGGTCTGAATTCTGCTTTCCGCTTTCAGCATCATGCGTTTTCGAGCTTAAGGACGCCTCGGTGACCTTGTATCCCCTTTGGCCTTAGCCCTAGATGGACTTCCCTCAAAACGTCTTCTCCACGGGACTCACTTAATTCTTCGCCGTCTGGCAGGTGGTCTGAGCTACCGAATGAGCTGGTGATCAGACTCTTGCCACACTTCGTTCACCAAGACCTTGTCAACTTCGCGGGAGCATGCAAGTGGTTGGACACCCTATACTCGTAGGGTCTCCTGTTTCCGCTCTGCTTACAATGAAACCATTCTTACGACCAACCAAGAATTCCCGCTGATAATGTCATCTCGGTTCTGGCGGCTAGGACGAGATCTGGAGTCCAAACTGATCAATTGTGTCTATATATACATTACCCGGAGCTATGCGGGACGTTCACCAAGAGTTTGGTCCCGAGAATTGACTTCGGATCTATCGATAGGGCAACGGAAGTCAAAACAGTCCCTCAAGAAGGAAAACTTCTACGAGACTTGCCCATGAAATGTCGAAACGCAACGAGATACACAAAGAAAAGGAGTACAAATACGAGCTAAAAGGCAGACCTCAGAACTTCGAGTTCTGTTCTACATATTCTCGTGTATGCGAAATTTGTTACAAGCTCTTTCTTATTCGTCTTCTCGACTGAAGGGTCAGGTAGGATCGGGCGACGGCTGCGTCGTTCATGTGAGGCTGCGAAAAGAACAAGGGACATAGGGCACACCTAACCTTGGGATCAGATGATTCCGGAAGCGTGTTGGGGGACTCTTGAGTTTGCGGAACGAATCGATCTTGCCCTCAGCCCCTAGTTGCCCAAAAAAGATTGTTCATCCAGGCTTTAGAAGGTTTCAGCCAGGTCAGGAAGTTTTCTTCTTGGCCCTACCCTGTTCTCAACAGGTTGAAAGTCTGCATGGTGTGGGAGGCTGACATGTTGAAAACAAGATGCCTACAGACGACGAAGAAGAAGGAATCGATTACCAGAAATAGTATCGGGATCGCGCTGACAACGAAAAATCACGCCCGCTAAACTAGAATCCCTTCCCGTTCACTGCAAGCGAAATGCTCAAATTGGATCGTAGCGGGTTGCTGACATGTTAAGGGTAAAAATCATGTGAAATGCGTACAGCAAGTCATTTCATTTTGAGTCGTTGTACCAAGCGAATTGGCATGTGCCGATGAGTCGGAGACTTACTGCACTCAGTTCTTACGACCAGTCCGTCGTTCCCACGGTAGCACAAGGCTGAACAAGGATGAATAGTATTGTGTCTTGATACTATATGTACTCTTCTTGTAGGGTTTATTGGAAGGCTCTGGAAGTATCTTAGCGGATTGGATCGAACAGATATGCTGGGTACTCTAAGGCTCTTTCGGCTTACAGACCTGATTTTTGATTGACACCATGCTGGTCGAGACGTGCTTACACAGTACCCTTGGCGGCTCCGCTTTACTCCTTGATGCACGAGTGAACTACTAATTGTCATCTGGTCGCATGAGGCATCCTGGTCGCTGCCGGTCTGGTCAGCCACTCGCACCATAGCGAGTGGGGGACGTTGAGCTCAATTGCCTATGAGAGTCTTGCCGGATGATGCTGAGGTTCATCCAGAGGAGTAAGCCAAAGGAGTGCTATGCGGGGAACATGGGATCCGATCCATCAAAGGATTAGCGGCGATTACTTCTCCGTGTAGGATCTAGCTTATGATCCTTGATGGGGCCCTAGAGCTAGAAATCTGAACGGTACTTCTAGCTGATTGCCTAATCCTTCCAATATGATCAGGACATTGCGCATGTCGGCTGAAAGGCTTTGCGACTGATTACCGTGTTGGCGACTGTAGCATGTGCGTGCTATTAATTGCGAGGGTCCGATCGTAGCGCCAGTGTGTATAAATGACGGGACATCCGGCATCCTACCAACTTCACGGATCGACTAATCGCACCGGTCCTGCGGTTATTTCATCCCGAAGGACGAAAATCTCTCTTGTCTGGTGTCTAATGAATCCCGCCCTACACACATGGCCCTGCACCTGGGTTTTTGCTACATTGGCCGGCTTTCATCTCTTCCATATCAGCGCTTCGGCTCCTCTTTACAATTCACCCGCTAATTCGAGTGATCCGTTTCTGTGCCTTCCAGCGGCGACGTTTCTCTCGAAATCGCCAAGGATTACACCTGCGTGGAGGTTTCCTTTCCTTCAATATATACGCCATCCCATCATGGGCATGTTGGTACACTTCCCTTTTGCTCTCTTCGCTCTCAAAGATCTGTCTCCGCAGGTAAGTTCGAATGCGCTCAGGTTCCATTAAGACCGTCAACGACGCGAGCTGCAGACATTAGATTCCTTGCTGCAAAAGGCCCACGACGGCAGCACTGTGGATCACTGGTTTTGGTATCTGGCAACGTCCGATTACAGCGCCGCGCCGCAGCGGAAACCCGATGGCACCGGCCAGCAGGCCACCAGAGCGCCCATTGACTCTTCATTCTCATCGCCGTTCGTGGGCCAGAGACTTTCAGACCTGGCACGTTGGCTAGCGAACAAGACCAAAGCGTAGATTTGGACGACAGATTTTTCGGGGTACTGGACAAGCAGGCGGAGAATGGGACAATTGCCCTATGCAGACTTGGGAATCGAGAGCGCGAGGTAGAGGGGACTACGTGCGTACTTGTGGAGGCGGAGCAGAGTTCATTGGAGCTGAGCGGGATGGACTCTGGTCTTGATTCGAACGAATGGGTGCGGAATAGTCCGTATAAGTTGGATCTCTAAGCTGAAGGGCTTGTGGAGAGATGACCAACGGCCCGGTCAGCCTAAGCCTTGGTCTAACCGCTCTGGGGATTTCCTTGCGAATCCGTCGGGCTTTCAGAAGGAGATTTTCGTGGAGAGAGAGATCCTGAGAACGCAGAGATCCTGGGAAGACGAGATCCTGAGTAGAAGAGATCCGGGGAAGGTGATCTTTTCCAATTTTGAATTCGACGATACTCATGAAAACCTCAACATGGTTAGCTTTAATCTGCATGTGAGCGTCTTCCTTGGTCGAACGCCTAGAAGAAGAGAATCCCTTCTGTCCCTTTTCTTGAAGATCCGACAAGCACCACAGAACCTCGAAGCGGCTAGCCGGGCTCCGGGTCGCTCTTGGCGAAGCAACGCAATGTCGGTCTGTATGGCTGGAAGAAGGCCAAGCACAAGCCAAGAACATCATAGCTTAAGGCATTGACATGCGCCAGAAGCGCGTTGTGGCAGCTATCTGTCTCTTATTCCTACTTGTTCAGGTTGGCTATACACGATCGGTGCTGTCTCACGTCCCGTAAGAGCATGCCGGCCTACAGAGCGCGGGGCCCCAACCTAGTCCTATTACCGTATGGGCTGACTACCGTTGGTATTTCCAGCTGATTCTCCGCGTCATGTGTCAGGTGTTGACTACAAGATTGTTTTGTGCTTTCCTCAGTGATCTTGTCGATGTACGATTATTCTATCTTTTGGTTTGTACTCATGTGAGACGTGTAATATTTGCATCTACGCTACATAAGTAGTCATATCGCCACCATGAAGCATCATCACCAGCATTTGGATGATGCTGCGCAATTGGCCGCCCATGGCCATAAACAGGAGCTAAACCGCAACTTTTCTTCGCTGTACGGATCCTGCTGCGGTCTATTGGATAGGACACTCCTTGCTGATTATGGTCTCCACAGCGCTATGCTGGGACTGTCTTTTGCGATTCTCAATGTACATCTTCTGTCTCTTGCAGATATATTGGCCTGTAACTGTCTGATTATTGATTCTTTGAACTCCTTCTAGTCGTGGACTGCTTTATCCGCAAGCTTGTCACTTGCACTACCAAGCGGTGGCCCGACCTCTGTCATCTGGGGTACGTCAACCTGTCCTATTTTTTGGGATTTTCGCAAATCTTTGCATAGGCTTGGTCGCTGCTGGGATCTGCAATCTTTGTCTCGCGGCTTCCTTAGCCGAGTTTCTCTCCGCTTATCCTACGTAAGCCTGTGCCGCGATAACGTTCGGTGGATGCTTATGAGCATAGGGCTGGCGGACAATACCATTGGGTTGCAGGTCGGTCTGGACCCATCGCATGCACAGAGAATAACCCTAATTAATCCCTGTTTTAGTTAGCAAGTCTCTCATCTTCAGTCGTTTACTTTAGCATCTAACCTGCGTAGTAAGCTGGAAGAAATGGGTTCCCATTCTGTCATGGGTCACAGGCTGGATAAATGTTTCTGGCTGGGTACAAGTTCTTCCCGACAGGCGAAGCGACTAACTCTCTCACACTTTCACTAGATCGCACTTGTTGCATCAGGCGGTCTTCTCGGAAGCCAGCTCATTCTTGGCGCTATCTCTTTCTATGATGAAGTATGCGCGCCTTTTCACAAAACATAGATCAATCCTAGGGCTCATAATATATAGAGCTATGTGCCGCAAAGATGGCACCAGTTCTTGATCTATATTGGATACAATATAGTCGCTTTCTGCGCCAATGCATTCGCGAATAGCCTCCTTCCCTGGATTACTAAAGGCGCTTGTAAGTTCTCTCATTTCTACGGCTTCCTGCACAGGTGATTGATAGTGCGTAGTTACGTGGTCAATTGCCGGCTTTGTCATCATTTCAATCACCGTACTCGCTTGCGCGTCCCCGAATTACTCGAGCGGAGAGTAAGTCCAAGCAAAACAATTTGAATACTGATTGTCTTACTGAAATAGTTTGTCTACCGGACCTTCATCAATGAAACCGGCTGTGAGTGGAGTTCTACGCTTGACGAAAGATCCACAACTTACTGAAAACAGGGCCGGATGGAATTGCATGGCTCCTTGGTGTCCGTGTCTGAACCCCTTGCATTTCTCGACTCCCCCACTAACAGCCCCTTCAGCTCCTACAGGCCGGATTAGGACTCACAGGCTTCGTACGCTCCATCCACCACCCGTTCCTGATATCCCCCACTCCTCCGTCTGTTTCACTAACTCACCTATCAGGACGCCGTAGCGCACATGATCGAAGAGATTCCGAACCCCAGCGTCGAAGGCCCCAAAATTATGATCGCCTGCGTCGCCATCGGCGTCTTCACCGGCTTCATCTTCCTGACAGTCCTCCTCTTCGTCGCCGGCAACCCGCAAGACGTTATTAGCTCCGCCGCTGGCCCTCTACTCCAGATCTTCCTCAACGCCACGAACAGCCACGCCGGCTCCATCTGTCTGCTTCTATTCCCACTGATCTGTTTGCTCTTTGCGACAATTACGATCATGACGACAAGTAGCCGTATGACTTATGCTTTTGCCCGAGATGGTGGATTGCCAGCCAGCCGGTTTTTTGCCAGAGTGCATGGGAAGTTGGAGTTGCCGCTCAACGCGCTTTATCTTACTACGGCTTGTGTGGTCATTTTCGGCTGTATCTTTTTGGGCAGCAGCAGTGCGTTCAATGCGATCATCAGTGCAAGCGTGGTTGCGCTGGGAGTTAGCTATGCGATTCCGCCGGCAGTGAATTGCCTAAGGGGAAGGAAATGTTTGCCTCCGAGAGCCTTCGTTCTGCCTGGACTGTTGGGGTGGTTTTGTAATCTCGTGAGTCTTCCCTCAGCCTCGCTTCTTCCCAGCAAAAACACGACGGCATGGTGAAGCATCCGGGACTAAGCCTGACGGCAGCTCGGAATCGCGTACGTGCTCGTCACCACTGTGCTCTTTCTCTTCCCACCTGATATCCCAACGACGGGAAGTAGTATGAGTAAGTCTCCCCCCTCTTCCTTTTCTTCTCAGCCTCTATTCCCTCCTCTCCCTCCCTCCTCTACTTTCCTCCCCCTTCTTCCCCCCCTTCTTCCCTCCTCCCCACTCCCCCCTCACAACCCACCTAACCCCCCTCCCTCCCCATCTAGATTACTGCATCGTCGCCTTCTTCGTCGTCCTCGTCATCAGCACCGTCCAATGGTTCCTCGACGGGCGCAAGAACTTCAAAGGTCCGAAGATTGAGCTTGTGGGTGAGACGGCCATCCGAGCCGGAGAGGTGGAGAGAGCGGGCGAGGTGGGTAGAGCGGGCGAGATGGAGAGAGCGGGCGAGGGGGAGAGCGATAGCAGTGGGGTTAAGAATGGAGAGATGGTTGAGGAGAGGGCGTAGCGTTGGCTGTGGGCCTTAGGGAAGTTGGAGAGGGCTGGGGAGGGGATGATGGGGTTGGAGGAGAGGAGGTTGAGAGGTGGGGAAAGGCGGGGAGAGGGAAGATGTGGGAGGCGGAGGGATCTGGGAGGTAAGATGCGTCTAGATGTGATGGCTGGAGATATCTAGCACATACTTTCTAGTAACGAGGAGAACCCCACTATTCAAGCAATCCGAGGGCGACTTCTAATCCCCCTTCAGCTACTATATATACAACGCGCCTTCATACCGCGAACTCGCACCCCTTAACCAACCTTCACGGTTCAACCCATAGTCCCTCTCCACTGTTCCTTCGCCTTCAACCAACGCCCTCACCTTCCATTTTCTTGCTCCGCATTATCCGCATCGCATATCACCTCGCCAATATCTAGCAAATCGAGTCTTGCGGTACAGTCCATTTGTATGATGAGGAAATTGAGTCATTGAAGTGTTATGGAGTTGACCCTGGCACAGAGGGCTGCTCGATCTGTCTATCTGATCGATTCGAGTGGTTTGGCACCAAAGTGTATGGTCAATCTCCTGGTCATCATCGGACCTTAAAGGTCCTGGGTTCGAATTTGTAAAGTTCCGGTTTCATTTGTTTGTATTTCCGTTTTGTTTGTGTTTTCTCTAATGATTTCCCTTCTTTTCGAAATTTTACCTTTCTTTTGTCCCATGTGGTGTCCGAGGTGTGAGGCGAGAGATGAGTGGGACGGTTTTGGACTCGTGCTGAAGTAGGAATCCTTTCTAAATGCCCAAATCATTCAACTCCCTCTCTTCGCACCCTCCTCCAAACAACCCCACAAATAAAAAATTCAAATCGCCTTCATCTTCCCATTACAAAATCACACTCCCCAACACATCCCCCAATCCATAGTCCACACCATACAGCTCTCACTGTGCATCCCACACAATAACATCAAACAAAGACACTCCACAACCCACCCTCCATCCCTCATCCAAACCGACTCACATCCTACTACACGCAACCCAGCCAGCAGCCCACTCCACCAATCCTCCCCCTCCTCCCGCCTTTCCCCCCTCCATTCTGCGCGACCATTCCACCCTCCTCCTAGCTCAGCGTCCCTTCCACCGCCCTCCCACACATCATCGTACTCAAGCTCATGCAGCACGCTCTGACATCCCCCAGCCTTACCTTATCAGCACCCCCACAGATGTCAGCCCTGTCATCGCACCCCTCTCAGCATCCCACCCATCCCTGAAACCCATTCTTAAACCCTATTTGCAAGCAAACCACGCACTCCACAGCCCTTTCAGCACCCACAACGCCCGTGTCCCACAAGCTATAGACGCCCCTACAGCTGAAGCCTCGCCTCGAAAAACCTCCACCCAGCCCTGTCATATAGTCCCCTCCTCTCCTCTCCACCTCGACACGCCGTATCCACTCTATCCCTCCCTCGATAGCATCGCGCGCAATCTCCCAATGATAAGTAGGCGTATTCAGAAGATGGGTGGCTGTTTCCTTCCAGAAAACTTATGAGAGCGCCTGCAATGGCTAGTTTTAGCCAGTAGCATAGCGGTGGGCGTGTAGCAGTGACTCCTTCGCTGCAAAATCTGTTTCTCTTGTACCTTCTCGACCGGGTTCCACTAGAGGGGGAGAAAGGGACTGAAATTAATGGTGGAGATGGGGTGGCTTGATGGATCGTGGAGATGAGGTGGTTTGGTGACATGATGGCACGCGCATGGGCATTTTTTGAGCGCTGCCGGAAAGAAGTGGTGGATTCAAATTCTTAGTGATTGAAGGAGGATAGGGGTGGGTTGGACGACCGTTGGATGTAGAATTGAGGAGGGGGGAGTATGGAAGCACTGTTTAATCCCATTGGATATCGCAAAAGAATGTTTCGAAGATGGGGATGGGAGATGTATGGAGCGCAATGGACCGGTGAAGAGGGCACCATATTAGAGTATAGATTAGTCTCAATATCCTTATTGCCGCTCAATTGGATGTATGAGTAAGGTCTTTCCAATGATCTTCAGCATACCAGGAATAAGAGCCACAGCGAGATATCACCTTCCTGTGTATACGACCAGTCAATTAACAAATTACTTCAATCCAAGGACCACAGATAGTAGCATGTCTCGAAACGCAAGCACGAGAATTAGATTTATTAATTCGAGGACGTAGACGTCGTGTCTTCACAAGCAGCATTTCTCGACAGTTCCTAGATAGCCAGCTGGACATCGACTGGATGAAGTCGCGATACGAAGCGTCTCTGGTAGTGGGACGCATCCAGTGATGCTATGTTTCGTTCGCACAGATCTTTGGTAGGGAGAAGTGAATGCAGCAGGCTAGAATGAGAACGAGATGACTTTATCAGTACTCGACTGGGCTTGAAAAATGGATGTGAGAAAGATGGGTTCTTGGAATTTGTCTGTGGGGTCGGCGGTGTTGTCAACGTTGTATGCATCATGGAGAGGTGGAATGTTCGGAAGAGCGTAATAACAGATGAATTGAGACCGACAGCACTGTCAACAAAAAGATCTTGGGAATACTATGCCTCCGCGTTCAGATCAGATTCTCTCGCATTCTATCGATATATGTGACCAGAATTTCCATAGTTGGTATAATCCCCGTTGCGAAGCTGCTGGCTCGAATTGTTGATATTGAAGGTGGGATTTGGAGATGGATTCTGCGGTTGAGTGTGCCAATTGTTGAGATTCACCGCACTCGGCGGCTGGGTCGGAGGTCGCTGAGAATGTCGGTGTCCATACGCCCCGCAAGTGAAGAGCCATGTGACTTGGTGTCTCTTCCAAAATCCAACTATTATTGCGGCTACTGCAGCAATGGCGGCGACGGCCACGCCGGCAATAGTTCCCTGGGACCAGCCGTTGTTCGAGTCTGGGGAAGGCGTCGGTGAGGAAAATGGTATACTGCCGGGGGAAGACGTCGATGAGGAAGGTGATAGATCGCCAGAGGATGGCGACAGCGACGACGGTGATAATGATGGTAGCGCTGCTGAGACAAGCGGTTAGCATGAACAGAGGACATAGTACCAATACTACGATAGAGCAGTCTCTCGGGTAAGATGACCGCCGCATCTCAGCTGACGCTTAAAGTTCGCCCCTTCCCCCCTGTAGGACTTCCTAGTGTTGAACTTTCGTATGACTGACCTCCATTACTTGTGGCGGCTCCTGCTGAGGCTGGCCCCCCTGTGGTTGTAATCAATGCTAGGACATCTCCGCTTGACTTGCCACACCCCAGCGAATACCGAGTGGTGGAGTCTCCGAGACTGCTAGACCTAGCGTAGGCAAAGCACGATGGGTTCGCAGAGGAACTGAACTCTCAGCGTCAATTACGGTCAAAGAGGCGCAACGACCGGACAGCACCTTACCATGACAGGATCGAGGTGTAGATCGATGAACAGGTTCCCTGATCAAGGTTCAAACAAAGATTATCACCCCAGTTCTGGCAGATATAATGATTTCCGACACATTGTATCTGGTTGCAACACGCCCAGGCCACCTGCAGCTGCACTGTAGACATACAGGTGTAGCCATTTGGACAAGTCAATGGCGAGGCTGGTGAAGTGGAATGCAGTCAGCTTGATAGTTCGGCTTGCGGGGAAATGGGTTCAAGGACCTGCATTTCCGCTGACATAGCCACAGGTGGCTAAGCCTGCTCTTGCGATGAGACCTTGGTGATTGATTTGAGGTGGAGGCGTTATCAAAGTTGGAATAACACGGCTGGGTGGTAGAGTCGCGAGGGTCAGACCATTTGAACGCGGTGCTCGAATAGAAGGATCTCCGCCCTTGTGCTGGGCCAAACCACCCACGTACAGAGTGGAGAACAACACACAATAATGCCAAAGGAAGGTGGAGATCATGTCGCGATATCTGTTTCGAGAGCGGTTGTTGATCGCGCTTCATTAATCTTCCCCACGGGGCATCGAGCAAACCCAGGGAGACATTGGTAGAATCGGGAACGACAGGTGGGGCAGTGCAATGCAGCAGAGCCTCGTCCAGAAGGCGACCTCTGTAAAAGGCGGGTCCTTGCAGCTAGGCTTGTAGGGGTGAGGGCTCGAGTCCGTATTTGGTGTTACACAGACGCACGCGGACTAATCGGATGGAAAAGGACAGCCCACCAACCGCAGATCAGATGCACTGGTGGCTGAACGCACGCAATCGCGATGGAACATGCTAAACGAGATCTTCGACAGCTACATGCAATTGTCCACATAGACTAGGCCAGAGATCGTCCTGGTCTGCTTTGATGACAGAAAAGGAGAGATACAACGTAGGAAACTGTCATGTGAGTAGTTTAGGCTTGCAAAGCGATGTTCGAGGCGTTTCCTGCCAAAGAAGCACGGAGGGAGGTTGAGGTAATCCGTATGTCGAACGTAAGACCAAGACGCTCCATTGTTCAAAACAACATCAACTATGTTGTTCTCGGTTTGAAATCAATTACATGATCAAAGTGCGAAACAGCAAGAAATGATAGAAAGCAGTAGATGGAGTAACTGGTCTTGCCCAAGCCATCGCCGTAGAGAAGCGCCTAAATTGAACGACAGCGATGACATAAATAAGCACTCGACCTTGATCAATGTCTGCAGTACCTAGTCGTCATAACAATTGATGCCAGATATGGAAGGGGATGATTGTTTGTTCCGGCCATCGATGGGCATGGTTGTATTGCAACAGCGAGTGCCCGCGGCGTCTCCTCGGCTCGGTTAGGAGCCTCGTGCCAGACCCGCTCTAGGCTGCTCCGGGCCGCCGCTCCTTGTTGCGCGACTCGGCTTCAACCTTAGAACTCTTCGCATTCCGAAAATATCTACCTCAAGCTCACCTTCCCGGTACAGATATCGTCTCGAAAACCCTATCATATACTCAGACATTCTGGCCAAGGCACATCCTATCAGCTCGATCGTCGACACCAGGATATCCATCCAGCCACAGCAACAGCCTGCATCAAGACCCCACCATGGCCAATTTGGGCTACCGCTACGATCCATTGCGAGCCTTGGAGGCTCAGGAAGAACTCTCGGAGCTGCCCGAACAATCCCTAACCCAGCCGCAGCCGAACAACCACAATGTGCCAATAGTGCGACGGCGTCGACTTCAGAAGCTGCTTCTGGCTTCTGTGGCATTGAATGCTGTGCTGCTCATGACTTGCGCGTGGCAGTACCTTAAGATACACAAGTCCTTGACGCAGACGCCAGGCTTGGCTGAATGAGGTTGAAAGCGCAGGATTGTGGGCCCAGTTATGGCATAGCTCGAACCACTCAAGAAGCCACTGTGTGTCAATGTCGACTGGATCCGTGCAGCGAAATCTCGGAACAATGCAGGCTCACTCAGGTAACCCCAGGCATATACAATTCAGACCGTTTTGCAGGCTTGGAACCCAAGGTCACCGCGGATATTCGATCGGTAGATATTAGACATTAATCTTGGGTTACCTCATCCCGGATCTGACAACTCGTCATAGCACCACCTTCAATACACCCTCATCGAAACCCAACAATCCTGCTGAAATGCTCTGGACTTGCCGGCCACCGCCCGACCACCCTCAGCACTACTCCAGCTTCCGAAACCAAATCTTCTCTTCCCCCATCTTCGGCTCAATTGCCGCCCCGAACTCACTTATCTTCTCATCCTCCCCAAGGCGGAACTCGGCCTTGTAAATGGACACCTGCAACGGATCATTCAAGTCCCGGTTGTCGAGATGCGGGTCATCGTACCCGCGAATGACGAAGAACTCGCCACTGACGTGCTCGAAGTCGAAGACCACTGGCCAGCTACGATCCCATATGGAGGTAAGACACTGCGTTGGTTTGAGGCATGAAACAAGTAGCGGAGACTGGGTTTGGGTTGCCGCATTGGCTACGGATCCAAGGGTGATGGTGATGTTGCGATAACCCGGCTTGGAATACAGACCCGTATATGCCTCCAGGGGACGCGAGAGGGGTAACGCGTTGGTTCCGTTCGGCGCCGTAGGGAAGAGGTCCTGCTTCGGATGGCGAAGTCGCTCGGCCTCCACTCGTGTCTGCTCGTCAAAGACAGGAGCCAAAGCCAAGCGCTCCTCCTCAGGCACGCCAAGATAGGCATCCAGCAACCGAACTGTCAACGTCGAACACACGAAATTGCTTGTACCGGCCGTGTTCCCCATTATCGCAAATCCGAACTTCCTGCTCGGCAAATACCCCATCGTAGCCCCGAATCCCGGCAAATCCCCATCATGCATAATCAAGGGCTCCCCCCTATAATTCAAGACATACCACCCCAACGCATACGCCTGCGCCCCCGTAAGAATCGGTACCTTCATCAGCAGCGCGTTGATCCTCGGCGTCCTCAACTCCTCAATGTTCCTCCTTCGACAACAAGTCTCCCTTGTCTATCAGAAACCGCAGCCATTTCGCATAGTCGAGCACATTCGAAATCATAGCGCCTGCGCCCGACACCGCCAGCGAGTCCAACCACTCCACAGGGCTATACTCCCCCTTGAGGTTATTCCACAGATAACCTCTCGCCAGCTCCGCCTCCCCATTGTCCACCGCGGCTTTCGCCTGCGCGAGCGAGGAATACGTCCCCGTCATGCCCAACGGTTTCCACACCCGCTCCGACAGCACATCCCCCAGCCACTTGCCCGTCAGCGTCTCAACAACGTGCGAAAGGGGCAACATACATCATGTTGCAATATTGAAATAGTGTGCGTGGTTCGGTTGTCATGGGCAAGTAGCGGAGGCTACGCACGACATCCCGGACGGAAATGCCAGGGCCGGCGTAGCTGTAGTCGTGGCGCGGCATGCCGTTGCGGTGTGAGGCGGCATCTTCGGGGGTGAGGTGGAGGGTGGCGTAGTCGGAGGGCAGGGTGAAGTCGGAGGGGATGAGCGTGAAGATTGGGGTCTGCCAGGTTAGGGGCGAGGTGGTGTTGGCGGAGGACTGGATGAGGAGGGCGAGCACGCAGGCGGTGAGGGCTTTGGTTGTGGAGCCGGTGTAGAAGAGGGTTCTAGGGGTGACGGGCTTTGCGGGGAGGTTGGAGATGCCGTAGCCCTAGGATGAGAGTCAGCAGAGGGTGGGCCGTGCGGTCATGGGGGCGAGGCAGGGTACCTTGCTGAATGTCTCGTTGCCATTGACGACTGCGATTGAGAAGCCGGGCACATGCCAATGATCTAGAGTCTGGAGGACAAAGGCGTTGAAGTCATCGGTCAATGGCTGGTCAGCAACAGATGTCGAAGAAAAAAGGAGTATCCAGAGACAGAACGGGAATAACATGACTGTTGACAAGGAGCACGGCATCACGAGAGATCTCTGGAGATGAACGAAAGAGATTGTTCGAAGAGCAACATATAGATCCTCAGATAGAGTGGTGCCTGGGGGTCCTGCGTGGGTACAAGAGGCTCAGGCAACTACTTTTACGAGGAACGAGGATTACCTATGGACCTACTTCGAGCATCGGGCATCAGTGCGGGCGACCAACTCATGGACTGTACGCGCGTTCGCAGAGACTGCAGTATGAGATACTTTTCTCTACTCGAGGACTGAGACTGAGTTATCACAGTGATTGGCCATCATGTGCTCATAGGGCTGAAGGCTTGGGTGCGGCATGAAACGAGCCTAGCGCTACGAGTGCTCTATTTCGACTTTACCTTGTTCACATATACCTTGAGCTCGACATAACAGCCACCCCTTGTTTATACAAACAATGCACATGGCAGGGAATGACTCAGAAGGTGTGTCAGCATATCACGACGGGCTACACTGCATAGGTTGAAAAATTCACGCTGCTGATAGCTACAGGAAGTTCGAGCTCTCGCTCACTACACCTCGAGAAGCCCATTTGCCTGCTGTTGATGGGCACAATGCACAAAGTGAGAGATAGCTCAGAATAGATGTCAGCATAGCACAACGAGCTGCAGTGCACAATTGAAATATCATTCTGCTAAAAGCAACAGGAAGTTCGAAATCTCGCTCACTGCACATCAAGAAGCTGTTTGCCTGCTGTTGATCAGCTCCAACGCTACTACACAACTCTATTCAAAAAAACCCCCAAACCCAGTATGAAGCTGGCCCCTCTATCTCTTATCCAGTGTAGGTGTATATCTCATTGTTGGCCGTAGGTTTTTTCTGCATCATAAAACCAGTGGCCGCGGCCTGGAGTGGCATTGCTTGGCCCATTCAGCAAGCCGCGATGTGAGTGGGCAGATACTGGAGGTTTTATAGATGCACGGCGCTCAACGGAGCCTGTTGTTGCTTTCCAGTTTCCTACTACCTCACTCCAGGATGATTTACGCGGGATTCCGACGCCGGTATCATTTAGGGGATGGCCCTGCGCTTTAGCATAAGACTTGAGGTAACTCGGGAGGGGGGATGTTTTCACGGGTGCTGTGCGACCCTCAAGTCGTGCCAAAGTATCGTTGAATGCGGCTTTTCTCTCTGATGCGGGAGAACGTTCGTGCGGCCCTTCGGAGCTAGCAGATGGTGATGGCGTCTTAGGCGATGGCGAGTCTCTAATGGTATACCTATCGAGGTGAGCTCGCACAGTTTCGGTTTGCTCTTTATCGCTTGGTGGATGCTGAGCAAAGGGGTTGGGCCAATTCGCTCGCGTAAAAACCGATGCGGAGCTGTATACGGGGGCTCCTTCTAAAACCGGTCGCGCACTTGGCGCTGCAGTCCGAGAAGGACCGCGGGAAGCAGAAGCCTTAGAGTCCCTGAAGAAGCTATTGTGCCCCAAGTACCCCGGCCGACGAAGGTTAGTGACGTCTTTGAGTGCATTCTTTGCCGATGGAGCCTTGCCAGATCGACCCGACTGCTTCTTCGACATGCGCTCGTGCTCGCGAAGCACGCCAAGATCTTCTGACCCGAATACTCTGCCATGTCGCCTGCTAGCTTGTTCGGCAGCTTTGGGAACGCTCCAGACCTTGAACGATCTCGGGCTTGACGCAGACTCCGTTCGCGTCTCTGAGCCAGGACTGACTATATTCCTCAGCCACCCGATGATTCGATCAGGCAAGGACACCTTATCCGGCTGGATCATCTGCATTGATAGTGCACGGAGCTTCTGTCGAGGAGATTCTTGTTGTGTCTGTCGATGCTTGGCCTTGCGTTGCAAGCCGCATAAAGGAGAATTATCATCGAACTCACTCCCATGGCTATGAACTGATGGTGTTGCGAATCTAGGAGCTTTGTTCCAGTCGATTGGAATTGGAGAGATACTGAGTGAGACGCTTTCACCATCTTCCAGTATGGCTAGGCGCCGGCCTTTGACCGGAGGTTCTGGATCTGGGAGCTCTCCAAGAGCCCGTCGGCCCCGGACGACTGTCTCTGCCCGCTGCCAAACGTCCTCCATCTCAAAGCGCTGGGCTGCGGCTACTGCGACCTCCCGACCGGATGATGGATCTTTAGTCCCATGTTCCGCTTCGTACCGCTGATCCGCTGCTGCGATTGCGTCTTCCCAGGTTTTGGGGGATGATTCATGCTCGGGGTCTTCAGCCGATGCCCGACGGGCAATAATAGCAGTGGTAGGGGTGCTACTGGGACGCCGACGACGATTTTTGATGTCGATTACCCGTGCATAGACGACCGGTGCAGCTGAGGGTCCAGGATCGACTGTCCCAAGGTTATCACAGTCGACATAATGCCCGTTTCCTGCCCTCCTAGGGAAGCGCACGCGGCGCAACTGCTGTACGGATGCTGTCAGTATCTCCGCCTTCTCGCTTGAAGACGAGCTGTTCGAGCCCTTGAGAGTATTAGACCAGCGTAAGAATGATCTTGGATCCCACGTGGAATGCTCGATATCGGGACAGGTGGACTGCAAATGCCGGGATTTTCTCGAACGGTATTCTGACGAGCTTGACGTTGAAGAATTGGGCTGCTTCTCTGCCTCGGTAAGTACTCTACGTTCGGTCCATCCCCTAAGTTGCTCACGTCCTTCCTGGGACTGTCTGCTATTCTCGTTCTGAGGGCGCCGCAGTGCCGATAGTGGTCGATTTTCTTGCTCGCGAGGTTGCCAAGATGTTCTCCACACCCGGAACGGCTCTCCAAGATCCAGAGGTGGTATGTCATCCGCGTTGTCGGCAGCGCCCTCGTTGTTGGCAACTCTTCTGGCTAGCGAAGTCATGTCCAGGACGTCATCTGAATCTGTCGGACATGACGCCTCTATGTTATCTAGTGTAATAATCGCAAGGTCAGGGCTGGTTTCCGCCGATGCGCGACCACCGTCCTTGACCCCAGCTTGACATGGGCCGCCGTGGAGACTGCTTGACAACTCGGAATGCGGATTACACTGTTCCGACATGGTACGTAATGGGTATCCTGACCCTGCGCAACCCTGCTGTAAGCTCTATGAAGGCTCTTGCTGGTCGCCAAAAGGTACCGAAAGCTCCAGGCTAGGCGGCACAGTGCAACAGGCAATCAAGAGCGCTTGAAGGAGCTCAGGATGGCAAGAAAGGGTCGAAGTGCTTAAGTATTCTAACCGGATACGGATAATTGCAGGAGAATTACTACCCCAAGCACAGCTGAAGTATGTCACTTGTGCAAGATTGCTAGTCTAGGATGGCGCATCTAACACCGCTAAGCTCAGGTGGTGTTCCAATACCGGCTTTCGTGCTTGCGAACAATAGCAATGTCACTTTCGCTTCTTGTAGGTGTCCTTGCCACGTAAGAGATGTGGTGGACGTGTCGAATAAAGGAGCCTCATCACAAAGCTTGTGTTGGCAGTTGTCCTGTAGACCTGGCAAACCTACGAAGGTTTGCCCGATGTGGTGGAAACGACCACCCCGTGACCGCTGATATGTCGGAGTAGATGAAAAGTCTTCTTACGACTAAAGACAGCATGCTGATTGTTTGCAGCCTACGACAAATGGCGTCTAGGAATATTTGCTGCTGATTGATCTATCTCGGTCATCGCTTCGCTAGCGCCTGCTAGCGAGGCCATGAAAGCTTCGAATAAGATCCTTTGTTGCGGTCATTGTCTTCTTTCGATACAATAGCTTTGACGTTCCTGCGTCCTGCAATCCAGTCTACTCGCTGGTAGCGAACTTCGGACGATCCTTTGTTGCGAGTGGGCCTGAGATGCGATAACCACCAGTCCCCGACTCCACTCGATAATCAAGCGTACATCGACTTTGGAAGTTGATACAGCTGCGCCGAGAAGTCGTTGTGACACCTTGCCATTGCAGGCAAATGGACTCAAAGATGCCGATGGTAGGACCTTGGAGTTCATTCCAAAGATTAGGTAAGGACTTGCGCTATGCTATGAGGCGGCAGCAAGTGCTCTGTTTCCCCCTTGGGATGGATCAAGAAACGCAATGGTACAATATCGATGGATGAAACGACCAGCTAACACCGATATTTAATGATGCAAAAGGTCAGAGCGTCTAATTAATGCGCTTGAACACCCAACAGAGGCCCGAAGCAGGGTCAAAGATGAAACAAGACTCAATTAGCCCCTAAACGTATAGCTTGCCAGATTAAGATCCAGCACGGCTCTTCACCTGATCTTCCAAAGCTTTCAACCTCTCATAGCCTTCCGACCCCGAGCGGAACTCACAAAAGTCTTCTTGGCCCTTGTACTCAAGCCTCTTCAACCATGTCACCCTGTGTACGAAGTCCTCTAGCGTTCTATACAACGGCCAGAAGGCTCCATTGGCCCAGAACGGCGAAGATCGATCCGGATGGAAGCAGTCCGGCTGCTCATCCCACCATACCATCTTCGAGGCAACATGAATCTCCAGATCCCGTAACTTCGGCACATGGCGAGCGACTAGTTCGGTGATGGTGGGCATGCAGTTTGCGACGCTGTCGGTATCCGGACCGTAGAACGACAGCGAAGTCATAGTACTTGCGTTAATGGGACCGATGGCGTTCAGGAATGCAGCGAATTCACAGGACTTCAGAGAGAACGGGACCGTCGAAAACCAATTGTCTGAGTTAAGAGTGTTGTACAGCCAAATGCATAGCAATCGGATAGCTATTGCTGAAGGTGAAGGCACAAGATCGTTGGTCATACTGAAGTGAAATTCAAAAGTATTCTCCCGATAAAGAATGGGGGTAGCCTCTGCTGCGACCTGTCTGCAGGTGGATAGGATAGCTGGATGTGGGAAATGGTAGGTTGTCCGTTTGTCGCCAAGAAGTCTGAATAGGCCCACAGTGGACGGATTGACACCATTCTTTGATCCGAAAATAAGCAGAGTGGCTTTACGAAGTTTCACAGTACAGTCTCGGTGAGTCCAATAGCTGACAAGGAGCTCATGGTAAATTGGAAGACGGATTTCTGTATGTCGTTGAGTTATTGACTCACAGGGGTCGCGATCGGACTGACCGGTCGGCAGGTCAAGAAAAGATCTCCCTTCAGCCTTTCGTTCCTCTTTCCTGGAAGTGTCGCCCATGATGACTCCTTGCTTGCGAATCGCGCAAGCGTGGTATCTGAAGTTACAGATGTTTCTTGGTCTCAATGCTTGTTGTGCAATGCAAGTAAATATATGTTGGCAGCGCCTTGTTGAGATACCGAGTGAATGTGAGAGTCCTAAAGATTATGGGATCAGAACGTGTCTCCATATGTAAATTAACGTGAGTCATTTCCGCGCTTGCCAAAATCTGCCCACAATAACGCAAATCGCTAAGCCTATGCTCTAGATTGTCTATATTGGCAGGCACGACCGAGCCAGGTCAGTACATAATACAGAAGCTTGTGAACCTCAACGGCTTCACCCTTATCAATCTGTTCCACCTATCCGTCTTCTCAAGTCAAAGATCTCCCATCCCCAATGGCAGCCAGTCGAAATCTCAGTACTCAACCATATGCAGGACAGGACGGCCTTCATGCCCTTCTACAAAGATTGTCCGATGCTTCTTCAAGCTTCACTCAGCAACACATCCGTTGCATATCTACCCTGGCTAAAACGAAACGACGAAAATTTCAGGGAAGGAGTCATTATGCGGCGTCTACCGACCCATTCCGAGTCTAGCGTACCAAGATACACCTCCGATAGTTCCCTAAGCTAATCCCCACTTCAGAAGCTATATCAGCTACTTCATCTCCCCAAAGCTATTTCTACCCACAAGCAACCTCATTCAAGCACTTGTGCATCATCACCCAGGCAAACCACCTTTTAACCGACACGTTTTTCGTTCCATCTACAATGGCCCCCTCCAAACCCCCACAGCGTGTCACCCCATCCCCTCCTCCCCTCCGCCGCACTTCAGACGCCTACGGCATCTACCATCCGCCCTTCTTCTCCCTCAAATCCTACGTCTCTAAGTCCACCCCCTTGTCCCACATACCCAGCGGCCTAGAACCGCACATCATCCACATCGTCCGCACCTCCGAGCGCCAACCCCCAGCACCAGAAGAACCAGAGATCAGCGTCTTCGTCAACAGCCGCCTAGGCAAAAACCACACTATATTTGAAAGCTCCCACCATCGCCAGGCCGATCGGACAGAGATCCGCTGCTGCGCGTCGGATACGATTGGGGAATTCAAGCGCAAAGCAGCTGCGCAGCTGGGGTTGAGGATGGAGGGGATGGTGCTGAGGCGGTGGGCGGGTGAGCCGGGGTTGAATGATGGGTTGATGTTGGGGGATTATGAGATCGTTGATGGGTCTTCGCTGGATATGGAGATCATCACAGGAGATAGCTTGGATCTGGACGTTGGCGAGGGGGTTGTGGACTCGTCAAAATCTCCCTAGGCCAATTATCTTCCCAGGTGTCAGTGCAAGGGTACTACATCAAAGCCGGCATCGGTAGGCCACGTTCTCTCAAAACACAAATCCAGGGTGTCCCTCTAAGTAGTAATCCCTCCCCCGCTTCATTGGGTAATCCCACGCTTCTAGACACCCACTCGCTCTACACTAGATTTCCATAACTCAACCATAGGGACAGAACCACCCATGATCTCGCGACGCTGTACATAACTTGGTACAAGCCTGTGCACCAACCACACATCGCACCGTAGGACGAGTCAGCTCTATAAGCGTGCTGATTCTCCTGCAGTCTCAATTTAAACAATATAGGAGTAACTAAGATTTATCCTCTCCGTCCTTAGTGGCGTAGATTGTAGATCTGTAGTCTGTAAATCTGTAGTTTGTAAACTTGTAGGCTGTAAATCGTAATCCGTAAATCGTAATCTGTAGATGAGGTCGATCCTGCGTCCCGGGGATCGATTCTCGACGTGGGCATTTTTTTTTTGGCAATTTCCGGTTCATTGACTTTGTACATTTGAACTGGATGTGAGACATCAGAAGAGGGACTGGCTACCGCTTGCGTCGTCGGCTATCAAGAGTATATGTAGTGCTTGGTTAGACGGGCACAGCGACAGTCTGCTTCATTGAAGCTTAGCCATACGAGGACTAGGGATGGAATTGCCACCTACACAGAATTTTTCCCTTGCTGGTGTTGAAATGCGTGTTCACGCAGTGTGCTCCAAGTGGAGACGTAATCGAAGTGCCGTAGGACTCCGTACGCAATAAAAGTGAAAATCGTGCTTCTCGATCGGCCCGCCTAGTACGGATGGTTCCTAGGCCTCTGAGCAGGTCCTGGACCATCTGAGCCACCCGGGCAGCGCGTACTTGGCGGGTTGGTCCCCCAAATTTCGATGTAATTTCTTCAAATTTGTTGAAATTATTCCTCTACCAATACAAGACTTTTGGTATCGCAAAATTAGATCTAGATTCGCAAAACATATGCGAGTCTACCATTGAATTTGCGAAGCTAAAAGTCTGGTGATAATAGTTGAAAGAACTAAATTAAAATTCTAAATTTAATTAATTTATCTCTCGCTTAATATTAGCTATTTAGTTTCGCAAAACTAACGCTAGTTTTGAAAAGTATACAGTGAACCTTTTTTATAAGCAGTTGGATTATAGGCAGTATCGTGTTATAAGCAATTAATTTGACCGAAATTATCGATTTTGATAATAATTATCGCAGTTTTAGTCTATAGGAAGAGGGGATAGATTCCTCGCTTATTTTGGTGGGACTGCTTATAGAGAAAACGAAGAAAAACCTAATTTTTTCTTATTAATCAAACTTTGATCACATTTTTCACATTTTCTGCATTTGTGTCTCGTATAGTCTTAATATGTCTTCTTCTACTACTTTATCGCGTGCATTTATCTTAATTAAACATGAAATAAATTCTTCGCGATCGCTTTTAACTATAATAACGTCGTCGTTAAAACGACAACAAATTGTCTATTTTCTACATTAAAAGAAATAACTACAAAAGTGTTACAAGTCGCGTGCTAATAGATACTATTCGTCGCGCATCGTTCTTCACAAGATAATTAGAAAGAAAAGATCTATTAACAAAATCAAAATAATTAAGATAACTTGGCCCTTAAGCATCTTGAATTTCGAATTAAGATAATTAAGATAATTAAGATTTTAAACATTTTAAATATTTTAAATCTTAAATGATAAAAAAGTATATAGCTTTTGAACGCAACTTTTTTATGAATTGTGTTCAACTTATCTTAAGTCTTTACTTATTATTACTTTGATTCATTGAATCATTTATGAAAATTCATTAAACATAAGATTGTCTATAATTGTAATTCTTGTTATCAAATGATTGCTTACATTGTTTAAAGACGTTTACAAATCTCTTTAATAGCATAACTCGCTCTAATATCTTTTACGAAAGTACTAGCGTAACACTTTGAACATTTTAAGAATGTCTATATTAGATTAACACGTCTTTATTTCGAACAATAACTTAATAACATCACGTCGACTCTTTATTAATAAAGATGACAAAATAAAAACTAACAAATTTAACGTCTATTATGAAGATTGTATCGATTTAGAGAACTAGCTTATGCAAATAAATATTTATTTCATTTTCTATTCTATTTTAGCGAACAAAAAAACGATTTTCGCATTAACATTTCTTAGAGAAAGAGCTTAACATTAGCTCAAATTAAACTTACGCAAGTATCTAAAAAATTATGACGAAAATTCTTGTATAATGTTTACGAATTTCAATAATTTCAAAAGAGAACTTCGAAGAATCTTCGAAACATTCAACGAGAAACAAATCGCAAAAAGAGTGATTTAGCACTTAATTTAACGAATCTTTGTAGCAAACTATGTAGCAAAATTTCAAAAATATGTTAATTTTATCAAATGTAATGATGTCGCACTTATAACAATATTTCGACGAAATCTTAAGAACAATCTTAAAAATGAAATTATGCGTGATGACAAATTCATTAGCGACATGTTCGATTTCATCGAAATAATTATAAATTTTAACGGCAAACTATATAAAAGAATTATGAAAAAACGATACAATTAATTTTACGAAAGAGCAAGAATCTTCTTTGAATTAACGATTAAATATTATTAAAAAAAATCTCGTTCTAATTAAAGATATAATAATTTAGATTATTGTGAACTTGCATCTATGAAATTAAATTTTATTTAATGACGCAAAGAGAAAAACTCTAAAGAAAAGCAAAATAATAAATTTTAAAAAACGTGCTATTTATGTGATAAATCGAATCACTTCGCAAGAGATTATCAATTACGAAACTTAATAAATCGTTAACAAATCAATGTCATGTTAAGAGAGATATTTGATTATCAAAACGATATCAAGAAACAAATTGACATAAAGACGAACATTTTCGAAACTAGATCGAACGACAATTATTATTTGATAAAGAACTCAAATTAATTACAAAAAGTTCTAGATAAAACATCATTAAACAAAGCATTCGCATCTACGTAGAAAATCAATTAAGCACTTTAAAAAACTATTAAATCTCATAGCTTAATTATTAAGTTAAACGAAAAGTATAATTACAAGAATTTTCACGAATGCATAAAAGACATTACGAATCATTTTAAAACTTTAGTTAACTCATCGAAGATCGTAAACAAATGCGAAAAGAAACTAAAAAATAATGCTATTATAAAAAAGAACATACTTAATATCACAATAAGACAATTGAATTTTACAATATACGTAAATCTTAATTGAACAATTTGTTACAATAACTTATGTTAAACTTATCTAGAAGAAAAGAACGAAGTTAACTAATTTTCTAGAAAGTTAAAGTTAATAATCTAGTAATAGAAGAAAGCTTAACGTAAACAAACGTTTGAAGTAAAAGTTACAACGCAAAAGCAAGAAAAAGTTCGATTTTTTAGTAAAGAGCATATCAAAGAAATGCAATATATTAGCTCAACAATAGCAACTAAACTTAACAATGTACGCACAATATTTTATCATATTAGTTAAAATTAATAATTGTTAATTTATAACAATGATCGATTCTAATGCGATAGATAATTTCATAATTAAAGCTCTTGTAAAGAGAAAAGAATATTTTATTTAAAAAAAGCTTAACGCTTACAATCTAATAATTGTAGATAAAAACTTATTACTTGTAAAAAATAAAAGAGTAAATAAAGAAACGAAATTATTATCGATAGCTATTTAGCAACATTACGAGAAACTAATCTTTAATATAATGAAAATAATTACTTATAATATCGTTTTAAAAATGTCTTGATTAAAGCAACACAACTTAGAAGTTAACTAAAATATATAAATATTCAAATTTGTACAATGTGATCACGCAATTCATATTTAATCTACGCATCAACAACGTTCAATAATAAATAAAAAATTAAATTGAAATTTAATCGCAAGTAGCGAGTTTGCATTCTTACAAAAAAACGATTTAATAAAATTTAACTTAATAAACATCGACAAAGATTAATTAAGTTACAAAATCAAAGTAAATAAAGAAAATTGCGAATCTTCTAAGATCTCTAAACTATCTAATATAGCGAGAGAATTACTAAAGCACATATTACAAATATACAACAATTGAAAGCATTTATTTTAAAAAAAAACGATCGAGATTTTATCTAAACATTAATCGTAAAATTACGAAATTAAACTTGAATTAAACAAGCAATTTACGTTTGAATTTATATATGTTTTATTTAAAAAGAAGCTAGAAACCCTTCGCGAATATCTAGCAAAAAACGAAAAAAAAAAGTTTATAAAAATTTATTAATTACAAATAAAATACTTAATTCTCTTTGTACTTAAGAAAAACGAAATTCTTCGTCTATGTGTTAATTATCGAAAGCTAAACAATATTACGATAAAAAATCGATATTTACTACTTAACATTAACGAGCTTTAAAATTGATTGTTCGAAATAAAGTACTTTATTAAATTAAATTTACAAAAAGCGTACAACTAGATTAAAATAAAAATAAAAAAAGAGTAAAAGACAATTTTTCGCATACAATATAAATTATACGAATACATAATAATGTCGTTCGAATTTACGAATGTTTCGACAACGTAATAAGAAATAATTAATAATGTAATACGACAATATCTAAATCGATTTGTTATAACATATTTGAACGACATCATAATTTACTCAAATATTTTGAAAAAACATTTAAATTATGTTTTTAAAGTATTAAAATGTCTAAATAAAAGAAACTTATATTTTAAATTAAAGAAATGCAAATTTCATTAAGAAGAAATTGACTTTCTTAAATTTGTCGTTAAACGACATGAAATACGCATGAATCTTAAGAAGCTACGAGCAATTAAAAAATAAAAATCATTTATTAATGTTAAAAAAATTTAGTTTTTTCTAAATTTTATAAATTACAATAAGAAATTTATTAAGAACTACTTCGTTAATGCAATATTATTAACGAATTTTACGAAAAAGAAGTCGTCATAAATATAAAGATTAATAGAAAAAAAATTATTTCAAGATCTTAAGTTAGAATGCTTGAAAAAATCAATACTAAAAATGTACAATTTACGATTGTCAAATAAGATTAAAATTGACGCATTAGATCTAGTTATCGATGCATGCTTTAATTAAGAGCATAAAAATATATAACACTTAATAATATATTTTTCGAAAAAACTTTTGTTAATCGAACAAAATTATGATATTTACGATAAGAAGCTACTCGCTATTGTAGTCTTTCTAAAATTATAAAGAGTATATATCGAAGAATTATTAAAACTTACAATTTTTACAAATTATAAATTTTTTTTACACTTCATTACTATTAAACAACTTAATAGAAGACAAATGCGATAATTAAAGCGACTTGAACAATACAAGTTTAAAATACAATATACATTAAATAAAGATAATGACAAAGCAAACGCACTTAATAGAAAAAATGATTATATAAAAACGAAGAAGTCGTTTAATTATAACATACTTAAAATTAATAAGAACGAATTATTATTAATAAATAAATATGAGCTAAATGCTATTTTACAAATACTTAGAAACAATAAGAAAAAATTTTTAATAAAAAAAAAACTTCAAATATTTATCGACAAAATTGACGATTGTATAAAGAAACATCATGATAAATTATTGCAAAAACATTCGAAAATGATCAAAATTCTTTAGCTTTTACGTCAATATTGTTAGTTTTCTTAAATAAGACAAGCTATCGAAATATATATTAAACGATGTCTTAATTGTTAGCAAAACAAACATAATAAATATGCGAACTATAACGAAATTCAATATTAGAAATTATTTAAATCCTTATAAGATAAAGTTACGATAAACTTTATTATTAAGTTGCTTAAATTGACGAATTTAATAACTAGAAACAAATATGACTCAATACTAGTAATGATTAACAAATTTATCAAGTATTCATATATTATCGCATGCAAGAAAAAGTTCACAACAAAACAATTAAAATACATTGTATTAAATCGACTTATACGATATCACAATATATTCAAAGAATTAATTAATAATAGAGACAAGCTCTTTACGTCTAATTATTGAAAAATATTTCTATTAATGTTAGAAACGAGACTTAGAATGTTCATTATCTATTACTTAATTATGAATAATTAAATAAAACGAACAAACCAAAGTCTAGAGCAATATCTAAGGCACTACGTCAACAATACTTACAATAATTAAATATTACTTTTATTTATAACGCAATTAACATTAAATGCAAAGATTTCGAATATCATTAAAGTAACTTTATTCTTCGTCAATTATAACAAAGAATTTAATTTCTTTAAGAAAAAACGAAAGCATTTGTCAACACAATTAATCATAAAAAGAATAACGACACTAAAAAAAATACACGACAACATCTTATAAATGCAAGAAAAATCAATCAAATATTAAAACAAAAAACAAAAAACGACATCTCAATTAAAGAAAAGAAATAAAATATATTTTTTTATAAAAAATCTTAAGATAAGAAAGTTAAACAAGAAATTAAATTATGTCAAAGTCGAATCATTTTTCGTTAAAAAGGCAAAGAAATTAATCAATTACGAACTCGACTTATCTAAGAATGTCAAAGTATTTCCAATATTTTATATTTTATTGTTGAAATTAGCGAATTCAATTACGTCTTTATAGAACACGTTTTATTTTCATTTACAAAAAAAGAAACAATATAAGATTAAGAAAATTCTACAACAAAAATATTAAAAATATCTTATTAAGTAAAAAGAATATTTTATCTTCAAAAATACATAAGAGTTACTCAAGAACTTAAAGAAGTGCTTTGACAAGCTACGACGATTTCGTTAACGACAAAATTACTTATAAGAGTTGACAAAACATTGAAAAACAAAAAAGCGAACAATGAAAAATCGATAATAGTATCGAATAGAGTTTCGAACGTCTCTTTAATACATTCGATTTCTTTCTTATTCTTTTTGATCTTTAACATATTTTTCGACTTCGTGTTACGCTAGTACTTTCTTCGAAGATATTAGAGAGAGTTATGCTTTGAAGAGATTTGTAGGCGTCTTTAGGCAATGCAAGCAATCACTTGGTAACAAGGAGTTTGCAACTTGAATCAATCGTAACAATAAGTCAAGACTTAAAATAAGTTGAACACGATTTATAAAAGAGTCGTATTCGAAATCTATATACTAAGAGATCATCAATGCTCTTCTTGCTCTTTTAGTAGAGTTGATGAAGCATTGCTTTTTGTGCTCCCCTAGTAGAGCTAGTAAAGCATTCGCTCCTCGTGCTTTCCTAGTAGAGCTAGTAGAGCATATGCAAATATTCGTTCTTTGTACTACACTCTTGCGTATTTTATATATTGCTTGGCTCGTAACACTATCCTTCTTCTTTAAGACTTTCGTCTCGAAAGCAAACTTTTGTTATGCCTTAAATCAAATCATCTTCTTACAATTGTCGTTTAATTTAGCTAACTAAACTAGATATTTCTATCGTTAAAATGCGTCTCTATTATCGTTGCAATCGTCTTGACAAGGCTTGTCGTATTTAGAAAGATTCGAAGAAATGTGTAAAATGTATTAGAAAGAACTATTCTTGCGACTTGACCTTCTTAAATATCGCACGATGACGTCGTCTTAAAGCGCAACGAAAGATTCTTAAGCAACAACTTTAAGATGCGATGCTAAAACGCCAAGAGATGCAAGCGAAAGAGAATCGCTTGCTTTCTTAGTTCGAATACGTGAAAGACGAACAACAAACGATGATTAATGAGAAACTTTAAAATTTTAAAGAGATCGCTTCTTTAATTAATGAGTCTATGAATAAGTTTTTTTCGAAGTCTTTTATTGATATCGCTTCGAAACAAATTGTTTTTTTCAATTTCGAAAATAATTAATTCTTTATTTTCTTGACTTCTCTTAACGAAAGTCTAGAAATGTTTGTTGATGTTATTGTCGACAAAATTGCTTTAATTTGTTGTGACATTTCGTTAAGTTCTTAATGAATTCTTATGTGTTCTCTAAGATAAAATATTTTTTTCATTTGATAAGATACTTTTGATTTTTTTGTTATAAAATTTTCTTAATCTCAAATTGTTCTTCTTCTTGTGAGTGAAAATAAAATGTGTCTTGTAAAGGCGTGATTGAATTCGCTAATTTCAACAATAAGATATAAAATACTAAAAATACTTTGACGTTCTTGGGTAAGTCGAGTTCGTAGTTGATTGATTTCTTGATTTTCTTAATAAGAAACGATTCGACTTTGACATGATTTAATTTCTTGTTTGACTTCCTTGTCTTAAAATTTTTCGTAAAAAGATATACTCTATCTCTCTTCTTTAATTAAGGTGTCGTTTTTCGTTTTTTGTTTTAATACTTGGTCGATCTTTCTTGCATCTTCAAGATGTTGTCGTGTATCCTTTTTAGTGTTATTATCTTTTCGATGATTGATTGTGCTAATAGATGTTGTCGTTTTTTCCTAAAAAGATTGAATTCTTTGTTATAGTTAACGAAGAATGAAGTTATCTTAGTGATATTCGAAACCTTTGCATTTAGTGCTAGTTGTGCCATAGATAAAAGTGATACTTAGTTGCTATAAGTATTGTTGACGTAGTGTCTTAGATATTGCTTTAGACTTTAATTTGTTCGCTCTATTTAATTATTCGTGATCGAGTAATAGACAATGAACATTCTAAGTCTTGTTTCTAACATTAATATCAATGTCTTTCAATAGTTAGACGTGAAGAGCTTGTCTCTATCACTAGTTAATTCTTTGAATATATTATGATATCGTATAAGTCGATTCAATACAATGTATCTTAGTTGTTCTACTATGAACTTCTCTTTACTTGCGATGATATATAAGTACTTGATAAGTTTGTCAATTATTATCAATATTAAATTATATTTGTTTCTAGTTGCTAGATTCGTCGACTTAGGCAACTTAATAATAAAGTTTATCGTAACTTCATCTTATAACAATTCAAGTAATTTCTAATATTGAATTTCGCCATAGTTCGCATGCGTATTATGTTTGTTTTGCTAACAACTAAGACATCGTTTAATATATGTCTTGACAACTTGTCTTATTTGTGAGAACTAACAATGCTAGCGTAAAAGCTAAAGAATTTTGATCACTCTCAAATGTTTTTGCAATGATTTATCATGATGTTCTCTTATATATTCGTCGATTTTGTCAATAAGTATCTAGAGTTTTTCTTTCTTTATTGAAAACTCTTTTGTATTGTCTTGAAATATTTGTAATGTAACATTTAGCTCGTATTTGTTTGCTAATAGTGATTCGTTTTTATTGATCTTAAGTATGTTGTGATTAAACGATTTCTTCGTTTCTATATGATCACTTCTTTTGTTAAGTGCGTTTGCTTTGTTATTATCTTTGTCTAATGTATATTATATCTTGAATTTGTATTGTTCGAGTCGTTTTAATTATTGTACTTGTCTTCTATTAAATTGTTTAATAGTAATAAAGTGCACAAGATTCTTGTAATTCGTAAGAATCGTAAATTTTAATGATTCTTCGATGTATACTTTTTATGATTTTAAGAAAGTTACAATAGCGAGTAGTTTCTTGTCGTGAACATCGTAATTTTGTTTAATTAACGAGAGTTTTTTCAAGAGATACGCTACGAGATGTTACATGTTTTCATGCTTTTGACTAAAGCATGCATTGATAACTAAATCTAATGCGTCAATTTTAATTCTACTTAACAATCGTAAATCGTACATCTTTAATATTGATTTCTTCAAGCATTTTAGCTTAAGATTTTGAAATGATTTTTTTTCTATAAGTCTTTATACTTATGACGTATTCTTTTTCGTAAAATTAGTTAATAATATCGCATTAACGAAATAATCTTTAATGAACTTTTTGTTGTAATTTATGAAACCTAAAAAGAATTGTACTTTCTTAACGTTAATAAGTAATTTTCATTCTTTAATTGCTTGTAGCTTTTTGGAATTCATGCGTACTTCATGTCGTTCTACGACAAATTTAAGAAAGTCAACTTCTTTTTAATGAAATTCGCATTTCTTTAATTTAAGATGTAAGTTTTTCTTATTTAGACATTCTAGTACTTTGAAAACATGACTAACATGTTCTTTCAAAATCTTTAAGTAAATTATGATGTCGTTCAAATATGCTATGACAAATCGATTTAGATATTGTCGTAGTATATCATTAATCATTTTTTAACACATTGTCGAGGCGTTGATGAGTTCAAACGACATTATCGTATATTTGTATAGTTCATATCGTGTGCGAAAAGTTGTCTTTTATTTTTCTCTTGTTTTTATTCTAATCTAGTTGTACGCTTCTCGTAGATCTAGTTTGATAAAATACTTGACTTCGAATAGTTGATCTTGAAGTTCGCTAATATTAAGTAGTAAATATCGATTCTTGATCGTAATATAATTTAGCTTTCAATAATCGACACATAGACGAAGAGTTTTGTTCTTCTTAGATACAAAGAGAATCGAGTATCTTGCTTGTGATTGAAATTTTCTAATAAATTTTTTTTTTTCGTTTTTTGCTAGATATTCGCGAAGTACTTCGAGCTTCTTCTTGAATAGAGCATATATAAATTCAAACGTAAGTTGTTTGTTTAATTTAAGTTTGATTTCATAATCTCACGATTGATGTTTAGAGAGAGTCTTTGTCGTTTTCTTTTCTTGGAATAGATGCTCCCAATTGTTGTATATTTATGATATGTGCTTTAACGATTTCTTCGCTATACTAGATAATTTAAGATTCTTAGAAGGTTCGCAATTTTTTTCACTTACTTTGACTTTGTGATTCGATTGATTTCTATTAATGCTTATTAAGTCGAACTTGATTAGATCGTTTTTTTTCGAGAATGCAAGTTCGCATCTTGCGATCAAGTTTTAACTCTATCTTTTATTTATTATTGAACGCTATCGATGCGTAGATTGAATGTGAATTGCGTGATCACATTATTCGAATTTAAGTACTCGTGTATTTTAGTCGACTTCTAGATTGTGTTGCTTCAATCAAGGCATTTCTAAAACAATATTGTGAATAATTATTCTTACTATATTAAAGGTTAGCTTCTCGTGATGTTGTTAAATAGCTATCGATAATAATTTCGTTTCTTTGTTTACTCTTTCATTCTCGTTAAATAATGAGTTTTCATCTACAATTATTAGATTGTATGCGTTAGACTTCTTTCGAGTAGAGTATTCTTCTCTCTTTACAAGAGCTTTGATTATAAAATTATTTGTCGCATCAAAATCGACCATTGCAATGAGTTAACAATTATTGATCTTAATTGATGTGATAAAATATCGTGCGTATGTTGTTAAGTTTAGTTGCTATTGTTGGGCTAACATATTGCATTTCTTTAGTATGCTCTTTATCAAAAAATTTGAACTTTTCTTTGCTCTTGTGTTGCGACTTTCGCTTTAAGCGCTTGTTTGTGCTAAGCTTTCTTTTATTGCTAGATTGCTAACTTTGACTCTCTAAAAAATCAATTAATTTCTTCTTTTTTTTCTAGATAAGTCTAGTATGAGTTGTCGTAGCAAGTTGTTCAACTAAGTGTCTTATATTTCTTTGCTTTCTTTATCTTTTGTTTAGATAAACTAATATTGTTTAATTGTTGTTCGATTTCGTCAAGAATATTTCTTTTTATAGTGGCGTCGCTTTCTAGCGCTTCCTCGCATTTGTTTACGATTTGATTGATTTTTTTTTTTTTCGATAAACTAGTTAAAGTCTCGAGGTGATTCGTAATGTTTTTTAGGCATTTGTGAAAGTTCTTCTAGCTATACTCTTTGTTTAAGTCGATGATTGGGCTGCGAGACTTAATAGTCTTCTAAAGTGCTTAATTGACTTTCTACGTAGATGCGAGTGCCTTGTTTAATGATGTTTTATCTAGAACTTTCTATAATTGATTTAGGTTCTCTACTAGATAGTAGTCGTTGTTCGATTTAGTCTTGAAGGTGTTCGCTTTTGTGTCAATTTGCTTTCTAATGTCGTCTTAGCTATCAAGTATCTCTCTTAACATAGCATTGATTTGTCGTAAAATTATTAAGTTCTTCGAACGACAATCTCTTGCGAAGTGATTCGATTTGTCATATGAATAGCACGTTTTCTAGGATTTGTTACCTTGCTTTTCCCTAGAATTTTTCTCTTTACGTCGCTAAGTAAAGTTCAATTTCATTGGTGCAAGCTCGCGATAATCTAGATTGTTGTACTTTTTAAAATGATTTTTCTTTGCGTGATATTCGATCGTTGATTCAAAGAAAATTTCTGCTCTTTCTTGAAGTTGATCGTATTGTTTTTTCATAGCTCTCTTATATAGCTTGTCGTCTACGTCGATTGCTATCTTCATTAAGATTTGAATAATGTCGAATTTTGCGTCGTTGCGCATGAGTTTGTTCTTGACATTCTTCTTTAAGTCTCGCTTGAACATTGTTATTAATGATGCATTATTCTAATCGATTAGATTTGCGTATTTTTAGAATTTGGCGACGTAGTTTGCTACTAATGTCTTTTGTTGCAAATGCTAAATAACTCGTTTCGCTATTTGTTTTTCATTGGATATTTCAAATACTTGTCGTAGTTCTTTCTTGAAGACATCGAAGTTAATAAAGATCTCTCTTGAATCTTCTTCATTCTTAAAATGCTTTCGAAGATTTGACTTTAATTAATGTTGAATTTGTTCTCGAAGAAAAGTAGAAGTTAACAAGGTCTTCTTATTCTTTAGAACGAGATAGAATGTAAAATAGATCTTAACTTGCGTGATTCAATTCTTTAATTTAGTTCTATCTTTATAATATTTGTTTGAAGCATTAACCTTAATCTTTGATAAGATTTCTTCTTCACTATTGATATTGTTGTCGTTATCGTCGATCTTCATGAAATTTAATACGAGTTGTTTTCCTTTTGTTGTAGAGTTGGTGCTTGAAGTAGAGACGCGTTGATCTAATATAGACATTCTTAGAGTGTTCAAAGTGTTACGTTGATACTTTCTTCGAAGATATTAAAGAAAATTATGCTTTGAAAAGATTTATAGACGTCTTTAGGCAATGCAAGCAATCACTTGGTAACAAGGAATTTGCAACTTAAGTTAATCGTAATAGTAAGTCAAGACTTAAGATAAGTTGAACACGATTCATAAGAAAGTCGTATTCGAGATCTATATACTAAGAGATCATCAATGCTCTTCTTGCTCTCTTGATAGAGCTGGTAAAGCATTGCTCCTCGTGCTCCCTTGATAGAGCTAGTAGAGCATTCGCTTCTTGTGCTTTCTTGGTAAAGCTAGTAGAGCATATGCAGATATTCGTTCTTTGTACTACACCCTTGCGTACTTCATATATTGCTTGGCTCGTAACACTTCGCATTATTTATATTTTTCAAACGACAAAATTAATGTTTTCTTTATTTCGTTTTTCGCGCAATTCTTAGGCGCAATTTAGACGCAATTTTGTTATTTCATCATTTAATTTTTTAATCTTTTGAATAACTTTATTCATTTTTCAATAATCAAAAGTTAAATCGCATTTTCAATTCTTTCGATAACACTTTTTACACTTGAAATATTTTTTATTTACTTGACAAGATACGTCAAATGCGACACAAATTTAACAAAGACGCATTGTAAAAAAAGCGTACTTATAGCGACAATTAACAACGAAATTGCGACGTTATTCAATAATTAACTTGATTAACATAGTAAGAAAGAATAAATGATTTCGAAACAAAAACTCTTGAAGAGAGAAAATAATGTTACGAGTCGCGTGTTAATAAATACTATTCGTCGCGCATCGCTCTTCACAAGGTAATTAGAAAGAAAAAATTTATTAATAAAATCAAAATAATCAAGATGACTTAATACTTGAGCATCTTGAATTTCGAATTAAGATAATTAAGATAATTAAAATCTTAAACATCTTAAACACCTTAAATCTTAAATGATGAAAAAGTATATAGCTTTCGAACACGACTTTCTTATGAATTGTATTCAACTTATTTTAAGTCTTTACTTATTGTTACTTTAATTCATTGAATCACTTGTGAAGATTTATTAAATATAAGATTGCCTATAGTTGCAATTCTTGTTATCAAGTGATTGCTTGCATTGTCTAAAGACGTTTACAAATCTCTTTAATAGCATAACTCGTTCTAATATCTCTTACGAAAGTACTTCTCTTCGTCTTATTTTATTGCATTTCGCAAATACGTAATCTCGTCTAATTAAGAAATAGACGCTAGTTAAACTGAGCTTAGCGTTATAAGTGTCAAGATTCTCGATATAAGCAATATCGCGTTACAAGCAATTAATTGTTCGTAAATACTAATTACTTATAGAAAAGATTTATTGTATACGAGTTAAATCTTGAATTTGTAAAGCTTAAAGTCTTAGATTATAGTAGATATTTGAATTTTTAAACTTTAAACTTATATATATTGTTTCTTTATTAAATATAGATATTTTTTTTCGCAAATTTAGTCTTGATTTCGCAAAGAGTATAAAAATATTTACTTACTTTTGCGAGACTAAAAGTCTATTGATTGATTATATATAGAAGAATTAAATCTCTAAAGTTTGTTCTTTTTGCCTCTCTTTAAGAATAGCACTTAAAGTCTCGCAAGAGTAATTCTAGTTCCGCAAACTATATACGAAACTATAACTAATTTTGCGAAATTAAAAGACTGTTATTAAATTATATATATAGAATTCAAACTTATAAAATTATTTTTATTACTTCTCTACTTTAAATATAGACTTTTTGCTTCGCAAATTCAAGATTGATTTCGCAAAGAATACAAAAATATAAATTTATTTTTGCGAGACTAAAAGTCTATTAATTGATTATATATAGAAAAATTAAATCTCTAAATTTTGCTCTTTTTGCTTCTCTTTAAGAATAGCACTTAAAGTCTCGCAAAAGTATTTCTAGTTTCGCAGACTATACACAAAACTATAACTAATTTTGCGAAATTAAAAGACTATTATTAAAATATATATATATAGAATTCAAACTTATAAAATTACTTTTATAATTTCTCTACTTTAAATATAGAATTTTTGCTTTGTAATATTATATTTAATTTCGCAAAAAGTATATAAATCTCGACTTAGTTTTGCGAGACCAAAAGTTCAATAATCAATTATATAGATAGAGATTATAAATATAATTCTATTCTTCTTGCTTTTCTTTAAGAATAGCACTTAGAGTTTCGCAAAAATAGATCTAGTTTCGCAAAGGATATATATAATTACAATTGATTTTACGAAATCTAAAGTCTAATATCTAGTTATATATATAGAAATTAATTCTATAATCTCAAATTTATTTCTCTATTGAATATAGACTTTACACTTCGCAAAATTGATTTTAAATTTGCAAAGAATATATAGATTTTAATTCAATTCTGCGAGATTAAAAGTCTACTAGTTAACAATATATAGAGAATTAAAATCTATAAATTTTGCTCTTTTTGCTTCTCTTTAAGAATATCATTTAGCGTCTCGCAAAAACAGCTCTAGTTTCGTATAATATATTTAAAACTATAGTTGATTTTGCGAAACTAAAAGTCTAATATTAGAGTAGATATATAGAATTTAATAATTTAGAATATTTTTTATTGCTTCTCTATTAAATATAGACTTTGCAATTCGCAAAACTAATTTTATCTTTGCAAAATATATACGAAACTAGATATAATTTTGAGAAAGTAAAAGTCTAGTATTCTATAAGATATATAAAATTTAATATTTTAGTTCTTATATTGTATATTTTTTCTTAATTAAATATAAACTTTTCGATTCGCAAAACTAATTTTATCTTTGCAAAATACGTACGAAACTAAATATAATTTTGCGAAAGTAAAAGTCTAATATTCTACAAGATATAAAAATTTAATCTTTTAGTTCTTATTTTATTGTTTTTTTATATTAAATAGAGAGTTTTTGCTTCGCGAAACTAATTATACTTTCGCAAAATATATGCAAAACTAGATATAATTTTGCGAAACTCAAAGTCGAATATAGAATTAAATATATAGAATTTATATTTCTACTTTTTAATTTACTATTTTTCTATACAAGAGAGACTTTTAGCGTCGACAAACTTAGTTCTAGTTTCGCAAAGTATATATAAGTCTATATATATATAATCTTGCGAAAGTAGAAAGTTATTATTAAACTATATACAAGAAAACTAAATCTTTAAAGAATTTGTTCTTTTTGCTTCTCTATTAAAAATAGACTTTTAGCTTCGCAAAATCAAATACAATGTTGTAAAACTTATATAAAACTAGATATAATTTTGCGAAGCTTTATATCTTATATTAGAGTAGATATATAAAGTTTAATATTTTTTATTCAATTTTATTGTTTTGCTTATTAGATGTAGGTCTTTTGCTTCGCAAAATTAGCTCTAGCTTCGCAAAATAAAATTAAAGCTACTATTGATTTTGCGAAATTGTAAGCTCAATATTTTGATATATCTATAAAAGTTAAAATTTTACAAATTTGTTTTTATTGATTCTCTACAAGTAAAGCACTTCTAGTCTCGCATAATTAAAATTTAGTTTCGCAAAATATATATATAACTACTTTCAATTTTGCAAATATAAAAGTCTAATATTTTAGTAGATATACAAAAATTTATATTTTGCAAATTTGTTTCTATTACTTTTCTACAAAAATAGCACTTTTAATCTTGTAAAATTAGATTTAGTTTTGCAAAATAAACGCAAAACTACTAGTAATTTTGCGAAACTATTAGTTAAATATTTTAGTAGATCTATAGAAATTTGAATTTTGTAAAGTTGATTTTTATTGTTTCTTTACAAGAATAGTAATTTTAGTTTTGCAAAATTAGAGTTAGTTTTGTCAAGTATATATAAAATTATCTTTAGTTTTGCGAAATTATAAGCGCAATATTTTGATATATCTATAAAAGTTGAAATTTTGCAAATTTGTTTTTATTACTTTTCTATAAGTAAAGTACTTCTAGTCTCGCAAAATTAGATCTAGTTTCGCGAAATATACGCAAAACTACCATTAATTTTGCGAAACTATAAGTCTAGTATTTTAGTAGATCTATAGAAATAAAAAATAAGAGTTTATTTTTAGTATTTCTTTATCAATAATAGACTTTCTACTTCGTAGAATAAAACTAAGTTTTGCAAAGTATATATAAGTCTATATATAGTTTTGCGAAAGTAGAAGTTAAATATTCAATTATATGCAAGAAAACTAAATTTTTGGAATTTGTTCTTTTTGCTTCTCTATTAAATATAGACTTTGAGCTTCGCAAAGATAAATATAGTTTCGTAAAACTTATATAAAACTAGATAGAATTTTGCGAAGCTTTATATCTTATATTAGAGTATATATATATATATAAAGTTTAACTTTTTTGATTTGATTTTTTTGATTTGCTATTAGATATAGATCTTTTGCTTCGTAAAATTAGCTCTAGTTTCGTAAAATATATATAAAACTACTATCGCTTTTGCAAAATTGTAAGTCTAATATTTTCGTAAATCTATACAAAATTAAATTTTGCAAATTTGTTTTTTATTGCTACTCTACAAGAATAGCACTTTTAATCTTCTAAAACTACATCTAGTTTCGCGAAATAGAGACCAAACTATTGTTATTTTCACGAAATTATAAGCTCAATATTTTAATAAATCTATAAAGTTGAAATTTTGCAAATTTGTTTTTATTGCTTCTCTATAAGAATAGTACTTTTAGTCTTGCAAAATCAAAATTAGTCTTGCAAAATATATATAAAAATAAAATCGATTTTCGAAATTATGTGTCTAATCTTTTAATAGGTCTATAAAAGTTAAAACTTTGCAAATTTGTTTTGATTGCTTTTCTACAAGTAAAAGCACTTCTAATCTCACAAAAATAATTTTTGTTTCGCAAGATATATATAGAATTGCAACTAACTTTGCGAAACTATAAGATAGATATTCTAGTAGATCTATAAATAACAAAATTCTATAAATTTGTTTTTATTGCTACTCTACAAGAATAGCTTTTTTAATTTCGCAAAATTAGTTCTAGTTTTGCAAAAAAAAAATATAATTACTCTTTTTTTTGCAAATCTATAAGTTAAATACTCTAGTAGATCTATAAAAATTTATATTTTGCAAATTTCTTTTTATTGCTTCTTTACAAGAGTAGTATTTTTAATCTTGCAAAATTAAAATTAGTCTTGCAAAATATATATAAAAATACAATCGATTTTTCGAAACTATATATCTAGTGTTTTAATAGATCTATTAAAGTTAAAATTTTGTGATTTGTTTCTATTGTCTTTCTACAAGCAAAGCACTTCTAGTCTTGCTAAAGTAATTGTTTCGCAAAATATATGCAAAACTACAACTAATTTTGCGAAACTACAAGTCTAATATTCTAGTAAATATACAACAATATATATTTTGCAAATCTGTTTTTACTACTTTATTTCTAGAAATATACTTCTAGATTTGAATTTGTAAATTTAGATATACTTCTACAAGATTTATATAAGACTAGATATAGTTCTGCAAAATTCAAAGTCTAGTACTTAGTTATTACTATAGAGTTTGATTATAATATCTAATATTGTTTTAAGTTGTTGCTATATTAAATTAAAAAAAATTCTTCTAAAAATAAACTTAATTTTGCGAAGAATAATTAATACTTATTTTAGTTTTGCAAGACTAAAAGTCGATTATTTGATTATATATATAGAAATCAAATTTATAAAATTATAAATTCTATATTTATTGTTTCTCTATTAAGTATAGACTTTTTGTCTCGTAGAATTAAACTTGATTTTGCGAAACAGATATAAAACTAAATACAATTCTGCAAAACTAAAAGACTAGAACTCTAGAAAATATATAGAAGCTAATACTCTAAATTTATTTTCATTGTTTCTCTATTAGATATAGACTTTTTGTCTCGCAAAATTAAAATTAATTTTGCAAAATATATAGAAAACTACAATTACTTTGCGAAAGTAAAAGTCTATAATTTAGTTATATATATATATATTAAATCTATGAATTTAGTTTTATTGCTTTGCTATAAGAATAGCTCTCTTAATCTTACAAAAAAAGTTCTAGTTTCGTAAAATATATACGAAAATAGATATACGTTTTGCAACACTAAAAGTTTAATACTTTTAGTAAAAATATTTATATTAAAATCTAAGAATTAATTTATCTCTATCTCTCTTAATATAAGATCTCTACTTTCGCAAAGTTAGCTCTAGTTTTGCAAAATACAAGCAAAATTAGTATAAAACCTACGAAAGTAGCAATTGAATTATTAGTCGAATATATAGATTCTAAAACTCCAATTCTATATCAATTACTTTTCTATAGATAAGAAACTTTTTATACTGCACAATCTAACTCTAATTTCGCGAGATATATAAAACTACTATATTGAATTTGCGAAAGCAAAAGTTTAATATTCAACTATATAATTAAAATTTTATTTTTCGAATTTGTTTTTGTATTTCTTTACTAGTAAGAAATCTTTACTTTCGCAAGAAATAGTTCTATTTTCGCAAGAGATATACACAACAGGAAATTGATTTTGCGAAAGTAAAAGCTTAGTTTCTAATTAGTTAGATAAGAATTTAGTTTTTTAATTTGTTTCTCGTAATTATCTCTTAATAAACAACTTTAATATTCGCAAGAAATAATTATATTTTTATTGAAACACATTTAAGAAGAGAAATTTCTAATATATTTATTAATTAATTTAGATAGATTAATTGTTTCTATCAAATTATCAATTAATTGCGACTAAAAATAATAAAAATTACTAAAAATTATAGTCTTGACAATTTGAGTCGATTTTTTCCAATCGAGTTTCGATTCTAAGTATAGAAATCGACTCGAATTGTCGATTCAACTTTAGACATCGAATTGTCAAGACTTTCGAATTAAGTTGATACGAATTATTAAGATTCGAGTCGAGTATTTGATTCAAACTCGATAATTCGATTTAATGCAATCAATCTAAGTTTATTTTTCTTTGTTGTTTCTTGATAAGAGACTTTAACTTTCGCAAGAAACAATTCTATTTTCGCAAAAGATATACAAAACACTATATTAAATTTGCGAAGATCAAAGTCTAATATTTAATTTTGAACAAAAATTCTATTTTTAAATTTCTTTTTTTTAGTTGTTTTTTAATAAGCGACTTTAACTTTCGCAAGAATTAGTTCTATTTTCGCAAAAGATATACGAAATATTATATTACGTTTGCGAAAGTAAAAGTCTAATATTTAACCAGTTAGATAAATATTTAGTTTTTTAATTTTCTTTTTCTTAATTACTTCTTAATAAGAGATTTTAATTTTCGCAAGAATTAATTCTATTATTACAAGAATTATACAAATACTATCTTGAATTTGCGAAAGTAAAAGTCTAATTTTTAATTAAATAATTGTAAAAAATCTCTTAAATATATATTTGTTATTTCTTTGCTAGTAAGAGATTTTAATTCTCCCAAGAAATAGTTTTACTTTTGCAAGAGTTATGCGAAGTATTATATTAAATTTGCAAAAATAGAAGTCTAATTTTTAACTAAATAATTGTAGAAAATTTCTTAAATCTATATTTGTTATTTCTTTGCTAGTAAGAGACTTTAACTTTTGCAAAACATTATATTAAATTTGCGAAAACAAAAGTTTACTATTTAATTAAATAACCAAAAATATATTTTTAAAATATAATTTTATTGTTTTTTTCTTTATACTAGACTTTAACTTTCGCAAACAATAACTCTAATTTCGCAAAAAATATATAAAGTACTATAATAATTTTACAAAAGCAAAGATTTAACATTTAATTAATCAAACTAATTTTTAATTTTTAGATTTTTGTTGCTTAATTATTTCTTAATTAAAATATCTAATTTTCGTAAAATTTAATTCTATTTTCGCAAGAGATATATAGAGTATTATATTAACTTTAAAAAAGCAAAAGTTTAATATTTATCTAATTAAATAAAAACTTATTTTTTATATTTAGTTTGTTAAGTTGTTACTTAATACAAGAAATTAATTTTTACAAATATTAAATTTGCGAAAACAAAAGTCTAATATTTAGCTAGTTAAACAAAAGTATAATTCTTAAATTCATTTTTGTTATTCTTTATTAAAATAATTTTTAAATTTTGCAAAAAATAATTATATTATCGCAAGAAATTTCTAAACTATAATATTAAATTTGCAAAAGTAAAAGTTTAATATTTAATTAATTAGATAAAAATCTAACTCCTTTGTTGTTTCTAAATAAGATTTTTAAACTTTTTTCGCAAAAGTAATATAAAATATTATATTAGATTTGCGAAAGTAAAAGTCTGATGTTTAATTTATTAAATAAAAGCTTATATTTAAATTTGTTTTTTTTGTTATTTTAAATATTTGTCTATTAAGAGACTTTAACTTTCGCAAAATATAATTTTATTTTTGCAAAAAATATATAAAATAAAATATTAAATTTGCAAAAGCAAAAGCTTAAGATTTAATTAATTAAATAAAAATTTATTTTTAAAATTTATTTTTCTTAGATTTATTTTAATAATAGACTTTAATTTTTGCAAAAAATATTTCTATCTTCGTAAAATATATATAAAATATTATATGAAGTTTGCGAAAGCAAAAGTCTAATATTTAATTAATTAGATAAAAGTTTATTTTTTAGATTAAATTTGTTTGTTGTTTTTTAATAAGAAATTTTAAATTTTCGCAATTGATAATTGTATTTTCGCAAAAAGTTTAGAAAAACAATATTAAATTTGCGAAAGTAAAAGTATAATAAATAATTAATTAAATAAAAGGTAAATTTTTAAATTTGTTTTTCTTTGTTATTTCTTTATAAGAGACTTTAATTTTCGCAAGAGAAAACTATAATTTTGCAAGCAATATACAAAACATTATATTAAATTTGCAAAAGTAAAAGTCTAATAAATAATTAATTAAATAAAAGGTAAATTTTTAAATTCGTTTTTCTTTGTTATTTCTTTATAAGAGACTTTAATTTTCGCAAGAGAAAACTATAATTTTGCAAGCAATATACAAAACATTATATTAAATTTGCAAAAGTAAAAGTCTAATTTTGAACTAAATATATAGAGATAAATTTCTTAAATTTAAATTTTTTATTTCTTTACTAATAAGAGAGTTTAATCTTCGCAAAATATAATTTTATTTTCACACAATATATATAAAATACAATATTAAATTTGCGAAAGCAAGAGAATAATATTTAATTAAATAATTTAATTTTTTTTTAATTTAACTCTTTGTTTCTTTACTAATAAAAGACTTTGATTTTCGTAAAAATCAATTCTAATTTTGCAAGTAATATACGAAAAACAATATTAGATTTGCGAAAGCAAAGTTTTAATATCTAATTATTTATCTTAAAAATTTAAATTTCTAGATTTTATTTTTCTAGTTGTTTCTCAATAATAGTCTGACATTAATACAAATAATTGGAATTTAAAAAATTTATTTTTAAATTTGTTAATTATTTCTCAATAAGAGATTTTAATTTTTGCAAGAATTATATTTATTTTTGCAAGAAATATATATAGATTGGTTGTTAATTTGATTTTCGATTTCAACTTTTAAAATCGAATCGAATTGTTAATTTTAATTATAGTAATTAAATCGAATTAAATTGTTAAGAAATCAAAAATAATATTATTATATCAAGAATTACTATTTTTGAATTAATCTATTATTATTCTTGATATATAATATTATTATTTATAGATTCATAGATGCTAATTAAACTAATTTTAAATAATAATGCATTATTATCTTGCATTATTTGCATCTATAAATCTATAAATATTAATTAAACTTATTTACATAACAATATATTACTATATTGCATTAATAGCATCTATAAATCTATAAACATTAATTAAATTTATTTACATAACAATATATTACTATATTGCATTAATAGCATCTATAAATCTATAAATATTAATTAAACTTTTTTAAATAACAATATATTACTATTTTGTATTAATAGCATCTATAGATCTATAGATATTAATTAAAATAATTAAAATAATAATATGTTACTATAATACATTATAATTAATAATAAGATTTTCTTTTTATTCTCTTACTTAAGTAAAGTTTTTAGGCTTCGTTTAATTAATATTAAACTTGCAAGATATAAATAAAACATATTCTAATTTTGCGAAATTAAATATCGAAAATTAATAAGAATTTTAAAGAAATAATATTTATACTTAATATTGAAATTAAAATTTGCTTTTAATTGCTTCTTAATTTATATAGACACTTTTTGCTTTACAAAATTAAAAATAGACTTGCAATATATATATAAATTATAGACTTATTTTGCGAAGCTATATATTAAATATTAAGAAAAGTTAGAAAAATTTAATATTAAGTTTTTTATTTTATTTTTTCTTATTTCGATCAAGATATTTAACTTTGCAAAACTTATAACAAACTTATAGAATATATATAAATAATATATTAATTTTGCGAAACAAGATATTAAATATTTTACTTTTAATCGAAATTAAAGTTTATTATCTTTTTCTTAAATTTAGTTCTTTGGATTCGCAAAACTAAATGTAAACTTACAAAATAAATTTAAAGTATAAATTAATTTTGCAAAACAAGATATTTAATATTTAACACAATTTAATATATTTAATTTTAATCGAAAGTAAAATTTATTATTTTTCTTTTAAACTTAGTTTTTTTGCTTTGCAAAACTAATTGTAAACTCGCAAAATATAGATTAATTATAGACTAGTTTTGCGAAACTAAATAGCTAATATCGAGATAATTTTATAATAATTATTATCTCTATTCAAATAGAGATGTTTTGCTTCGCAAAACTAACTATAAACTCGCAAAATATAGATTAACTATAGACTAATTTTGCGAAGCTAAATAATTAATATTGATATTTATTTAGAATAAAAATTTTCTAGATTTTAAAATTATTATTTTTTCTATCTAAATAGAGATATTTTCCTTCGCAAAACTAGTTGTAAATTTGCAAATTATAGATTAACTATGATCTAGTTTTGCGAGATCAAATATCTAATATTAAGATATATGCAAAATAGTTATTTTTAAGATTCTATAATTATTATTTCTTCGATCTAAATAGAGACGTTTTGCTTCGCAAAACTAAATATAAATTGACAAAGTATAAATTAACTATAAACTAGTTTTGAAAGACTAAAAATCTAATATTTGATCAATTAGACACAAATTCAAATTTTAAATAAGTTTTCCTTAGTTATTTACTAATAACAAATTTTAACTTTCGCAAGAGTTATATAAAATATTATATTAAATTTACGAAATTAAAAGTTCAATATTTAATTAATTATATAAAAATCTATTTTTAAATTTAAATTTTGTTGTTGTTTCTTAATAAGAGTCTTTAACTTTCGCAAATATTAGTTCTATTTTTGCAAAAGATAGATAAAACACTATATTTAGTTTGCGAAAGTAAAAGTCTTATATTTTAGTAAATAGATAGAAATATATTTTTTAGATTTTAATTTTTTAGTTGTTTTGTTAATAATAGACTTTAACTTTCGCAAGAAAAACTTCTATTTTCGCAAGTATTATACGAAATACTATATTAAATTCGCGAAAGTTAAACTTTAATATTTAATTAGTAAGATTTCTATATTGAAATTTCTATATTTTATTTTTCTAGTTGTTTTTTAATAAGAGACTTTAACTTTTGCAAGAAATAATTCTATTTTCCTAAGAGTTATACAAAATGCTATATTGAATTTGCGAAAGCAAAAGTCTAGTATTTAGTAAGATTTCTAGAAACATAAATTATAAATCTGTTTTTGTTACTTCTTGTTAAGAGAGAGATATTTAGTTTCGAAAAAAATATTTCTATTTTCGCAAAATACTTGCGAAATCAAATTATTAATTTCCGAAAACAAAAGTCTAGTATTTAGTAAAATGTCTAGAAATAGAAATTACAAATTTGCTTTTGTTGCTTCTTGTTAAGATAAAGATATTTAGGTTTGCAAGATATAGTTCTAGTTTCGCAAGAGTTATACGAAATATTATATTAAAAGATTTTAGGTCTTTTTAAGTTTAAGATAGAATTTTTATAATTAAAACTTTAACTTTCAGCATTTTTTCAATTAAATTTTGTTTGTTACTATAGTATATGCAATTTAATATTATATATTCTAGTAGTTATATTTCTTTATACATGTTTACATATAATATTGTCAATCTAAATAATTATTTATCCGGAAATTATTACAAATTGATCGGAACTCTATTAGCAATTTTCTGATTAAATAGAAATCTGCTTTTCAATTGGCAAGAATTTGTTAAAACTCGCTTAAATTCTAGATTTGCTTGAAATAAACTATACGCGAGTTAACAATTAAGATAGCAATAATTAGAATATATTCCGAGTAAATTCCTATTATATTTCGGGTAAATACCAGGTAGAAATATTACTAGTATTAATTTTTTTTTTAATTTTAATAAAGTAGATTAATTAAGTAATAATAATAATAATCTATCTAGTACGCGTGCGCTAGTAGAGAGAATCTAACGCGCATATATAATTCTAATAAATCGCATAATTTTGCTATTGAAACTTTGATAATATTAATAGCCGTAAAGTTAGACGCTTTACAAGTCTCTATTAGAATATTGTACTCGATTTGATCTAGTGTCGAATACTATCTGGCCCAACACTATTTGGCTCGACATCACATCGATCAATGTATATAGTTGAACAAGTCTCTTAACTCCTTCCTACATAGTAACTAAGCGTTCTATTATCTATTATTTTGACAAATTATAAGCTCAAGATAGAACGAGAAACTTATCTGCTTGTTAACTAGAATGTCTAGAGCATAATTGATAAATCGAATTAATGATAAACTTACAATCACTACTATTAACTAAGTTCTCGTTGATTTCTAATATACGAAAACTAACAATTAAATCGTCTTGATACTTAAATTAGTCTTTAAGAATCAAAATATCAATGTTATGTCTAATGTTGTCAAAACAATAATTGAAAGATTGTCGAAACTTGTCAAACAATCGATCGCTCGATTACTCGAATAACTAAAATTTTCAATTATCAACAATTGAATAACTAGCATTTAGTTAAAAATTCTAAGCACGAACATCTTATTAAAGAGAGCTAATGTAAGTTGTAAAACGACTAAGTTTATCTTATTTGTAACTTGTCGTTTTTATCAAAGAACGCTAATTACTTTTAATAGATACTTATTAATAATAAGCTCTAAAAAGATCGAAGAATCAATTATGTAACAATTATACGATTAAAGATCGATAATTAAATAACTAATAATTAGTCGAAGACGCGTTATCAAAGCGAAGCAAGACTTTGCTTTGAAGCATTAATAAGAGAGCTAAATTATTCAATCTTCTCAATCTTCGTTCTTCTATTTATTGCAAAAATTTTCTTATTAACGATCAAACAAGTTAACTCGCTAGTTCGATAATTAAAACAAGTGCTAGTCAATTTTCCTTACTACAATATACGAAACAAATCAATAAACTAAATCGCGAACATACTTCGAAGATCGAAATAACTTTATCAATTACTTTAAAAGCAACGTTAAGACGCGACTCTTAATCAAATAACTTCCAATCTTATCTAAATAAAAGAATTGAAAAGATCTTAATTATTGCGAAAACGCGAAAAATCTAAATCAAAAAGACTACCTCTTAGTCTTGTCAAAATAAGAGAGCTAGAAAGATCGATTCAACCATCGCAAAGACGCGAAAGAGCGTTATTATCTTTATAACTATTGAGATCAAGAAAAAGAATAAAGAGATTAAGTAACTTAATCAAATTTCAAATAATCGAAGAGCATTATCTACAATTAAGCGAGAACAACAATTTAATTAGAAATTATCTATTATTATTACGTCTTTATTTATTAAACAAATCAAGTCTATCGGTTCTACTCTTATTTATATTCGTTATAATCTCAAGATAGAACGACAAGATTACAAGACTTACTTAAGAGCTTATTGATTGTTTATCTATTAAAACTTTGTTCAAACAATAATTGACAAAATTGATTAACTCGATACTATTAATAAAGAGAAGTATATTTGACTATCTTTTTTATCTAAATTCTTTAAAGAGTATCTATCGAATTAGATATCTAATTCGAGATTTGTTGACTGGCTTAATTTTTGTAATTTGATAGCTAGAACATCTTTATCAAGATCTTTACTACGCAATCGCGCATCTTTACTATATTTACTAGTAACATTACTTATTGCTTACAGGTTATTAATAAAATTCTAAAATAACAAATTACGTCAATATCGTTATAACTACTAGCATCTTCGCGTTATTTCTCGCAATTCTTAAACAAATTGCTAAAATCAACAATAACGTGAATTTTCTTGTTTAAGAACGAGACTTGTTTAAAGTTCTTAAGTAAATCAAGCTCTAGAAATACATTAATTTAAACGTCAAATCTATTGATTTGTTCAATATTATTATCGAAGAACAAGTCAAATAAGATGTTAACAACGAAAAGTGCATAAATGCGCTTCGAATCTATATTACGACGTAAAGAAGATCGATTTAATTAATGAGATTTATTAAAAAAATGTTGTGATATGCAAGTCTAAAAAGTTAAGTGCACTAATAAGAATCTTTGTCAAGTTCGAGTTTCTTAAAATTATTAATTGTCAAAATATCAACAAGTACGAAATCAAATTTCGCGACATTATTAATAAATTATCTATTTATTCGAGTAATCTAGCTATAAATAGGAACTAACTTATCTTTAAATATCTAGCTAATCTTAACGATATTGCTTGTCTCTTTATTAATCGATAAATATTTAAGCATAAGTTTTTCAATAAAGATAAAATTCAAAAGTAGGAATTGTCTACTATTATTTATAATTACGAAGCTTAATATATCAATTTAATAAATATTTTAACTATCAATGGCATCTTGATTTCAACAACAATTACTAGATTAATTGTTATTGCAAAAAACACTCTTCTCGTTGTTGACAATTTTAGCTTCGTATATATCAAACAAAAGAAATGCACGAGTTGCGATAAAATAAATTATTATTAGACTAGTCGCGTTGACCCGGAAATGTCACGTGCAAATGCCAAGACTTAGGTTAAAAAAATTTCGAAAAATCGAATCGCTTAAAGTAGTTTAGTCGATTACTATAAGTAGTTTAGTCCAAAGCGCGCTAAACTACTTTGAGCGATTCGATTTCAAAAAATTGTCGCGACCCAATCTTGGCGCCAGGTCGGGCTAGAGGGATGATATCATAATCTGGCTCGACGATTAGTCTAATTATTAAGAACTAGATTGCTAAAACTTATATTTAAAACTACGTCTTATCTTAAAAAGTAATAACTTTAATAACAATCGAAACAATAACAAAAACAAACGTTGTCAAAATTACGATAATCAAAAAGAGAATTAAAAGAAGTTCAAATTTAAAAAAATAAGAACAAGTTCAAGTTCAACAAAAACAAGAACAAGAATAGCGATAACAAAGAATAAGAAATTACTAAAGCAATAGCTTATAATTGTTATTTTATCTTTGTCGTCGTAACAATCTTATTTGCAATTTCTAGATTGTCTTTATTTACAAACATTACGTTAGCTCTTGTCGTTAACTATTTTTTACGCAAGTAAGTCTTTGATATTAAATGCGATCAATATATAACAAGAGATCTTAATATCTTTGTGTTCTATTTAACAATGTCTTATCGATTAATAAAGAGCATAGAGAACACTTTAATTGCTATAGACATCGAAATTATTTATCTCTTTGTTCGTTGCAAAGATAATAAAGCTCGACATATTACTATTTACAATGTCTAATATGTGTTAAACTCTTAGTACAATTTGATCTTTTATAATTAGATCAAAGACGCTAGTATTATTCGAAGAATTATCGATTATAAATTCTCTATCGACGCTTAACAAGCTCAAGCAATTCAAGACTTTGATTTCTACTTTTTGAATTTAAAAACGTATTGCACTTTTTGTCTCTATTGTTGTTCTATTAGCGATTAATAAAGATGCAATAATTATGTAACACGAACGTCTTAATTATCTAGACAAGCAAAATGTCTATTAGCTTGCTCGAAGAGACGTCTTTAATCTTACAAAGTCTTCGACGAATAATGCTTGCGTTTTTTGCGTTCGCGCAAAGAATAAAGTAACGTCTTATTAAGTCTCTATTAGATCTAGCTAGAAAAACAATCTTATTTATGTCGACGTTATAAGATCTATGCTTCTAGACGAATTCGACAATATTCGTTACGTTTGCACTTGACTAGATAATAAGATCAAACGCTTATAAATAAAATGTCTTAAGAATAAGAATAAAATTAGTCTTTTAGTCTTCTTTAAACGTTATATTGACAAATTTAAATATAAAGACAACAAATGTATTTGCATTCGCGTTAATAATAAGAGTAAATATATAAGTAAAGTCTTCAAAGTCTAACGCGAGAGGCGCGAAATACAAATAAAGTCTATTGTTGTCGTCTTTCTTAAGATAAACAATTGCGTCGAACGTTTCAATCAAACTCTAATGCGAAAAACTAGCACTATAATAAGGGATGCTAACTTGATTATTAATCTTTGATCGAAGATAATTCAAATAATTAATTTGTATTGTAATATTGTTCTTGTTGTCGAATGTCTCCTTACTTTTTTCGAAACAAGCATTGAACATCTTTATAACTACAAACATATTCGACGCATAAATTAACAAGAAGAAGTACTAAAGACTTGTCGAAATATTGTATTCGATCTAGTCTAGTGTCAAACACTACTTGATTTGGCACTATCTAACTCGATATCACGTGATCGAGTTGGGTAGCATCGATCAATGTATATAGTCGAGCAAGTTCTTTAACTCCTACATAGTAACTAAGCGTTCTATTATCTATTATTTTGACAGTCTCTTAAAACTTTAAATTTAAGATTAAAACTTTAATTTAAAAATAGAATAATACTTCAACAACTTTACGTATTGACAAATTAACAATATATATACTTGACTATTCGATATATTAAAAAATTGAAATCTTGATCGAACTAGCGTTAAGACTTAGTTGAATTTCTCAAAATTCTATAATTAGGAAAAATCGCATCTATAAGATCTATAATCGATACATAATTGCTATATATTAGTTGACTTCTAGTTAATTAATCGGTAGATAATCAAAATAGATTTATAACTAGTAAATAATTAATATATACTAGTTGACAATCAATTAACTAACTAGCTAATATATAGCAAATATATATTCAAAATATATATTCTTTGGATATACTTCTAATATATTTTTGATATATTTCTGAAATCTAATCTTATAGACAGATCTATAAGTATCTAGAGCTATTTACTTTTTCTTCTTCAATTAAATATTGACGAAAATATCTGTGTTTTTGCTTTACTTGTATAAAAGTTGCAAGTATAAATCTATAAGTACTTTTTAGAGATTTTTCTTTGCTTTTTTAACATTTAGTAACTCTAAAATATATCTAATATAATATTGATTTTTGTTAATTTATTGCCATTTTGCTAGTCAACTTTATTTAATGTTAATTAACTATCGATAAAAATATAGATATTAATATTTGATCTCTCTAATTGTTGATAGATAGATAGTATTTAATATTGTTATGTGCTTTTTAGACTCTAATTGTAGTTGTTTGTTATATCTAGCTTTTGTAGAAAATAAACTTCTATTTCAATGCGCTTTAATAACTATAATTTCTCTTTTGAAGCTCTACTTTGTAATCTATATCTAGCAACAAATAGTATAATATTTATCTTGTTTTAAATTAGCTTAATCTTCAAAGTAAGATAATTCTTGTTTGCTAATTTTGATTTTTCGAACTTTTGCTAAATTTTAATCAAATTCTTGATACTTGTAGTCTAGAAAGATCTTTAATACAATAAGTCAATTGTAGTTATATAACTTACTATATTTCTATCTATTTAGTATTTTATGCATTTGTATAGAATGTTCTCGATTTCTTTGCAAATTTTTTTAATTTTGATTGATAAATTTGCATCTATAGACTCTATAGACTTATTTTCGTTTCAATTTAAATATCTTTTTTTGTTATTCTTTATTTCTATATTATATTGCAATATAAAAGAGCTAGAAATACGTATTTTTGTCGAATAATTCTTTGTTAATATTGTCAATCTAATTGTATATTTGTTGTAGTTTTATTGTAAGCGCAAATCTATCAAAGATAAATCTACTTTTATTTCTATAGAAACAATTAATAATACTCTAAAAGCTTCTAGAATCTTTTTAAAAGTTATATATTTTAATTAATAGATTTTAATTAATAGATTTTAATTAATAGATTTTAATTAATAGATTTTAATTAATAGATTTTAGTTATTAGATTTCGTAAATATAATTTCTAAATTTGTTGTTACTATTTTTTATTAATTATAGAGTTTAAGTTTCGCAAGATACAATTCTATTTTCACAAAAAAAATATAAAATACTATTATATATTTGCGAAATCAAAGTTTAAATATTTAACTAATTGAATAAATATCTAGTTTTTAAAGTTTGTTTTCTTAGTTGTTTGTTATTAAGAGACTTTAACTTTTGCAAGAAATAGTTCTATTTTCGCAAGAAATAAGCGAATTTAAATATTAAGTTTGTGAAAGTAAAAGTTCAATATTTAATTACTTAGAAAAAAACTAAATTTTTGAACTTGTATTTCTTTGTTGTTTCTTAATAAAAGAGTTTAACTTTCGCAAGAAAATTTTCTATCTTTCGCAAGAGTTAAATAAAATATAAGATTGAATTTGCGAAAAAAATAGTTTAATATCTAACTAATTAAATAAATAATCAGAAATCTAGATTCTATTTTCTTAGTTGTTTCTTAATAAGAGACTTTAACTTTCGCAAGAAATAATTCTATTTTAGCGAGATATATGCGAATTACAATACTAAGTTTGCGAAAGCAAATTTTTAATATCTAACTAGTTAAATAAAACTTTAGAAATTTAAATTCTATTTTCTTAACTATTTTTTTAATAAAAGACTTTGACTTTCGCAAGAAATAATACTCTTTTCGCAAAAGATAAGCAAAATAGAATATTAAATTTGCAAAAGCAAAAGCTTAATATTTAACTAGCTAAATAAAAGTCTAACTCTTAAATTTTATTTTGTTAGTTGTTTCTTATTAATAGATATAAACTTTCGCAAAATTTATTTTAATTTTTGCAAGAGATATACGAAGTAGAGTATTAAACTTGCGAAAGCAAAAGTTTAATATCTTATTTATTATAAGAGTTCTTTTTTCTTTTTCTTTAATTGTTTTTTAATAATAGTATTTAACTTTCGCAAAACTTAATTTTATTTTCGCAAGAATAATACAAAATATTATATTATATTGACAACAGTAAAAGTCTAATATATAACTAAAGAATTGAAGATAAATAACTTAAATCTATATTTGTTATTTCTTTACTAGTAAGAGATTTTAACTTTTGCAAGAAATAGTTTTTAATTTGCAAAGTATACGTAATATATAATATTAAATTTGCGAAAGCAAAAGTTTAATATTTAGTTGAAAGTTTAAATTTAAAATATATTTTTGTTGCTCTTTATAAAAAAAGAAACTTTTAGTTTTGCAAAACTAATTTTGCAAAATATATGCAAAACTAAATATTAAATCAACTAACGCAAAAGTCTAACAATCAATTAATTATATAGAAATTAGATCTTAAAATTTGATTTTATTGCTTCTTATTATAGAATAGACTTTTAATTTGCAAAAAATAGATTTGTTTTTGCAAAATATATGCAAAACTAAGTATTTGGTTTGCGAAAGCAAAAGTGTAATATTTAATTAATTAATAAAGAATTAATATTCTTTTTTCTTAATTTTGTTGTTGCTTTATTATTAGAAAATTTAACTTTTGCAAGAAATAATTCTATCTTTGCAAAAGATATATAAAATAGAGTATTAAATTTGCGAAAGCAAAAGCGTACTCTTTAATTGAATAATTAAAAATCTATTATTTTATTTTGATTTTATTGTTTCCTTCTTAATAAGAGATTTTGACTTTCGCAAGAAAGATTTCTAGTTTCGTAAAGATATAAGAAATATAATATAAAATTTGCGAAAGCAAAAGTCTACAATTTAATCAAGTAATTAAAAATTTAATTTTTAAATTTAATTTTGTTGTTTCTTTCTTAATAAGAGAATAAAACTTTCGCAAGAATAATTTTAGTTTCGCAAAAGATATATAAAATACAATATTAAGTTTGCGAAAGCTAAAGACTAATAACTAATAAAATATTTAAATATTTAATTTCTAAACCTATTTTTTCTAATTCTTTATTAATATTAGATTTTAAGTTTCGCAAAGAATAATTCTATTCTCTTAAAAGATATACGAAATACTGTATTACGTTTGCGAAAGTAAAAGTCTAATATTTAACCAGTTAGATAAATATTTAGTTTTTCAATTTTCTTTTTCTTAGTTACTTCTTAATAAGAGATTTTAACTTTCGCAAGAATTAATTCTATTATTGCAAGAATTATACAAAACACTATCTTAAATTTGCGAAAGTAGAAGTCTATTGTTAATTAATTAATTGTAGAAAATCTCTTAAATATATATTTGTTATTTCTTTGCTAATAAGAGACTTTAACTTTCGCAAGAGATAGTTCTACTTTCGTAAGAGTTATACAAAATACTATATTAAATTTGCGAAAGCAAAAGTTTACTATTTAATTAAAACAATTAAAAATCTATTTTTAAAATATAATTCTATTGTTTTTTTCTTAACAATAGACTTTAACTTTCGCAAAGAATAACTCTATTTTCGCAAAAGATATACAAAGTACTATATTAACTTTGTGAAAGCAAAAGTTTAATATTTAACTAGTTAAACAAATATTCAATTTTTAAATTAAATTTATTTACTTGTTTCTTAATTAGAAGCTTTAAGTTTCGCAAAATTTAATTCTATTTTCGCAATAGATATACGAAGCATTATATTAACTTTGCAAGAGCAAGAGTTTAATATTCAACTAGTTAAACAAAATTAGATTTTTAAATTTAATTTGCATAGATTAATAAGAAACATTAACTTTCGCAAAATCTAATTCTTTTTTTGCAAGAGATATGCGAAGCATTATATAGATTGATTCGGGTTCTCGAGTTTGAGTCGAGTACTCGATTTAAATCTTGACAATTCGTATTAACTCGACTCGAAAGTCTTGACAATTCAATTTCTAAAGTTAAATCGATAATTCGAGTTGATTCCTATATTTGAAATCGAAACTCGACTCGAAAAAATCGACTGAAATTGTCAAGACTAGTATTTTTAGTAAATTTTATTATTTTTAATAACAATTAATTGATAATTTGATAGAAACAATTAATTTATTTAAATTAATTAATAAATATATTAGAAATTTCTCTTTATAAATGTATTACTATTGTGCGTTATCTAGTAATTAATAAAAAATCTAAATTTAAACTTAATTTATACTATTTTTAGTATTCTTAACATTCTTGACAATATTCTTGACATTCTTGACGATTCGATTCGATTTCTAATATGAATCGAGTCAAATCGAGTTAATTTCAAAATAATAGAAATCGAATCAAATTTTGAATTGATTTCTAATATTAAAATTGTCAAGTCAAATCGATTTCTAAAGTTGAAATCGAAATTCAATTCAACAACTAATCTAGCATTATATTAACTTTGCGAAAACAAAAGTCTAATATTTAACTAGTTAAACAAATTTCTATTTTTAAATTGATTTGCTTAGTTGTTGCTTAATTAGAAACTTTAGTTTTCGCAAAATATTATTTTATTTTTGCAAGATATATACAAAGTAATAGATTAGATTTGCGAAAGCAAAAGTCTAATATTTAAGTAAGTAATTAAAAAGTTATTTATAGAAATTGCTTTTGTTGATTCTTTACTAAAAGAAGAGTTTAACTTTCGTAAAAATATTTGTGTTTTTGCAAGAGATATATAAACTATAATATTAAATTTGCGAAAAAAAGAGTCTACTATTTGATATAACAATTTAATATTTATTTTCTAATCTTATTTCGATTATTTCTTTACTAATAAAAGATTTGAACTTTCGCAAAAAATAGTTTTAGTTTTGCAAAAGTTATATAAAATACTATAGTAGATTTGCGAAAGTAAAAGTCTAATAATTAATTAAGTAGACAAAGATCTAGTTTTTAACTTTTTTTTCTTAGTTGTTTTTATATTATAGACTTTAACTTTTGCAAGAACAAGTTTTATTTTTGCAAAAGATATACAAAGCACTACATTAATCTTGCGAAAGTAGAAGTCTAATATTTAATTAATTAGACAAAAGTTTATTTTTTAAATTTAAATTTAATATTACTTTACTAATAAAAGAGTTTAACTTTCGCTAAAAATAACTCTATTTTCGCAAAAAAAAAGCGAAATAGAGTATTAAATTTGCAAAAGCAAAAGATCAATATTTAACAAATTAAAGAAAAATTTATTTCTTAAATCTAATCTATCTAGTTATATCTCAATAAAAGACTCTAACTTTCGCAAAAAATAATTCAATTTCTACAAGAAATATATAGAATATTTTATTAAGTTTGCAAAAGCAAACGTTTAATATATAATTAATAAAATAAGTAAAAGCTCAACTTCTAAACTTAGTTCTCTTAGTTATTTCTTAATAATAGACTTTAACTTTTGCAAGAAAAAATCATAATTTTGCAAAAAATATACAATATAGAATATTAAATTTGCGAAAACAGAAATTTAATATCTAACTAATTAAACAAAAGCTTAGAAATTTAAGTTTTATTATCTTATTTATTTCTTAATAAAAGAATTTAACTTTCCCAAAAAATACTTTTATTTTTGAAAAAAAATACGCGAAATAGAATATTAAGTTTGCGAAAGTAAAAGTTCAATACTTAATTTTTTTTAGTTTTTGTTTTATATTAAATGCATGCAATTCTAAGCTATAACACTCTATAATTTATATATATTAATCGAGAAAATTATATAATTTTATGTATTTCTTTACTGTTAATATATATAGTATATTAATCGATTCTAGTACTTGTTAGTTCAAAATTAAAAAATCTTTAAAAAACTCTTTAATTCTTTTATTTTTTCTTAAGCTTTTTTGTTATTTTTAAAAATTTATTTTCTTATTGTTACTTTAGACTTTTTTAGTTAATTTAAAGCACAAGCTAACTCTTTTTAAGGTCAAAATAGAATTTTTATAGTTAAAACTTTAACTTTTAATATTCTTTTTATTAAATTTTATTTATTATAATATTACATTCGCATTTGATAAATCCTAACTTTAGTTCTAGATGTATTTAAATTTATTATAACAAAAGTCGCAATTTTCTGTTGCTAATAATTTGAGCTTTGTGCGAGATTAAGATTAGAGCTCGTAAATCTTGCATTATTTGCGAGAATCTAAAGATTCAAGTCAAGCATTGCGAGAGACAATTTTAACATTTCTTAATATTGCGTTCGTAAATGCGTCTATCTTATATAGCAATTATAATTTGTCTACGTAAGATGCGTACATGTTCTCTTGATTAATTAAATTTGTCTCAAAAGTAAAGTTTGTTCAAATCGACAAAATCTAATATTTAAAGCAAAAAACGTAAAGCTTTGATGCAACTATGCAACTAGCGAGTAATTGCAAACGTTTGTACGTATTGCGAATATCAAAACTTTACGCGTCAAGACGTAGTTTAACTCAATAAAGATTTCGTAACTTTGTCGAACTTTAAGAAAACAAAACGAGTTTTTCGAGCAAATTTTGTGTCGACAATACTAATTTGAGTACGTAGAATAAATAGATCTATAAGATCTATAGAATCTAATAAATATCTTGATCTCTATTAGCTCGATTTGTCTCTCGAAACGCGAATGTATTTGCAATCTAATATTATATATTCTACTATTTGCGTTTCTCTATATATACTTGTATATTTAGAGCTATTTACTTTTTCTTATTTAATTAAATATTAGCAAAAATATTTGTGTTCTAACTTCACTTGCATAAAAGTTGCAAATATAAATTTATTATTGTTTTACTAAAGATTTCATTTTAATTTTATTAATATTTAATAACTATAAAATATATTTAATATATTTATTTTAATTGTTTGCTATCTTGCTAATTAACTTTTTTTTTCTATTTTTTTTTTTTTTTTTAAGATGCGAAATTGTAATTATAAAGTTTATAGATATTAATTTTGTTACTTTTGCTACTTTTTTTGTTAATCTATTTGCTTTCTTGTTTTTAATAACGCTTGTCTTAGCTCGAGCTTATATAATATATATTTTGTATTCTATATTGTCTAATTTAATTAAATTAAGTCTAATTTAACCTTGAATCTTTATAAAGTTTTAATTTTTTATATTGTGCAATTTTTTTAATATTTATTAACTATAGATAAAAATTTAGATAATAGTATTTAATCTTTTTAATTGTCGATAGATTAGCTCTTTTGATCGAAATATAGTATAGAAATTAATATTAACAAAAAAAATTAAATTAAGACAAAAATGAGTTTATAGAGTCTATAGATACAAATTTATTAATTAAAATTAAAAAATTTTCTATTTTCGCAAGAATTATACAAAATATAATATTGAATTTGCAAAAGAAATAGTCTAATATTAAATCAAATAATCAAAAGTTTATTTTCTATATCTATATTGTATATTTCTTTACTAGTAGAAGACTTTTACTTTCGCAAGAAAAAGTCTTATTTTGTAAGAGATATGCAAAACATATTGTTTAATTTGCGAAAACAAAAGTCTAATATCAACTATCAATAAATTTAAACTAGATTTCTAGATTTAAATAGTTTGTTAATCTCTTAAAATTAGACTTCAATTTTCGCAAAAGAAAATTCTATTTTTGCAAGAAATATACGAAATAGAATATAAATTTGCAAAAGCAAAAGTTTAATATCTAAATAGTTAAATATAAGTTTAGAAATCTAAATTTAATTTTCCTATTTCTTTATTAAATACAAATATTTAGTTTTGCAAAAATAGTTTTACTTTTGTAAAATATATACGAAACTAAATATTTAATTTGCGAAATTAAACGTCTAGTATTTAGTAAAATATTTAGAAACAAAAATTATAAACTTGTTTTTATTGCTTCTTGTTAAGCTAAAGATATTTAATTTCGCAAAAAATAATTCTAATTTCGAAAAATACGTGCGAAATCAAATATTTAGTTTGCGAAATCAAAAGTCTAATATTTATTTGTATAAATAAAAATCTAATTTTAAATTTGTTTTTGTAGCTTCTTTCTTAATAATAGATATTAACATTTTTAACAAATATTTGTATTTTTAACAAAATTATGCAAAACATTATATTAAGTCTACAAAAATAAAAGCTTAATTTTTATTAATTAAACGCAAATTTAATTTTCAAATTTAGTTTTTTAAGTTGTTTCTTAATAAGTAATCTTTACTTTCGCAAAAATTAGTTCTATTTTTGCAACAATTATAGGAAATACTATATTAAGTTTACAAAAGTAATAGTTTAATATTTGTTTTAAATAGAAATAGAAAGTTTGCGAAAATTGATATTATACTATCTTATTATACGAGAAGAGACAAGAGAGAAGACTTTACTAGCAATAACGCTTACAATTTATCTCGATTGTTAGAATCAAATAAACGTAATCGACGCGACATCAACAAGTAATTAAGACGCTCTTAATATGTCTCAACGCGACTTATCACAAATCACGACAAAGATTATCCCGAAAATAATAAAAATCAAGAAGCTCTATAAATTTAAGGAAAAAAACATACTTAAAATAATTTTGATAACAACATTAATTAAGTAATGCATTTTTATCAAGAAGTTTACACGTAAGTTCAACGAACTCTTTGCAAAGAATAGACAAATCGACATAATTTTTATATTGAAGAGATTAAAATAGACGACAAATCGATTAAAAAAAGTAAAAAGAGTTAAGAAAGATACACAAAATGCAAGCACATAAACGAACATAGTACAAAGCTTATTATTAATTGCACAAACGATAATTAAAATAAACGTCAAACAAGTATTTTCGAAGCAACAATTAATCAAAGAGATAAAGTTAATAACGTAAATTAAAAGAAAGACAAAGACAAAAAAAGTACACAAAATAAGTGCAACAAAGATAATTGCATTAATGCGCAATTTAAATATCGTTAACATATTAAGTGCGCAAAAAAATATACAAGAAATAAGATGTTTTAAAAAAATAATAATCTTTAAAGTTAATAATAAATGCAATAAAGAATTCTAAAATTAAGTAATTTCTAAATTAAGAACATATTTATCGCAACAATTTTGTATCGTAAATGTGCAAGAATAATAATATACAATATTAAAGTAAAGAGTATGCTCAAAAATATAAAGAAAAAGAATAAAAAAAGAATAAAAAATTATGCAAAATTATATATTAAGAATTAAAGATTAATAAAATAACTTAATTTACAAGAAAAAAAGACAAGAAGAAATACGTCTTTATTGTAATATAAGTAGATTGCGCAAAGACAACAAACAAGTTAATTTAATTTAACGTAATTTATAAGTCGAATATTAAGATAGTAAAATACTATAATACGAATTGCAAAATAAAGCAATGCATAAAGTATTAAAAGTATAATTACTTAATATACGAATGCAAGAACGAGCAACAATGCGCTTACTATGCGCGAGATTATTGCTTCGATTAATGCTCGCATTAATTAAATTTATCAAAATAAAAGTACGACGTTTACAAAAGTGCTTACAAAACATTCGATTTCAAATGCTTAAAAAGATAATACAAAAAACCAAAAAAAAAAAAAAAACAAAGATAAAGTTACTATATTACGTTATTAAGACAACAAAAGCAAACAAAATAACAATTATCTTAATAACTCTTAAAAGCGCAACAACGTTTAATTAGATGTTAAAGAAAAAGATAAAACCCAAAACAACAATAATTGATTGTTCGATATAAACAAGTTGTATGCAAAATACTCTTGTAACAACAAGAAAGAGCGTAATTTAACAATTGATTACGAAAAAACATTCTAACAAATTATTAAGTAATCAATTTACTCTAATAAAACAAGATAACGATAAAATAACAATAATATTGTTATAAAATATATCTTTTACGCAAGAGATGCAAAATCTAATAAATATCGATATCGAGAATTATACAAAGCAACTATAATAAAAATACAAAACAAGCTTAGAATTAGATTGATTATCAAGTCGAGTTATGATATTACCCCTCTAGTCCGACCCGACGCCAAGATTGGGTCGTGACGATTTTTTGAAATCGAATCGCTCAAAGTAGCTTAGCGCGAAGCGCGCTAAACTACTTATAGTAATCGACTAAACTACTTTGAGCGATTCGATTCTTCGAATTTTTTTGACCTAGGTCTTGGCATTTGCACGTGACATTTCCGGGTTAGCGCGATTAGTCTACTTAGAATATTATAGTATAATGTTTACAAATTAAGAAGTAAAATAATAATTGCATTGCTTCAAGAAAATAAAATACAAAATTACGATATATTAATAATATAAGAGTTGTAACAATTTTACGCTAAGACAAAAGTATATAACTCGAAACACGTAAACTTTATGCTTGTAAATAATAGCAAAAAAACATAATTCTACATTAATAAACGCATTAATAGCAATAATTAATATAGCATATAATATTTTAAAAATATAAAAACAATAATGTTATAACTATGTTTTAATAACAACAACACGAAATATAATCTTGTTAACATTTATAATATTTACAATTTATTCTTAAATAATTATAACGAGATAATCGACAAAAACATTCTTTTAGCAATAAAGTTAACTTTGCGCATGCAAGACAAAAGTGTTATTGTAAAAGATTTTAATTTGCATTATTTCTTTTGAAACAAGCTCTTTCTATTTTAGACATCATTTGTTTTCGAAGAATTTGTTAAATATAATACGCGCAATCGACGCAATATTAACTCTTTCTTAAGAAATTATAATAAGAGATTATTAAGACGCTTAAATTACGATCGACTTATTGTTTATTACAAAAGAAATAGCAAATCGATTAATATATTGCAATATAAACAAGAAAATAAAAAAATTATTTAATTATCTTTTAATAAAAACGATATTAAATGTTTGAACGCAAGAAAAGTCTTAACGTCGTCTTAAACAAAATTAAAAAGCTATAAATTTAGAAAAGTGTAAGACTATGTACGAACGCGTAACAAGACGTCGCTATATTAACATACTAAAGACAAGACTACGTAGTATGTAGAATTGCAATTTATAAAGACATTAATTCGTGAGAATTCTAGAAGAGAATTCTCAAGAAAAAAACTTTGTACGATGTTAAGTCGTTACTACAATAACTTGACACTAATAACGTGTTCGTTAATTATTGAGAGCACATTACAATTGTCTCTTTCTTTTGAATTCTAATTTTTAGAATTAATGTGTTATAACAACGTCTTGTTTGCGCGATCTCTTTGATCTTTTATCGAGTTCTCTTTAGAACTTTTTTCTAGTTTATATATTTTTTGGTTAGAATCGCAAGACGTTTATAAAAGAAATTTTTTAATTTCTTTCTTTACTTTTCTTAGACATTCGAGAGAGATTTAAGAAGCGACAATAACTTTTCTCGTGTATTATTGCGAAACTCTATGTTGCTCGTTCTAAGCGTTTTATTGTGTGTCAACTTTAAATTAACAAACAAAAAAATCTTTTGTTTTTTTGTTTCAAAGTATAAATACATTCTTAATCGCTATATTGTTGCGTTGTTATCGCAACAAATATTCGACAAAAATATATTACAATTTATTTGAATCTTTTAAATTCTAAGTTTAGCTTAACTTATTATTTGAGTAGATTATCTTAATTTTTCTTGTTCGATTTAATCAAGTTAGCGCAATCGATTCGCAAATAATATTTATTAATAGCATTATTATAATTTCTTTTTTTTATATTACTTTTCGATTAATAATTGATAGATAAATGCGACGTTCTCTAAATTGTTTTAATGTTAACAACAATGCTACGCATAAATCTCGCATTTAATGTAAGTTTTTCTAGTTATTTTAACGTATCGCAACTTCTTTTCGATAAAGATAATTGTAAATTTTTATTGATTTTTTGTTATTATAATAGCAAATCAACTACGTAAGCAATGCTTTAACAAGATCTTGCTATAAACAAAATCAATAAAAATAGCAATACTAATCGAAATAACTCTTTTTGTTCTTTTCGTTCGCATGCAAACGCAACGTTTTTTTCTTTTGCGTCTTTGCTACTTGCGATGTCTTGTTTGTATCAACAAAAGTATTAATTATTAAATATATTTTCAACTTTTATTTGCTTTGCGATCTAACGACACGCAATATATTAAATAAAAGAATATTTATTATAAATATTGCGCTTCAAAGCGTAAGATTATAAGTTGTCTATATACTTTTATATTTAATTTAACTCGTTAATATGTTCTTATTATTATTTAATATATTAAGTAAATTAACATCTTGTTAAAGTTTAGCATGCGAGTCTTTAATAAAAACGATGCTAAAATTAATTATATTATATTTGCTTCGCAAATACGACGCTACCTTACTATTATGTACGCATAACAACGAAAAAACAAATTGATTTTGCGTTCGATTTACGAGAATCTTTTAGCTAGCATTAATGTTAAGCTAGATTGTCTATGCAATATCTAGCAAAAAAATTTCGACGTAATACGTTATAAAGCAAATCTTAATACTTTTTCTGTAAAGAAATTAAGCAAGAACAATAAATTTATATTTGACAATATTGTTGCAAACGACAAATTTAAGAATTCTTAAATTTTGCGTAATCCAATAACTTTGTTAAGAACAACATTATTCGTCTCGTTTTTATTAATTAGATTTCTCTAGAAAAGAGCGACGTAAATGTCTAGACAAGACTTCTCTTATATATTATAGTTATTTCGATAGTTTACATATTTGATTCAACTGTGTTAAATTACTTGTTATCAAACAAGAACGTTCAAAATAAGCAATTTTCTTGTTCGATAATATAAAAGCTAACAATTAGAAAATCGAATCTTATTTATATTTTCTCGCGAACATTATATCTTGGCAATCTCTACGTAAAATTTATACTTAAAAGATTATTATTTAAGATATGCTTTTATTATGTTTAAGACAATAAAATTGACTACGTTTTAGAAGATTGCGTTTCTTATTCTTGTTATTAATAATTTACTTTTGCAACGTTCGTACATTATCGAAGACAATTAAGCAACAACAATTGGAAAATTAACTAAGAAAGATACGCATAGTTAATTGTAAATAAAATGTTAAATCTTACATTAAATAATACGCGTGCGAGAACTTTTTATTAACGAAAATTAAGTAACAAAAGCAATCAAATTTGAGTGCACTTTGCGTCGCATTTTTATAGCTCTTAATGTTTAATTAAATTATTAAGAGAATTATAATATTATTTATACGCTTTATTTGTGTTATTGCTATATCTTAAGTATGTATAACAACATTAAATTTTACTTTTTATCGTCGAAATTTCTTTTACAAATACGAAGTTTTAATTTTTTTGTCTTTATAATTAATCTTTTGAAAAATTTATGCGCATTGTATTTCTTAAGCTTTCGTCTTGCATTCGCGAGATAATTTCTTAATATTTAACTATCTTTATAAAATAAAATTTCTTTTTATTAAACAAGATATTATAACTTGTTATATCTTGACTTATAATTAAAAATATTTTCTATTTCTTACTTCTTATTTTTGTCGACTAGTATTATGTTTTTTGAGACGACAATATTTGAGTTACAATAATATAATTTTAATAGTAAAATATAAAAGACAAAATAAATACGTTATTAAACGAAAAGACGTAGATAATATATTTGCGAGTTAACAATATTTTTAATCTCGAACAATTTTATAAACTTGTAAAACAACTTTTTCTTTAAACAAACGTCTAAAAGATTTTTGATAAAGAGTATAACTTTGTTATCGACTTAATATCTTTTTGAAGTAGTCTTTTTATTGTAATTTCGAGTTTGCGTTTGTTGCGCAATTTATAAATAATTTATTATTTAATTGCGTTTATTTTACAAAGATTAAATTTGCTCTTAAACAATAAAAACGTTTAGACAATTCTTGTCGTCTTAATTCAATCAAAAATTTGCAACAAATTCGAATATCAACTTAAAGAATAACATTTTAATCGACGCATACAATGCGTTATTATAAGTATATTAAATTAGAGCTAGCAACAAATCTTAATTGTCTTGTTTATAATTGCAATAACAACGCAAATAATGTTTCAATATCTAATTTTGTTTTTCGATTTATTTATTAATTTAAAAATAAAAAGCGATATTTAGCTTTTGTTTAATACGTATATAATAATACATCGCGAATTAATAGTTACTAGTAAAGAGCAAATTATAATGGAAAATAATTTCACGAATTCAAGATAAACAAGCAACATTATCTCGAATAAAGTGTCAATTAAATGTTTTGTCAATTATATAAATTTGACAAGAATGTATAAAGACATTTTGAAATATTAATTAATTACAATTAGAATTGCGTTAAATACATTATTTTTGCAACAATTAACAAACAATTTTGTTATAAAGTTTATCGAAATTTTAATTTATAATTAAACAAGAATAGAGAGCAACGTTAACATTTTGTAGAAACAATAATGCGAAGTTTTATTTTGTTAACAAACGTTGCAATCTTTAATATATATATTAATTTTCGCAATTATCTTTAATTAATAGAATTTTTTGCTTATAAGAGTATGTGTCTTTTTAATTTTAAAATATTTTGTTAAAACGTTATTATAGTACAAACGTAGCAACTTGCTCTTTAGTAATATCTTGTCAAAAACTAAAATAACATAAAAGAAAAATATTACTTTTTTGTAAATTAATTAATCTTCTTTCACGCAAGTTTAATTTAAGATTTGCAACATTAATTGCTTTTTAATTTTAAGCGTTATAGAGTTTTTCTCTTGCAACTTTTTTATTTTGAACAACAACAAAGATTAAAGAGTTTTTAAATTGTTTTTTTTTGTCGCATACAATGCAAACGTTGTTACGACGCAATTATTAAGTTATCGCACTTTAAGTTGTGTCTACAACTTCTTTTTCTTCAAATTTATTAATTGTATTTTTTTATTTAAAGCATTTTTATTAAGAAACTTGATATCGAATTTTTTTCTAATTTTCGATACTCGAATCTCAAATGCGTTCTTATTGCGTAATATTAGCGTTTAACAAATATCTCTCCTAAGTATTAATGTTATTTTAATAGCAACAATAGTAATATTCTTTAACTTATTTTGAAGCGTAAATAGATAACTTTTATTATTTGATTTGTTCTTGTAATTAAGACGTCAAAAGAATTTGTTAATTAAGTTTGTTTTTTCTATGCAATATTTGATTTCGAAGTTGTATTTTGTTAACAAAAGTGCTTATCGAAATTAACAACAATTTAGTGTCGTTATCTTTATAAAATATTATAGATTATTGTAATTTATTAACACAACAATTAAGTAATAACTGCTCTTTAGATAGTGTCGATATTGCTTGAAGTTAATAACAATAACAAACAACTTTTAATTATAAGTCTTATATCAAGTCTTCGCGAAAATTATCTTTCTTAAATAGAATATTATCGAATGTTACGTCGTTTAATCGACTTTATTTATAAAATAAATTAATTGCAACAAAATTATCGCAATCGCAAATTTCGAAACATTTGTTTTAACGCAAATATAATTTTTGAGTTAAAGTAAATTAGCATAGACGCTTGCGTAAAGATCGTAATAAACTTTCGAAAAATCAAAATAACATTCTTATTAAATATATTAGAATTATTTTGTTTGTCTTGTTTGTTACTCTTTAGAAGCTTCGTTAAAGCTTAAGTAATCTTTGTATAATATTTTACAAATTGGCGATAAAAATTGACGAAATTTAGAAACACTTAAAGCTTATTTAAAGTAATAAACTAAAATTATGTTTTAATAAAGTTAACTCGTCGTAAATTTATTAATACATTATAATTGCTTATAATGTATTTTAAAAATTTAATCAAGATTATTATAAAAAAGCATTTAAATAACTTTGCGTAAAACTTGTAAAAGCGTAGTTTATCAAATATCTAACGTACGTAATCTTAATGTCTCTCTTGTGTCTTAAAGTAGATTAAAATGTTATTAAGATAAATTACGCAAAGATAATTTATTAAATTTTTTAAAACTTTGTTGATTAAAATCTAAAAGATAGTTAATGCGTTTGCTAGCTTAAACAACATTATTATGTATTCGAAGTATTTATATCTATTACGAGTTTATTTAAGTTGTATTAGTGATTTAGATTCTACGCGCTACTAGCGAACTTGTTATCATGTTCGACATGCTCTAGAAGCGAACATCTCGAACATCGCAAATAATGATGTTCGTTATGTTCAACAAATAAACAAGACGAGCAATTTATATTTTCTTAATATATAGAAACTAGAAATACAACTCTTTTATAAATTGTATTTAACTTATCTTAAGTCTTTACTTATTGTTACTTTGATTCAATGAATCACTTGTGAAAATTTATTAAATATAAGATTGTCTATAGTTGTAATTCTTGTTATCAAGTGATTGCTTGCATTGTCTAAAGACGTCTACAAATCTCTTCGATAGCATAACTCTTTCTAATACTCTTAACGAAAGTACTAGCGTAACAATATTGTGTTCGAAAAATTGTCTTTTACTTATCGTCGTAATAAATTCGAATTTAATAATAAGCGTTTTTCAAATTTAATTTCGTAAAGTACGTAACGCTTATTAAACAATTTAGCGTCTTCTTTATAAGAGAAAAAAAACATCAATTCTTAATTGTAATTGCATTAAAATCGCGATAATTAATATATAATCTTAGACTTTTATTATTCTTTGACACAAATAACATTGATATCTTAATCTAATTAATTAATTCGTAAATTCTACTTAAAGTCAAGTTCTTTAAAAGATAATTACGTAAAACAATCAACTTTTATTCGAACAAAATATATAACAAGTTATAAGACGATTTTTTTTTCAACAAGCAAATTAATCTTATGATATTTCTCTTTATACTTAGAAAAAACAAATGCATTTTTTCAATCAAAAATATTGTCGTAGTTTTAAATGTTTTTAAGTATAATACGCACTATTGACGTTTTGTTGACGTCAAGATCGCAATAAATTAAAACAAATATCAAAATTTATTTCTTAAGTTTTAGTGAAACTCTTTAAGAACTTAACGACAATAATATTTTTTATAACTTAATAGCGTCAAATCAATATATATTAATCGATATAAGAATTAACTTTTATTATTTAGAGAAAATTGACAATAATATTGTATACAATTTTATCAAATATATAGAAAATTTGTTTCGATATATATTTTTGTTTTTTAATATCGCAAATCTTGATTTTTGCGATATAGAATTTTACAAATCGAGTCTTCTAAGTTGTAAAAGCTTTCGTTTCAATTGCGAGTTATTCGATTTTCTTTAAATATTATGTCTTCGCTAGACGTTTATTAATACAATTAATATAAACGTTCTTATTAAAAAGATCTTTTCGTTTGTGCTATTTTTTGTTAGCAAATATTGATAGCTTTGCAAAAAGAATCTTTGTCTTGTATTTTTAACTCACAATTGCAATTACAATTCTTGCGAACTTATTTAATTTTTCGAATTGTTAAAAATCTCTTCGGGAAAAAAACGTAACAACAACGCTTTTAAGACGCTTGTTTCGAAACTTTTTTAAAAGCTATTAATTGCATTAACTTGCGAGTTGTTTTTAACAAATTTAGAACATTCTCTTTAAATATGATTTTTTTGTTACAATTATAGCAAATGCGCTTCTCTCGCATATTTAAGCTAACTTTGTTAAAGTTATATAAAAAAAGCTTTGTTGTACTTTTTTGACAATTTCTTGTTGTCAAGACGTCGCAAGTCTTAGTTGTTAATATAATCTTTTTTTATTTATAATTATACGAACTTTTTTTAGAGTTATTGCGTAATCTTGAGAACAATTCTTAATTTAAAATTTTGTTTCTAATATTAAATTAAGAGAATAGAGCGCTCTTTATGCGCTATATTAACGCAACAAAAGTGCTTCTTGTCTCAAGAATTTAAGTTACGTTATTAAATTTTTTTACGAAAATCTTTTCTTAAACGATGCAAAAAATAATTACGTTATTAATGTTTAATATATTTGTTAAGATTTGTCTTTAATATTTTAATGTAAATTACGAAGTCATTAACGCTTTAAAATTGGCTTTGCTTAATCTTCTTATACTTGCGAGAGAAGACGAAACAACAATTTTTAGAATTTTTTATAAAACTAATTAAATATTGTGCGAATTGTTTTTAGTTTTACTTGTTTATTTTGTTTGTTTATTTGTTTTTATAATCTTTTTATTGCGTTGTTAACGTATCGCGAAAATATTATTATATTTAACAAATCTTTGTCAAGAATTAATCTTTATTGATCTCGAAGAAATTTCTTGTACTTCAAGTTCAATTTTTTTATTCTTTAAAGTTCTTTTTGTAGTAAAAATTTAATTGAGTCGATCTTATAAAACAAGCGAAGCGTTGTCTCTTTAACATTAATTTGTTAATTTTGTTATCGAAGTAATCTTTGCGTAAACAACGTAAACTTGTCGCTTTAATCTTGTTTTTACAAAGCAATTTTAAAAAAAATTGTTTTTTGTTTGAGCAATTCAAAGCTTTCGCTTCGCTTAAAGTCTACGTCTCTTTGTTTTCTCTTTAATTGAAAGCTTTTTGTAATTAATATCTTCGTCGAATTGCGAAAATTGTGCAGCGTCGTTACTTTACAAAATTTCTTCTTGTAATACAATATAAATTTTGGTAATACTATCGAAGACAAGTTAATTATTCGCATTTTCGTCGCTTTGAAGACGCTAAAACGTCGTCTATTTCTTGTTTGTTTTCAAATTTTATTTTGTATTGCGTATCGAATTAATTATCTTGTCGAACAATTGCTTATAAAGATTAAGACAAATTAATATTGTAAAATTGTGTACAAACGTGTAACAAAACGTTGCTATATCAACGTACTAAAGATAACATTACGTAGTATGTAAAATTGCAATTTATAGAGACATTAATTTGTAAGAATTTTAGAATAGAATTCTCAAGAAGAAAACTTTGCACAATGTCAAGTCGTTACTACAATAGCTTGACACTAATAACGTGTTCGTTAATTATTGAGAGCTATTATCACAAAAAGTTCGACTTTAATAAAAAGAGATAACATCAATAAATATACAACAAAGTTACTCGATATTTTAAAAAAAACTATCGAAGACTTTATTTTGTAAGTAAGATTATACAAGAGAATAAAACTTAAGTAAATAACAAAGTGCACAAAAATAATCAAAGAAATTAAAAGATTACGTCGACAATGTCGCATTTCTAGCAAGTAAATAATATACGTTCGAATATGCCACAAAAAGAACAAGATTTTAGAAAGACATAAACAAGACAAGTTTCGCAAACAAATAAAAACTTTAAAAAACATTATTAAAAGTCTCTTCGAAATAATAAAGTAAATTAAAAATGCGACAATAAAAACGTTAATTAAGTTTACTATATTATTATTACGAATTAATACGAACATTGCAACGACATTAAAGAACAAGATTAAAATAATATTTTAATCTTATTTTTCTTTTTTGTTTACAATTTTAGTAAACAATTTAAACGAATTCTCTTATTTAATTTCTATAGAAGACAACGATATAATATTAAAGCGCGAAGTAATAAAAGCAATACACAAGATAATATTTAACAAAATATTAGAAATTAACAATGTAATTAATTGTACAATGCGACAATTAATTTGCATTATCTTATCTTAAGTAAAATTCTTATTTAATAGATGCATTAAGAAATAAGTGTAATCGTTTTATTTTAAAAAGACACTTACAATAATGTTACGCAAATCGAGAAAAAAGAATTACTTTAAATTGTTATTCTTTAGACTTATTGCGTTATTGAATATATTAAATAAGATACTAGAGTTAATAATATTGAAACATCTTTGTTACGTCGTAAAGACGTACAATACTTTATTAAGCATACAAATAAGAGCTAGAAAATAACGATCGTTCGACACAACGTTACAATTAGTTATAAAAAAGATTTACACAATATAAAGCGATCAAAAGAAGAGAGCTGCATCTCTACTTAATCTTGATATACTAAACGTATTCGATAATGTGTCGCATATTCGATTGCTTTACAATATAAAAAAGAGACAAGTTTCTACTTGTTTGCTCAAATAAGTAGAGAATTTTCTAGAGAAACGTTGTATTATCTTAATTATAGACAATTACACAATAAAGAAGCGCAATGCGAATATAAATATATTGCAAAATTCTTTTTTCTTTTTGATTTTATATTTGTTTTATAATGCAAATTTGTTAAAGATATGCGATAACATCAAATTGCGAATTAGCGTTACGAATTTCGTAAACAATATTAACATATTAACGTATTAACGTATAAGAAATTGATTAAATATAATTGCAAAGTGTTAAGTTAAATATATAATAAATGCGAGCAATAAGCACCAAGTTACAAGTTCAAGTTTGCGAAAAAGAAGCATAAGTTAATTTATTTTTCGCGAACTTCAAAGAGATTTAATATAAGCGTCAATATAACGTTGACAAAGTACAAGATAATTATTAAATCAAATATTAGAATATTGAGAGTTCAACTAAATTTAAAGCTAAAATAAAGAACTTATTTGCGTTAAATAAAAATTAAGCTAATAATTAGATACAAGAACACGTTAATAATAAAAAGTTCAATATTTAATATTTTGTTAAAGATAAATAAGCGCAAATATATTGTTATTAAGAAGTCAATAATAGCTTACAATGTTATCGCATAATATACGTCTAAAAATATCAAAAATTTAAGAAAAGAAATTATTTCGAAATTGCGATCGATATAAAATTGCGCGCTTTAACATATTACAAATATTTATAAGACAACGTTTATAAAAGTCTTATAAGTCGAAATTAACGTATCTTTTATCAATATATATTTCGAAAAGTCAATATAGAAATCGATAATTATTATAAATGTACAAGAGTTAAGCAAAACAATAGACGCACATTAACAATTCAAGATAATTCTCTAGAAATTCTATTAGCAACTCAAGACTTCTAAGATTGTTGTGTCGATATTTTAGTTCTAAAGTTACATTAGCAAGTTCAATTAATCTTGAATTAATAGAGTCAAAATTTAAGAAATAAATTAAGACACATATTACTTGTGCAATGTTAAGAGCACTACTTGCACGTTATTAAGACTCGCGAATGCAATTTACGAGCGCAATTATTGCGCAATTAATTACGCGCAATTAATTGCATAATTGTAGAAGATGCTTCTATTTGCACATTATTCTTGCGTAGAAATCTTACAAATTGTTCGATTTTGTTATACAAATTACTATAGTGTAAGCGAGTAATAAGCGAAGATCTAATCGAAGTATTGCGAAAGTTTGTACGCATTTCGAATATCAAAATTATATTTTTTGTTAAGACTTTTTTAATTTTTCAAATGCAAGCTTCTTGTTGCTTTTCGAACGTTCTCAAGACTAATCTTAAATTACTTGAACTCTCTTAGCATCTTAAAATTAAGAAATCGATTTCTTAAATTGTTGATGCAACAATACTACGTATACGTAACAACTTAATGTTAAAAAAAGAACGAAAATTAAAACTTAAAATAACATTTTTGCAATTTAAGAGAAGATAAATGCGAATAGAATTCGAGTTAACGACGATATGGCGATAGTAATTCTATATAATTATTTTATAAATAAAATCTTTTAAGATAGTTATTGCATGTAACAAGAAAATAATTAAGAAAAAGTACGACACAAACAAGTTTAATTTATACTAGAGAGCATACTTCGACAAAAGCAATCGCAATAAAGATGTTATTGTCGTCTTAATAAAAGCGAATTAAAGAATAAAAAAGCGATTAAAAAACATGAGATAACGCTTATATATTACGACAAACTCAAGAAACTTACAAGAATAATCGAAAAATTAATAAAGTATTGCGAAACATTTATTAACTTGCGAGAACAAATTTGCAAAATATATTTCGAAAATCAAGTTTTATTAAAAATTATAAAAGAGATAAGATCGACGTTAAATTAAATATATTTTAGAAGAATACAAAAAATATATAATGCGATGCGACGTCGCAATATTATATTAAAACTTTATTAAATTTCAAAATATAAAGACATAAAAGATAACGAGATTGCAAATAAAGTCGCTAATAAGACGCACAAGTAACGTTTACTTCTCGCGAATCAAATATTAAGCAAACTTGTTATCAAAAAGACGCTTATTTAGAAGAAGATTCGAAAAAAGTAACAATTAAGATAATTAAGAGACAAGAACGACGCAAAGTATTGCAAGCTCGCATTTAGAATTACGCATAAATATATACAATTATATATTGATTGTTTTAAATTATATAATGCATTTCTAATATAACTAAGAACAAATAAAATCGACTTTAATTAATTTTTGTATAAATAATAAATGCTTGAAGTTACGATAAGAACTTGCGATTGCAATTAAAGATGCATAACAATTAAACATATTTTGTTAATATGCTTTAGATAACGACAAAAAAGAACACAAATGCAATAAGAAATTAATATTACAAATTTACGACAATTGTTAAATAAGATCAAATTTATTGTCGCAACAATGCGTATAATTTTAGTTATTAAATTGTTGTATTAATTTTAGACAATAATATTGTTAACGATGTTTAAGCTCTTCTTAGATTTATAAAGTTCTTGTTTGAAGATTTTTTTGGTATTACGAATATTACGATATAGAAGATAAAGATGCAACATCGTTATAACAACTTGTTATAAACGAAATAACAATTGCAAATTCTAGTCAATTATAATTAAGCAAATAGACGCTAATGCTACTCGTCTATTCGTAATTGATCAAATTTAAAAATCGTGAAACTATATAGTTCTCGCATAGACTATTAGAGATGTTGAATTAAGTATAAAAAAAATTAATTAATTAGATAGTATCTTAGTTTTTAAATTTGTTTCTCTTAGTTGTATATTAATATAAGACTTTAACTTTTGCAAAAAACAATTTTGTTTTAACAAAAATTATACAAAACACTATGTTAAGTTTGCGAAAATAAAAGTCTAATATTTAACTAATATATTAGAATTTATTTTTTTAATTTATAACTTTTAGTTGTTTCTTAATAAGAAATTTTAACTTTTGCAAAAAATATATAAAATAAAATATAAAATTTACAAAAATAAAAGTATACTATTTGATAAAGTAATTAAAATTTTATATTTTAAATTTAATTCTAGTATTTCTTTATTAATAAAAGAGTTTAACTTTTGCAAAAAATAATTTTTTTTGCTAAAGATAAACAAAATACAAAATTATCTTTACGAAAATAAAAGTTTAATATTTAATTAGTAAGATAAATATTTAGTTTCTAAAATTGTTTTTTTTAATAATTTCTTAATAAGTAACTTTAATTTTCGCAAGAAATAGTTTTATTTTTGAAAAAATATATAAAATACTATATTAAATTTGCGAAAGTAGAACTCTAATTTTTAACTAAATAATTATAGATAAATTTTTTAAATCTATAATTATTATTTTTTTGCTAGTAAAAGACTTTAACTTTTGCAAGAGATAGTTCTATTATTGCAAAAAATGTACGAAATAAAATAATAAATTTGCAAAAGCAAAAACTTAATATTAAGTTAAATATATATAGATTTAATTTTTAAATCTATTTTTGTTAATTCTTTATAAAAAAAATATAATTTTGCAAAAAGTAATTTTATTTTTTAAAAGTATATACAAAACTTTATATTAAATTTGCGAAAACAAAAATCTAATAATAAGTATTAATAGATTAGAATTAATATTTAGAATTAAACAATTTATTTATCTCTTAATATTAAATTTTTAGTTTTGCAAAGTTAGTATTTATTTTTGTATATATTTTGCAAAAATAGAACTAGTTTTTGCGAAACTAAAAATCTAATATAAATAGATAAAATAATTAATATAAATTTTTAAGATTAATTATTTTATTTCTCTTTTAATATTTAACTTTTAGTTTTGCAAAAATTAGTTCTATTTTCGCAAAATATATATAAGACTTAATAATATATTTAGAAAAGCAAAAGTTAAATACTTAGTTAATTATCTAGAAATTCAAATTCTATATTTGTTTTTATTGCTTCTTATTAAGAAAAAGACTTTTTTTTCGCAAATTAATATTTGTTTTTGCAAAGTATATACAAAACTTAATATATAGTTTTCGAAAATAAAAGTCTAATATTTAGCTAATTATTTAGAAATCTAAATATTATATCTATTTTTGTTACTTCTTGTTTAAAAAAGAAATTTTTATTTTCGTAAAATCTAGTTTTAATATTGTAAAATATATGCGAAACTTAATATTAAGATTGCGAAAGCAAAAGTCTAATATTTAATTAAATAAAAACAAATTTAATTCTTAAATTAAAGTTTAATGCTTTTTTATAAAAAATAGAAATTAATTTTTGTAAAAACTAGTTGTATTTTTTTCAAAATATATTCGAAACTTAATATAAAATTTGCGAAAACAAAAGTCTAATATAAACAATATTTAAATTTAAATTAAATTTTTAAAATTAAAAAGTTTAGTTTTCTCTTTATAGTATTAGACTTTTAATTTCGCAAAATTTATATTTATTTTTGAATATATTTTACGAAAATATATACAAAATTTGCGAAATCAAAAGTCTAATATTAATAGCTAGAGTAATTAAATTAAGATTGTAAAATTGTTTCTCTATTTTTTATCAACAATTTGAGATAACTCTCTAGGAACTCTATTAGCGACTCAAGACTTCTAAAATTGTTGTATCGATGTTTTAGTTCTAAAATTACATTAGCAAATTCGATTAATTTCGAATCAATAGAATCAAAATTTGAAAAATAAATCAAGACATATATTACTCGTGCAATTTCAAGAACACTACTCGCATATTGTTAAGATTTGTCGAACGCAATTTGCGAGCATTACTTATTACGCGCAATTAATTACGCGCAATTATTTGCGCAAATGTAGAAAATGCTTCTGTTTGCATATTACTCTCGCATAGAAATTTTACAAATTGTTCGATTTTGTTATACAAATTACTATAATATAAGCGAGTAATAAGCGAAGATCTAATCGAAGTATTGCGAGAGTTCGTGCGTATCTCAAACATCAAAATTATACTTTTTGTCAAGATTTTTTTGATTTTCTAAATGCAAGCTTCTTGTTGCTTCTCGAACGTTCTTAAGACTAATCTCGAATTGCTTGAGTTCTCTTAGCATCTTAAAATTAAAAGATCGATTTCCCAAATTGTCGAAGTTTTTTAAATACTTAACTTTTACTTTTGAAAAGTTTATATCTATTTTCGTAAAATATATGCAAAAGTAGATCTTAAATTTGCAATATAAAAAGTCTAAGAAAAATACTTTAATTAATTAGATTTAATTTGCAAAATTAAATTATATCTTTCTTACTTAGTAAAAGACTTTTCATTTTCGCAAAAATTTTAATTAAAGTTTCGCAAAGTATATATAAAAGAAAATGTTAGATTTGCAATGTAGAAAATCTAATATTAATAGTCGAATAAATTAGATTTAATACAAAAAGTAAAATTAAATCTTTTTTATTTAGTAGAAAACTTTTGCTTTTGCAAAAACTAATATAATTCTATAAAATATATATAAAAATAGATCTTAAATTCATAACGCAAAAGTCTTATATTAATAGTTAAATAAATTAGATTCAATTTAAAAAGTAAAATTAGATCTTTCTTACTTAGTAAAAGAATTTTACTTTCGCAAAAACTAGTTCTAGATTTGAAAAATATATACAAAAGTAGATTAGAAACTTGCGAAACTAAAAGTCTAATATTAATAATTAAATTAATTAACTTATTAAGTTTAACTTTTATAATTAAATTATTTATTTATCTCTTAATATTAGACTTTTAATTACGCAAAAGCTAGTTCTAGCTTCGTAAAATATATACGAAACTAAATCTAAGTTTTGCGAGATCAAAAGTCAAAAAGTTGATTAATATAGTCTATATTTTATTTGAATAAAGTTGTTTCAACTATTTTTCTATTTAGATTAAAACTTTTAGTATTGCAGAATATTTGCATTTGATAAATCCTAACTTTAGTTCTAGATATATCTAGATTTGTTATAACAAAAGTCGCAATTTTCTATTACTAATATTTGGACTTTGTGCGAGATCAAGATTAGAGCTAATAAATCTTGCATTACTTGCGAGAATCTAGAGATTTAAGTCAAGCTTTGCGAGAGACAATCTTAATATTTCTCAATATTGTGCTTGTAAATGCGCTTGTTCTATATAACAATTATAGTTTGTCTACGTAAGATACGCACACGTTCTCTTAATTTATTAGATTTGTCTTAAAAGTAAAGTTTGTTCAAATTGACGAAATCTAATATTTAAAGCGAAAAACGTAATAGTTTAACGTTATTGTGCAACTAGCAAGCCACTGCAAATGTTTGTACGCATTGCAAATATCAAAACTTTACGCGTTAAGATGTAATCTAATTCAATTAAGATTTTGCAACTTTGTTAAATAACAAGAAAACAAAACAAGCTCTTCGAGCAAGTTTTGTCTCGACAATACTAATTTGAGTACGCAAGATAGTTAGATTTGTAATATCTATAAGATCTTGAGAGAATCTTGATCTATCAAGCTCGATCTGTCTCCCAAAACGCGGATGAAATTATTTCTACTTTTGCAAAATACATACAATATTAGATCTTAAATTTTTAATATCGAAAATCTAAAATAAAAAATAGTTTATTAAATTTCTCAAACTATCTCTTTCTAAGTATTAGACTTTAGGTTTTGCAAAAATTGATTCTAGTTCGCAAAATCAACAAGAATCTAGATTTCTATTTCGCGAAGTAAAAGTTAATATTAACTATAGTCTAATTTATTTAGATCTAAGTTTTTGATTCTCTCTAATTTATTATATCTCTCTTGTCTTCTGTACTGCTATTCTTCCGCCTGGAGACGCGAGGCATCCTAATCGACTTAATGGACGCCAATATCCCTATACTTGAACTACCAGCTGTTTGTGTTGATTCTGGAATAGAAAGAGAGGCACTGTGGGATACTGGGGATGGGTCGCTGCTCAGCGGTGGTAGTCACATTGGAAAAAGCTCCCTTGTTACGAATAAAGACAGAGATGGAAGTGGGAACAACAGGATCCCGCCGTGGAGGGGAGTTTTTGGCTGGTGATGGAGCCCCCTTTTGTGGACAGATTAGATGGGAGTGTCGATAGAATAGTCGCGCGATCGGCTGTGTAGTAGGACCTGTGGCAAGTTGAAGAGGCAGGGACGAGAGAGTAGAGGGCGGACTGCTGATCATGGGGCGGAGGGTGAGGCTTTGATATAAGAGGAGAGCGCTTGGATGATGTTGGAAGGGGAGGGAGGTGTCTGGTGATTGGGATGGGGAAGGGATGTGATAAGAGGTTACAAGAGCCGTGGACCCGAGGGCTTGCTCTGCGATGTGGTTGGGCTAGCGGTTGAAGTTCTGGAATGACATGATGGGGGAAAATAGTAGTTTTAGGATCGAGAGAGGTGATGCTGTTTGTGGTTTTTGAAGTATGCTTGACAGGGAGATTAATGGGAAGAAAGAGCAGACAAAAAGGTTTCTATACAGATCGGCGAGACTTTGATGGGCTTGCTTTGCTGATGGATGAAGATCGTCTACTTATGGGCTGTTTTGAGCTGTACAAGCCCGAATTATCGTTCTTTTTGACGGTGTCGCAACCTCAGACTGACTGCTTGAGCCATTCCCAGTAATTGTTGAGGATGTGTGGGAGTATCCATCAATCTGTATGATCAAGACATGCGCTGAAATTCAAACTCAGCAATCACTTGTCGAAGTGTCCATACCACTATAGAGAGATCTTAGATCAATCATCTCTACCCCGAAGACTCTCGATCAATACCGAACGAGGAAGAAGGGGCAACTCTAGTAGTAGCTGGACGACCATCTTGCGAGATGCTAGCTCCGAAAGAAGAATTGAAATAGAACTCAAGCCTACCTGACTGATCTTAGTCATTCACTTTCAGTAAATCATTGTGAGACAAAAGCCTGATTGTAATGCCCTCATTATAGTACTATCATTGAATCAGATACCTCCCAAATCCGTTCCGTCATCAGATCTCTATCCTGGAGTTGTCAAACCTGGATGATCAGCGCCTTCAACGCCACACCCCGACTGCGCCCCATCACGCCAAGCGCGCGTCACCCAAAAGCGGTAGTCACACCCAAGACGACGCGCTTGGCGTTGACAGCTGGTTTTGTACATAAACTCAAAGTCTCCAACCTCCCACTTCAAATCGCAAACACCGACTTCGAAAACCCTATCACAAGCACCTAGGTCTCCCAAAGCACCCAAGTATTCGAAAGCACCAGCGCGACTCACCGACACCACATCTCCAACCTCGAAAAGCGATAGCCAGCCTACCTTTACCCAAAGCCTTCGAACAAACCTAGTAAGATGGCCGAACTCCACATCAACCACAAGGTACCCACACTCCTTCTTCCTCTCCTCAAGCCGCCCCTTGCATATCTCATTATGGGCTCGCAGAAACTCGCCGCGATAAGACAGTGTGCTAATATCCATTGGGGTTTAGATGCACCAATACACCCTCATCCCCAAAGTCCTCTACCTCCGCCGCTGGGGCCGCCGCTTCAGCCTCTCGTTCGGGAATGGGAGGGTCACTTACGGCTAGCTCTGCATTTGCGCTATAGTGCTAGGGTATATATGGTATGTGTTTTGGGGGTTGAAAAAAACAGGGAAAGCTGACTGTTGGTAGGGGAACCCATGGCCAGCGATGGGTGAGAAGGTGGTGAAGGGGATGGGATGGTGGTAATGGGTCGTAATAAGTATGGCGTTATGGTGGGGCGACTATGCGGAGATACCCTACAGCAAATGTATGCTTCTTGTGGGCAGTCTTATCATTGAACTTTGTATTAATCGACTGAGTCGGCACTATTTCCCATCACTGTGAACAAACCGGGCGCTTCAAATAACAAACACATAGCCAAATGATGAACTTCGAAGGGTACCCAATGTGATTCACTCATCGAATGGGCCGTGGCCGCCAAGGTTAACAGATAAGCGTACGGAAGTCGAAGTGTTCTAGATCATGGGGCTTTGGCCAGCGAATATGCAAAAGTATTAAGCCGCCTAATGCTGGCTAGATGGCCTCCTTTACGCCTGCATTTCAAGCTATGATAATGAAAGGCTTTTCAAATTCGTGAGATTCCGTGGCTTGAGGATTAGAGCATGAGTCTTGCTGACAAAGATCGACTCAACATTCCGTGGTCCTTGTGAAGGCCCGCAACCAAACAATGGGAAAAAAAGGCTATGAAGTTGCGAGATGGGTCGGAAATTTTTTGAGAGTGTGAATGCATGGGTAAGATTGGGCTTACAAATGATCACCCTCCGGAGTGGACGCAATAAGTGACTTTGTTCTATCGATGATTCCCAGAGTATTTTTGACCTGCATCTTGTCGAGCGGCCAAAGCAGCCGTTGGCGGACACTCTTTATCCCTTTCTCTGGTCGAAGCTTGGCCGCCAAGCTCTCCATCGATTATCGGGATTGTTCCGGAGGCCTGTTGGGACGTGCAAGCGAGCGAGCGCCTTGATACCATGGTTCGCTGGCGGACGACGTTCAAACTCGTTTCTAAGTCTCAAAGAGAAGAGACAACAGACTCGTTGTCTCTATGGTGGCCCTCTTCTTCGAAGCGTGCTTGACTTCGTTGATATACTTAATGGCTCTGATCGTGACGGTAATAACGTTGGCAGCGGTTTCAACGGTAACAGGCACTGTCAAGAGATCTCCATACTTAAAAGGCGCTAATTTCGATATGCTGAAAACTTTCAGCGACAGTTCCGAACTCAGGTACTGGTTATTGTGTCATATTACTGGATCTGATACTGGAAGTGCTCGACGGGTACCAAGCTTTGTGTGCGACTCGGCCCTTCTCCCATGACATGGTCCATCGTAAAAGCGACAGCCTCGTTTCTGCTTTTATGCCTCGTGCTCGAGTACTACAGAGACGGGCCCAAAGGACACAGCAGCAAAAAGGAGTGTCCGTACGCCCACATCAGACGGATCTGACGCATTGCAAGCGATATAAATAGATTATACAGAACTGAGAGCTACCCTTGTGTCGGCAGCCCGCAGGTTTTGGTATTCGACTTCACTCCTCATGCACAGGATGGACAAGAGCCATTGGCCGTATACGAGCTGAAACAGATACCGCCATTGTTAGCTCGCGATGCTGGTACTGATGTTCTTTTGAGTACTATTATCAGGACTGCACATTTGGCTCTGTGCAGAGAAAGAGTCGACAGAGCGGTTGTTTGTCCTCCAAGAGCTGCGGTCGGATCTGCGGTTGAAGTAAGGCAGGCGTTGAGGTCATGTGACCCTAAGCTGACTAATGCATCGATTATCTCTCTGCATTTATTATTTGCTCTAGTAAGAGAGCATAAAGTAACAGAACATCAGGGTACTCATGGGCTTGCATGGAAAATGATACTCAGCGCCAAGTCGTGCAAGCGCTCACCATATTACCTTGCCATGCTCGCTGAAAAGTCCCTTGCCCTAGCATGGTTAGGATCGCATCAAGTCCTGAATGTTTAGAATCCATTCATTATGTCTCCTACTGAGTATTCTCGTTAGGCAAAGATATGCTTCGACAGTGTCCCGCAGTAGCTATCAGTCTGCACTGGTGTATTAATCCCTTGTTATTCCATCAAACCGATGATTAATAAGTGCCAAGAAAAGAGTGATATACTACTTGCCGGCGCATGGAACACAACGGTCCAAGCAGTGCTATTATAATCTCCAGATCCATCACTACTAGACATCTTTGTGGCGTTTTGCTGGAAAGGCTTCCGCAAGATTTTCGAAAAAGAGATGCTGGCTGTCGTCAACATTGACAAACCATCGAGTCCCATATTCCTCTTTCTCAGAGTCCCTACCGATACCATTGTTCAATCGCCGACTTGAACACGAATTCATAGCCAGCGTAAAGACGGTCGGAAGCTCTGTGATATCAGCCAAGAATTTCCTGTGCCGCACCAAATATTGCAGACAGTAGCAGCTGACGGCGAAAGTACCGAACAGGATAACAAAGAAACCCAATTGCCATGGCTGCGCGAATTTCGATTGGTATTGCCATGTTTTTACCGTAGCATTGAAGCCACGAGACACTGGCTCAGCCAAGACAGGCGTGGGGTACTCCCAGTAGTGGACGAAGGGAGCATCGAGGGCACTGAGAAGCAATGTCGAGCCGGCTAGTGCGGCAAGTGCCTCAGCGATAGATGGCATCAAAGGATCTAAGGAAGGGCGGGTGGGAATGAGTTCAGTAAGTAATCGGGCGCTGGACGCATTCGCATTGTCGATGCCGTCGTTGAGAGCCAGGGCTAGCGCCCACTCAGCAGCGACTCTTGACCAGTCTGGCTGCACGATCCTGTTCGGTGCGTTTGGTCTCGATCTATTGTACGCGGTGGCGTCGGCTGGATCTTCGCAGTGAGACTCCAGTCTCCCTCCAGTCCAAGAAGCCTGGTAGCGAGTCGAGCAATCAACCGACAATGAAGCCCGTAGGGAACACATCATGTACGAAGCATTTGCTGTGCTAGCAAGGATGTAAATTGAATCTGGGCCCTCGCCAGTATGGTTGAGAACCGTATTGTAAGGCGATGGTAACACCTGGAACACGGGTGGTCTTCGACCATAATTCTGCCCAAAGCCGAAGATACTATCGACAGCGGTGCTATTAAGCCAGTCTGGATATGAAGGGACGCCAGCCGGCCAATTCATACCATCATGCTGCGAGGTTTTGGTGGAAGGCCATAAAGTATAAACCAGAGGGTTCAACTCTTCCGCGGTCATGCTAGAGCAGAGTGCATTAACGGTAGGTGATGAGACTGAGGCATGGATGTCGTACTGGCCTTCGCCCTGGAAGATTGTCAGCTGATACTTGGTAGGGTGGTCTCTTGGGTCGTACGCTGAGATCTGCAGGTTGCAGTAATCTATTTCGTGGATTATGGGCTGCTGCAGCCACACCAGGATGTGGGAAAGCCAGACTGGCGTTATTGACAATACGATTAAACGTTTGAGACACTCGCGTCATGTTCTGAACATCAACCCAGCTGCCTTGGACGGTAATATTAATGTAAAGAGTCGCTGGCACCCTTGGTCGGTGTGGGAGGTCAGAGGACACAACGCCGCTTGCTGTAGCATTCGTCCAATCTGACAAATATTGGATTAGATTGTGGTAGCTAGTATATTAGATCAGCGTCGCGGGGTTTTTTCATGCTCTTGAAATACGTACCCTTGCCCAGCCTGCTTGATAGAATTACATGTTAAACCAGAGTCATTCGGATCTATACGGGCAGCGATTGGCGTTTGACATTCGCTTTTTATATACTGTACGTTGGCAAAGGAAGATCCGACATTGCCGTGCAAGGTTCTTTGGCGGACCGCGCTGGGGAGCAATTTCGGTGACACTGTCGGAATGTCAGTAATGATCAATAGGATTCTGGTTGGCTCGACACCAAGTACTATCGGGGTACAGTTGAGAAGGTACGGGCTAGGACGAAGACCTACCCAAGGCATCCGAAGCAGAGGTGTACAAGATTGGGAACACAGTGACCGACAAAGTCATCACTCCCAGGTATGTCAGGCCTGCACACTTAACAAGCTCGAAGTGTGAGAGAATCGAACCAGGCTGCACAACCCACATCTTCATTGAGATCTCCGCCAGACTGACTCCTTTGGATCGGTCAAAGAATGCTCCTCGGCTAAGTTTCTGGCCAAGAAATGCGGCGAATGCCGTCACAAGAGAGACTTCAATGCTCTTCGCAAGCAACGTGCAAGCTACAGATGCATTCGTGAGCGTGATACCGCTACGAGAGATGAGGTGACCCCAAGTAGGTCTCCATATCGCCACAGAAAACCAGAATCCAGACATGGCTGTTGCATAGAAGGCGATGGTTAGAATGCCGATGCTGACCCAACGATTGCGGTCGCACGTAACGTAATTCGCTGGCCCATACTCAGAGGCCAACCTAGGCACTTTCGTGACTATCGAATTGTTTTTCTCATCTGGCGGTGCAAGCAGGGGATATTGATTCGATCGAGTCTTGAGTGGCTCAAAGAGCTGGTCAAATTTCAGCTGTGTGTTGTGATAATTGCCGTGTTTCAAGATATTGGCATGTGGATCTGGTGCCTGTGGTAGACTTTCCTCTGATGTGACGTCCTCTACGTTTGCGTGACTGCCAATTGGAGTTTGGAACCCATCGATTTCGAGCGCGAGACCTTCGGTTCCGGGTACTGACTCTCGTGGGGCGAGGTGCCCGTCATGGACAGTAACGTTGGCCGAGTGCACATAATCCAGATGTTGATGAAGGTATTCAGGATATGGGGATTCAACCACGGTTGGAACTGAGCCATCTGAATGTTCCGAAGTCGTGGAAGGTGATTGCTCAAGCAGATGAGCGTTTTCGAATTCTTCGTGCAATTCCATTGTATCGTACTGGGTGCAACAGGATAGGTGAGTTGTAACTAGACCCTTAAACTTTACTTCACACCGACCGCTGCCTCAGGCGACGATATATAGGGAAGCGATAGGGTAAGGGTCGAGCGAACGAGCGGATGGTTCTAGACTCGGGGCTACCGTGTCTGAGAGCGGCCAACAGCGGTAGCGAGTATTGTCTAAGCCTCGAAACAACGTAATCCTGTCAATTACGCACGAACCGGCGTTGCCCTCGCAAGAGCTGCAGCTATCCGGCGGATATTCGCACGTTGATTGTTTGCTTTCCACCCATATTCCTGCGTCCTGTTGGTAGCCGTTCGGGATTCCAATGCATCAGGATTGACAATCTCGTATTCTGTGACCTCTAAGAAAGCAAACGTCGGCAACAATAGCCCTCACCAAGATCATGTCGGTACCTCTGGGATTTTATAGTATGGCTCCAGGTAGTTGGTCGATACACTGGCATATCTTTCCTGTGCATGTAACTTAGGTCAGGAGGCATTGTCTCGTGAAAGGGCATCAGCCGTCTTCCTGGCACTCACATGACACACAGTCCCCATGGCATACCCACAAACCACGAATGTTGGTGACATGCGATGGAATTGTATTGCGGGCACTGACGGTGCATTATTAGTTCGTAAGATAAGAAGACCCCATCCATCGTTCTAGCCAAGTACGTTGATTTCTATATACTAAATCTTCCTCTCCACAGAGGCTCCTTCGCTGTTCAAGAGAACTGGCTAGTGGGCAACCATGTTCTTCTGCCGGCCTTCTCCCTGCAAGCCTGCTATGGGAAGGCTTCCTCCTGGCTTTTGAGGTAGGCGATGGCTTTTTACGTTGTTCCGTTCGAAGACCAAGCCCCAGACCCGTTCCTGCATCATAATGCAACCAACCTGAGTAGCACCTCCCACACTGTAAGAAGCATGTTTGGGCGGACAAAGAGTTTCTCTACAAGACGATCCCCATGCATAACAGAATCTGAGGTATGACTTGAGTCACGATATGCTCCCATTCTCATGCTGCAGGGCTTCTCTAGAACTCACGGGCGAATTGATCATTCAACCCCCACTGTGATTCAGAGATTGAGTGTTGCTTGCAAGTGAAGCCTGCATCAGAGGCAGGCTTCATCACTCTTATCCGGGGAATTACCTCGGCTGTTGCCGAGTTTCCACTTTTGATTCATTCATCAGAGTCTATTTGTTGACAAGGCGGCAACAACTCGATTTTCTCCCAACGTCACACATAACTTCCGTATCTTTTGTACCACAGCCACCCGCCGTTCATCAGTGAGTGATCGATTTTCCTTCGTGAACGCTACTCTAACCAAGTGATACAGGTGTTTCTGTTCTTGTTCCTGACTCTAGCGTGCCTTCCCCAGTTACAGGGAATACTTGGGCCTCTTGTCGGGCCAGATTTTGACTGAGAAAAGTGTCCACTGCTTACCGGATTCACGTGTCAACCAATTGCTCTGGGCTGAGTGCGTCCCCTGCTCTTTGCTGTGCCCCTGAAATCTGTTGCTAAAATTACGTTTCCAGACGATCAGCGAGTTGACAAGCGAATTCACGCTTTGCCTGCCATACGGAGCTCCACCTTGCCAAGAGAATTTTGCCGTCTTGTGCATCCAACAAAGCTCCAATGCCGGGAACCAGCTCTTCTGCGCTATTCTGCGGCTCCAGTTCTACGGTCGAAGACCCTGATTTGGCAGTCTCCAGTAAAGTCGACAACACTCCAAGCAAGAAGCCGGTTTCCCGTTCCATCGAGACCGGGGCGGTCAAGGATCGAACCATGTCTGGACTGATCAATGCCATGAAACGCAAATCCAAGAATGCTGTTTCACCGATTCAGCCGCGCCAAAGCTCGGGGGCCGCGGAAGATCTTGACCCCTTCAGATACGCCCCGTCTTCTGAGCCCAGCACCATCTCTAGCGATAAGGATAGTGTGTACGACGAAGATCAAGATGGCGATTCTGACGTTTCGAACCCTGTTGTTGGCCGTCGTCAATCCAAGCGTCGCGCTAGTAATCTGGGCCCCAATCGCAAGACCGGAAGCACCAACAAGGGCAAGGCAAAGACTGGCGCTGTAAGCTCCAAACGCAAGCGGGAAGAAGAGCCGGTCGGACCCGAGAAGAAGTACGCCACCTACCACGACGAAGCTAAGCGTCGTAACATCGCTCCCAAAATCTTATACGAAGCTGAGCGCCAATCTCTAGGCGTGATCACCAAGAAGCCTTGGCTCTACACTCCGAAGCCGAAAATTCAGATCTCCGGCCTTCAGTTCGGGTCTCCCAGTCGCAGCATTTCGTTTTCGTTTCCTGTTTCACAAGTCATCAACGATGAGCTGTCAGTCAAGGAGAGGAAGCGCTTCTTCATATATACGCCTACCGACGCCATGAAAGAAGCCATGCGCACGCATGTCTCGAATGTCCACCAGCTGTTCCCTCCCTATCGCGGGATTGGGGATTGCATGCTCCATCCGAATCCACGCGGCTTGCTCAAGAACGGGAAATATAACCAAACTATCGTCTGCAATTACCAGTGGAAGGACGCTTCAGGGATCCACACTGTTGGAGTCAACTTCGGAATAGTCACTTTGATTATCAATCACCACTTAACGTCGGCTCAGAAAGAGGGCTTCATCCAGGACGCGTGGCATCTGAGCCATCTCTGTGGTAATTGGATCTGCTGCAACTGGCGTCACCACACGGTTGAGCCGGGGCCGGTCAACATAGGTCGAAATGCTTGCTTCAACTCTTCGGATCCATGCAAGCACGATCCGCGTTGTATGAAGGACAAGAAGGTTGCCTTAAACCTGCCAACATCTCCCGCGACTCCCAGCAGCGGCCAGGCACCCGCCGAATTGAGTATGGATATCGAGAGTGAGGCACAGAGCGGCGAGCAGGAGAATGAGCTAGCGGAATCAGATGCTGAAGAAGACGTGGAGTCGGATGATGAAGAAGACGTGGAAACGTCTAGCAGCGGGGACGACGGTGACGAAGAATAGCGTTTTCACGAGATGGCGTGCCCAGATTTACGTTTGAATGGGCGGACTTGATCCTTTTTCTTTCCAGACCTCTGGATCTCTAGATGCGACCTTGCACTAATTGACGCCTTCTTGTTTACCCTTCTCTATTTCGCCATTGCGTGCACTATAAGTCTGCAGGCACGCATTAGCTTAGCATCATGATATTACTCCGTTATAGCAATCAATTCACTCTGAATTCTCAGTGACGGGTAATCAGAAAGGTAGAAAGCCGCTTTGACGAATTTGCAGAGGACTAGTCAACCAACAAGGACTCTAATTATAGATGCAAAACCACCTAATGGCATTTCTCAGAAGCCAGATCAACAAAAAGGCTGGCATAAGATTTGACAAAACAATCTTCAAGGAAGAAGAAATACTCTACTGTTTCACGGACAGACTGTCGCGCCCGAGCAAGGTGCTTCCCAATATGGTTAGACCGAGCACGGCGCCTAGGCCACTTCAGCTCTCCGTCTGCACTCCGCAATCCAATCCAAACATTACCCACAGCTATTTGCTATGGCGATGTTCAGGGCGAAGAAACTGGACCTGAGCGGTTATGTCAACATCAAGATTATCAGAGATCATACTAAACGGTTGTCGTTGTGGAAGCCACTCGGCGAGCCGCGCTGACGTTTACCAGGAAAGTCTTCGCAGAGCATGAGACAGAGAGGTATGGCTTGAAATTCCACCTCCATAATTGCTGCAGCTCCCACGCTGCATCAAATTGCTCTTCAAAATTCCTGCCCAGGATCAACAGAGCTATCGCTGACTGCCTACCCCAAGACAAGCTCTACGCTACATCATCCGCAACACCACCCTTCCTCAACGAACTCGCGCTCAAGCGCAGCTACAACTATCGCAGATGCACTGCTATACTAGGCCAACACAGATACGGAACAGGTGTATAGAAGGAGGTAAGGGTCGTGGCGTGTTCAGCGACTTTCGCATGGCAAGGGTAGGCTCAATTCAGTGTGGCGGCAATGCGCCTGTGAGTCGCGAGCTGATGAATACAGTATCCTTTCCGAATGAATGCACTAGAGGGGAACATTCCGGGCGTGAGGAAGGCGAGTTGGTGATGCGATACCATCATGGGCCATTGTGGTGTGATCAAGCATTGAGGGTTAAGGGGGAGGCGCTTCTTTGATATGAAGGGTGCACAGTGACGGGTGTACAGTGAAGAGCATTGGGAGGCGTATGGGACTTGCATCATCGGAACATGGTCGAATGTATACAGGTAGTCGTATCGATGCTTTCAGCTGAGGTGAATATGCGCGTCTCATCCTTGGCCATGTCTAGGTTTGCATCGCGGCTACCAGCGTGGAAACCCGCTTCTGCTACATAAACTGGGTGTGAAGGCGCTCGTCACATCTCCTATCATCTACTCGTTCTCATTGTTCCACATAATCGGTCTTCTGCTACACTCTACCTGATCTTTGCTTGCCTGCACCTCACCACTTTTGTCCCTTTCAGGCATCTAGTCTCTAGTCACTATCAATCTACACGACGACAAAAACCCGAATACAAGTATCCACGATGTTCCACCGTCTCAGCAGCACGCTGCCCAAAGACCCCGAGTTCCCAGCGGATCTGAAGGGCCTGGGGTAAGCATTTGCCTTATTTTCCACGACCAGCCATGGCCTCACCGCTGACCCCGCGCCAGCTACTTCATCACCGACAAAGACCAGATTCGCTCCATCTCCCGTCCGGACCATGACTTCAACTTCTTCATCTCGAAGAATGACCGCGTCAACGAGAAACAGCGCGAAGCCATGAACAGTCAGCCCCCTTTCCCCACCGCCGTCACACGTACCTTCTTCAAAATCTCGCACCTCTTCTACTTCAGCTGACACCCCAAACCGGCGTCATACCCTACGAAGAAGTAGCTAACACCCCCCAGCCTGCATCCGCGCCAACCTCTCCCCTCGCTTCACCGCCGCCGGCCTCCTCACCACCCACCTCCCATTCAACCCCTCCGCCAACTCCCCCCCCTCAACCCCGCACATCCCCATCCTGACCTCCACCCACTTCCGCACCGCCCCCCGGCTGATCCTCTACTTCGGCGAATCTGTCCAAGACCTCGGTATCTTCGCCTACCGCACCATCGGCCAAGTCTCCCTCGCCGCAGGCAGCTGCCTCGACTTCGCCCACGCCTTGCACCCCCCCCCCCCCCCCACCCCCCCCCCCCCCCACAATCCCCCCGACACCGGCATCATAATCGCAAACTGCGGCCAGCTGATCTGGCACCGCCGCGGCGCCCGCGCCGTCACGCAACAGACCTGGAACGCACTCCCGCAGAAATATGGGACGGATGGGGTCATGAATATCGACCCTGTCAAGAACCGCGTTGAGGGGCATCGTAGCGTAGAGGAGCACATCGCCTCGGTGATGGCGTTCGTAGACACCTATGCGCGGAAGGATGTGCAGCTCGATATCATCGGCATGGGGGATGCGAGCGAGAAAGTCGTTGCGTTTCTGAATGCCAACTGGAAGAAATGGGCGGGGAGGGTTGAGGCCGTGGTCATTGGGATGGCGTATCTGTGGCTCGGCGACGAGCGCAACGGCTGGAACTCGCGGTTTCGTGAATTCTGGGGACGGGTGCGTAATCCCCCTGTCCCTTCCCTTTCCGTCCCCCCTCTCCCTTCCCTCTACCTTCCCCTCCTCCCTCCTCCCCTCCTTCCTCCTCACCCCCCTCCCTCCCCTCCACTCCCTCCCGCACCACTAACCCTCCCTAGCGCGCACGCATCCTCCTCCTTTCCGACACGCCTACCATGACGCCTCTGTCCGGCCGCGACAGCTTCGGCGCCAACTGCTATTCCTCCGGCGAGCCGAGCTATATCGAGCGCATGATGCCGGCGGCGGGTCATGAGGTGTTGACGTTCTTTGGGTTGGTGAGTCAGGTGCCGGGGTATGCGGAGGTGGAGATGCCGAGTTCAATTAGGGGGGAGGTGGGGGACGAGGGGGAGAAGGTAGAGAAGGTGGAGAGGAAGGGGGAGAGATTGGTTGAGGTTGTGGGGGAGGGGGGCAGGGGAGGGTTGGTGAGCTGAGGGGTGGGTTGAGGGTGGTGGGTGGGTTGGTGGGTGGAGGGGCGTGGTGAGGTGGTTTGTGCGCTGAGAGGAGTGGCTCAGCTGGCTATGCAAGGGGATCGTAATATGGATGAATTATCCATTCAAACCTATGCCTCAGGCCAGTTTATTTTTTCGAAGCGGGGCGAGAGCAGCAGCATAGGCGATTATGTTCTGCGAATCATGGTACCTTGATGACTACAGCCTCTAGAAAGCGAAAATGATTCGCTTTCCGAATATGTGATATACAGGTTTGCAAGCATGGATGTAGTCGACGCTGCCCGAGGGTCTGTCATCGTCCTACGGAAACTTGGCTTGTAGAAAGCCAATTGAATAAAGAAAAACGATTCTAGCGTTGGTATACCTCGTTGCTGCGAAGGATAGAACCTTCCTCCTCAAGCCAGGGGTTGAAATTGATGAGCATAGAAGCCAGGGTACGGATAAAATTCGTTTCTTTGATTGGACATATACCAGCTTCGAGCTTCCAGCTTCCAGCTTGTGGCTATTATTACTGCTATGTCGCCTTCTATTCTATGTCTCTAGTCTATGATGATGTAACAAACAGGGATCCCCGCTAATTATGAACATGCTGATCGCGCCTCAAATCTAACAGCTGTGGATAGAGATGCTCGAAAAACACATCTAATGGTGAACAATACTTCCATGGGTATGTCAAATCGAACACAGCCCGAGTAAATATCCTTCCGAATTCCTAATGCTTCACCAAGGGAAGGAGAACCGGTCGTTGTTATCGCAGACGAAGTTCTGCCCCTCCGGCTTGCCGAACAGCGCCTCATCGCTAAGGAAATAACCGTCTTCGTAGGGCTCGTTGATGCATTTATTCCCCCCCGTTGGGCCTACATGCGGACAATGAGTCTATCACATGGATGATCAGGCATAAGCTTCCATCTGGCTTTGCATTCTCACTCACCAATGGGTCAATCCTCGCTAGCAGTATATGCAGCTCCCTACAGACTACACTGTCCATCCACACTTCGTCCCAATCACCGAATGGCTTTGCAGAGAGGACGTCGACGCAGTTTTGTGGGCTGGTGTACTGGCTGTTGCTGCCGGTGCATTCGGCTTGGATCTCTCCGCAGAGCATCTGAATTGTAGCGGCTTGGGTGTCGGCGCTGGTTACGTTACCGCTGTTGGAATCGTGGCCGATTCTGAGAGGTGTCAGTGATGGAGGGCGAGTTGTGAAGGGGGAGTGGCGAACCTGTTGAAGAGGGCGAGGTTGGGGATCCAGGCGTCGTACTTGAGGACGGCCCCGCTGTCGTCAAATTCCCAGAAAGCGATCTGTAGACGATATTAGACATCCAGAGACTTTATCTGGAGTTTCTCAATAGCCGAATATGAAGAGGGAAACATGCCTGCTTGAGTGTGGAGATCAATTGCCCATCATTAGGCGCCCCAGGATGGATCACCGACATGGTGATGTAAACCACCGAAGACGCAACATTCGGGCACTGGGACTGAAATTCGACTATCTGTATCTTCGAGAAGGCACCATAGGTAGGCGGCAGCGGCACCGGCGAAAGGGCGAAGAAGTACTCGGTAGACTCCTTGAATCCGGTGAAGTTCCCGAGGGGGGTGATACGTCCTGCAGCATTCTCGTTGAAGAGACCGGCTGGGACGGAGCTCGACCCATTGGTGATGAATTGTAGGTTGGTGGGGTATGCGTTCCGCTCGTAGATTTTGGTGATGGTGTCGAGGTTGCGCTGCTGGAAGGAAATGCGGCGACGATCTGCACCGCCCTCTCCGAAGGCTCGGGCAGGGTGCGAGTGTTTACCAGGGAAAGAGACCACAAGGTTGCTGAGGAGCAGTAGTGGGAAGAGTATGAGTGAAAGCATCTTCGTCTTTAGAGACGGACAAGGTATGTGGGCTGAGAATCGATTGACTTCTTAGAGAGTGGGTGCAGTGAGGGGGTAATCGATTGGAATGAGTGGATGATGGATGGGAAAGGGTGTATATGGAGGAAAGTGGTCCTTATCTATGCCTCAAAGAGTTGAGGACCTGACGACACTAAGTCAAGCTCAGCACACTCGGAGTGTTGTGACAAGCATCCAGCCCTCATGTGTTCGAGGTCGGAGTCTCCACAGGTGTGTTGTTAAAGTACATTAAGGTAGTGCTACATCCATCTTTCCCGGCAATTGTTATCTTCCTCCCAGAAAGGAAAGAACGATGCACGCCTGTCTCTGACAGAGTCCCAATCAGTAAGAACAACATGGGAGATCCATGTAGCAGAGTGGAGTAGAGCGGCTACATTACCCAGACGAGGAAACTTTAGACGCTAAGGAGCAACACTTTTTAGCAAAGATAGCGAATGCCACAGCTGAAATATTGAAGGCATCACTACATGTATTGAGGAGGAGTGATGGGTTACGAGGCAAAGCCTCGGCTCATCGTGAAGATTGTCGCACAAAGGGCAGCCAACACAGCTACACAAGTGCTTCTGCACACAGAGTACGTACAGAGTCGAGAAGATCCAACATAATCTCTCGGACTTAGATGTTGGTCAACAAATCTCCGTGAAGCTGCTGGTCTCCTTGTGAAGCGCGCAGGATGGCAGGGCCTTGGCCCCTCATGATCGAGAATTCTACGAGCCTTGTCCCATCGTTGCCCTTTATATGACATCACCCTATGGACGTCACTGATCCTGAGCAGGTTGATCGTAGTGGTGTTCGTGACAGCAGGCATCCAATATAGGTTGTGATCATCATAGGGAAGCCTTCTGGATGGAGTGAGTGGTAACTGTTGTTCTAGGCAATTAGAAAACCAAGTATCGTATTGATGTGACTAAAGTGCAGACACACAATAAGCAGGTAGAGAAACACATCAAAATAAGCATTGGATGTCTTGATTCTTTCTCTTATTTCGTGCTTACGGAGTATCGTGACTGGTGGACATATTTTGGCTTCGGGTGGCATTGGGCGGCCGGCCCCAACGGCCCGGCTGCCCAGCCGCTTTGGCAACATACTTCCAAGATTCACTCTTAAAGTACCTACTTTATATCAAGCCCGGTACATAGAAGTACCGTCTGTATCGTGATCCTCGTGCGGCTTGCGTGCCAGCACGATATACTGGAAGTCATTAATCTCTAACGGCGGCTCCAAAGCAATCGATCTTCTTCGATCCCACCTGAGCGGCATGCGACACCTTACCAGCCGTTGATTTTCGCGACTGAATGCCCGTAATACTACAAGTCCAGCTTCAATGTGCAACCCTTTGGTTACGGCATACAAATTTATAGGCAATATAGTACACTGGTGCCGCATCTTGGATCTCCCTTGGCTTCTGATGATTTATCGAGCTAAAAGCTCGACTAAAGTACTCGGCGAGGACCAAATTGTGGCGTTGAATCACGTCGGAACAGAGACCTTTTAGTGGGCGTCGGTTGGTGCAATTGTCGAGCACAGCGGACGAAAGACCAATACTATGCGTTTCGAGAAGTGCAAAGTCTCAACCAATTGGACACCGCTAGGAAACAGAAAGCTTCAGTGCTGTTCGCAATAGGCATTATGGACCATAGTGTATGCGGCCACTCGAGCTGTTCCTGAGGTCGTGCGGAAAGGTCTAGGTTCTCCGTACGCACCTACCTGTGCTGTTCTCGGTGCTGCAATACCTTGCAAGCATGCGGGTCCGAGTCATGCTTATGATGACATTGAAGGGCTCTATGAGCGAATTGAAGAGATTGCTGTAAGGCTGAAAGAGTACAGCCTCACTGACATCGACTGCTCGCTCCAAGCATCGATGGCGGACATCCTTGCCTATGCTATAGTTCTATCTGATAGGGGCGGAGCTTGTACCGATAGGAGAAGGCTCAAGCAGTGGGTCAGGTCTGTGTTCATGCAGAATGGTGGCACTGGTTCTTCTATAACCCAGCTAGGATGACTTGTCGAGAGGGAGCTAGGTCTGTTGATTGCTCTGACGTACCGACGGGTGCAGCATCTGCAGACCTCGATAGCTGACAATTAGGTCAATAATAAGCCGGTCAACACTCGCATCACTGTGTACTTACGAATCAGCGCAGCGACACAGGCAAGGGAGTAAGTGATACTACTGTGCCTCTTGCCTTGTGTTCCTTCCTGGTACGTGGCCGCACGAGTATGCGGAGGCAGAGGAGACATTTGTGTAGTGATACATCAAAGAAGCATGTAGCGCTAAGCGATGAGGACCCTTGGATTGACTAAAAGGCACTTGCACAACTAGACGAGCACATTCTTTAGCGGGCGATATTCAATAGACGTCTATTGCCCTGGGTATTCCTATCAAGCCACTGGAAGAGCGCCGCGACTTCCCACAGCCACCAGAACTTCAGCACGACTTCATGCAAGAGAGCGTTAACGAAGGCAAAGGCGAGCAGTGACGATCGTAAGGAAACGAGCAAAGCAATCCTGTAATTATCACACCGGAGGAAGCAATACATTTCCATTGGAATACATCCGGCTCCCCAAACCGAGGAAACACAGACTCAATCACAGAGGAAGGAGGGCCTGCAATTGCCATGAAGATTGCTCAACGCAGGAAGACTGTAAAATTATGGACAGAAGAGAAGGCGCAGCTGGAGACGATGGCAACAGTGCACCATATCCATTTTCCCAAGCATGCCGGCCCTGAGTGATAGTGGGCCTGTCATGGTCCATATAGATAGCCTATGCCGAGATCTACCTCTGCCGCTTGCGCCACGATGCGTGCTTGTGCGAAGACATCCCGAGCAGACGCTCTTCAGGCGCTGCGCTAGAGATCATTCTTGTGCGCGAGTATTCCCCATGATTGAGGCCGCGAAGCATATGACTCATCCACTAATCGCGAGAAGAATTTTGACCGACACGGCTTGCATTGGTACAGAGCAAACGATTAAGAGAGCAGATCCTGCTCGTACAACGTTGTCGCTCAACGCCGAGGCGATACCTACGCACCGAATAGAGAGCGGACTTACCAGCAATCATATATGAGCAGCCATTCCGAAGATCCTAAAAGGAATTGATCCAAAGCAAGCGCCTACGCCGGACAACAAATCTTCTCTTCAATGGATAGTCTACATGCGCAGCTGGTGGCTGCAAGCAGACCGATCGAGGGATCCTAATAAGAAACCGCTCTTCGGATTGAACAGTCCGGAGTCGGCTTCTCGCTCTTCCATGTACGGTCCATTGGCGCGATTTGAGGGATCTGGCTGTCGAGACATCTGTTGTGGCAGGCAATGGATTGAGTCCCCGGTCTTTCTCAAAGGACATCAACGGTAGGTACCACTGTCAATAATGCTCTCTTTAGTCAAATTCCTTCGTTGCTGTTCTGGTCGTTACTGAGATCATTCCAAGCGCTTATACAAGTTACATGCTCTCCCCCATATGCGCCTCTTCCGATATTATGGTCTTAGGATGCCATGCAGCTGCCTGACATGCATCATGCGGCCAATGTGGCTGGCCACAATGTGGGAAAATGCATTACTCGACCCTCGCAGTTGCTGAAATGCAGGCCAATCGGCTCAAAAACGAGATTATTGAGCTCGTACTCCGTACAGCCTTCAATCCGAGAGCGGTGGCATGATCATACCTCCTGGCAATGGCAAATTCTTTCCTGTCTTGATTTTTTCCGCGCAGTTCGCAATTTGATGTGGTTTGGATGACCTGGTTGTCCTGCAGTCTCCGTTGAACGCAATTTGTCACTTTTGGAAATACCTCTACTAACCACGTACTGCCGACATCCATCAGCGTCGTTACTCTCAATCTGCTGCTTCTTTCACCTTCAAGTATATCTCTACTTCTACATTTCGTCAATGACGGGCTCTAGGGTGGTTGTATTCCGTGCAGCAAGCGCCGCCTCCACGCTAGGGTTTCACCTGGTCAGGTCCACCAATCACATACACGGATCTGGCTTCTTCCACCCACCCTTTGACTTTAGATGCGACATTAAGCTCATTTATGGATTGAACTTGTTGCGGCAAGTCGCTTTATCCTACATGAGCCATCAAGATGGCGACAAAGGAACCGATGTGCAGCTCGGCTTGACTTGCGCCAAAGGAACGAGGTATTTCTTTGTTTGCCGAACGGGCGGTAGGCGGCTCGATCGAGGCCAGAACAATTGTGACCGTCTCATGTTGATGTAAAGTAGTTTCATTTAAGTATTACTCTCCTTCATGCCGCGCCATTTCAAGCTTTTGCCCTCTTGCGCTGAAGACACTCTGATCTTAATTTCCTTCACTCGTGCTTCGGTTCTGAGAACCTTACATCACTATCCTTAACGCACGTTTTTGTTCGCGATTCACTCGTTGCGCGGACAACACCAAAGCGATTGACACTCCTCATTCTACAGTTGTACCTGCTTTCTCCATCCCATCGCAAGACGCAGATTCCATAGACAAAACTCCATCCAGGAATTCATCTCAAACCCTACACGCTTGACGCGCAGGACCGCAGACTAAAAATATCGATCTCAATCAGCGATCACCCCCAACATACAATTAAGTTACCAAGAGATTGTCACACAGCCAAGGAAAGCCAGTCTACAATGCATCTCCCCCTCGTCCACCTTACCCTCCTCTCCCTCTCCACCCTCTCCCTCGCCGCTCTCGAAGCCGGTGCCACTACACCCGCCGCCTCCGCCGCCCCAACTACCACCACCACCTCGACCTCCTCTTACACCCTGACGCGCACAGTCGTCCAAGCCGGCCAAACCGAAACCCTCACCTCTACCATGCTCTCCAACAGCTCGATACCTTTTTCCACCATCTCATCCACCCTCTCCAGCGCCCCCAGCCAGGGTCTGAATTCACAAACAACGGTGACAACCCTCGCTACAGGCGCGCCGTATCCGGTGACGGGAGGGAATGGGACCATGCCTTTAGGCAGCGCGAGCGCAAGTGGGCCAACAAGCAAAGCGACGACGTCGCCGGTTGTGCCGTTTAAAGGCGCGGCGGGGAGGGTGGGTGGTGCTAATTTGGGTATCTTCGTGGCAATTGGGGCAGGTCTCCTTGGGCTTCTGTAAGCGATGTTCGTGGAAGTGAGGTTTTGGTATTGGTGTATTCTGATTTCCATGTTTCTCGCGAGGTTCGTCTGAGGGCGTGGGCAGAGATTCCCTCGGTGGCGGGCTCCAAATTTGGTGTTTGATTTGGTGGACTCTTTTTGTCGAGAGCGCGAAGATATCCTAGCTCCTGGCTTCAGCATGTAATACAGAAAGGACGAGTAATCGACTCTCGGAGACTCTGTATACTGATCTTTCCGTACTTGTTAATTCGCTGATCTTGTACCACAAGGCACGACGTTCCAGGGCTTGTTCCCGTGGTGACACTGCTGCTTTGTCATTCGTCTTCGGCTTCTTATACCTTCAGCTTCTGTGCGTCCAGAAAGCAGCACGCTTTTCCCCCCTCGCTGATGTCGACTCACAAGACCCGCACAACATTTCAGGCCCGCATGCTAGCAATGTCAACTACATAGCCTACTTTAATTCGGCTCACTACGCTGCCTTGGTACCCATCTCCTGCTTCTTTCCCCCTCTGCTCTTCCTTCTCTTACGCCCCGGTGCTGTACGTCTTTCACGCAGAGACACGTTGTTTATTTACTGCTCGCAAACCCATCATCCTGTACTGGAGGAGTGAGCTGAACTCGGAGGGGAGACTTGGGGGATGGGCTTCCGGAGTAAGGATATGGCAGCTTGTATAACCACAAGAGAGACAATGACTTTGGATCATGTAGCCGATTTTCGAAATATATCAACCGAGGATCTATTGCCACCCCCACGGTCGACGAGCTACAACACTGCGCCCCATGCAGTGTGCGAGTAACAAACGCCGTCTAGATAGTAGCGTCTATGCATTCTAAATCCCACCGCCCCTCTCCACTACGCGCTCCCATTCTCCGTAATCTTCATCTTCTCAAGCTGCCCCCTAACCCCTCCCTTCCCACCCACCTCCCGCGCCGTAACCTGCACCCCCAGATCCGCACCCACATTCACCGTAACCTCCACCTTCCCCCCCTTCTTCACCCCCCTAACCGCCGCTTCCGCAAGCACAGTACCCACCTTCCACACCTTCTCCCTCGTCACCTCTTCCTCCTCGTCTGACTCGGCCTCACTCTCGTCTTCATCGGGAGCTTTGCCATTAGTCTTCGGCTTCTTCTCCGCTTTCACGATTCTGATCTCGCGCACACCCTCGCACACCTTGACGATCACGTCGCCGGCCTCGCGCCCGCCGGGGACGGCGAAGACGCCGGCGCGCCGGCAGGGGACTGCGGTTTCTCGTTCCAGCAGGCCTTTGAAGACGCCTCTGCTGGCGTCTTCGCTGACGACGAGGACGCCGATGGCGTGTTGGAGATGCGGGGTCGCGGTCACGGCGGGGTGGGTGGACTGCGAGATGTCGTCGGGGTCGTAGTCGCTGATTAGGGAGGCTTGGATGGCGGCGCCGCGGGCGCAGAGCTCGGAGGGGTTGAGGGCGGTGGGGGAGGAGGTGGGGGAGAGG
>JAABUQ010000121.1_pt1 | contig 156893 bp, 115 predicted proteins | sample 5560001 | NCBI WGS metagenome assembly JAABUQ01 (sample SAMN10711888, study PRJNA513371) | rock metagenome | isolation source: Antarctica rocks | place: Antarctica: Victoria Land, Finger Mt nord | collected 2015-12-18
TGGGGGGGTGGCGACGCAGGCGTATCGGTCGGAGCCTGGGGTGAAGCCGGACTCGACAACCGAGACGTACGTGGCGATGCGGGTGCTGATCGACAACTGGCGATGGGCGGGAGTTCCGTTTGTCTTGCGGACGGGAAAGCGACTGGCGAAGGCGTGCACGGAGATCGTGGTGACGTTTCGCAGACCGCCGGCCTCCCTGTTTCCGAACGCGCAGGAGTCGATGCAGATGCCGAACACGATGACGTTTCGGATGCAGCCGGACCAGGGAATCCGGATTGGGTTTGGGAGCAAAGCACCGGGGCTAAAGACGGTGGTGGAGCAGGGATTGCTGGACTACAGCTTCCCCGAAGGACCGTTTGGCGACCATGGAAAGGGGTATGAGCGGCTGCTGCATGACTGCATGCTGGGCAACCAGACGTTGTTCCAAAGGGCGGACATGGTGGAGGCTGGGTGGCAGATGGTGCAGCCGCTGCTGGACGCGTGGGCACCGGGATCGGGAGATGGGCTGGAATTTTATCCGGCGGGCTCGAATGGGCCGGACGTTGCGCCGCTGATGAAGGTGGATGGCGGAAGGTAGAGCACAGGCTGCGGGCGCCGAGAGGTTTGGGGTCTTCCGCTTCCTGCTTGGGCTTCGGTGGGCCGCGCCCCGGTGAAGCTTGCGCGGGCAATGGTGGAGGCTAGCGACGCCCGCGGAGGAAGAAGAAGAGAAGAAGCAGAACGATGAGGAAGCCGAAGCTGCCGGGCCAAACAAACCAGCCGCCTCCGCTGCGGTAGCCGGCGACGAGGCAGCCGGAGAGAGCGGGCGCTGCGAGAAGGCTGAGAAGCGCGATGGACAAGGAGCTGGGTAAGGTCTTCGGGGGCATCTGGTCTCCATTTTGATCTTGTTGCCGTATTGGATGCCGGATTGGCGGGGTGCGCCGTGATAAGAGCATGTCTCGGGGGCTGAAGCCCGTCGCTTTCCCGGTTCGAAATGCCTGGGCTGAAGCCCGTCGCTTTCCCGGTTCGAAATGCCTGGGCTGAAGCCCAGGCCCTATCTCAGGAGCTGTGGGTGTGAGATGTGGGTGTCCCCCCGTGAGTTGTGAGGTGGCGGGGCCGGCTATTTCTTCTCGGCGTGGAGTTTGCGGCTGAAGGGGGGGTAGAGGATGGGCAGGACGTAGAGGGTAAGGAGGGTAGCGGTGATGAGGCCACCGATGACCACGGTGGCGAGTGGCCGCTCGACCTCGGCTCCGCGGGAGGTGGCGAGGGCCATGGGGATGAAGCCGAGCGAGGCGACCAGGGCAGTGATGAGGACGGGGCGGAGGCGGTCGGAGGCTCCCTGGCGGACGGCTTCATCGATGTCTTTGCCATCTTCGCGGAGGGAGTTGATGTGCGAGACCATGACGACGCCGTTAAGGACGGCGATGCCGAAGAGGGCGATGAAGCCGACGGAGGCGGAGAGGTTGAGGTTGATGCCGCGGAGCCAGAGGGCGGCGATGCCGCCGACAAGGGCCAGGGGGACGATGAGGAGGATGAGGAACATCTGCCGGGCGTTGCGGAAGGTGGCGTAGAGGAGTCCGGCGACGATGAGGATGGAGACGGGGAAGACGATGGCGAGGCGCTGCTGGGCGCGCTTCTGGTTTTCGTACTGGCCGCCCCACTCGAGGCGGTAGCCGGGGGGGAGTTGGAGATTTTGTTCGACGGCGGTTTCGGCATCTTTGACGAAGCTGCCGAGGTCGCGGCCGGCGACGTTGCTCATGACGACAACGCGGCGGTGGGCTTCTTCGCGGTTGATGATGATGGGACCGCGGACGGAGCGAATTTCGGCGAGCTGGTCGAGGCGGACGAGCTGGCCCTGGGGGGTCTTGATCTGGAGTGAACGGAGGTTATCGGGGTCGTTGCGGAAGTTTGCGGGGAGACGGATGGCGATGGGGAAGCGCTGCTCGCCGACGAGCATCTCCGAGAGCTGCTTGCTGCCGTACATGGTCTCGATGACCTCCTGGACGTCGGAGACGTTGACGCCGTAGCGAGCGGCGGCGACGCGATCGATGCGAACCTGGAGCTCTTCGGCGCCGGAGATGAGCTCCATCTGGGTTTCGGAGGCGCCGTTGACGACGGAGATGGTGGCTTCGGCTTTTCTGCCGAGTTGCTCGAGGGTGTCGAGGTCCTCGCCGAAGATTTTGAGGGCGACGTCGCCGCGGGTGCCGGTGATGGTCTCGTCCATGCGCATCTGCATGGGCTGGGTGAACTCGTAGGAGACGCCGGGGATTTTTTGCAATGCGGTTTCGAGACGGTCGGAGAGATCCTGCTTGTTCTTTTTGCTGGCGTCGCGGGCTTTGGGGGTGAAGGAGATGTAGGAGTCGGACTCGTACTCGCCCATGGCCTCGGTGGCGAGGTCGGGGCGGCCGAGCTTAGTGACGACGCTGGTGATCTCGGGGAAGCTCTTGATGGTGCGTTCGATCTCGTTGCCGATGAGGACGGATTCGGTGAGGGAGATGCCGGGGAGGCGCTTGGAGGTGACGACGATGGAGCCCTCGTCGAGGGTGGGCATGAACTCGGTGCCGATGAATTTAAGGGAGCCGAGAGCGATGACGACGAGGACGGCGGAGGCGATGAGGATGAGCTTGTGGTGTTTGGCGGCGCGGTCAAGGGAGGACTCGTAGCGGGAGCGGAGTTTGTCGAACCAGCCTGTGTGCTCGGGTTTTGCTTTGGCGGTGGCGTTCTGGTTGCTGTCGAGGAGCCTGGCCTTGTGGTTGAGGGCGATGGAGCAGAGGGTGGGGACGACGAAGAGGGCGAGGAGGAGTGAGCCGACGAGGGCGGAGACGACGGTGACGGCCATGGGCCGGAACATGCGGCCTTCGAGGCTTTGGAGGGTGAGCACGGGGAGGTAGACGGCGATGATGATGAGGACGCCGAAGACGACGGGGCGAGAGATCTCATGGGCGGCGTCGCGGATGACGTCGAGGAGGGGTCGGCCGCGCTGACCGGTCTCGAGCCGGTGCATGCAGTTTTCGACCATGACGACGGAGCCGTCGACGATGGTGCCGAAGTCGATGGCGCCGAGGCTCATGAGATTGACGGAGATGCCGAAGAGGCCCATGCCGAGGAAGCCGAAGAGGAGCGAGAGCGGGATGGTGAGGGCGACGACGAGGGCGGCGCGCCAGTCGCCGAGGAAGATGAGGAGGATGACGATGACGAGGATGGCGGCTTCGAAGAGGTTCTTCTTGACGGTGTGGGTGGTGGCGTTGATGACGTCGGACTGGTCGTAGAAGGGAACGATGCGGGCGCCGTCGGGGAGCTTGAGACCGGCGATCTTCGCCTTGATCTCCTTGATGATCTTCTGGCCGTTTTCGCCGCGAAGGATGATGACCATGCCGGAGACGGTTTCGCCATGGCCATCCTTCATGACGGCTCCGTGGCGGAGCATGGCGAGGGGCTTGATGCCGGCAACCTGGCTGAGGAGGACGGGCGTGCCCTGGCTGGCGGAGACGACGATGTTGCCGAGGTCGGCGGTGGTTTCGGCGCGGCCTAGACCGCGGACGGTGTACTGCTGCTCGGCGTGCTCGATGTAGCTGCCGCCGAAGTTGGCGTTGTTCGCGGAGACGGCGGCGACGACGTCGTGGAGGGTGAGGTTGAAGCGGCGGAGGGACTCGGGGTCGATCTCGATGGTGTACTGCTTGATTTCGCCGCCCCAGGAGTTGATCTCGCTGACGCCGGGAACGGTGAGCAGGGCGTAGCGGACGACCCAGTCGTGAAGGGTCTTGATCTGCATCAGCGACATCTTGGGGGAGGTGACGGTGTACTGGTAGACCTCTCCGAATGCGGTGGACATGGGGTTCATCTGGGGTTGGAGGCCGGTGGGGATGCGGCTCTGGACTTGATTGAGGCGCTCGGCGACGAGTTGGCGGACGAGGTACTTATCCATGGAGTCATCGAAGATGATGGTGACCATGGACAGCTCGAGCTTGGAGGTGGAGCGGACGAGCTGGAGCTTGGGCATGCCCATCATGGAGGTCTCGATGGGGTAAGTGACGAGCTGCTCGACCTCGACGGGGCTCATACCGGGACACTGGACGGTGACGACGACCTGGTTGTTGGTGAGGTCGGGGAAGGCCTCGAGCGGGAGGTTGAGCATAACAGTGAGGCCGCCGACGATGAGAACGATGAGCAGGGCTCCGACGAGCCAGCGGTTGTCGAGAAGGAAGTCGATAAGTTTCCGCAAGACTCAGCCCTCGCCCATGGTGCCCTTGAGCATTTCGGCTTTGACCATGAAGGCGCCGCCAGTAACGATGTGATCCCCAGGTTTGAGGCCGTCGAGGACCTCGGCGCGGCCGCGGTCCCGGGTGCCGACCTTGACGGCCTGCGCACGGAAGCTGGTGCCGTCCTCGGTCACGAAGACGACCTGGACGCCGTTGATATCCTGCATGGCGTCTTCCGGAACGAAGACGGCGACGCGGGTCTGCGGCTCGGCGATCTGCGCGGTGACGAACATGCCGGGGCGAAGACGCGTGCCGGGGTTGGGGACGGCGATGCGTACGGGGATGGTGCGGGTGGTCTGGTCGAGGACGGTGCCGAGCAGGATGACGCGGCCCGGGAAGACCTGATCGCGATAGCCCTCGGTGGTGACCTGCGCGGTCGCGCCGGTGCGGACGAGCGAAAGGTCATGCTCGCTGACGGCGGCTGAGATCCAGACCGTGGAGAGATTGGAGACGGTAAAGGACTCAAAGCCAGTGCTCACGACCTGGCCGACGGTGACGTTTCGATTGACGACGGTGCCGTTGGCGGGCGCCCGGACGGGGACGAGCTCGCGATCGTAGAGGTTGGAGGGCGTGAGGGAGGAGGGCGGGACCTGGAGGAGCTCGGAGAGGTGTTCCGTCTCCATGCGAACGTTTGCCTGGGCATCGGCGAGCATGTTTTTGGCCTGTTGCACCTCCTGTTCGGAGCGCTGCGATTCTTCGAGGGAGGCGGCCTGGATGCTGTAGAGGTGGGTGTAGCGATCACGCGCCTGCTGGGCGAAGGCAAGCGCGCTCCCCTGGCGATTGGCGGCGGCGTACGCCTGGACAAGGGCGCCGACAGTCTCATGGATGGTGTGGCTGTGGAGGGTGGCGAGGGTTTGGCCGCGGTGGACGACCGCGCCCTCGACGGCGTTGACGGCGATAATGGGGCCATCGGCCAGGACGCCGACGTGCGAGGTATGCGTCTCATCCATCTGTACCTGGCCGGTGACGCTGAGGGTACGGTGCATGGAGCGGGTCTCGACCTGGTCGATGTGGATGCCGGCCCGCTGCTGGTCAGGTGGGGGGATCTTGACGACGTCGGTGGCCTGGGGGCCACCTTGATCCTGCTGGGCTCCGGTCTCCTGGCCGCCGCTATTCTGGCCGCCGCTGTCCTGGGCGCCCTGCTTGCCGGAGCCGCCCTTGCCGGAGCCGTTTGTTGAAGAGCCGCTTTTGGAAGAGCTGGAGGAACCGCCCTTTGCGGAGCCGGAGGAGCCCTGGCCGCCCCTCTGGGAGGAGGAGCTGTCGGACTTGGAGCAGCCGACGACGCCGAGGCAGAGAAGCAGAACGAAGGAGATTAGATGGCGCATCAAGGTTGCACCCCGTAAGCGAGTTGTAGGCGAAGGACGCTCTGGTGGTAGTCCGAGAGGGTTCGGACGGCGGAGAGTTCGACCTCAATTTCCGTGCGTTCCGCGTCGATGTAACGGAGGAGGTCGAGGCCTCCGGTTCGATAGGCATCGTTCATGATGTCGAGGTTCCTTTTGGCACGTGCGCGCATGTCTGGAAGCAGGTCGTGAACGATCCTGCGCTGGGCGTCGTAGGTTTGGGACGCTGCTTCGATGTCGGAACGCGCGAGGAGCTGGGCTTGCTCGAGCTGTGCCCGAGCGATGCGCGCCTGGGCCCTGGCGCGCTCGATCTCGCCCTGATTGCGATTGCGAAAGGAAAGGGGAAGCTGGATGGAGGCGAAGAGGGTATCGGCGCCGCTGTTGCGCTTGTACCCGCCGAGGAGATCAGGGTCAGGGAAGGCGAGAGCGTGCTGGAGGGTGACGTCAGCGTCCGCCGCGGCCACCGCGGCGCAAGCGGCGAGGATATCCTGGCGCTGGGTGAGGGCGATCTCAAGGGCTACCGGGGGGAGAGGGTCCGAAGCGTCGATCTGATCTGTGAGGACGATGGAGGGGGAAGGTGGGATGCCTATCTGACGAAAGAGATCGAGGCGGGTGAGTGCGACGTCCCGGTGTGCGACCTCCAGAGCGACGAAGACGCGATCGCGCTCAATCTCTATGCGGAGCAGATCGACGCCACGCATGGCGCCGGCATCGACACGCTCCTTGTGGTAGCGGACCATGTCGTCCACCGCGGCGAGATCCTGCTGGAGGAGATCGGCGACGCGAAGGCTGGCGGCGGCGGCCCAGTAGCTCCCGGCGACGCGGCCGGCGATGACCTGAAGCTGGAAGGTCTGTTCGGCCTCCGACCGACGCAAGTTGGCACGGGCGACCTCGACGCGTTTGGCACGCTTACGATCGACCTCGACGGTTTGGGCGAGGTAGCCGTAGTCTTCGGTGTTGTTGGCGAAGCTGAACTGGTCGACCCACGGGCGGACATCTTCGGTGGACAGATAGATGCGAGGGTTGGGACCCAGGCCGGCCTGCCGAACCTGTCCGCGGACGACATTTACCTGCTCCTCGGCGACATGGGCTGCAGGGCTGAGCTCCGCTCGGACGATAGCCTCGTGCAGCGTGAGGCCAGTCGGGGAGCTCTGGACCGTCTGGGAGTTCTGGGCGGTCTGGGCGGTCTGGGCGAAGGCTGCAGCTTGTAGGAGGGTAGCGATCACGAGCAGGGGGGCGAGCCTACAGCGCGGCGAGGTCGTGGTGTCTGCGGGTTGGATCTGCATCATGAGTATGCCGGGACTGCGAGGTGCTTTCCCACTCGCGAGCGGCGGGTTTGAACAAGAGGCTGGAGAGCGGTTTGAGGACGATTGCTGTCCGGAGCCTCTTTTCGATGCTCTCAGATGGGGGAACGATCTCGCCGTTACCTGATGCTATAGGGGTCAGGGTGAAGGCAAGGTGAAGGGAGCGGGGTCTGCGGACTACGCGTACCACGGGCCGGTTGCTGAGGAGCGGGGGTCCGGGACGCTTTGGACAGGACGCTTTGGACAGGGTTGCCGAGGACGGTGCGATGGGTTCTTAGACTTTGTTAAGGCCGTGAGGTCACAGGAGTTCGGCCGGGCAGCTATGCTTGTGGTGACCAAAGTTTTGCATCCCAGTAACAGAATCGATCGTGATCGAATCTGTAGCAACTGTAAGTGCGTGTTTATGACGAGAGACCCCGATGCGCTAGGCGCGACGATTGATGCTGGCGAGTTGGACTCGTCGCTGCTCGCTTTGGTACAGCGAGGCGACGAGGCTGCGATGGCAAGGCTGTTTGCGCGCCACTCGAAGCTCGTGTATTCAGTGGCTTTGCGTGTGCTGCGCGATCCGGCTGCGGCAGAAGACGTTCTGCAGGAGGTGTTTCTGCAGATCTGGCGAAGTCCGACGGGGTTTGTTGCGGCACGCGGGAGTTTAGGAGGATGGCTGGCGGTCGTTTCACGAAACCGGTCAATTGATCTTCTGCGGAGGCGCCGACCGATGGACTCGGTGGACGATGTGCCTCTGCTTTCGCCTCACGACATCCCTGGTGAGGTGGAGAGGCACCTGCTGCTGGAGCGAGTTCGGAGGGTGATGGCAGAGCTTCCGGTAGAGCAGCGGACGGCACTGGAAATGGCTTTCTTTGAGGGTTGGACGCATGCGGAGATTGCGGAGAAAACTGGCAATCCCCTAGGGACGATAAAGACGAGGATCAGGAACGCGCTGCAAGTGTTGGGAAGGGCTTTCAAGGCATGAACGCGACCGGACATTTCGAGGAGGACGATCTCGCTCTGTACGCGATGCATCTGCTTACGGAGCAGGAGGCCTCTGCCGTGGCGCGCCGGTTGGCGGAGAGTGAGGGTGTACGGGGTGAGCTGGCGGAGGTGCAGGCGAGACTGGCAGCCTATGCGGAGTCGGCGGTTGAGCTGCGGGCGGTTCCAGAGGGCAGCCTTGACCGATTGATGAGCCGTATTGGGCAGGAGAAGAAGGTGATACCGATGCCGGTTGCGGTACCTGCGAAGCTTTCCGAGCAGAGACCGCGACGGTCTGCAGGGTTAATGCCATGGATGGGATGGGCGGTGGCCGCCGGGATGACTGTGGCTGCGGGGAAGCTGTACGAGGACCGTGTAGCCTTGCACCGCATGCTGACGGCGCAGACCGGCCAGGTCGTGCACATGTCGGCCGATGCGGTGGATGTGTCTCGGGATCGAAATGAGTTAACGGCCAGCCTTGCAGAGCGAACCAAGGAGCTGGAGAGGTTACGGACAGAGGCGGCGAAGGCGCGCGGCGAGGCAGCCGACCTGCGGGCGGCTGCGGGCGGACAGGCGGCTAAGCTGGACGACCAGACAACCAAGCTGAGCGAACAGACGACCCGGGCGGGGAACGAGGCCGCGCGGGCGGCGAGTGCGGCAAAGGAGCGGGACGCGCTGCGTGGGACGGTGGCGGCGCAGGCGAACCAGGTGGCACAGCTCTCGACGGACGCGGCGAAGGCCCGGCTGGTGCTGGATACGCTGAACGATCCGACGGCGTTGCGGGTTACGCTGACGAGACCGAAGACGGCTGCTGTGCCGACGGGACGAGCGACGTACCTGGCGAGCCGGGGGGCGCTGGTGTTTCTGGCGAACAACCTGGCGCCTCTGAAGGCGAACAAGGTGTACGAGCTATGGATTCTGCCGGCGGACGGCTCGAAGCCCGTGCCTGCCGGGACGTTTGTGCCGGATGCACGCGGGAATGCGAGCGTCGTCTCCGGGCAGTTTGCGCGTCCTGTCGAGGCGAAGGGATTTGCGGTCACGGTTGAGAATGTGGGCGGGTCGCAGACTCCGACGTTGCCGATTCTTTTGGCGGGGACGTAGGGATCGGAACGAGTAGCCGTACGGAGAGATAGTGCTCCGGTGGGTGCAGGGTGGGTACCAGGTTGCTTGGGACTGTGGGTCAGGGTTGGGCGGCAACGCTTGTGGGGCAAACGGGTTGGAGGAAGGAGCGAAGCTCCTTGTTGCATTGCTCGGTCGCATCCTGCTGGACCCAGTGAGAGACGCCGGGGAGGAAGCGGAGGGTGAGATCGCGGACGAATTCGGCGGTGCCGTCGGTGGTGAACTTTGCGAGGAACTGATCTTCTTCGCCCCAGAGGAGCAGGGTGGGCGTATCGATGGGTGGAAAGCCGAGCCGGAGCTGGCGCTTCAAGCCGCCTCCACGGACGAAGGCACGGTACCAGTCGATCATGGCTTTGAGGGCGCCTGGTGAGGACGCGTTGGCGCAGGTTGCGGCGAGGAGATCGCGGGGGAAGTGGACGGGGTCGGTGGAGCTGCGGAGCATAGATTCGCCGATGGCGCGGGCGCCGTTGCGGGCAAGCTGCCGTTCCGGAAGGCTGGGTATCTGAAAGGCGGCAACGTACCAGGAGCGGAGCATCTGGCCTGGGCGACGGAGGCTACGCGCGAAGCAGACGGGATGCGGGACGTTGATGATGACGAGGCGATGGAGAGGTCGAAGCCTCCGTGTGGCGAAGCACCAGGCGACGAGGGCGCCCCAGTCGTGACCGAGGAGGACGACGCGGGTGGCGCCGGAGGCGTCGATGAGCGCGGCGACGTCGTTCATGAGGTACTCGACGGCGTAGCTCTCAACGTCGGGTAGGCGGGTGGTGCGGCCATAGCCGCGCTGGTTCGGCGCCCAGACGCGGAAGCCCATGTCAGCCAGGGTGAGAATCTGTTCGCGCCAGCTTAGCGAGACCTCAGGGAAGCCGTGGAGGCAGAGAGCGAGGGTGCTCCCGGCGCCGCAGGTGAGGACCTCGAAGACGAGTCCGTTGGCGGGAACGAACTCGGTCTCGAGCTTCACAATGCGGGTCAGGGTTGGAGCAGGGAGCGGCAATGGCGGGCCATCTGAAGTTCTTCCTCGGCGGGCAACACCTTGACGTTGTCGCTGCCCTCGCTGAGGCCGAGGAAGTGGAGGTCGGCGCAGATGCGCCGGCGGATCTCCCCGCTGTGTTGGCCGATGCCGCCGGTGAAGACGAGGAGGTCGATGCCGCCCATGAGAGCAGCGTAGGCGCCAATGAACTTGCGGACGGCTGTGGTGAAGGCGTCGACGGCGAGTTTGGCGGGTGCGTCACCGGCTGCCGCGCGCTTGAGGAGCGCCTGCATGTCGCTTTCGCCGTTGGAGAAGGCGGTGAGACCGCAGTCGTGGTTGAACAGGTGTTCGAGGGCGTCGGCGTCGAGGGACTCGGAGCGCATGAGGAAGAGGAGGATGCCGGGGTCGAGATCTCCGCTGCGAGTGCCCATGGGAACGCCGCCGGTGGGAGTGAGTCCCATGGAGGTGTCGATGGATTTGCCGTCGCGGATGGCCGCGACGCTGGAGCCGCTGCCGAGATGGGCGAAGACGGCGCGGGCGGGGAGGGTGTCGGCGAGGCGGAAGACCAGGGACTCATAGGAGAGGCCGTGGAAGCCGTAGCGGATGACGCCCTGCTCGAAGTATTTTGTCGGGAGGGGCAGGTGGGCGGCGAGTTCCGGCATGGTGCGGTGGAAGGCGTCGTCGAAGCAGGCGATATGGGGAGCGGAGGGCCAGATCTTCTGAGCCTGCTCGACCAGAGCGACGGCCGGGGGAATGTGAAGCGGGGCGAAGTGGGTCGCGGCGCGGAGTTGCTGAAGGACCTCCGGAGTGATGCGCTGGTGCTCGCGGAGGCGGGGACCGCCGTGCACGATGCGGTGGCCGACGGCTACGGGAGCGGAGGGGAGATGGAGAGCGAGGGCCGAGGCGAGTTTTTGTAACGCTTCCGGTTGCGATTCAAGAAGGTGGTCTTCGGAGAGGAGAGACTGGCCACCGGCGGAGCGGATGTGGAGGCTGCCGATATCGCGTCCGATGCTCTCGGCGCTGCCTTCGAGCACGAGGATCTCGCCGGCACCGTCATCCGAGGGGAAAAAGACAGCGAACTTGAGCGAGGAGGAGCCGCTGTTGAGGACGAGGATCGGGTTGGTGACGGGTGGCGGTGCGGGCATCGGGTTTACCTGGGCCAGGTCCAGTCGGTGATCTCTTTCCGGTCGATGCCTTCGGTGTGGGCATAGGTGATGCTGTCGATGATCTCGCCCTTGAGCCAATCCTTGACGTGGGCGCCGATGACCTGGAGGCGAGGAACGCGATCGATCACGTCGATGCAGAGATTGAAGCGATCGATCTGGTTGATGATGGCGAGCTCGAAGGGTGTGTTGATGTTGCCCTTCTCTTTGTAGCCGCGGACGTGGAAGTTCTCGTGGTTGGTGCGGCTGTAGCTGAGCTTATGAACGAGCGCAGCGTAGCTATGGAAGTTGAAGATGACGGGCTTGTCGATGGTGAAGAGCGAATTGAAGTCGCGATCGGAGAGGCCGTGCGGGTGCTCGTGGGCGGGCATGAGGCGGAAGAGATCGACGACGTTGACGAAGCGGAGCTTGAGGTCGGGGAACTTGTCTTTGAGGATGGCGGCGGCGGCGAGCGCCTCCATGGTGGGGATGTCGCCGGCGCAGGCCATGACGACATCCGGCTCGACACCTGCGTCGGTGCTGGCCCAATCCCAGATGCCGATGCCCTTGGTGCAGTGGTCGACGGCGGCGTCCATGTCGAGGTAGACGAGATGCGGCTGCTTGTCGGCGACGATGACGTTGATGTAATCGCGGGAGCGAAGGCAGTGGTCGGAGACGGAGAGGAGGCAGTTGGCGTCGGGCGGAAGATAGATACGGACGACATCGGGGCTCTTGTTGGTGACGACGTCGAGGAATCCGGGATCCTGGTGGGTGAAGCCGTTGTGGTCCTGGCGCCAGACGAGCGAGGTGATGAGGAGGTTGACGGAGGGGATGGGGGAGCGCCAGCTGAGTTCGTTTTTGGATTTCTCGAGCCACTTGGCGTGCTGGTTGAACATGGAGTCGATGACGTGGACGAAGGCCTCGTAAGTGGAGAGTAGGCCGTGCCGGCCGGTGAGGACGTAGCCCTCGAACCAGCCTTCGAGGGTGTGCTCGCTCAGCATCTCCATGACTCGGCCGTCGACGGCGATCTCGGTGCCGTCGACGTCTTCGGGCAGGTACTCTTCCAGCCACGTCTTCTTGGAGGCGGCGTAGATACCGTCGAGTTTATTGGAGGCGGTTTCGTCGGGACCGAAGACACGGAAGGTGGTCATGTTGCGCTTCATGACGTCGCGGAGAAAGATGGCGAGGATCGCGGTAGGGGACTTGGCGGTTGCGCCAGGCGCGGTGATCTTGACGGCGTAGTCCTGGAAGATGGGGAGATCGAGAGATCGCTTGAGCAGACCGCCGTTGGCGTGGGGGTTGGCGCTGATGCGACGGTTGCCGACGGGCGCCAGCTCCTGGAGCTCGGGGATGAGTCTGCCGGTGTTATCGAAGAGTTCGTGAGGCTTGTAGCTGCGCATCCAGTTCTCGACGATGGTGAGGCTGGCCTGGTTGGTGGCGGGATCGAGAACGGGGACCTGGTGGGCTCGCCAGAAATTTTCGACCTTGTGGCCTTCGACTTCTTTGGGGCCGGTCCACCCCTTGGGTGAGCGGAGGACGATCATGGGCCAGTGCGGGCGGCCTGGATTGCCGGAGTCGCGCGCCTGCTGCTGGATGGAGCGGATCTCGAGGATGCAGCGCTCGAGGGTGGCGGCCATCTGCTGGTGCATGATGGCGGGATCGTCGCCCTCGACGAAGTGGGGTCTGTAGCCGTAGCCGAGCATGAGGTGTTCGAGCTCCTCGTGCGGGATGCGGGCGAGGATGGTAGGATTGGCGATCTTGTAACCGTTCAGGTGCAGAATGGGAAGGACGGCGCCGTCGCGAATGGGATTGAGGAACTTGTTGGAGTGCCAGGAGGTGGCGAGGGGGCCGGTCTCGGACTCACCATCGCCGACCATGACGGTGACGATGAGGTCGGGGTTGTCAAAGGCGGCGCCGAAGCCGTGCGAGAGGCTGTAGCCGAGCTCGCCGCCCTCGTGGATGGAGCCTGGGGTTTCGGGAGTGCAGTGGCTGCCGATGCCGCCGGGAAAGGAAAACTGGCGGAAGAACCGGTGCATGCCGGCTTCATCCTGGCTGCGATCCGGGTAGATCTCCGAGTAGTGCCCCTCGAGGTAGCAGTTGGCGAGGGTGGCGGGCGCGCCGTGACCGGGGCCGGCGACGTAAATCATGTTGAGGTCGTACTTTTTGATGAGCCGGTTGAGATGAACCCAGGTGAAGGACTGGCCAGGATCGGAACCCCAGTGGCCAAGGAGGCGATTCTTGATGTGCTCGGGCTTGAGGGGCTCGCGCAGGAGTGGGTTGGCGCGAAGGTAGATCATGCCGGCGCAGAGATAGTTGCAGGCGCTCCAGTACGCGTGCATCTTGCGGAGTTCGTCTGGAGTGAGAGGGGTGTCGTTTTCCGCAGCCAAGGCCATCTGGCGTTCTCCTTGTGACGATGTCAGGGTGGACACAACTATAGGGTCGAGATGTTACAGGGAGGATATCCGGTGTCTTTACGGTACTCCCTTGAGGGGGTTGGGAACGTCGTCTGGCGGAGAAGACGCGTTAAAGAGCAACGGCCCGGGAGGCCCGGACCGTTGTTGTGGGTGGAGGCGAGGCAATTTTAGAAGGAGAAGCGGCCGCCGAACTCGCCGGTGAACGACCGGGGGACAATGGTGCTGGTGGGGTTGACGAAGCCGAGCGGCTTGAGAAAGCTGGAGTTTGCGTCCGAGACGTTGCCGTCGAAGTTATTGCCGTAGTTGGCGCGGTTGGTGATGTTGAAGCCCTGAAAGAAGAGGTTGAGATTGTAGCGGTCGTGGATGGAGATGGTCTTGCCGACACGGGCGTCGAGCTGGATGACAGGATCACCGTGGAAGGAGTTGTAGGAGACCTCGCGACAGGAGCCGTTCGCGAGGCAGTTTCTGTAGAACGTGCCGAGGGTGGTGGCCTTGGTGGTGTCGCCCGCGACGGCGGCCTTGGCGGTGTTGAGGTAGTTGACGTAGGCCTGGGGGCTTTCGCGGTCGCCGACGAGGATAGCGGCGTGCGGGTTTCCGCGGCCACTACCTACACCCCACAGATCGCTGGTGGACTCGATGATGTCGAGCGGGCGGGCGGAGCCGGCGGAGAGGATGGGCGAGATTTCGATGCGGTAGGGAAGCGTGAATGTGCCTGCCGCGGTGACGTGATGTTTCTCGTCGTTGGGAGCGCGGCCGTAGTCGGGATGGCGGAGTTGGCCGAGGAAGGGGTTGGTGGCGGTGTTGCGAAATGCGGCGGGATTGCCTTCGAACGCGAGGGCCTTGGCGTAGGTGTAGTTGACGGTGGCGGTGAAGTGATGGGAGAGCGCCTGGCGGTAGCTGACGTTGAGGCCGTCGTAGTAGGAGCGGCCGATGGAGCGTTCGGCTGCAATACGACCGAGAACGGGAACGCCGGCGGCGCGGAAGGACGCGGAGAAGGGCCGTGAGCGGTTGCTGAAGTATTGGGTGGGGTTGATGTTGACGGTTTTGTCTTCGTGGAGGCCGCGGGCCTGGACCCATTCGACCTCAAGGACGGAGCGGCTGGTGAGGGCGTACTGGATGCCGGCGTTGATCTGCTGGGTGTAGGGGTTGCGGAAGTTGGGATCCATGAGGCGGCCGACGGAGCCGGCGGCCAGGTTATGACCTGCCGGCGGAACAACGGGAGCGGGGTCGACTCCGTAGCGGTAGTTGCTGAGGAGGACGTTGGTTCCGGGAACGACGGAGGTGCAGTTGTTATCCGCCGGGCCACTGCAGCTGATGCTGTAGGTGCTGGCGAAGACCGTGTCGTTGGCCTGCTGGATCATGAAGAGCGGGATGTTCTCGAAGGTCTGGCCGAAGTAGAGGCCATATCCACCACGGAGGACGAACCTGCCGTTACCGCCGACGTCGTAGGAGAAGCCGACTCGTGGGCTAATGTCCTTGGTGCTGTTGTGGGGAAGGCCGGTGTAGTCGCTGGCGATGTAGGTGAGGCTGGGGGTGTAGCCGAAGCCGTACTGGCTGGGCGCACCGGTGGTGGGCACCGAGGCGACGTTGGTGGCGGCGGCGGCGACGAGCTCCTGGTGGGTGCGGCTGTTGGCCTGCTTGTCGATGCCGTAGGTGTTGATGTCGCGATCGTAGCGGATGCCGATGTTCAGGAGGAGATGCGAGGTAGCGCGCCAGTCATCCTGGAGGTAGACACCGATCATCTTGGGCGAGAGGTTGAAGGAGGGGTCGCCGGAGCTGGCGGTCGAGGCCTGGATGACGCCAGGGGCGGAGAAGCCGCCGAAGGTCCCGTTCTGGGGGTAGAGCTTGGGGTTCAGGAGGTTGACGGCGGTGTCGAAGAAGTCGAACTCGGGGGTGACATTGGTGACGAAGAAGCCGCCGACCTGGGGCTCGTAGAGGTAATCCGCGCCAGCGCGGACGGTGTGCTTGCCGCGGGTGTAGGAGAAGTCGTCGCGGAACTGGAATTTGTGCTGGCTGGACTTCTGCGGGACGTTGAGGTTGGTGCCGAAGCTGGCGCCGTCCGTGAAGGTGAAGTAAGGGGTGTGCTTGGCGGAGTCGATGAGGTTGTTCCAGTACTGGAAGCCGGAGGTGAAGTTATTGACCATGGAGTTGGTCAGGACAGAGCTGAGGGTGACATTGGCGAGGATGAGATCGTTGATGGTGAAGTTGGTCTCGGAGAGATCGGTCTGCTGATTATTCTGGTCGTTGCTGCTTTTGTTGTCCTGGGCGGAGTAGCTGACGTAGATCTTTTCCTTTTCGCTGAAGACGTGATCGAGCCGGCCGTTGTAGCGCTTCTCGTCGAAGGGGGTGGGAATGGTGTGCGAGGGCTGGGCCCCGAGGGGGATGGCGAGGGTGAGCTCGTTGAAGGCGGAGCCGGTGACAGAGAGGCTGGAGCGCTCGCGGAGGCCTTCGTAGGCGAAGAAGCCGAAGTCCTTGTCGTGGCGGATGGGACCGCCGAAGAAGCCGCCGTACTGCTGCCGGCTGTAGTCGGGCTTGGGGTTGCCGGCGTCGGCGTCGATCTTGTTTCTGGTCTGGTAGGCCTGGTTGCGGAAGAATCCGTAGAGAGCGCCGTGGAACTGGTTGGTGCCAGCCTTGGTGACGACGTTGAGGGCGGCACCCTCGCTGCGGCCGTTCTCGGCGGAAAAGCGATTGGTGGAGATGCGGAACTCCTGGACGGCTTCGAGTGGGAGCTGCATGACGGCGCCGCCGACGGTGTTGTCCTTGTTGTCGATGCCGTTGACGGTGGTGTTGGTGTTGCGGCCGGAGGAGCCATTGACGGCGTAGACGGCGTAGCGATTCTTGGTGGGGTCGTAGCTGTCGACGAGCTTGACGCCGGGAGCGAGGATGGCGAGGTTGGCGAAGTCGCGGCCGTTCAAGGGAAGATCGGTGATCTGCTGCGGGGTGACGGCGGTGGAGCTGTCGGTCTTCTCGGCGTCGATGAGTTGATTGCCGGTGGAGACCTCGACGGTGGTGGAGACCTCGCCCGTGTGGACGGGCAGATTTGCCGTGATGGTGGTCCCGACGAGGAGTTCGAGCCCATCCGCTTTGGCGGAGCTGAAGCCGGGGGCTTGGACGGAGATGCTATACGAGCCAATGGGGAGGAGATCGAAGCGGTACTCGCCAGCACCATTGGTGGTTGCGGTGCGCTGGCTGGCAGTGCCTTTGTTGGTGGCGGTGACGGTGGCGTGAGCGACCGAAGCGCCGGCGGGATCGGTGACGGTACCGACGATGTTGCCGCTCGCGGTTGCCTGCGCGTTGAGGTAGTTCGAGCCTAGAAGGAGATAAAGAGAGAACGAGGAACGATCTTAGGATGGTGCGCATGAGCCTCCGGATAGATACAGGATCTTGTTCGAGGGACAGAGATGTCCTCCAACGAGACGAGAGCAAGGCCTGCTCACGATGCTGTGAGTCAGGAAAATGAGTGTAAGTATGGCCGAAGTCTAACCGGGAATTGACACGGTGTACACAGAAAATGTGACCCGGCGGGTATGAGTGGAAAGGGAGATCTGCACTTGGGGAGAGATCTGGCGGGCGGGAGCTGCTCGGCTATTTTCGGGCGGCCTAATCTCGGCGGAGGTCGAGGCCGGTGAGGAGCAGCTCGTCGACGGGAGCGGGTCGTTGCAGCACCAGCTTGCGAACCGCTGAGAGGGCTGCGTGTGCAGCGGTAAAGGCGAGGACGGTGACGAGCAGGTGAGGGAGCGAAGCTTCGACCCATGGCTCCTTATCCGCGACGGTAAGAACGAAGGCGGGGAAGAGGACGAGGTAGCGAACGAGGGTGAGGGGCAGCTCACGATGAGACGTGGGCCGGGTGGCAGTGAAGGGAATGGATCGGGTAGTCAGGAAGAAGAGGTCCGTGAGGACGAGGGAGAGACCGATGGCGATCACGATCTGCGCGAGGGTGACGGCGGGGCGACGCAGCTCGGGAGGGCTGACCAGGTGCAGCGTTGCGGCGGCCAGGAGGGTTAGAACGATGGCGACGGTGCGGACGAAGATCTCGGCACCGCGGAGGTCTTCGAAGTTCGGCTGACAGTCGATGACGCGGAAGACCCAGCTGCCGGCGCGGCCGAGGGGGGAGCGCAGAGCCGTTCGAAGGCCGGCGACGGTCCAGAAGGCGAGTACGGGGAGGACAAGGCGGACGCCAGAGGGAGAGACGGCCATGGCGAGCCGGTCGTGATCAAGCTGGAACACGACGAGACTGGAGAGGACGAGAGCCAAGCCCAGGCCGGCGTACATGGCGAGGTAGAGGTGCAGGCGCTGGAGACGCGCGATGGTCTGGGCGGCGAAGTGGAAGATAGCGCGGGAGCGTGGCGTGCGAATAACGAGCAGATGAAGGAGGCGTAGGAAGAGCAAGGCAACGGATGCGGAGCCTTGGCGGAGAGCAATGCCTTCGATCTGGTGGCGTATTCGCCTGGAGTATGCGAAGGGGTAGGCGGCCAGAGCGATGACTGCGACGGCGAGGATAGAGAGGAGGCCGGTATGTGCCAGGGCGTGAAAGACGGGAGGGGCGGCACTGCCGTGGAGAAGGAGCTCGTAGACGCCTAGAAACCAGAAGGGCGGGAACCAGTGCACGGCGACAGAACGGGTGCCGAGCAGGTCCGGGAGGAAGTGAGCGAGGAGAGGGAAGAGGGAGAGGATGGTGAGCAGGAGGAGGACGGCCAGGACCTTGAGGACGGGCGCGAGCGTTGCGTAGAGCCGGCGGCCGGGAAGACTGGCGAGCACCCCCTGCGCGGCGATGAGGGCAAGCGCGGCGAAGATGCCGCTGAGGCTGACGGCTGCGGTGTGTGCCGCGAGGTGCCTCCAGAAGCCGACCTTGAGGTCGGCGACGGCCGGGAAGAAGAGGTCGCTTAAGCCGGTGGTGCCAAGCAAGACGAGCGCGAGGAACATACCGAAGGCAGACAGGCGCGCGAGAAGCAGACGTGCTGTGGTGATGGGCAGGCTCGAGAGGATGAAAACGTCGAGGGTATCGGGAAAGAGGAGATCCCACTGGAAGACGGCGGCTGTTCCTACAATAACGAGGGAGTAGGTGACGTAGAAGAGGTGATCACAGGACTGAGACCAGAAGGAGCGCACGTGCGGGTGTGGGGGAAGGCCGTGGTAGTAGGGAAAGAGGAAGAGGGCGACGAGCACGCCGGGAAGCACGATGGCGTAGGCGAGTTGGGCGACGCGCAGGGTGGCGTCCTCGCCGAAGGCCTCGTTGTTGAGCAGGCGGTCGAAGAGGTGGCGCACGAGGACTTCGAACTGTGACTGGGCGAGGACGGCCTGCTCGAGGCCTGCCTGGACGTTGAAGGAGAGAACGGCATGACGGCGGGCCTGGCTGCCGCGGGTGCCGGGGAGTAGGCGAGCCAGTCTGCCGAGGCTTGCGAGGTTAGGCATGGGAGGTGAGCTCCATGGCGGAGACGAGATCGCGAGCGACGGAGCGCGTGTCCTGCTGCAGAACGAGCTCCGCGAAGACCTGCTCCAGATTGGGGAGGTGCATAAGACGGGTGAGCTCCGAGGGTGGGGCATTGGCCAGCACGCGACCTTTTGCGAGGACGATGACGCGGTCGCATACCTGCTCGACGACCTCAAGGACGTGCGAGATGTAGAGGACGGCTTTGCCCTGGGCTGAGAGCTCGACGAGGAGGTCTTTGAAGAGGCGGGCGGAGACGACGTCAAGGCCGGAAAGGGGTTCATCGAAGACGAGTAGGCGCGGATTATGGAGGAGGGCGGCGGCGATGAGGACGCGCTGCTTCATTCCTTTGGAGTAAGCGGAGATGGGGGAGTGGCGCCAGGACTGGAGGCCGAGGAGCTCGAGGAGACGGTTGGCGACGAGTTCGACGGGTCGCTCCTGAAGGCCGCGAAGGCGGCCGACGAGCTGGAGGTACTCGAGGCCGGAGAGGTGGGTGTAGACGTGGGCCTCTTCGGGGACGTAGCCAAGGATTCTGCGGAAACGGGCTAGATTGTCGCGGATGTTCTCGCCTTCGAACTCGACGCGGCCGTCACTGGGATCAAGGAGACCGGTGATGATTTTGACGGTGGTGGACTTGCCGGAGCCATTCGGGCCGAGGTAGCCGACGATCTCGCCGGGGGCGATGGAGAAGCTGACATCGTCGACGGCGGGGATGCCGCGGTAGCGTTTGGTGAGGTGCTGGACGGAGAGCATAGAGGAACCTCGTCTACCTATGTAGCAAACTACCTAAAGTATAGTCAAGTAGCATGCTACATAGGTAGAATTCCGGGCATGCCGGTTGACGTGAAACTTTCCCATACTGCCGCGATGATCCTGCAGTCGATCCATGCGGGCAGCGTGTATGGATTTGGAATCATGGAGAGGACAGGTTTGCCGAGCGGGACGGTGTATCCGGCGCTGCGGCGGCTGGAGCGGGATGGGCTGATCCGGTCGGAGTGGGAGAAGGCGGCGACGGCGGAGAAGGAGCTGCGGCCGGCGCGGAAGTATTACAAGCTGACACCAGGGGGGCGGACGACGCTGGAGGCAACGTTGAAGCGGTACCCGCTGCTGGACAGACTGATAAGGGCGGATGAAAGGAAACTGGTATGAGGGCCGCAGATGCGGGCGGGGCGCCCCGGTTGTATCGGTTTGCGCTGTGGGTTGCGGCGGGATGGGTGCCGCGGCCGCTGCGGGCGGAGTGGCTGGCGGAGTGGAAATCGGAGCTTTGGTATGTGGGCGAGGCGCTCGCACGAGAGGGGGATGATTTTCCGAGGGCACGATGGGGGATGGCTCGCTTCTGCCTAGGGGCACTCAAGGATGTTCGGTGTGTTCGGAAGCTGCACGGAATGGGGACGGGGCGGGGGCGGGCTGCGGGATCGGCGCTGAGTTGTGCGGCGTGGTTAGCGCTGGGAGCGCTGGTTTGCGCGGTGCTGGCCCAGGAGCTGCCGGGTGCTCGGCGAGCGGTGCAGCCAGGGATGTATTGGAGGGTTAACGATGTTGTTGCGATCTCACCGATGGGCTGGTCGGGGGCAGCTTCGCCGCCAAGCCGGCTGGGCGTGGTGCGCTCGTGGCAGCGAAGATCGCAGCACTTGTTTGCGGGCTTTGCCTATTACGAGCCGGTGGTCAAGGCGGTCCATGTTGGCCCACACGATGCTCCGGAACTGACGATCGGTCGGGGCAGTGCGAACCTGCTCGCGATGCTGGGGGTGCCCGTCTCGTTCGCGCAGCACGGTGGAGGGGAAGGGACGATGCCAGAGCTGGTGCTGAGCGAGAAGACGTGGAGGTCTTGCTTTGAAGGAAGCCGAGCGATCTTCGGGCTACCGATCAAGGTGGGTTTGCAGACGGTTCGCGTGAGCGGTGTGGTTCCGGACGAGACGACACCGGCTCCGGGGCGTGTGGATGCCTGGCTGCTGCTGCCGGACCGCGTGACGGAGGCGATGCCCGATAGCGCGCGGGTGTTTGCGTTCGGGAAGACGGAAGGAGAGCCGACGAGCAAGCGATGGCTGATGTCGGTGGGATCGGGGACGGAGCACCGGAGCGACTTTGATTGTGTGGCGCTGTCGGCGCGCGGGATGGAGATCTGGAGGATCTTCGGCTTCACGGTGTTTCTGGCTCTGTTGGCGCTGCCAGCGACGACCTCGCTGCCGCTGGGCGACTACCCTGGCCGGGAGGTGACGCTGCCGTGGCCGACAGGAGTTCGACGATGGCTGTTTTTCGCGACGAAGATCGGCCTGGTGCTTCCGGCGATTTACTTAGGGAGCATGGATCTGGCATTTGCGATCCGATGGTCTGGGGCGAATACGGCCGAGTATATCCAGTTGGTGACGTCCTTCTGCGCGACGCTGTTTGCGTTTCGCTGGGCGCTTCGGGACCAGCGGCAGCGTTGCCCGGTTTGCCTCCGACGGCTTACCTGTCCGGTGCGCGTGGGCCAGCCGTCGCGGAACTTTCTTTCCTGGAGTGGAACGGAGCTGATGTGTTCGGGAGGGCACGGTCTGCTCCATGTTCCGGAGCTGCCGACGAGCTGGTTTGGAGCACCGCGCTGGCTGCACCTCGACCCCTCCTGGAGCGGGCTTTTTATCAGCATAGTGTGAGTGGCGGTACGGCTGACGGGGTACAGAGTTCACGCAAGCGGTGCGTTGTCGCGGATTCGGGTGCCGATCTGGACCGGTGTTTTGGGGCATGGCGTCGCCAGAGGCGATATTCTGGATGTAACCACTAACAGGACAGGATCCCCAGGACATGGAATTTCACGTATCGCGGGCTGTACGAGAGAAGTATGGCGTAGATGACCTGCTCTTCAGCTACCAGGGAAATGTGGTGTTCGCGAATGTATCGGCGAGCCGGCGCATGGCGAAGCAGATTAATGAGGTGCGCGAGCGGAACGGTGAAGAGGGCACGATCCACGCGGGGGCGCTGTTTGCGATGGGTCTGATCGATGAGCTCAGCCATGCGATGGTGGCGAAGTACCGGGCCGAGGTGGATCCGACGGTGCTGCGGGATGCGCTGGGGTGGTTTGCTGCGCATGCCGAGCCGAAGCAGATGGAACGATTGCTGCTCGCGTTCACCGAGCGGTTTCCGAATGCCGGAGTGTTTCGTGGGGAGCAGACGGCGGCGGAGTGGCTGGCGCAGTCGGTCGCGGGTATGGAGAACCGGGAGGCGGCTACAGAGGAGCTGTTGCTGCTATGGCTAGCGAATATCAATCCGGCGTTTCTGCCGTTTCGTGAGCTCTTTGACGACCGGGAATTAGAGGAAGAGACGATCTACAGCTCTGTGATCTCGGAATTTGGGGAGTACCTCGGGACCAGGCCTTCCTTCGGAGCGATTGGAACGCTGCTGGATGTCTTGAAGGGACCGATGCTGGCGTCACCTGATTCGCTGATCGGGCAACTGGCGTATATCCGAGAGAACTGGGTGGAGCAGCTGGGCGATGAGCTCCGGCGGGTTCTGCTGGCGACCGATGTGTTGAATGAGGAAGAGATCGCGGTGTGGATGCGGTTTCATCCGGCGGGTTCCGGACGAGGCAGGCGAGGCGCTGCGGATGGTGGCGGTTGGCGGGACGAGGGATTTGAAGGAGATGAGTTTGTCGGGTTTGGTGCTGGAGGAGGTCGAGCGGGGCGCGCGGCCGGACAGCAGGTGCAGCCGCCGCTGAATGAGTATGAGGCGTTCAGCCAGGACCAAGACTGGATGCCGACGGTGGTGCTGATGGCGAAGAGCACCTATGTCTGGCTGGAGCAGCTGTCGCAGAAGTATGGGCGGCACATTCGTTCTCTGGACCAGATTCCAGCTGAGGAGATGGAGTTGCTGGCGAGCCGGGGCGTAAACGGGTTGTGGCTGATCGGGCTTTGGGAGCGGAGTGTGGCATCGCAGACGATTAAGCGGATGCGCGGGCAGACGGACGCCGTGGCGTCAGCGTACTCGCTAAAGGATTACCGGATAGCGGACGATCTGGGCGGGAATCCGGCGTACGAGGTGCTGCGGAGTAAGGCGGCCGATGCGGGGATCCGCCTGGCGAGCGACATGGTACCGAACCATATGGGAATCGATTCCACGTGGGTAACGGAGCATCCGGACTGGTTTATCTCGCGTGGGGAGAGTCCATTTCCGAGCTACAGCTTTGAAGGGCCGGACCTTTCTGCGGAGAGCCGGTACGAGATCAAGATTGAGGACCACTACTTCGACCAGACGGATGCGGCCGTGGCGTTTCGGCTGAGGGAGCGTGCGACGGGACGGACGGAGTACGTGTACCACGGCAACGATGGGACCACCTTTGCGTGGAACGATACGGCGCAGCTGGACTACTCGAAGGCGTACGTCCGCGAGCAGGTGATTCAGACGATTTTGAGTGTCGCTCGGCAGTTCCCGATCATTCGCTTTGACGCGGCTATGGTGCTGGCGAAGAAGCATGTGCAGCGGCTGTGGTTCCCTTTGCCAGGGATGGGTGGATCGATTCCGTCGCGGGCGGAGGATGCGATGAGCCAGGAGGAGTTCGATGCGCTGATGCCGCACGAGTTCTGGCGCGAGGTGGTGGATCGGGTCGCGGTGGAGGTGCCGGGGACGCTGCTGCTGGCGGAGGCGTTCTGGCTGCTGGAGGGGTATTTCGTTCGTACGCTGGGGATGCACCGTGTGTATAACTCAGCGTTCATGAACATGCTGCGCGATGAGGAGAATGCAAAGTATCGCTCCTACCTGAAGAAGACGATTGAGTTCGACCCGGACATTCTGAAGCGGTATGTGAATTTTATGAGCAATCCGGATGAGCGGACGGCGATCGACCAGTTTGGGACGGGGGACAAGTACTTCGGCGTGAGTACGCTGCTGGCAACGCTGCCGGGGCTGCCGATGCTGGGGCATGGGCAGATTGAGGGGTTCACCGAGAAGTACGGGATGGAGTACAAGCAGGCGCGGATGCGGGAGTACCCGAACGAAGATCTGGTTGCGCGGCACCAGAGAGAGATCGCACCGCTGCTTAAGAGGCGATGGGCGTTCGCGGAGAGCAGCAACTTCGTGCTGTACGACTTCTGGAACGAGCACGGGGCGGTGAATGAGAATGTGTTTGCGTACTCGAATGTCTCTGGGGGCGAGCGATCGCTGGTGCTCTACAACAACACGTACGAGAGCACACGCGGGACGGTGCACACCTCGGCGGCTTCGATGGACAAGGGATCGGGGACGATGCGACAACGGAGCCTGTCAGAAGCGATGCATCTGCCCGGGGACGATGAAGCGATTCTCGCCTATAAGGATGCGACGAGTGGGCTTGAGCATCTGCGGCGGTCGGGGAGTTTACGGGGCCATGGATTTTCGATGGACCTGCGAGGGTACCACTACGTGGTTCTGCAGCAGTGGCGCGAGATGCAGGTCACGTCGGATCAGCCCTGGGATCAGCTTTGCGATGCGCTGAACGGCGCTGGTGTTTACAGCCTGGATGAGGCGGTCTCCAAATTGAGGTTGAGGCCGGTGCATGATGCGCTGCGTCAGATGCTGAGCACGGAGGTGATCGGGGAGTTGATCGCAGCGGCGAAGGTTGAGCCCGGCAATCCGAAGCAGAAGGCCACGCTCGACGGCGCGATCAAGAAGGGGGCAAGAGCTCAGGACAGGCTCCCGACGGACCCGCGGATGGAGAAGCTTTTGACTCGTGTGGATGCCTTTTTCGATCGCGTGCGCGAGGCGCGTGGGATGGATGAGGATGGCGCGGAGACTGGACGAAAGGAGCGCTTGAGTCAGAGTGCCGCAGCGATGTTGAAGCTGCCCGGTCTGCAAAGTGCTTCCTCGGTCTGGCCAGAGACGGCTTCGGCAATTCTGCCGCGCGGAATCCCTGGTGAGCTTGGCATGGCAACATGGGCGACGATCGTTGCCTGGAGTGTTATGCGAGAGCTGCAACCAATCGGCGAGCTTGACCGTACGAGGGACGGCGCGAATAGTGTGCGGGTGTTCGACGAGTTGCAGCTGCGCTCGGCGCTGGCGGAGATCTTCTCTGGTGTGGGTGTGATGGGTGACGATGCCTGGCGTTCGGCGGCGCGGGTGAGGGTGTTATTGGGTCATGGGGTCGACGCCGGGACCGAGCTGCCTGGCGGGACGGAGGCGTTCTGGAAGGATGGAGACGTGCAGTGGCTGACCAGCGTGAACCAGGCAGGCGGGATCGCTTACCTGAATAAGGAGGCCTTCCATGAGCTGTTGTGGTGGATGGAGATCGCGGAGTTGGTGACGGTTGCGGAGGCTACGCCGGCCGATTCAGAGAGGCTTGCGCAGGTAAAGCGGCGGTTTGCGGCAGCGAGTCAGGCGGCTGCCCAGGCCGGCTATCAGGTTCAGCGGTACGTCATGGGGGCTGGTGGGAGAGTGACGGCGCAGAGCAGCGACGACCTTTCGTCGATCGCGAATGAGGGCAGGCCAGGGAAGAGGAAGGCGGAGTCGGTGAATAATGCTCCTGGTGGATTGCGCAAAAAGAAGCTTGCAACCACGAAGGAGATCGAGCCGGTGGCGGTAAGCGCAGCGGCGATGGTGGCGAAGCAGAATTTGCCGAAGCGGAAGGGTGCTGGAAAGAAGAAGGCTAGCCGATCCAAGAAGGAGAGGTAGGGACGGCTGGGGGTACATCGAGTGCGGGCTAGAAAGGCAACGAGCACTTCGGGGTAGGCCAAGGAATTCCTGGCGCTCCACTCCAGATTCAGGAAAGGAGCTTATGGCTGGCGGGCATAGGGCTGCTTTGCTTCGCGCTGCAGCTTTGGCGAAGCAGCGGCACGGGTCAAGACTTTGGAAGTGGCACTTCACGAGCCTGGGAGGGACGGAAGGTGCGTCCTTGCTGGAGGCGGAGTTCGAGTCGGGCGTCGCGGCGAACGTTGTAGACGAGGGCGGGACGGAAGACGACGACGCAGGTGCCGGTGGGGCGGCGAACACTGGGATATAGGATACCGTTTGATTTCCGGTTGAGGAGGCGCTCGGCCAAGCGTTGCGGGCGGAGGTAGCAGCGAGGAATGGGGTCAGGGTGGAGATAGCGAACGAAGGGATTGGCGGGGTTTGGGGCGTGTCCCTCGGCTGCGAGTTCAAGCGGCGACTGCGACCCTTGTAGGGTGTCGGTGAGATCCGGGGTAGATGCCGTTGTTTCAGGCGAAGCTGGGGAGGTTGGGACATCCGGATCGGCGGGGGAGCCTGGCTGTCGGACATCACCCTCGGCCGGAGCTGCGGACTGGGATGGAGCATTGCGCAGATCGTGGAACGGACTGGTGATGTCGGCGAGGTAGTCGTCGGAGGTGGAGGTCTCCTCGTGGGGCCAGTCGATCTCTTCCAGAGCGCGAAGTTTGTGGAAGGCGATCTCGGCGAGGGAGGTAGCGCGGTCGAAGGAGGCGTACCAGGCGCCGCGAGTGGGTGAGTTGAAGCGGCCGCCATCGGGAGAGGCGTGGGTGAAGGCTGCATTGACGATATGCGCGTAGCGGATGCCATAGACGAGTTCGTGAATGCCGATGCCGGGGAGAAGGCCTTCCTCGCCGAGGAAACGATCGTTCGTGGCGTCGTCGAGTTCGAGCAGGTGGGTGAGCGTTGTGGCGTCGGGGGAGAGGCGGGACAGGACGGTTCCGCTCTCGGAGTACTTGGAGGCGATAAGACGATGGGTGTCCTTGACGCGGAGTTCCGTAACTGGGATTGTCGAGGCGGAGCGTTTCGATCGTTTCAGGGGGGAGGACGGGCTGCCAAGTACCGGGGGGGAGGACATGGATGCTCTACTGACCTCCTCGGCGGCCATCAAGGAGGCGGCGCACTTCGAGCATGCCGGGCAGGCCCTGCTGGAGGATGTAAGCGAGAGGAGTGGCGCCACGAAATACGGGATTGCAGTTGGGCAGGGTGAGCCAGGCATCGGCTAACGGTTCGGAGTAGAGGATATTGAGGGCTTTAAAGATGCCAAGGAGAAGAGAGACCCGGGTGAGGGTATCGTGGGCAAGCACACGCTGTTTTTCCTGCTTTTTGAAGGCGTGGAAGGAGCCGGTGGAGAGACCTCCCAGGAGCTGGCGAGCGTCGCCGTCCTTGATCTTCCACAGGTCCATCAGGCGAAGGAAGCCTTCGATTGCCGCGGGAGAGAGGCGACGGCGGATCTCCGGGTTGGAGAGATCCTGCGAGCTATCCGCGGCGTAGCCGGCGATTTGGGGTGCGAGATAAGGGGTGATAAGGGCTGTAGACATTGGCTCCTTAGCCTATGGCGCACTCTGGAGAGTCCTGAAGAGTGTGCCTAGGCTGACCGTATCATTTGTGATGGAAAATGACATTAGTATTGATGTTTGGTTTGGCGCGGAGGATGCATTTGGAGGTTACTGATTGGGGATGCGGCGGATCAAAGCACTCCCTCGGCGCGGGGTGAGCCGACTGATACTCGGGTGCAGCCGGGTTGAAGCGGTCGCCACGGATGGAGTTCATGGCTGGTTTGAGACGGCCTGGAGACTTACGCACTTTGGAGGGCTTGCTTCATGTCGGCCCAGCTGGTGCGTGTGGACTGTTCAGGAGTGCCACCACCGTGCCAATGGGTCTCCAAGCTGACGGCATCATGGAAGCCGGACTGTTTGAGTGCGCGAAATTGGGCGGCCCAATCGATGTAGCCTTTGCCGACGGGGGCCCATTCCACTTTGCCGGCCGCATCCTTCACGGCGTTCTTGCAGTGGCAGTGATGGATGCGGTTCTTTGGCAGGGTATCCCAACCCCCGGGGAAGGCGTCCAGTTCACCGCGCATGACGGCGTTTCCTGGATCCCAATTGAGGGCCAGATTGGAAGAGGGTATAGCGTTCAGGGTCTGGGCGGCTTCGCGGCCGGTGGCGGTGTTGCAGGCGAATTCATTCTCGAGAACAAGAAGCACGCTCTGCTTTCCGGCGGTCTCCGCGGCGGCGCGGAGTTTCTCATTGATGGCGGCGCGGTGGGGCGCGACCTCTTCGAGACGCCAGAAGTCGAAGCAGCGGATCTTATCGGTGCCGAACTGCTTTGCGAGCGAGATGGAGCGGGCCAGGACATCATCCTGCTGATTGAAGCCGACGTCCGCAGCTCCGTGGGTGTCGCGTTTGGGGCTGTACGGGGACTTGGGTGCGTCAGGCCAGTCAACCTTGAAGAGCGGACTGGCGATGTCGGTGACCTGGAGGTTGTACTTGGAGAGCGTTCTCCGGGCTTCGTCGATCTCCGCCTGGGAGAGGGTCTGGAGATTTTTGCCGCCGATCTCTCGCAGCTCGACCCAGTGGAGTCCAAAATCTCGAGAGATGACGGAGCAGGCGTGATCGAAGTCCTGGGAGATCTCGTCAGAGATGACGGCGACCCGGAAGGGGGATTCCGAAGCCATGGCGAAGAGGGGCCTGGCGGCCGACACTGCGGCCAGAGTAGCGGCTTCGGCGAGGAAGTTGCGTCGTGTGGTGGAGTGCATGGAGCTTAGCCTCTTTGTGTGATTCGTCATGGCTGCGATGGACCATTGATTCGGCACATCGGTGCAGTGAGCTAGAAGCTGATCTTGGCGGATGCCTGCAGAGACCTGCCTCCGCCGACGCCGTTGACACTTCCCTGCCCGCTGCCGAGCGTGTTGGTGATGGTGCCGAAGTTGGAGGCACCGAGGGTGCCGGAGTTTGGATTGGCAAACTGGGGCGTGTTGCTGAGTTGGAAGGCGTCGATCCGAGTTTCGAGCGAGGCCTCACGGAAGATGGGAAAGCTCTTGAAGAGCGAAAGGTTGTCCTGAATGTAGCCGGGGCCGTAGAACTGGTTGCGACCGGTGTTGCCGGTAACGACCCCGGTGGGCTGCGCGAAGGCAGAAGGGTCAAACCACCTGTTGCTGGTGCCGATGCCGTGCAGGGTACGGTACGGGCCAACGAGATTAGCAGTCTGGGTAGTTCCGGGGGTGTTGAGGGAGCCGCCATTCGCGTTGACGGTGAAGGGCGTGCCGGAGACGACGGAGATGATGCCGGAGGTCTTCCAGCCGCCGAGCACGATCTGAGCCGGACCGGAGTTGAAGTAGCGGTGGCCTCGACCTATGGGCAGCTCGTAGGTAAAGCTTTGCTCGTAGTTGTGGCGGCGCTCGAAGTCCGCGGGGGCGTAGTTGCGACGGAGTTGCGCGAAGAAGAGGAGGCCGCCGTCATCGCCGCTTTGGTAGTTCAACGTTTTACTCCAGGTGTAGGCAGTGGTGAGGGACAGGCCTTTCGAGAAGCGCCGGGTCAGTTGGGTCTGGAGCGACTGGTAGTTGGAGGAGAAGCCGAGGAAGACGGCGTTGGTGGCTGCGGTGCGCTTGAAGAGAATGTTCTCCGGTTCGGAGGCGACGCCTCCGCCAAGAAAGCTGGGGTTGTTAATGTTCTGGTTCACGGGCATGTGGACGCCGTGATTGGCGACATAGGCGAGTTGAAGGGAAAGGTTGGCGGGAAGCGCCTGCTGGACGGCAACGTTCCAGGATTCGACATAGGGATTGAAGTAGTTCTTTGGAATGATGTTGTATTGCTGGCTTCGAAGTTGGGAGGTGGTGGCAGGAATGATGCCGTTGGTGGGAATGATCACAGGAGCGGGAGCCGGAAATCCAGACTGGAAGGTGGAGACGGTGCCATCGCCGAGGAGAGCGGGACCGTAGGTGTTGGCGGGCTGGAAGCTATTGTTGGCGCGGACGGGGTAGTTGTAGGCGTAGTTGTTGTCGGGAAAGGGTGTGTAGCTTATGCCGAAGCCTCCGCGAACGACGGTATTTTCCGTGGCGCGATAGGAGAAGCCGGTGCGCGGGGCGAAGTAGGCATAACGCGTCTGAAGGCCGAGGTTGGAGGGGTTTCCGCCGATGCCGGCGAGGACGAGCGAGTTGGTGGTGGGGTCGTAGTTGGAGAAGCCGCCGGCGATCTTGGGGGTTGCGGGCGGGTAGAACTCCCAGCGGACACCGAGATCGACGGTGAGCTTCGGTGTGACCTGCCACTTGTCGCTGGCGAAGGCGAAGAACCACCACTGCCGATAGGCGGGAAAGAAGGTGTTGAGATCGCGGCCGGACTGGTTGGGTAGATCAAGAAGGAAGCTGGCGATGTCGTTAGCGACGTTGGTGTTACTTCCGGCGCATTGAGGTTTCGGGTTTGCTGGTGTTGCGGGCGGGCAGATGAGGAGTCCCGTTTGGTTTTCACCAAATGTGAAGGCACCGCGGGGGCTGAAGGTCTGATCCTGAAGGAGGTCGTCGCGAACACGGCGGAGGTCGACGCCAAACTTGACCGAGTGATTGCGGATGACCTTAGTCCAATTGTTGACAAAGTCGATATTAGCTTCGGCGCGGATCCAGGGGACCGAGGCGGAGTAGCCGATGATGGGCGCGGAGAAGTTGCCGATGGTGACACCGACCTGGCCGGAGGTGAACGGACTGATGTTGACGCCGGGAATGCCGAGGGTAGTGGCATCGTTCGAGCCGTAGTCGCTCGGCTGGGCGTCGTTGTGGAGATGAGCGACGCCGAAGCGAGCTTCCGTGAAGAGGGTGGAGGAGAAGACGTGATCGTAGTTCAGGCCCGTGCTGTAGGCTTTCTGGTTTCCGGTGCCCTGGAAGCCGCCGCCGGCAGGTCCGCCAACGAAAGGACCGAAGGCCGCCTGTTGATAGGTGAGCACACGCTGCCAGCTGTAGCGTCCGCTGAAGTGGTTCTTCTCGTTGAGCGTGTAATCGATCTTAATGTCGTAGCTGTCGGTGCCCTTGCGGAAGGGCAGGTTGGTCACGAAGTTGTTGGTGGGGGCGGAGAGATTGGCCTGGTTCCGGTTGGGCTGGGGCAGAAGCTTGAGAATGGCGAGGGAGACGGGGTTGACGCGGTTGAAGGGGATCTGATTGTTTGCGAACGGAGTGCGACCTGTGCCATCGGGATTACCGGTGGCGGGGTCGTAAACCTGCCCACGGCCGCCCGAGAGCGGACCGCTGAGATCGATGAAACCCTGAGCGTTAGGGGTGTAGAAGGCGGCTGGCGTGAGGCTGAAGGTGTTGGCGATGGCTTCGTGATCGGCGGTGCGAAGGTAATCGCCGAAGAAGAAGAGCTTGTCTTTGATAACGGGGCCACCGATGCTGCCGCCGAAGTAGTTGTAAGAGAGATGGCCGAGCGGGCCGCCGAAATAGGAACGGGCGTTGACGGCGTTGTTCTGGATGAACTCGAAGGCGGAGCCGTGGAAGGCGTTTGAGCCGGACTTGAGTGTGACGTTGGTGACGGCGCCGATGGCGCGGCCGAGTTCGGCCTCGAAGTTGTTGGTAGAGATGTCGACGGTCTGGATGGCCTCAGCCGGGGGGATGATGATTTGGAGGAGACCGGTGCGCTCGTCGTCGTCGATGCCCTCGATCTGGTAAAGATTGCCCATGCGCGGGATGCCGTTGGCTTCGGTTTGGAGGGCGCTCTGCGCATTGAAGAACTGTGAATGCTGGAAGGTTGCGGGGGTGGTGCCCGGGACGAGGTTGAGCAGCGACTGGAAGTTGCGGTTGGTACCGAGCGGGAGGTCGGCTACCTGCTGCCGCTCGATCTTGGTGCTGATGTCAGCGCGATCGGTCTGGAGGATTGGCGGGGCGGTGGTGACGAGGACGGTCTCATTGACGCTGCCGGTGGCGAGATCGACGTCGACTCGGGTAGACGTGTTGTTCAGGAGGGCGATGTTCTCGCGGCGCTCCTGTTTGAAGCCGGTGGAGACGATGGTGATGCTATAGGTGCCGGGCGGGAGGTCGGGCATGGTGTAGTTGCCGCTCTCGTTTGTGACCGTCTCACGGATGGCGCCGGTCTCGGCCTGGACGGCAGTGACTTTCGCGCTGGGGACCGTGGCTCCGCTCGCGTCGGAGACGGTGCCGAGGAGCGTGCCGTTGACAGCTTGCGCGAGGAGAGGAGCGGACGATGCCAACAGGGCCGACGTTAGAGCGAGAACGAGAAGAGCTTTGCGAGCAAGCAAGAGTCAACCTCCGGAGTTGCAACAGTGCGGCGTAATGCGTATGTGGCGAGCGGATGAACGCTATCGTTCCGTCTCTGCGACAGTCAACACAAATCGCCGCCTTGGTGTTGCCGAGGAGGTGACCCACAGCGCCGCAGACGCGAGCTTGGCGTGTGAGACGAGGAGAGTTCTACTCTGTGGGGGACTTCGCCGGGGTAGAAGCGGTGGTGAAAAGCAGAGCGACGAGGAGCATGGCGGCAGCGGTGTAGAAGGGCATGCCGGGGGCGTGGATCAGGGGATTGGAACCGATGGATTTCGAGAAGATCCACGTGAAGAGATAGGGGCCGAGGAGCCCGGAGATCCCGCGCAGGGAGTTAATGGCTCCCTGAAGTTGCCCCTGCTCGGACGGCCCGATGGAGCGGGACATGATCGACTGGGCAGAGGGCCAGGTGAGGCTCATGAGGTTGAGCAGAGGGATGCCGAACCAGAAGAGCAGGCCGGTGCGGGAGAGACCAAAGAAGAGGTAGCCGAGAGCTCCGCCAAGGAAGCCAAGGATCATGGAGCGACGTTCGCCGAGGTGGGCGACGGCGGGTTTGACGAGCAGGACTCCGTAGATCGCAGTGAAGATCCCGATGAGAGCGAGGGAGAGGCCGACGGTTCGATCGGTCCAGCCGTAGCGGAAGTCGGCGTAGATGACGTAGACGTTGGCGAGGGACTGCTGGGCGATGTAGCCGAGCAGCAGCAGACCGGCGATAGGGACCAGACCTTTGGCGCTTTGGAAGAGTTTGAGCGAGCCGACCGGGTTGGCGCGCCGCCAGGAGAAGGGGGTTCGGAGGGCTGAGGGGAGAGACTCGGGAAGGACGATGAAGCCGTAGCAGCCATTGAGAAGGGAGAGGCCGGCGGCGACCCAGAAGGGCAGACGGGGATTGATGTTGCCAAGGATGCCGCCGAGGGCGGGGCCGAGGACGAAGCCGATGCCGAAGGCTCCGTTGAGTACACCGAAGGCTGCGGCGCGGCGCTCGCGCGGGGTGACGTCAGCCAGGTAGGCGAAGGCGGTGGGGATGGAGGATGCAGTAAGGCCGGAGATGATACGACCGACGAAGAGCCAGGGGAGTGTCGGGGCGAGGGCCATGACGATGTAGTCGGCACCGAGGCCGAAGTTGGACAGGAGGACGATGGGCCGGCGTCCGAAGCGATCGGAAAGGGAGCCTAGGACAGGCGAGAAGAAGAACTGCATGGCGGCGAAGAGGGTGCCAAAGATGCCGATCATCTGAGCAGCGGAGACCTGGTTGCCATGGAGGAAGCCGGTAATGAGGCGAGGGAGAACGGGGGCGATCATGCCCAGGGCAAGCATGTCGAGGGTGACGGTGAGAAAGATGAAAGTGGCGGCGGCACGGCGCGGGTGATGGCTGCCGGATGAGCCATTGAGAGAGGTGTCAGGGGCGACGAGCTCGGGTTCGCCAAGCATTGGGTTGGGTTGCTGAGACGGATCGGGCTCGATGGGGTCGATCGGCATCGCGTAGCCGTCAGTGTAGCTCGCTCTGTTCAGCTTCAGGTGTAATTCAGCGGCGGCGATGTATGCTCTGGCGAGATGTTAATCGAGTGGGGTCATGCGGATGGGAATGGCGGCGATGGCGGGATGGGTATGCGTTGCGACACTGGGTTCGGGAACCGCTGCAGCGCAGTCGGGCTCGCCCCGGGAGATAGTGGCGACGCTCCTCGTCCATGAGCGTGCGGCGACGGAACACAAGGGTCTTTACCAGTACACCTCGAAGGAGCGGTCGGAGAGAACGGGAGGACATCTGTGGACAGAGAAGATCGTGGAGACGCGGGTGGGCAAGGTGCGCATGCTGCTGGCGGAGGACGGCGTGCCGCTGAGTGCGGACCGGATCGCGCAGGAACGCGGGCGGCTCGCGGAGATTGTGGCAGATCCCGACGGCTTCGCGAAGAAAGAGCAGGTACTGAAGAACGATGAGGTCAAGGCGAAGCAGATGCTGGAGCTGCTGCCAAAGGCATTCTTGTTTGAGAATGCACGTATGGAGGGCGGCTACGAGCGAATCGATTACAGGCCTAACCCCGACTACCAACCGCAGAGCCTGGAGGAGCGGGTGCTACATGGGATGAAGGGATCGATGCTGGTGGAGCCGAAGACAGTGCGGCTTCATCGGCTGGAAGGAGTGCTGCCCCAGGATGTCAGCATTGGCTTTGGCATTCTGGCGACGATCCATGCTGGGAGCCGGTTTGCGACGGAGCGAGCGGGCCAGTCGTCAGGTGAGTGGAAGACGACGCTGATCGATACCGATATCAACGGGCGCGCGATCTTCTTTAAGGCGATCAGCCGCTCGCAGCATACCGAGCATAGCGACTTTCGGGAGGTCGCGGGCGAGACATCCGTGGTGGAGGCGGTGGCGTTGGCGGAGCGGTAACTGTATGTTTTGGATGGCCAAGAGCGCCCGACCTCTGCTACGGAGTAGGTAACGGCTGTGTCTTGCCTGTTGATTCTCTATTTGTAGAAGGTTTCTATACTGCAGAGATGATGGTTGTCCGATGGGTGTTGTTGGTCGCGTTTGCGGGCGTTCAGACGCTTGACGTTGTGGCTCAGGCGCAAGCAGCTGCGGGTGCGAGTGGCGCGGGACCGACGTTCTCGGTTTCCGATACCGTGTTAGGCAAGCAGGTGCACGTGATTGTGTATGGGGACATGCGGTTTCACGATCCCTCGAACACGACGGTGGCAAACCCGATCACGCGGAAGCTGCTGGTGGATCGGATTGCCGAGGAGAGACCGTCCGCGGTGCAGCTGACGGGTGACGTTCCCTACAAAGGCAGTGACGCTGCGGACTATGAGAACTACAAGGTGGAGAGCGCACCGTGGCGCGGAGCAAATCTGCGAGTCTATCCCGCGATGGGGAATCATGAACTTTCCGGGGGTATCGAGCAAGGCCAGGAGAACTGGTGGACGGCGTTTCCGGAGCTGCGCGGCAAGCGTTGGTACTCGGTGGCGCTTGGATCGCGTGTCTACCTGATCCAGCTGGATACGATGTCGGACCTGATGGATGGAAGCCCGCAAAGGATGTGGCTCGATGCGCAGCTCAAAGGTTTACCGAAGCCGGTGGACTTTGTGATGATTGGTTTACATCACCCGCCCGTCGCTGACATTCAGACGCGGTTGGAGGTGGACCATAATCCTCGGCCGAACGAGATAGCACTTCGCGATTATGTGACCTCCGTGCAGCCGTCCATGCATGCGCAGATGCTTGTGACGTCGGGTCACATCCATAACTACGAGCGCGCGGTGGTTGGGGGAGTGACGTACCTAGTGTCGGGGGGCGGCGGCGCGCGACCGTATGAGGTGGATCGAACTCCGCAGGATATGTACCAGGATAAGGATTTCCCGAACTTCCACTACGTGCGGTTCGAGCTTGGAAAGGACGAGCTGAAGGCGACGATGTTTCGGCTGGAAGATGCCGCCGCTGTGAAGCCAGTATGGCAGGAAAAGGATCACTTTGAGGTCAAGAAGCGCTAGGCATTTCGGGCTTGCGCTCTCGCGGCCGGCTTGCATGTTCTGCCCTATGGAGAGGCTGAATGATGATGCTGAGAACAGGCGGGAGGACACAGTATGCCCGTCGAGGCTTCGAAGTGGAGCTTACCAACTGGCCCCTTCGTGATGGTTTGGCAACATCGTGGTCGTTCCGTGAGGTGCGATCGGTAGCTCAAGAGCTCACTTGCCATTGGACGCCAGGGTAGAGGCTTAGAAAGTCGTTCGGCCCGGTAGGTATTGTTCCTGGCAGGTCAACCACCAACCATCTGAGTAATATCGCTTACTGAAGGACCGGGCCGAAGTAGGAAAAGATCCTGCTGACGTGAAGGAGGAGGCAGTGTGTCTGGAAGGGGGGCTATACCAAACCGGCGAACGGAGGTGCACGATCCATATGTCCAGATGGAGATCAATCCCTTGATGACCTCGATCACGCAGCAGCACAGAGAGGATAGGGGTCGTCTCTGGCGTTTCGCACAGGCTCGCGATGAATGAGCAGCACTTGTTAGAACTCGCTGAAGACCAGGCAAACGCGGCCAACGATGAGATCCGAGGGGGACTGACCAGGTTTTACCGGAAGAAGCTGGACAGGAAACGCAGTCGAGTTGGGGCGGAGGATGAGGCGGCTGTCGTCGAAGTCGACGTAGCGGAGCTGAAGAGTGGAGCCGCAGCGTACGGCGTACAAGTTTCGCTGGCTCGATCGGTAGAGAGCGAGCGAGGTGTAGTGGCGATCAAGAATGACGATCGCCTCGGGAGTGAAGAGCGGCTCCATGGGCGCAGCCTGCTGGGTGTCTGCGCGGATAGCAACGAAGCGACGCCAGAACTCCTGGGCAGGCGAGCACCTGCTGCGGTTTTCGTAAAGCAGCGCGGCGGAGATGGGTATGGTTTCGAGAATGGAGTGGGGCAGGATCAGTTCGGCGTCCCTCGCGACGGAGGAGGAGACGAGGGGAACGAGTTCGATCTTGTGTTCCTGCTGGCCGGAGAAAGGGGTTGCCGTGGCATGCAGGTCGACGATGTGCGACGCTTCGGCGCTGCCGGAGTTGAGTATCTGGGGGATTGTGAGGTTTTGTGCAGCGAGGACTCGGTCGAGACCTTCGAGGGAGAGGGCTCGTTTGCCGTTGAGGAAGTTTGAGATGTGGGCCTGCTGGAAGCCGGCCTGCTGGGCGAGACGGGATCCGGTCAGGAGATTCTGGGCGATGCGCCGAATGAGCTCAAGCCGGAGGCGCTCGTGAAGATCAGTGAAGTTCATGTGTATTTATTGTCGAAAATTCAAAGCTTTTGGCAAGACGAACAAAAGGCGAATTATTTGCAGGTTGCAATCTTCTTATAGAATTCAACCGTTATTGGACCTTCTGCAAGACAGACTCGGGGTGCCCGCAATTCGTTCTTGACTTTATCGTTTGCCAAAAGCTATAACGTGGAGACTTTCCGAGGAAAGGGCACGACGGCGACTCGATGAAGGGCAGGGCTTTCGGAGTGGTGCCGGATGTGCTGTGCGCGGTGTGAGGACAGAGTCTTCTCCCAAGGTGACACTCGCGTTGAACCGCTAACAGCAGATGCTGCGTTCGAGGTCACCGGCCGATAGAGCCGAGAGACGGGCGGCAGTGTTTGACAGCAACCTGACCGAGTCCTTCCGACCGCCGATGATCGAGGCTCGCCAGGGGAGGCGTTTGCCTTGAGGAAAATATGAACTACTTGCGCATGGATCTGAAGGTATGTGAGGGGTGCGGGGCATTGTGGCTTCGCATGAGTGTAACCAAAGATGTGTACTGCCGAAGCTGCGCGACGAGGTTGGCGGAGTTTCCTGCTCCACGGCAAGGTCGTCATGGAGGCAGGCGCACGCGGTTGGTGAGAGCTACGGGATGCGGAGCGGCGACGACGGGAGGTGTCCGATGAGTGCGGCGCTAGCTGTTCTGCCGATGCTGTGGGCGGTCGCTTGTGAAGGGAAGGAACGGCAAAGGAGAGAAGGCAAACGGGAGGTTACACCGGAGTTGGCGTTTTACAGAAAGTACACAGAGGGGATGCTGCGGAGGTATTTGCGGCTTTCCATGGAAGCTGGACGAGTGCCATCGCTGATGGGACGCGAGATGTTTCGGGGCTATGTGACGAGCTATCGGGTACACGGCTTCGACGATGTTGTGATCTTTGTTCACGATGTGGAGAGGTGTCTTACGAAGCTGACGGAGGGGCAACAGATGCTGATCGAGCGGATCGCTTTGCAGGAGTACACCCAGGGTGAGGCTGCCCGGCTAACAGGGATGAGCTTACGGACGGTGGTTCGGAGGTATGCGGAGGCGGTGGATCTGCTGACTTCGATCTTTCTGGACGCGGGTCTTTTGGAGCCTTTCGCGGCGTGTCAAGGGGCAAGCTGTTAGGCGGTTCGTGTAAGTTATTCAAAAGGAATAGGTTATATCCTTTTACAGGTGTGGCGTAACTACCTGGTGCTGGTTGTTAGTCTGAATAAGTAACTGCAGTGCGGTGATGAGCGGGAGAGGGGGCTGAGAGGCCTTTCTTTCCCGCTTCTTTTTATGGGGGCTACAAGTGGAGGCACGGAGGCGGGTGAAAGGGCGTTTCGTCAGTGACGGCGATGCGGGTGATGAGACTAAGGAGCGCGCAGGGGAGCGGGCATCGACAAGGGCGCCACGACCGACGCAGTGCAGGGACTTCGCGAGGAGACGCGTGGCGGAGGCGCTGCCGGAGATTGTGGACCGGTTTGTGAAGGAGGCGAAGCTGGGGAGCATCGCGCACGCGAAGGCTCTGGTAGGGCTAAGCGGGCTGGACAGGGCGGAGGTGGCGCCCAAGGATTCATCGGGATCGGGACGCAGGCATCAGAGCCTTGCGGCCCGGTTACTGCGGGATCTAAAGCGTGGATGCGAGGCCGAGGGTACAGGTCCGGGGGAGGCCTGAGGGTGCTAGGTAAGATCAGCGATCTTGAACGAAGAAGGCAAGGGAGGAAGGTTGGCATGAGACTGGGCGGCACTCGGATGGACAACGTACTTGCGGCAGCCGGCGAACGGAGCTTGGCAGCTTTGAAGGACCGGACGCGAGGGTCTGCCATGGATCGAGGTGCTTTGTGTTGGGGGGCACGTCGTGTATCTGCGAACTCGGGAGATCGGGTGGAGGCTGCGCCGGGTTTTGGGATGTGTGGTGTGCGAGCACGCGGCGAGAATCTGTCGAGGGTGCAGCTGAGAGCGATGGCGGTCGAATTTCCGGAGGTGCAAGGACATCCGAACCGGCTTCCTTTCGAGGGCGTGTTGACGTTGGTGGATGTGGCGAGCGACAAGGCGCCGAGTGGGTCTCGGGGACACCGGGTGGTGTTGACGCGAGAGGCGGCGGAGGCGGCACTGCCGAGCCTGCTGGGTATGGCAGTCGGATACAAGGCTGGGTGGGATGGGCATGACGCGCGGCAGAAGTGCGGAATTATTACATCGGCGGAGGTTGAAGGCCGACGGCTTACGGTCGGCGGATTTCTATTTGCGCGGGATTTTCCTGAGTTTGGACTTAAGCATGGTCTGGAGACAGGTCGAAGTGCGGAACAAAGCCCGCTCGAAGGTGATGCCATGGGCATGAGTTACGAGCTGGCTGACGCACATGTCGCGGATATGCGGGCTTCGATCTGGACCCTGACCCGTGCGACATTTACGGGCGCGGCGATTCTGCTGCGGGAGAAGGCAGCGTACCGAGGCACGAGTTTTCGAGTGAAGCGGCCCGGTTGTGCCGGTAGTCGAGGCAACGGAACGAAGGTTCACTGAGCGCATGGCGAGGCTCAATACACGATGGTAGGACGCTGACAACGAGTTGGTGCCTGTTTGCAGGGACCGAAGGAGAGATGAGATGGAGAGCACAAACGAGGTTGGGCTGCTGTGTGGCAATGAGGAGATGAGCATGAATCGTGCAGTTGAGCGGCTGGCTGCGGCGACCGAGATGCTGGAACGGGGGATCGAGAGGATGAGCGAGCGCGAAGGGTGCTTCGGGTTAGAGGCGGAGGCATCGATTGGACGAATTGTGGCAACAGTGGAGGCTCGACGTGAAGGAGAGTTGGAGCAGAGGCTGGCAGCAGCTGAGACAGAGCTCGCAGAGCTGCGGGCCAAGGCTGCGACGGGCGGTGAAGCGGAGCGGGGACGGAAGACGATTCCTTCAGCGATGGTCCATCTACTGGCGAAACAGGGCGTGGCGGTGGATTCGCTCGAGACTGGAGCTCTTGATGCGGCGCTCGTGAGTTTGAGCCTGGAGCAGAGGATCGCAGTGAAGGCGCAGTTGATGCGAGCTGGTTTGTTGGGTTAGGGCCTGCCGCGAAGGACGCCGAGGGTGCGCAAGGATTTCTGGTCGGGGACGCAGCTGATGGCTGCGACCCCTTTTGTTTTTTGAAAAGGATTTTGAAAGGGATAAGGATGAACGCGAAGTTTACGGATATTAATGCGGCGGCGGATTTTCTTGGACCGGGTGCGGTAGAAGTTCCGATGTATCAGACGGAGATCACGGATCTCGTACGACGCCGGGGTATTTTCGGGCAGCGTATCAAGCAAGTGCCTGCGACGGGACATCCGTCGCGCTTCTTTGAGGAGACGTCGATTCCCTCTCCTTCGGCTTCGACCGGCTTTGTGGATCCGCGAAACATCGTTGCTCCCCTGGTGAGCCCGACCCGTGTTGAGCGGAGCGTTCCGTTGAAGGCGCTGGTGGCGCAGATCAACTACAACCTGTTCGACATTGAGCTGGGCAATCAGCAGAGCCAGTTCGCGTACCTGCAGGCAAAGGATCTGGCGGACACGGTAGACGGTGTGCTGCGGACGCATGACGTGGCGTTGTGGAACGGCAACGACACGAGCCTAAGCTCGCCGACGACACCGCAGTACTTCGGTGCGGCGGGACAGATTGCCGCTGGTGGGAATTCTGTTTCGATCGGGGTTGGACAGAGCATTGTGGATGGTCTGAAGTCGACGGTGGCGCAGATGGTTACGAACAGCTCGTACGGTGTGCGGCCGACGGCGATCTATGCCAATCCGATTTTGCTGGACCTGATTGATCGTGAGATGAAGAGCGAGTTCAACGTTGTTCTGAGTACACGGGAAATCACGAGCGGCTTTACAGTGAAGACGCTGTCGACTCAGGCCGGCGATCTACCGTTGATTCCGGAGTGGACGATGAGCTACACGGGCACCCCTGGATCGGGTACGGCGGTGCTGCCGGCGTACATCGTGACGGAGGACATGGTCGAGTATCACTGGTTGAGCGATCCGAATCCGCGCATCTTCCAGCTTGGCGTTCCGGGATCGCTGGCTTCGCAGTATGTGGTGGTGAAGTTTGGCGGCCTGGTGGTGAAGGGCGCGAACTACGCTCATTATCAGGTGCTTGTCGACCGCTAAACGGCGTTGGTGGGCAACTTGGTGAGGGGTTTGAGTTGGTGGGGGCCTAAAGGGACCGGCGAGGCAAGCCGGTCCCTTTTTAACAATGGAAGGGCGGGTGCGATGGGGTATTTGTTGCCGACGGAGTACGTGCAGTACGGGCTGACGGCGGAGACGACGGACGATTGGGTGACGATGGCATCGGCGCTGATTGAGGCGCACTGTCGTCGGCCGAGTCTGCTGGTGACCCAATATGTGGAGCGGCTGCGGGTGACGGCTGGCGCCCAGAGTGTGCGCTTGAGCTATCTGCCGCTGGCGGGTTCGGACGCGTCCACCCTGGTGTCTTTGAGAGCCCGATATGGGCGCCCGCGACGCGGAGAGATTGCGGACGTATTTCGGGAGCAGGTGGCGTGGGCGTTTACGGTGCCGGGAAGCTGGACGCAGCTATCCGTAACAGACGTTGATCTGAATGCGGCAACTGGAGAGCTTACCTTGCCGGGCAACTTCCTGGGGTTGAGCTATAACGACGTCGAGGTGACGTACCTCGCGGGGCTGACGACCGTGCCCCCAGCGGTGAAGGTGGCCTGTGGCCAGATCGTGCGGAATGCCCAGGCGACACCAGGCATGAATGTGAAGTCGAGCAGGATGGACACGCTGCAGATGCAGTACTTCGGCACGTCGCTGGTGGATGAACAGGTGCAGATGCTGCTGCGGCCCTACGTCGCACGGAAGATGGGGTGAAAGAGTGGCGGACTTGAGAATGGCGGGCGATGCGGCGCGCCGGGCGGCGGAGTGCTTGCTGCGGAGCACTGGGGGTAGGTCAGTTTTTCTTCGTCTAGCGGCGCCCGCGAGCGGGTTGAGTGTGACTGAACAGCTTGGATTGGCCGTACCGGAGTTCCAGGATGCGGAGCTTTCGCCGGTGGTCTTCCGGAAGGCGCGGCCGCAGTTGAGCAAATCGGGGCCGAGATGGGAGTTACTGGTTTCGGCGATCTCCGTGACGGGCGTTCTCGGATCGGCCGGGGAGGCGGATGGGGCTGAGCTGTTTGCCAACGCATTCGGCGTTCTGGTGGGAGACACGCTGATGCAGATCGAGTCAGTGTCGACCTCGGACATGGATGGAACACCTTATGTGTACCGGGTCCTCCTGCGGATTCCGGCTGCTGACGTGATCTAGAGGGTGAGGGGGATGGATGCAGAGTGCGAAGGATAGCTTTTACGTGATGCTGCGAGACAGGATTGCTTCGATCAATACCGCGCGGACGCTGGTGTTGCGCGGTGTGGCGCGACCCGGTGTTGTGGTGGCCGAGAACGAACTCGCGACGACGTTCTTCGCTGCGGATGCGTTCTGGCTGCGTTGGGTGATGATGTCCATGGATCCGGTCGACTCATTGGTCACCATGCAATGTGAGATCAGCTATGCGACGGATGGGATGACCGGAAATGGCGGGACCGACCGTGGGCGGCTATTGGCACAGATGGATCTGGAGTTGGCGACAGCCCTGCGACGCGAGCCGCAAAATGCCGGCAAGACCGCATACACAAGTGCGGGTGCAACGTTGTTGTCAACGAATGTGTTCTGGACGGACCCGCAGTTCGGCAAGCTGACGGTTGAAGGTGAGCGGCTGAGCCGGACGACGACGGTGGACGTGTTTGCGTACGAGGAAGCAGGAGGGCTATGAGTGCGACATTGACGGCGGCGGGACTGGTGGCGGCGACGGCGCCTGTGACACGTCGAGTGCGGGCTTATTTCGGTCCGGTCAACCGGACGACGGGGCAGCCGACGATCTTCGATGCGGCGCAGAGCGGGCGATTCCTGCTAGATGCTCCGCCGGCGCCTTGGACGGACCTGGGATGGTGCACGGGGTTCGCGCGGAAGGCGGGGACGGTGGTGACGGCACTTCGGGCGGGATCACCGCCCACGGTCCAAAGCCAGGTACGAACGGAGCTGGAGGCGACGGTCCAACTCGAATTTCAGAGCTGGGGCAAGCTGCAGCTTGCCTTGGCTTCCGGGTTTCAGCAAATGAATCTGCTTGTGACGGGTGGCGGAGGGACGGCCAACGGCAGCGGGGGCACGAGCGCTGGAGCGGTGCCGCTGGGGACTTCCGGTGGAGCGTCGACGGCTACCGTGCTGAATGTTGGAACGGCTGCGGCGGCTACGTTCTCGGTCGGTGATCTGATCGCGGTTGACGTGGACTATAGCGGGCAGACGGGCTTTGTTGGGAGTGGCGTAAGCGGGTCGTGGGTGCGAGCAGCGGCTGATGTGGGTGGAGATTTGAACTTTGTGCGGCGCGTGACGCTGAATGTGGGTCGTGTGGTGTCTATCGCCGGGGGTCTGCTGCAACTGGGCGGAGCTCTATTGGCTGGAGCTCCGGCAGTTGGGATGCAGGTGAATCGAGTAAGCGGGTTTGTAGACCGAGAGGGTGGATGCTTCTTTCAGGAGTGGTCGGGCCTGTTCTGCATGGATGGGGAGCAGGGGGACCGGGTGCTGTTTCACTATCCGCGCTTGCAGGCGATGCAGTCTTCGGAAGAGAGTAGCCAAGTGCTTGCGGGGCGATTGGAACGGATCAAGCTTCGCGCGGGGTTTCGTGCGTTACCGACGACCGATTTGAATGATGGAACTACGGTGCTTTGTTATAGGAGCTACCTGCCTGCGCCGATGCGATCGGTTTGAGTATTTGCAGAGGCGGGCGGATGGGCTGGGGACGTTTGAGGAGAGATGCGATGGGATTGAAGGCTGGACGAGGATTGCGAGCGCTTGGACTGGTGTTGGTGCTGACGATGCATGCAGCGGCGCAGGTGAGTACGACGCAGGTAATGGACACAATTTATCGAGCAGATGGGTCCTTGGCAACGGGAACGGTGATTGTGAGCTGGCCTGCGTTTACGACGGCAGCGGGACAGGCGGTTCCTGGTGGAAGTACGTCGGCCCCGATCAGCACGGCTGGGGTCTTCCGGGTCCAGCTGGCACCGAATGCAGGGGCAACACCGGAGGGTAGTTTTTACACGGCGGTGTATCACCTGGATAACGGGAGTGTGAGCCGGGAGTACTGGGTTGTCCCGGTAAGCCAGGGCGCCGTGACCGTGAGTGCGATACGGAGCACAGTACTGCCGGCGTCGGTGGCAGCGCAGACGGCGAGCAAGAGCTACGTGGATACGCAGATCGCTTCCGCGCTTACGGGCCATGTAGCGGGAGGTGGATCTGCGTATGTGGCGAAGGGCGGCGATACGATGAATGGCCCACTCGCGCTATCAGCGGATCCTACCTCGGCACCGCAAGCAGCGAACAAGCACTATGTGGACGCGGCAGTGGGGTCGGTGAACAGCGGTCTGACGCAGAAGGTCTCTGTCGCGCCACAAAGATCGCAGGTGATTGCGCAGCCGAGCGGGACGCAGATGCAGACGAACCTGCTGAACGGCGTGGAATATGCCAGCCAGTTTGTAAGTGGGCTTGGCGGCAACGGAATCATGGGTGCGACGAGCGCGCCCGACTGCGCCCAAGGATGCGAGGTGAAGGCGGAGCAGAGCTACAACGCGACGGAGGGCTATAGCCCCGCTTTGTGGAACAGCGGGCCGACGAGCGGAACGCATATAGAGGACGAGCGAGGAGGACAGCGACATGACAGCTACTTCAATCCATTTGGTTTATTGAATTCGGGAGCAGATGCGGGACAGGTGATCAGCGTGGTGTCTACGCGGAGCGCTTCGAGTGTTTCGGCAGTGACGCATTCGCAGGAGCCGTCGTCGCTCGGCCTGCTGATCGACCATGCCGGGATGACAGGCGGCTCGAATATATTCCCAGCATCGATCGAGACGGTGCCTTACTTCAAGAGCACTTACGCAGCGTTAGCTGTTTCGGGCACATATAACACGCAGGGGCAGCACGTTCTTGATCCGCGGGATATAGATTGCTTTGGGGTTGGGGACTGCCTCATCGGATCTCAATTCCTGAGGGCATCGGGAGGATTCCGCGACGAGGCGGATGAGGGAGCACACCCTTTCGATCTGCAGATCCAGGAGGACACGCGAGTTTTCCAGGGGAACTGCTCGACTGGGTGCACGACGGGGTCGACGACAGTTGGGGTAGCCGTGACGTCGGCTTACGGAACACAGGGAGAGGGTCGCTACCTTATCAACAAGAACCCGGCGAAGGACATCACAAGTGGCGTTCTGGTCGGAGGCGCGATTGCGGCTGCCGGCGCACCCGGGCCCACGGCGAATTTCAGCGGAACGTCGTTTCCGGTGAGCGTCTTTCTGGCGAGCGCGCAGGTGATTCAATCGCAGATGAACAATGTATCGCCGGGGGCGGTGACTGTAACGATCTCCACAACAGGGGGGAATGCGAGCTTCGCGAAGAGCACCGCTGCGCTGCCGAGTTCCTCGGGAGTGGCCTGCGTGACGGATGTGCCGAATGCATTCAATCCGACGAATTACGAGATGGCGACGTACACGGTTGTGGACGCGACACATCTACAGATGACTCTGAACAAGGTGCATGCGGCAGGAGCGACGATTGCGGTAGGCGGACTCTGCGGCTTTGGAGTTGAGCAGACGGTGGATACGGCGAACGGAATACGACAGGTGTTTCCGGTGATCGGATCTTTTTCGCCAACTGGGCTGTATTACGCGGCGCATGAGACGCCGATTGTAGGAATCAGTGGACTAACGAGCTCTTACCTGAATGTGAGCCGGCCGATCGCATCGATCGTACGCCGGAGCGGGGTTGTCAGCTTGAGCTTATCGGGTTCGATGCCGGTGGATGTGAACGGATTGAATCTGACGGTGGGGAGTGTTGGGGATGCGAGCTTCAACGGGACCTTCACGGTGACCTCGACGGGGGCAAATACCTTGACGTACGCACAGGCGGGAGGGGACGGCTCGAGCTCGGGAGGAACGATCGGGATTCTTACGGGTGGGTACGTGCTGTATCCGATGGCTGAGGTGCTGGGGGTCTTCAACGCTTCGACAAAGAGGGTTGACGGTCAGTTGAACCTAGCGGCGAACACTGTCCCATGGGGGACCAACGACCCGGTGGAGGAGCCTCACTACTTTCAGGAAGCAGTACAAGCGGACACGGAGTTTGTGGGGCAGACGACGCCGCGCGCAACCGTCTACGCACGAGCGGGGCTTCAGTACCAGATCAACGTAGGCCCTGGCCTGCGGGGTTGGACGGTGCAGAATGCGGTGTCTCCGAGCAACTATCTGGGGAATGGAGGAACGCACAGCGCACCTGATGCGGCGTTGGAGACGAGCGGCATTTGGAATCGAACGATGGAGGCACAGGCGGGCGAGATCGGTGTCTTTCAGATTCATTGCAATTCGCACGGATGCGGGCGGTGGAACTCGGGTTATAACCTGTTCGAGCTGGACAGCGCGAGCGGGCAGGACCAGGTGAGCTTTCAGCCTGCGTCGGACGCGTTGAATGTGACCATGCGAGGCTTGAACTACAGCTTTACACCGACGACCTTTTCAGCGCCCAGCATTAGTGCCGGGGCGTTGACCGCGACGTCGTTGAATGTTGTGTCGAATACAACGGCGGCTCAGACCATGACGTTTCTGGCACCTCACCTACCTTCGAACGCGCAGTTCTGCCAGGGTTTTGGAACCAGCCTGTCAGCGCACAGTTCCACGTTCTACTGCTGGTGGAATACCGCGGTTCCCTACGCGTCGCTTGAGACGTACGCGGGCGGCGACCCGTTGCAGTTGAAGGGATCTTCCCTGTGGTTGAACGGGGGGCCTGTCGCTATCGGTAACTCTGCGACCGTGGGGACGAGTTTGCCGGGGCTGCTGAACGTGGGATCGAACGCTCAGTTTCAGGTGGACGCGAACGGCAACGTCACGGCAGCGAACTTTGCAGGTATCCTGGGCGGCACTACGGGAAGTATTGGAGGTACAGCGCTCACGGCTGGTGGCTGCACGGGTGGAAGCGTGGGAGTTGCGAATGCACGAGTGGGAGCGCCGGTGGCGGTGAGTGCAAGCGATGGCAGTTTGCCGAGTGGCTTGACGATCCTGAGTGCGGCGGTCTCCGCAGCGGGTAGCGTGGCGGTGCAAGTGTGTGCTGTCGGGCCGACCACCCCCGCGGCGAAGACCTATAACGTGCGAGTGCTGCAGTAGGCAGGCAGTCCATGGAAGCGCATGGCGAGGCGCGCGTGCGGGAGCTTGACACGGTCAGCGGTTCATCTGGTACGGAGACTTGAGGCGCAGAACCTTGAGCAGCTTGAGAGCAGCTGACCGGGCGAAGCTACGGAGAGCACGTCGGGTATTTGCGCCGCGAATGATCTTCGCCTGCTGTCTGCGAAAGGTCGCTTCCGAAGGCGGACCGTGGTTGAGCGATGCCCGGCAGAGATTGATGACTGCGTCGAACTCCTGCTCGGGAGAGAAATATTGCAGCCAGGCCTGCCGAGCCTTCAGGCCGCGGTCCTGACTGGACGCGATGTGCGGCTGAAGCAACTCGGGGAGTCTGGCGATGTCCTTCTCGGCGATGCGAAGCAGGAAGCTGTCCCATGCGGGGCCAGGCGGAAGCAGGTAGTCGTCGGAGATGAGAACGGGTGGGATGCCGGCGCTCATCACCTCAAAAAGACGGATGCTGCCGGTGCCGGCTCCGCGAGGGCAGAGGACAAAGTGCGAGGAAGCGAGGGTCTCGGCGTAGAGCTGCTGACGGTCTTTACGGCCTGGCTGGGTGAGGTCCCAGTGAAAGTAGGTGCTGGTGTTCTCGATGAGGATATCGGGTCTGGCGAAGCTCAAATTGAACAGGCGCTTGCGGAGGAGCGATGTGCTGCCGCCCTGGAAGGAGAAGAGGAGCGACTTTGGCAAAGGAGTGCTTGACGGGGCGACGAAAGGATTGGCGTATTGGCCGTTGCGGGAGATGTAGGAGTAGCTGAAGGTGCGGCCGACGTGACTATGTGCGTCGACCCGGGCCGAGCAATAAACGCCGGGAGCGAGCGGGAGGTAGTTGTCGTCTTCGGTGTAGACGGCGCAGAGATCCGGGTAGCGGAGGTAGAGAGGGTGTTGGAGAAGGAGATCCGGATTGGTGCCGAAGCTGCCAGCAAGGAGGATGAGTTCTGCCGATCCTGGATCTTCGGTGAGCGCGTGTGAGCTGCGCTCCACGCGACTTCGCAGCAGGCTGAGGAGCTCGCTTTCGTCGAGGGGGACCAAGTGAATGTTCATGCAGGGAGTACTTCGACTTCATTGTCCGATAGCGATTGAGAGATGTCGAGGGAAGTGCACGGTGGAGTGAATGTCGACAAAGAGCTTGGGACGAAGGATGGAGGAGTTGCTTGCGCTGGGAGAGGTTCTGGATGTACGACCAGAGGGACTAGGGGGAGCTACGGTGGCGATGTGGCTGGCTGAGTCGCTGCTGCGAATACGGGACCGGGAGGGGACAGAGAGAGTGCTGGTCGCGAATGCGGCTCAGCGGGCGTTTGAGGATGCGCGCGGGCAGAGCAACATCGTTTTGAAGGCTCGACAGATGGGGATAACCACTTGGGTCGCGGGACGATTCTTTCTGAAGACGATTACGCGCCGCGGCGTGCTGACGGTGCAGGTAGCGCAAACGCAGGAGGCGGCGGAGGGGATCTTCCGGATGGTGCAGCGCTTTTGGGAGTGCCTGCCCGACGATTTGCGAGAGGGGCCGCTACGGCGCAGCAAGGCAAATACGGGGCAGATGAGATTTGCAGAGCTGGACAGTGAGTTTCGGGTGCTAAGCGCGGGAGATGAGGGTGCGGGACGAGGGCTGACGATCAACAATCTCCATTGCAGCGAGGTAAGCCGGTGGCCCGGAGATGCGGCGGCCGTGCTCGCAGGTTTGCGTGGCGCGGTCGCACCTGGGGGTGAGGTCGTGCTCGAGTCTACGCCGAACGGAGCGTATGGATGCTTCTACGGGGAGTGGACTGAAGCGATGGGGCGCGGAACTGTCCCACATTTCTTTCCCTGGTGGATGGAGCCGGCGTATGTGTCTGAGACGGCAGCTGACCTGAGATACGATGAGCAGGCCTTGATGGAGCGGCATGGGCTGACCGCGAAGCAGATTGGGTTTAGGCGCGAGTTGGAGAGACGGTATCGCGGGTTGCGAACGCAGGACTTTGCTGAGGATGCGGAGAGCTGCTTCCGAGCGACGGGCGAGTGCTGCTTTGACATAGAGGCGGTGGAGCGGTGTATGCGAGATCTGGCTGAGATGATACCGGCGGAGACGAGGCGAGACGGCGCGCTGGAGATTTGGCTGCCGCCGCTGCAGGGCAGGGCTTACGTGGTGGCGGTCGATACAGCAGGGGGAGGGGCTGACGGTGATTTTGCAGCGGTGCAGGTGGTGGAGCTATCTACGGGTCTGCAATGCGCCGAGCTGCGGCAGCGACTTGGAACGCTGGAGCTAGCGCGCGTAGCTGCGGCACTTGCAAGAGAGTATTGCGGCGCGCTAGTAGCTATTGAGCGGAATAACCATGGGGCGGGTGTTCTGGCCTACCTGAATAGCAGCGAGCGTTACACAAATATATATGAGCATACCGGGGTGGCCGGTTGGCTGACGACAGCGGGCAACAAGGCGACGATGATCAGCCGGATAGGCGCTCTCCTCGTTGAGGAGCCCTGGCTATTTCGGAGCAGGCGTCTGCTGGCGGAATGCCGAACATTTGTGAGTCATGCGGGCGGGCGTATGGGAGCTGCCTCTGGAGCGCACGACGACTGCCTTATGGCAATGGCCGTGGCCCAGGGTGTCCGGGCGGAGTTCGCAGGAGGCAAGGTTCGGTGACGACTTGGTCACGAGGTGAACGGAGAGAACGGGTTGACGTATGCTGCTGGAGCGAGGTGTCGATTGGCAGTGCTGGCGGTGCAAGCGATACGCAGGATGCGTGGTGGGGCGCAGAGTCAGTTGATGCTGGGATCTGATCGGAAGCTTTGGGTGGTGAAGTTTCAGAACAATCCACAGCATCTGCGGGTACTCGCAAACGAGCTGATTGCTACGCGACTGGCGGCGGCAGCGGGGCTGAGCGTGCCGGCGACGGATGTAGTGGAGGTCACAGGGTGGTTGATACAGAACTCGGCGGAGATGTATATCGAGATCGGACGTGGACGGCGGGAGGCGTGCGTCGCGGGGCTGCAGTTTGGGAGTCAGTTCGCGGGTGGGTTGATGCCCGGACAGGTCGTGGATTACTTACCGGAGCCGCAGCTGACGCAGGTGCGCAATCTTGGCGAGTTTGCAGGGATGCTGGTGCTAGACAAGTGGACGGGGAACTGTAATGGACGGCAGGCAGTCTTTGAGCGCAAGCCGAAGGAGAGAAAGTATCGAGCGATTTTTATCGACCAGGGGTTCTGCTTCAACGCAGGCGAGTGGAGCTTTCCGGACTCGCCGCTGCGGGGCGTCTACCCGCGGAATCTGGTTTATGCGAACGTGACAGGGTGGGAAAGCTTTGAGCCCTGGATAAGCCGGGTCGAGACGATGGAGGCCCATGTGTTGTGGTCGATCGCAGAGTCGGTTCCGCCGGAGTGGTACGGCGGAGACATAACGCTAATCGAACGCCTGATGGAGCGGCTGCTCGAGCGGCAGGGGCGACTGCGAGAGCTCATTGTGTCATTCAGAAATTCGGATCGGCAGCCATTCCCAAAGTGGGCGGAGGGGAAGACGATTGTTGTGCCGGGGTCTTGGGAGGGCGGGAGAGATGCGTCAAACTTGATGATGTAGGCGAGGTTTGGTGATTGCGGGAACGATTACATTGCGAGTTCTTTATCGTTCGGTATGTGCCGGATGTAGTGAAGGGCGAGTTCATAAACATCGGCATTGTGCTTCGGGAGATCGACCAGCCGGAGGGGGCAGTGGTGCGATTTACACGTGACTGGGCCAGGGTGCGATGCATCGATGCGGGTGCGGATGTAGAGCTGCTGGAGTCTTTCGAGGCGGAGTTAGGTTCGCGACTGAGTGCTCAGGAGCAAAGGCCGTTGCTGCCTCTGCTTGAGGATAGTCTGTCGAACTCGGTTCAGCTGACCGTGGCAAGGGCGTGTCTGGCAGAGAGCGTGCCGGCGGAGATCGAGCTGCTGATGGGGATGTATGTGGAACCGATAGCCGTTACGCGAGAGCGCAAAGCGAGTGGCCGTGCGTTCATCGCCGGTGCCATGAGGCGAGAGTTCGAACGAGCAGGTGTATGGGGATCGATGCGGAAACGGATTGCTGCTTCACAGTACACGCGGGCGGGAGATCCGATGCGGATCGACTGCGGCTACAGGCCGAACGGAGTTGTCCGGATGTTTCAGGCAGTGTCGCTCGACGGCGATGTGGAGGCAGCCAAGGTGCTGGCGTACACCTTGCCGGAGTTGGCAACTGGCGTACAACGAGTTGAGGAGGCAGCATTGGAGATGACGGCGATCATCAAGCCAATACGAAGTCTTCTGGGCAGGGATGATGAGATCGAGCGGTACCGCTTTGGTGTAGAAGCGATGGAACGTGCTGCGATTCGTGTAATGACATTGACGGATCTGCCGCGAGTAGCGGACACGGCTCGCGTGGAGTTGAGGATTTGAGCCCGAACTAATCTTTTCGGGAGGACTGTTGCGAGGCATGGCATTGCGCCATGCCTCTTGCTTTTGAGCGAAGGGCGATTGGCTTTGAAAGGAAGTGCGATGGGCATTCAGGAGACGGTAAAGGGTATGTGGCAGCGGCTGGCGGGCGTGGATGCGGCTGCCGGCGACGCAACGATGGGCCAGAGGAAAACAGCGATGCTGCCGTCTATCTTGAGCCCTTACAGCAGGGGAAGTGGTGCGGGCCAGAGTGTGCTGCCGAAGCCGACGCCCGCTAATCTCCGCAAATTTGCCGAGACGCCGGTGGTGCGGCGTGCGATCAATGTGGTGAAGGACCGGATCGCAAGCATGGACTGGCAGGTCCGAGTACGGCGCGGGTACTCGGCTGGCGAGGTGGAAGGCGCAACGGAGAGGATAGCCGTTTTGAGGCGTTGCCTTGAGGAGCCGAATGTGTCGGACAGCTTTCGTGTGCTGTGGGAGCAGGTGCTCGAGGATCTGCTTGTCGGAGGCTTCGGGGCGGTGGAAATGGAAGCGACCGGGGACGATCTTCGACCATTCCACCTATGGGCTGTCGATGGTGCCCTCATTCATATTGACGAGACCTGGAACGGCGACCCGGAGAGAGCGCGCTATGCGCAGTCCACTGGGCGGATGGGAAAGGAAGGATCGGTTGCCTTGCGAGATGACGAGTTGATGTACCTTCGGCTGAATCCTCGCACCCACACGCCGTTTGGCTTGGGAAGGCTTGAGGTTGCTTTTGAAACGGTGAACCAGTTTCTGAGCGCGAACCGGTATGCGGGCCGGCTGGCGTCAAATTCGGTGGTGCAATACGCGTTGTGGCTGAACGAGGCCACGCCCGAGCAGCATGATCGATTGATCCGGTGGTGGCAGGACGAGATTGAGGGAACAGGGCGGGTACCGTTGCTGAGCTGTGAGCAGAAGCCGGAGGTGTTGCGCTTTGCGGGCGGGACGGATGCTGATCTGCGAATTCACTGGCAAGAGTTTCTGCTGCGGATGATTGCGAACGCGTTTGATCTGCCACCAATGCTTTTGGGACTGCAGCAGGACGTGAACCGATCGACGGCCGGCGAGCTTGCCGATGAGGCATTTCAGAGTGCGATCGTGCCGGTAGCGAAGTTGGTGGCTGAGCACATCACACGCGACCTGTTTGCGAAGCGGTTGGGATGGAGGGAGTTTGAGTTCTGCTTCAACGATCTGGAGACGCGGGATGAAATGCAGGAGTTGCAGATGCAGACGGAGCTGCTGAAAGCAGGTGTGCTGACGGTGGAAGAGGTACGGGCGATGCGAGGTCTTAGCCATGTGCTGCCGGTGGTGCCGCAGTGAAGATCACGATCGACAACCTGGATGGACATGGAGCGGTGGACTACAGCCGCTGGATCTCTGCGGCAGGACCCTTGAAAGTTAAGAGGACGCTCAACGCTCCCTCACTGTGTGAGTGCACGCTGGATTTGACAGCGTCGCAGCTCCCGGCGCCAATACGCCGAGGTCGGGTGGTCGTCACGCTTGATGATGGCTCGGTTGTGTTCACCGGGTATGTGGCGAAGGAGCCGGAGGCGATCTATGCGGGCGCGGGGATCGCCGGAGCTGCATACCACCTTGGCCTGCATGCGATCAGCGATGAGTGGCTGCTAGACCGTCAAGGTTTGCCTGCAAGCGGGGCCAGGTTCCAGCAGAACGGCGCAGACGCATTTCGCACGCTCACCAACCGAATGGGCCTCCCACAATTTACAAGTGCGGCGACGGGAGGACTTCGCAGCGTCGGTGTGTTTGAGCCGGAGCAAAACGCGAGCTGGTCGGCGAACGCGGGGTGTCTCGCGGACAGCTTGTATGGGGCGTACCGGGTGATTGGTGGCGTCGTGGGTTTGCAGCCCGCAGGCACGGTAACGCACGTGTTGAGCGACGGCGATGCGAGGCTGCAGGTCGCGGGACTGCAGTTATCCCAAACCAGGGAGCTGGCTAACGACATTACGGTTTCGGGCGAGATCGAGCCCGCGGCGTACATTGCCGAGAGCTTCGCGGGTGATGGAACAATGAGTGCTTTTGCTTTGTCTGTGACACCGTTTCAGCACGGCATCTCAGGCGTACGGTCGCATAGGCTCTCGGATAGTTTCGACGCGGAAGTCTTAGACCGGCGCGTATGGAGCATTGCCGACCCTGGATCTCACTTCAGCCTCACGTCCGCCGGGCTGACCCTGAGCGGGGGAAACGGCTTGGACGGCCAGACGACGCTGAGTGCGATCGACGAGGTAGAGATAGGAGGATCGCTGCTTCTTGAGATGGGCTCAGTGCAGATGCAAGCTGCCAGCGACGGTGTTCTATGCGGACTTTACAACGGAAGAACAAGCCGGGCGACCTGCTTTGCCGGCTACAACATTCGTCAGAACAGCGGATCGACGGTGGTCGCTCCGCTAATCAACGGCGTGGAGACGGGCACGGTATTTACGCTCCAGAGCGGGCACGCCTACACGTTGCGGATCCGAGTGCACTGTGTGGAGGTGCAGCGCGTGCGGCAACTTTACTATGCGATGGTCGGCGGCATCGTCAGAACATTTGGCGGCGGCGCTGTTGACGCTCCGGTTGATCTCGTGTTCGACCTTCAGGACACGGGTAGCTCGTCGAACACGCCGGCGATTGTGCTGTATGACGGAACCCTGTCCAACTCGCCACCGATCTGCAGCTTTGTGCCGGTGAATAGTGTGCAGCTGATTGGGTCAGCAGGGTACTGCAGACTTACGGAGGCAGGGTCGGCCTGGGTGACGAAAACCTCTGCAGCGGGCGTAAGGTCGACGCAAACCGCGGGAACGGCAGGTGAGGGTGTGGACTGCACGATCTCGAGCGCGGGCAAGATCACGTTCTTTACCGGACAGGTGCCCCAAGCGGGCGAGTTGGTGACAGTCCGATATCGAACGAGCCAGAGAGCGATCGCGCGGATCGAGGATCCCACAAGTGTGGCGGTGGAGGCGGCGAGCGGAGTTCCTGGGACGGCGCAGTGGCGAGGCAAGGTAGTGCGACCAGCAGCTCGGTCTACGACCGACTGCGAGAATGCGGCGGAGGCGCTGCTGAGTGTGGCGACGGATCTGTCGGCGGGGATGGGTGGCGCTTTTACCACGACGAACTCGATGGATGTATGGCCCGGGGATGTCCTTTCCATATCTCGCAATGGAATGGCTGCAAATAGTCTGATAAGGAGCGTCACTCTGGTCGACGGAATGGCTGCGCCAGAGCTTGTTACGCAGCACGTTGCTTTTGAAAGCGAGTGGGCACAAGGACTTGGGATCCGGGTGTCGGAATCGGTTGCGACGGATGTCGTTTTACCGCAGGTAGCTCAGACAGGTGTCGGAAGTTACCAAGCGAATCTTTCGCAGTTGACGCTGATCAGCGCAAGTGGGACGGCGCTGCAGGTCGATGCGGGAGTTCCACCACCGCAGGGGGGAGGCTTCGAGATAAGACGCAGAGACGGAGGCTTTGGAGCCGCAGTGGATCAAGATTTGGTCATGCGGAGTCCGGTACGCGGCTTCGTTATTCCGCGAGAGGCGCAGGTGGAGCGCTACTACGTGAGGATGTATGACGGATCTAAGCCGCCGATCTATTCGCGCTTCTCGAGCGCGATCTTCACCAACGTTCCTGTGGGTTAGGCGAGGTGGATCGGTGAATCTGGTGATTGGGAGAGGAGGTGATGAGATGACTGAGTTCGAAGGGCAGGTATTAGCGGATTTGAGTGTGCTGAAGAGCCAGATGTGTCAATTGATGGGGATCGGACAGCCTGGGCGCATTCTCCAACTCGAGAAACGGGTGGAGACGCATGAAAAAGGGATGCAGCGCATGAAAGGCATGGCGGGTGCTGCCGGAGGCGCGTTGACAATCGTGCATCTGGCCATTGACTACTTTCGGAAGCTTTAGGTACACCCTAGCAGGGTCATGCTGATCGTATCAGGGTCTCTGACCTTGAGTGCGGCGGCTCGGCGTTCGAACGCTCGTTATAATCGGGCGATGGACGCCGAGCCTCTGGTAGGAGTGGTGATGGGGAGCCGCAACGACTTTGCGGTGATGCGAAATGCTACTGAGATGCTGAAGGAGTTTGGGATAGTGCACGAGACGCGGATCGTGTCGGCCCACCGAACGCCGGATTTGTTGTTTGACTATGCTGGAAGCGCAATGCAGCGGGGCTTGCGCGTGATCATCGCTGGAGCGGGTGGCGCGGCTCACCTACCCGGCATGATCGCCTCTAAGACCGTGGTGCCGGTCCTGGGCGTGCCGATTGTGGCTACCGCACTGCAGGGCATGGATGCGTTGCTCTCCATCGTGCAGATGCCAAAAGGGGTGCCTGTGGGAACGCTGGCGATCGGCGCTGCCGGAGCGGTGAATGCGGCTCTGCTGGCGATCGCTATGCTGGCGACGACTGATAGGGAGTTGCAGGGCAGGCTGTTGACGTGGCGAACGAAGCGCACGGATGAGGTACTTATGCAGGAGATCGAAGGTGAAGCTCCATGAGTGCCATACCACTAGGTGCGGGGCGGCCCATCGTACCGGGTTCCACAATCGGGATATTTGGGGGAGGCCAGCTAGGCCGCATGACGGCCATGGCAGCGCGGGGGATGGGCTATCGGATCCTGGTGCTTGATCCTGACCCGGCCTGCCCAGCGCGGTTTGTCGTCGACGGGTGTATCGAAGCCAGTTGGGATGACAGTCGAGAGGCGGCAAATTTAGCGCGCGGATGCGATGTCGTGACGCTCGAGATCGAACAGATTTCGATAGCGAGCATGGAAGCTGCAGCGGGATTCGCCCCGGTGCGTCCGGGTGGGGCGATGCTGACGATCATCCAAGATCGCATCGAGCAGAAGAATTGGCTGGTACGAAACGGTTTTCCGGTGGGCGAGTTCCGCGCCGTGCGATCGCGGGATGAGTTGCGAGGAGCGATTCAGGTGCTCGGTGGCCGATGTTTCTGCAAGAGCGCACAGGGTGGATATGACGGGCGAGGTCAGGGCAAGGTCGGGTTTGCTGCCGGTGCCGATTTCACGACCGAGGTTCAGGGTGCATGGGAAGCGCTGGGAGAAGGGCCGGGAGTTGCGGAGAGGGCAATCGAGCTTGAGCGCGAGATTTCGGTGTTGGTGGCGCGGTCTCCACGGGGCGAGGTGAAAGTCTTCCCGGTTGCCTGGAATCACCACGAGCAGCAGATTTTGACGTGGAGTGTGCTGCCCGCTCCGATACCGGATACGATGCGCGAAGAGGCACAGGGGCTGGCGCGAGAGATTGCTGAGACGTTCCAGCTTGAAGGCATTCTTGCCGCGGAGATGTTCTGCACGGTAGACGGCAGGCTCCTGGTGAACGAGTTGGCGCCACGGCCGCATAACAGCTATCACGCGAGTGAGCGTGGGTGTGTGACGAGTCAATTTGAGCAGTTAGTACGGGCGGTATGCGATCTGCCCCTGGGAGACACAGACCTCGTGCAACCGGCAGCGATTGTCAATCTTTTGGGAGATCTCTGGTTGGATGAAGCGGGACGGCCGAGACAACCTCGTTTTGAGGCCGCCTTAGCGGTGCCGGGAGTTCGATTACATCTATATGAGAAGCTTCGCCCGAGAAAAGGTCGAAAGATGGGTCATCTCAGTTCCGTAGGGGCGACGGCGGAAGAGTCATTGGCGTACGTGCAGAGGGCGCTGGCAACGCTCTAGACTGCGGCAGCGAAGATGGATGAGTGGAGTCGACGAGGGTGAATGCGTTGCGGGAAACAGGTAAGCGAGTTGCGGAGCTACCGCATACCTTGGAAAGGCCAGCTGCTTCTGGTATGCAGGAAGTGCGAGCGCAAGCTGAGGAAGAGCGGAAGCTTTCCTGAGGCCGCGACGTTGAAGAAGGCGCTTAAGGTGTACGCCAAGCTCGATCCTCAACGAGGCCCGAAACTTCATGTGCTGGGTGTTGATTGCCTGAAGCTGTGCCCCAAAGGTGGTTTGGCGGTTTGTACGGGCAAGCAGATGGGACGTGTTCCCGCAGAGGTTTCGTTAGTGAGATCAGCAGGGGATATCGCCGAGCTCTACCGTATTCTGCGGGACTCAGAGCAGCGGTGACATGGACCTGTGGGAGAAATAATACGACGTCGATCAGTTCGGCGGTTTACGTGCGAAAGCGGCAGCCTATGTGGGCTCTGCCGCCTTTGCGTGTGTCACCATCCTTGATCAGCCGATGTCTTCGGACCAGTTTTCCAAGTAGGATTTGAAGTCGGACATGAACTTGCCGGCATCGGCGCCATCGATAATGCGATGGTCGAAGCCGAGGGTAAATCGTTGAATGCTGCGAATAGCGATCGTGTCCTGACCATCCTTGTCGGTAAGCACAAGAGCTTCTTTATTTAGGCCGCCGATGCCAAGAATAGCTGACTGCGGCTGGGCAATGATCGGTGTGCCGAACTGCTCGCCGAAGATGCCGGAGTTTGTGAGCGTGAAAGTACCGCCAGCGACTTCGTCCGGCGCTAGCTTCTTATTGCGAGCGCGGTCGGCGACATCGACGATGGAGCGTGCGATGCCAAGAAAGCTTTTCTCTTCGGCCTGCTTGATGACGGGCACGATGAGGCCCCAGTCAAGCGCGACCGCGATGCCGATGTTGATGTTCTTGTTGTAAAGGACGGCGTCGCCCTGAGTTGCAGCGTTGACGATCGGATGCTTGCGCAGCGCGGCTACTGCAGCCCGTGTGATAAACGGCATGTACGTAAGTTTGACCCCATTGCGCTGCTCGTACTTCGTCTTCTCCTTTTCGCGAAGTTTGACGATACGGGACATGTCTACCTTAAAGACGGTATGGACATGAGCGGCGGTACGCTTGGACTCAACCATGCGTTGCGCGATGATGGAGCGCATCTTGGACATCGGTACGAGCTCGCCAGGCGTCGAGGGGGTGACGCTGATGGCCTTTGGTGGAGCAGAGGTAGCCTTTGCAGATTCGGCCTGTACGTAGGTCGGCTTGACGGTGATCGTCGTGGTGGGCATGGCAGCTCCAGCAGGAACTTGCGACTGCGATGCGGTGTCGCCTTCCATGTGGCCGAGGATATCCGATTTGGTGATACGACCGGAGGCGCCGGAGCCAGATACCTGGCCGAGATCAACATTGTTCTCTTTGGCGATCTTGCGAACGAGCGGTGAGGATCGAACGTGCTCGGCTTGGAACGCTGAAGCAATGGGAGCGGCTGAAGGTTTGCCGTTCTGCTGCTGTGCGGGCGCGGCTGCTGGCACGGCAGCAGTTGGAGCAGGCTTGGCTGCTGGAGCCGCGCCTCCGCCAATCATTGCCACGACGGTATTGATCGTGACGGTCTGACCTTCTCCGACCTTGATCTCGGATAGTCTGCCCGCGACGGGAGATGGAATCTCGGCGTCTACCTTGTCGGTCGAGATCTCAAAGATGGGTTCATCGCGCTGGACGCTGTCTCCGACCTTCTTGAGCCACTTTGTGATGGTGCCTTCTGTAATGGATTCGCCCATCTGCGGCATCACGATCTCGGTTCCGGCTGAGGCCTGCTCAGGCTGCGAACCGGACTGAGTTCCGGGGACAGCGGGAGGATTCTCGAGGTCGGGCCCGGGAGGTGTCGCTGCAGCCGGCGTTGCGGAGTCTGCGGCGGGTGTTGCAGCGCTCTCCGGTACATCGTTGGGGGCCGATGATGCAGCAGCGGGTGCCGACGTCGCACCGGCTTCGCCGATGAGAGCAACGACTGTGTTGATCTGCACTGTCGTTCCTTCGGGTGACTTTATCTCTTGCAGGGTTCCGGCAGCGGGAGACGGGATCTCGGCATCCACCTTGTCGGTGGAGATTTCAAAGAGCGGTTCGTCACGCTCGACGGTCTCGCCGGGCTGCTTGAGCCACTTAGTGATGGTGCCTTCGGTGATGGACTCGCCCATCTGGGGCATGACTACTTCGGTCGGCATGAGAATCCTTCTGTCGGTAGAGCTATATGCGGTTGCCGCGCAACACTGGATTATACGGCTCCCGTCGTCAGTATGGCAGCCGGCAGGAGTTCGTCCAGTGAGGACGTGAGCAACATCTGACGATCAAAGATACGCCCGAAATTTCGCGCCGTAGCATTGAAGGCGTTTTCCATCGTTGGTATCTGTTGGGCAGAGAGAATGCCTGACACCTCGAGGTCAAGACTGGTCACTTTCCGGTCAGCGATGCCGCAAGGGACGATCCAATCGAAGTCGCGCAGGTCCGTAGAGACGTTGAGAGCAAATCCGTGCGAGGTGATCGCCTGCGACACGTGAACGCCGATTGCGGCGATCTTCTTCTCGGCGATCCTGCCGCCGGCGACGGTCCAGACACCTGTGCGCTTGCAGATACGTTGGGCGAGTACGCCGAACTCCCCGCAAGTACGGATCAGCACCTCTTCGAGGAGTCGTACGAAGTCTACTGGGCCGAGGTATGAGCCGCGTTTTCCGGGAAGATCTCCACGCAGGTCGACGATGGGATAGCCGACGAGCTGGCCGGGGCCATGATAGGTCACGTCGCCGCCGCGGTTCGTCTCGTACACGTTCACTCCCCGCTGTGCGAGATAGTTACTGGAGGCGAGGATGTTTGCACGTGTTGCGTTGCGGCCAAGCGTAATGACTGGAGGGTGTTCCAGAAGGAGGAGCGTGTCGCCGATAAGCTGCTGCTTGCGAGCTTCGACGACACGCCGCTGAATCTCGAGACCCTGCGTGTACGGTACCCGCCCGAGATGGAGGAGGTGAACCAGCATTGGCAGCCTAAACGTTGATGGCCATTCCTTCGACGCTCGAGAAGCCGTCCAACATGCTCTCAGCCAGCGTGGGATGAGCGTGGATGGTGAACATCATCTCTTCGACGGTGGCCTCGAGTTCCATCGCGGTAACGCTCTCCGCAATGAGTTCGGTGGCATTAGGACCGATGATATGCACACCAAGCACCTCGCCGTACTTCGCGTCCGAGACGACCTTCACGAAGCCGTCGTGCGAGTCAAGAATGGTGGCCTTCGAGTTGCCGACGAAAGGGAACTTACCCACTTTGACCTGAAAGCCCTTCTCCTTCGCTTGCGCTTCCGTGAGCCCGACTGAGCCGATCTGCGGGTCGCAGTACGTGCAACCCGGGATACGGTCACGACGAACAGGGCGAGCGTACTTACCGGCGAGCTTCGCAGCGACAACTAGACCGGACATGGCGCCAACGTGCGCAAGTTGCGGAAGCCCGGCCACGACGTCTCCGATAGCATAGATGCCTGGCTCGGTGGTTTCCATCCATTCATTAGTCGTGACGAAGCCGCGATCGGTATTAATCCTGGTCGTCTCAAGGCCAATATCAGTTGTACGGGGTGCCCGGCCAACGGCGACAAGGACCTTTTCAGCGGATTTAATCTCACCCTTGCCGTCCGATTTGGTGAAGTGAACGTTGACGCCGCTCTCCGTCTTCTCAATCTTATCGACCTTCGCCGAGACATGGACATCAATACCGCGCTTCTTGTAGGCGCGCAGCAACTCCTTACTTACGTCCTCATCTTCAACAGGAACGACACGAGACAGTGCCTCGATAATGGTGACCTGGCAACCAAAGCTGTTGAAGACGGAGGCGAATTCGACGCCCACGGCACCCGATCCGATGACGACGAGGGACGCTGGGATGTGGTCGATCGTGAGAATCTCCATGTTGGTCAGGATGGTGTCATCGGGTTTGTAACTCGGGAGCATACGTGCGTCGGACCCTGTGGCAAGCGCGATCTTCTTGGCCTTAACTGTCTCCTTCTTGCCATCGCGATCGACGTCGACGGTGTGAACGCCATCCTTCGCTGGTCCGGTCAGGCGACCGTAGCCCTGGAAGGTGGTGATCTTGTTCTTTTTCATCAGGAACTCGAGGCCCTTGGTGTGCTTTGTGATGACATCGTTCTTCCGGGCCAGCACGCCCTTCCAGTTGATTTTGGGATTCGCGACCTCGATACCATAACGGTCAGCGTGCTTCAGGTGATCCCAGATTTCGGCTGAGAACAGCATCGATTTCGTTGGGATGCAACCCCAATGCAGGCAGGTACCGCCCAGCTTATCGGTCTTTTCAATCAGAGCGACCTTGAGCCCATACTGCGCCGCACGGATAGCGCAGGTATATCCAGCGGGACCGCCGCCAACTACTACCAAGTCAAAAACCACGTCTGCCAAAGAGATGCTCCGTTCTGTTCGTACCAAACATTTTATTTTACCGCTAACAACAGTCTGATGTAGCTGCTTAAGCCAACGATGCAAGCGGCCAAAGCGTGCCTACAACAGGATCTTTGCTGCATCTTTTGCGAAGTACGAGACGATAAAGTCTGCGCCCGCGCGCCGTATCGCCAGCAGTGACTCCATAATGGCTCGTTCCGGTTCGAGCCAGCCACGCTGAAAGGCCGCGTGCAGCATGCTGTACTCGCCTGAGACCTGATAGGCACCGACGGGCAGGTCGAAGCGCTGACGAGCCTGGTACAAGATGTCGAGGTAAGGCATGGCCGGCTTCATCAGAAGCATGTCGGCGCCCTCGGCGACGTCTTGCTCAATTTCGCGCATAGCCTCGCGAAGGTTGGCTCCATCCATCTGGTAGCTGCGACGATCGCCAAACTGCGGCGCCGAATCTGCGGCTTCGCGAAATGGACCGTAGAACGCAGAAGAGAACTTACACGCGTAGCTCAAAATGAGCGTCTGCTGCCGGCCCGCGGTATCCAACGCCTGGCGCATGGCAGCGACACGGCCGTCCATCATATCGCTGGGTGCAACGATATCCGCACCTGCCAATGCCAGGGACGCGGCGGTTCGGGAAAGCAGTTCAACACTGGTGTCGTTGTCGATTTCGTACTCATCGCCGTCGCGGACAACGATGCCGCAGTGGCCATGGGAGGTGTACTCGCAGAGGCAGACGTCGGCGATCTGCACGAGCGAGTCAAGCCTTCGATTGGCTTTGAACGCTCGGAGTGCCTGCTGGACGATCCCGTTCGGATCCCAGGCGCCAGATGCATGCTCGTCCTTCTCTGCAGGAAGACCAAAGAGAAGCAGACCGCCGATGCCGAGAATGGCGCAGGTCTCCGCCTCTTTCAGGGCTTCGTCGATCGACAGGTTATAGACCCCAGGCATGGAGCTGATCTCGCGACGAATGCCCTCACCAGGACAGAGAAAGAGGGGATAGATCAGCGCACCGGGCGTCAGCCTAGTCTCCCGCACCAGCGATCGGAGCGCTTCGGTTCGACGTAAACGACGTAACCGGGTCGCCGGAAAATTCATAGCTCCAGTCTACGGCGGGAGGCTAGCTGAACCAGTCAGGAGATGCCTGTTCGTGCGGTGATCGCATCATTTTCACGCCCGACTCCCCTGGCGCGAGGACTCAGAGCGTGTAGATGCCCGATCCTGTCCCGATCGGAGCGCTTCAACAAGTGCGAGGCGCGCAGCGACAAATGGCAAGAGTTCTTGCCCATGGGCGCCGATTCAGCAAGCTGTATCGGCATTAATGCCAGGGCTGCTGAAGCGACGGTGAATATTGCGATCACGGCCCGATAAAGCTCATCCAAGCTTGCAACGGGAGATCATGGGCGCCAAAGAGCCAATTCTGATCGACAGGGGCGCTTGTTGGAACGGAACCGAGGACCAATCTCGCGAGGATGCCGCCTACGGTCCTGTACATGCCAAAGCCGCACCACGATATGCGAGCGTTTGAATATTTCAGACTGACGCGAGAACGTGAAGTCAAACCCGACGGAAGAGGGAGGAGGGTAGGCCGGTGCCGGAGGACCCTGAGTCGTGAACGACGGTGCGCCACACCTCAGGCCGAATCGGGCATCGGCTCCAATGGCTACTTTGCCTGCTTGACAGGGCATCGCAAACCCCTTGAGATGAAGCTTTGCAGCTGGCCAAACTATCAAATTCTGGTATAAATCAGCCGACGCGTCGGTTTTTGGTGCGGTGTTACGAGATCAGGTGATTAGCTTGGAACTTCTGCCAAAGATACCGTCACCGCTCAGCGAGACAGGTGGCGCCTCTCTTGAGTGGCCGAGGCTTCGAGAACACCTTGCGGGAGCTACTGTTTCACCGCTGGGTCGTGCCTGGTTGCTGGCCTTGGAGCCGTCGGGAGACTTGGGGTGGATTGAGCAGCAGCAACAGCGTACTGCCGAACTTCGAATCATGATCTCCGCCGGCGGGAGTTTTGACTTCCATGGTGTCTTTGACCCAACCGCGCTCCTGAAGGAGGCGCGCGTAGACGGTGTTGCCCTTGACAGCCTCAATATTCTGCGGCTCTTAGGTCTGGCGGAGAGAGTGGTAGCTTGGACAAATCTGATTGCTCTCAGCAAGGGCACAGGACGGTATACCTGGCCGGGCATTGCGGAACTTTCCGAGCCGATGCTCGGAACGGATCTGTCGCAGCTGCTCCGCAGTCTTCGAGGCAAGATTGAACCGGACGGTAGTCTGTCGGATGACGCTTCCTCAGAGCTTAGCCGCATTCGGCGAGCCATGGAACGGCAGCATCGCACCATCGAGGAGAGTCTTCGGCGGACTGCGCGACGTTTACGCGATGAGGGAGCGACCCACGACGATGTGATCACGGTTCGCGGCGAGCGCTTCGTTATCCCGGTTAGGGCGGAGTTCAAACGACGAGTTCACGGGGTTGTTCATGGGTCGAGTTCGACAGGTCAAACCGTGTTTGTCGAACCATTGGAGACCATCGAACAAAATAACGAGCTCGTTCGGCTTCTGGACGAGGAACAAGCTGAGATTCACCGGATCCTCATTGCTCTAACTCGATTGATTGCGGAAGAAGCCACTGCCATTCACGTTGGCACGTGTGTCCTTGCAGAGGCAGAGGCTCATTATGCGCGGGCTCGCTTCGCGATACAGCTTGACTGCGTTCAGCCGAACTTCTTCCCCGCCCATGATGCCGGATCGACGAGCGAGTTACGCCTTCTTAAGGCGAGACACCCGCTACTTGAGATTCGGATGCGGGCAGCGAGTGCGATGGACGGAGGTGGGAAAGCGGTCGGGGAGGCCAGGCCGGTGCCTCTGACGATCCTTCTTCCGGCTGGGTCAAGGCAGCTGATCATCAGTGGACCAAATACTGGAGGCAAGACGGTCTCGTTGAAGACTCTTGGTTTGCTGTCTTTGATGGCCCAGGCGGGGGTTCCAATTCCGGCGGAGGAAGCAATGCTGCCGCTCTTTGGTGGCGTGTACGCGGACATCGGGGATGCGCAGTCAATCGAGCGGAACTTATCGAGCTTCTCCTCACATGTGGTCAATGTCGACCGGATCTCAAGGTCGGCAGATCGGAGCTCGTTGGTACTGCTGGACGAGTTAGGGTCGGCCACGGACCCAGAGGAAGGAGCGGCGCTGGCGGTAGCGGTAGCCGACCACTTCCTGCGCACGGGAAGTTGGTGCTGTGTGACGACCCACCTCACGTCGCTGAAGGTGTATGCCGCGAACCATGCGGGTGTGCTGAATGCCGCGGTGGGATTTGACCGGGAGACGCTGACGCCGACGTATGAGCTGCGGCTGGGGGTTCCGGGGGCTTCCGCGGGGCTGAATATAGCCGAGCGCCTCGGGCTCGCGCCGGCGATCATCGCCGAGGCTCGAGGGCAGATGACGACCCAGACTGCGGACATTGGCGAGTTCCTGGACCAGCTGCATGACCAGCTAGCGGCGGCGAAGACGGAGCGGGATGATCTACGACGGCGGGAGCAGGAGCTGGCGAGAGAGAGGGCGCGGTTGGAGCTCGAGGGTCGCAACGAGCAGAAGCAAAGGACACGCGAGCTCGAGGGCAAGCTGAACCTGCTGCTCGAGGACTTTACGGCGCAGTTGAAGGAGACGGTGAAGTCGATCGAGGACAAGACCATCTCGCAGAAGATCGCAAGGGACTCGGCGACGCGGGTGGCGCGGCTGAAGCGGGAGTTTTCGGAACAGTTCAACTCGACGATCGTTGCGCATGTTTCGGGTGCGGATAAGACGGATGAGGGGCGGCGGGGGAGGGGCGAGGCCGAGGTTCGGGTGGGGGATCTGGTCAGGCTGCGGTCGCTGGGGCGGGAGGCTCGGGTGAGCCGGGTGCTGGATGGGAAGAGCTTCGAGGTTGCGATCGGGCAGATGAAGATGCGGGTGCCGCGGAGCGATATCGGGGAGGTGACCCCGGTGCAGGCGATCTCTTCGGCGGAGGCGAGGAGGGGGCGGGGTGGGGTGACGGTCGCGTCCACGGCCGAGGGCGATTATGTGCCGATGGAGTTGAACGTGATCGGGCGGACGGCGGACGAGGCGGAGGGGGAGGTGGAGCGGTATATCGACCAGGCTTTCCTGGCGGGGCTGCCACGGGTGCGGATTGTGCACGGGACCGGGATGGGGGTGCTGCGCCGGACGCTGCGCGAGTACCTGAAGAAGCATCCGCACGTCACCGGGGTGACGGAGCCGCCGCACTATGAGGGTGGGCAGGGTGCGACGGTGGTGGAGTTACGGCAGTAGGTGCGGGCCGGGGTACCCTCCCCCCACCCTACTTTTGGGGTAAAGTACCTCCGTAGTTGAAGTTACCGTAGGGGTACCAGGTAAAGTATTCCGTTGTTTGGAGTTGCGGGTAAAGTCTTCTATTGATTGGAGTTAGGGCCAGAATAGAATTTCCGGTCAAGGCTTACCTCTGTTCAGGGTAGCGGGTCCGAGGGGGTGTATGCGCCAGGCGGATGTGTTTGCTTCTGCTGGGGATATGGGTCTTGAGGGCTTGACACGGACATTGTGGGCAGAGAAGCGGGAGACAGGGATCGCACAAGGCAATGGCGGGTGTTTGACGGTCAGATGCGCATGGGCATGAGGATGTAGCGGTACTTGACGTCTTCGTTGCCGTCTTCGGGGCGCATCTGGCCGGCGGATTGGGCGTCCTTGAACTCGAGGCGGACTTCGCCGGTGTTGCCGATGGCTTTGAGGAAGTCGATGAGGTAGGAGGAGTTGAAGCCGACGACGAGGGGGTCGTAGTTGTAGGGGGTCTCGATGGTGTCTTCGGACTCGCCGGCGTCGGTCGAGGAGGAGGAGAGCTTGAGCTCGTTCTGCTCGAGGCGGATCTTGATGGCTCCGGAGCGCTCGTCGGCGAACTGGGCTACGCGCTGGATCGATCCCATCAGGTCTTCGGAGCGGACGATGACAAACTTGTTGTTGTCGCGGGGGAGGACGGCCTCGTAGTTGGGGAACTGTCCGGTGAGCTTGCGGCTGGTGAGGACGCGTCCGCCGACGCGGAAGAAGAGGGTCTGGTCATCGTCGGCGAAGTCCAGGGTCTCGGCGTCGGTGCTGCCGAGGAGGCCGGAGAGCTCAGAGAGGGCCTTGCGGGGGATGAGGGTCTTCTTTTCGCCGGAGACGCCGTCGAGGGTTTCGCCCTGTTTTTCGATGTGGGCGAGGCGGTGGCCGTCGGTGGCGACCATGGCCATGGACTCGGCCTTGAGGACGAGGAGGGCGCCGTTGAGGGTGTAGCGGCTTTCCTCGTTGGAGATGGCGAAGATGGTCTTGGAGACCATGTTGCGGAGGCTCGCGACGGAGAGCTTGAAGGCACCGGAGCTGGGGAACTCGGAGACCTGGGGGAAGTTGGCGCGGGCCATGCCGACCATCTTGGTGTTGGAGCGGCCGGCGCGGATCTGGACCCAGTGGTTGTCCATGAGCTTGATGGAGATGTCGCCGTCCGGGAGAAGCTTGATGTAGTCGTAGAACTTGCGGGCGGGGATGGTGCAGGCGCCGGCTTTTTTGACTTTGGCGGCGCAGGAGGTGCGCAGGCTCTGGTCGAGGTCGGTGGCGGTGACGGTGAGGCGGCCGCCGCCTTCCCCTTCGCTCGAGGCTTCGAAGAGGAAGTTCGAGAGGATGGGGATGGTGGTTTTGCGCTCGACGACGCTTTGGGCGGCGGTGAGCTCGCGGAGGAGTTCGGCGCGGGAGACGGTGATTTCGAGGTTGCCGGTGGGGGCGGCGGCGGGGCTGGCGGTCATTTCGGTGTCCTGCGTCGCGCTCGTCACGGTCGATCGTCTCCGGGGGTTTGCTGGGGGGCTTGCGAAAACTGTACACCGAAGCGGCTAACGGTGTCGTGAGATTTTGGCTGGGCCCGCTGTTCGATTCTAGCGATCTTCTGGGGCTCGGGCGGTTCTTTTCTGGCTTGTGGGAAAAGGGCTGAATGTATGGGACGGTTGCGTGGGTGGGCAAGGGTGTGTGCGGGTGCTTTGAGCGCGAAGGGATCTTCTAAAGAACTGAATTTAAGAAGAGAAAGAGTAGTAGCCGTAGACGTTTGCGCTGGAAATGTGGAGGAGTGGGCTATGTCCCTGTCGATGCATGGGTTGTTTTGTGTCCTGATTCAGAGATCGGGGGCGGGAGAGATGGAGAGTGAGGATTGCGGGGCGGGTGGGGAGGGATGGGTGCGGGTTTGTGCGGCTTCTACACAGAAGGTGGGATGGACGGTTGCGAGGAGGTGGTGCGGAGTGTGGAAAGTGTGGGCAGGTGCTTGTGGGGGAGGCGGTTAGACGGGGCAGGAAATGCACAGGCTGCGAGGGGAGGGGGAGGATATGGAGCGCGTGGCTGGATGGGATGCGGCTGAGTGTGCGGTGCGAGGGCGGGGCTTTACGGGCTGAAAAGGGCGTGCGGTTCGGCTGGCGAGGGCAACAGCAGGTTCCTCCGCTTCCTGCCCTAGCCAGCAAGCTGGCCGGGACCCCGTTCACGCTGATTGACAAGCAAAAGAGCAGGCAACGGCAAGTGCAGAAGCAGGTTCGTTCGCTTCGCTCCTGAATGGAAGAAAGAAAGACAAGGGGGGAACAGCAGGTTCTTCCGCTTCGCTCCTGAATGACAAGCAAAAGAGCGAGCAACGGCAAGTGCAGAAGCGGGTTCTTCGCTTCGCTCCTGATCCCTGGGGGCCTTTAGCTGAGGGTTTCCATGAGTTTGTTGAGGGTGCGGTTGAGGTCTTTGTCGGTGCGCCGGCCCTCGTCGATTTTGGAGATGGAGTGCATGACGGTGGTGTGGTGCTTGCCGCCGAACTGCCGTCCGATCTCGGGGAGGGAGGCCTCGGTGAGCTGCTTGGCGAGGTACATGGCGATCTGGCGGGGGACGACGATCTGGCGGGAGTTATTTTTCTGCTTGAGCTCGGCGACGCGCATGCCGAACTGCTCGGCGACGGTGCGCTGGATGGTCTCGATGGTGACCTTGCGGCCCTGGGTGTCGATGAACTGCCTGAGGCAGACCTGGGCGGTGGGGAGGGTGATGTCGACGCCGTGCATGGAGCACCAGGCGATGAGGCGGACGAGTGCTCCCTCGAGCTCGCGGACGTTGGTGCGGACGTTGGAGGCGATGAAGAGCGCGACGTCGGTGGGAAGGGTGGTGCTTTCGATCTCGGCCTTTTTCTGGAGGATGGCGACCTTGGTCTCGAGGTCGGGGGGCTGGATGTCGGCGATGAGGCCCCACTCGAAGCGGGAGCGGAGGCGGTCTTCGAAGTTGGCGAGCTCTTTAGGGGGGCGGTCGGAGGCGATGACGATCTGCTTCATGGACTCGTGGAGGGTGTTGAAGGTGTGGAAGAACTCCTCCTGGGTGCGCTCCTTGCCGGCGAGGAACTGGATGTCGTCGATGAGGAGGACGTCGACGTTGCGGAACTTGTCGCGGAAGCCGGTCATTTTGTCGTAGCGAACGGAGTTGATCATCTCGTTGGTGAACTTTTCGCCGGAGACGTAGGAGATGGAGGCATGGGGCTGACGGCGTTTTACGTCGTGGCCGACGGCGTGCATGAGGTGAGTTTTGCCCAGGCCGACGCCGCCGTAGAGGAAAAGGGGGTTGTAGGCCTTGGAGGGGCGTTCGGCGACGGCCTGGGAGGCGGCCATGGCGAACTGGTTTCCGGAGCCGATGACAAAGGCGTCGAACTGGTATTTGGGGTTGAGCTGGGAGGCGGAGCTCCAGTCGAAGCGGGACTGCTCGGGGGCGGGAGGCTGGCTGCCACCGGAGGGGAGGCGGTTCGGGTTGAGGGAGGAGGCGCCGAGTCCGGAGGCGCTGGGGCGGGGGGCGTTGGGGCTGTGGCTGGGAAGGGGGGCGAAGCCGCCGTCTTCGCGGAGGCGGGGGGCGCTGGGGTCTTTTTGCGGGGTCTCGTAGCGGACCTCGTCGATGTCGAGCGCGAGGTTATCGATGGCTTCCTGGATGAGATCGCCGTAGCGGTCGCCGACGTGGGCGAAGTCGGCGGAGGGGATGCGGACGTAGAGGGTTCGGTCTTCGATGCGGGCGAAGCGCGTGGGCTTCAACCAGGTCTCGAAGGACTGCCGGTTGATTTTCTTTTCGAGGGCTGCGAGGACGCGGACCCAATGATTCAGGACGGCGGAGGCCGTTGGAACGAAAGACATTCTGATACTTCCTTGGTCGTGCGCGTGCTGTCCCTGATGTCAGCCGAGATGAGGGTAGACCGCGACGGAGTCGTGGTCGAAAAGCAAACAGGTCTCCTGTCTCGCGGATGGCTGCGAGTGGGAGATTTCAGGCTCGAGGAGTCTCCGGCGGACGCTCGGATGCGTTCGGGGGAGCGTCGGTGCTTAGTGTGCTACAGGCCTCTCAAAAGCTGGGAAACATCGAGGTAAAGTCTTACGAAGCGGGTTTGATCGTAGCACGAAAATCTCGGGCGTTTGGGGCGGACGGAGCGAATAAAAGGCAGTTGCACCAATCCTTGTGAAGATCGGATTTCGGGAGGCGCGATGGGGTTCGGAGCGGGGGGAAGGGACGTTACTTTCGGGGGTGTTCGCGGTCTGCGTTGGCGATCAGGGGGCGTCTTGTATACTCGGAAATCGCGGCAACAGCGAAGAGATTGGATCGTGAGCGCCTGGATGAAGCGGGGGCCGATCAGGAGACAGACGGACCATGCCAAAGCGTACCTTTCAACCGAACCGGCGTCATCGGGCGAAGACCCACGGATTTTTGACACGCATGAAGACCAAGGCTGGAGCGGCGGTGCTGAACCGCCGCCGAGCGAAGGGTCGCCACAAGATCGCGGTGAGCGCGGGGTTCCGCGACTAGGCAAAGGGTGGGCGGGTGCGACCCGGCTCCCGGACTGGATTTCGTGTTCCAACAGAAGCCTATTTCGCTGGACCTGGCTTGCTCCGCAGTGGCGGAGTTGTGGTCGCCGCGGGTTGTCGGGCAGGTGAACAATCAGTACATCAAGGTGGCTCGGGTGCACGGGGAGTTTCCCTGGCATGCGCATGCTGTCGAGGACGAGATGTTTCTTGTGCTGCGGGGCGAGCTGCGGATCGGGCGAACTGAGGCGGATGGCGGTCCGGTGTATGTGGTCGCGGGGGAGTTCTTTGTGGTTCCGCGCGGCGTGCGGCACAACACGTCTACCGCGGAAGAGACTTGGATCGCGTTGATCGAGACGGTGACGACGGAGCATGCGGGTGGAGAAGAGACGGCCATGGCGCGGTCAATCGCGGAGCAGATGGGGTTGGATGGATGAAGGGACCGGTGCATCGGCTGTGCAAGCACGCTGACTACCAGCGGGTGTATGGCTCCGGGCGGAAGCAGTTCGCGAAGCAGATGAGTTTTTTTGCGAGCGTGCGGCCGGAGACGGGGAGCGATGGCCGGCCGTTGCGGGTGGCGGATCCGCTGAGCCCGCGGGTGGGTCTGACGGTGGGCAAGGTGATGGGCAAGGCGGTGGACCGGAATCGCATCAAGCGGCGGATGCGGGAGGCGGTGCGGCGGAATCTTTCGCTGCTGCCGGGATCGGTGGATGTGATTCTGCATCCGCGGCGGTCTGCCATCGATCTGGAGTTTGCCGTGCTGGAGCGGGAGGTTGCCGGCGTCTTCCGGACGATTGAGCGCACGGTTCGGCAGGAGGCACGGCGGCGAGGGGAGCGGATAGGGACCGAGGCGGCGGCGCGGCCCAGAGATGAAGCGGGGTCATGACGGGCCGCCCTGCGAGGACCTCCGGCCTGCGGAGCGCGGAGGGTATGAGTGATGATCGACCGCCCCTGATGGCGCGGGCGTTTCTGCTGGTGTACCAGGGGGCGGTGTCGCCGGCGCTGCATGCGCTGCTTCCGTCGCGCTGCCGGTATCTGCCGACGTGCTCGGAGTATGCGTATGTGGCGACGGCGCGGTTTGGGATCTGGCGGGGCGGTTTGCTGGCGCTCAGCCGCCTGGCGCGGTGCCATCCGTTTGCGAAGGGTGGTCTGGACCCGGTACCACCGGCGGGGGCAGAGCCGGCGCCGCCTGCACCGACGGGAGCAAACCGTTTACCATAGGGGAAGCGCCTCCACGCGCCTCCGCACACGATAGGAAGTCTCGCTTGGCAGAGTTCAAGAATCCAAATCAATCAGGCGGGCAGGACAACCGGTCCCTGTTGGTCATGATGCTGGTCATGGTGACCGTTTTTTTCGGTCTGCAGTACTTTCGCGCGAAGAAGAATCCGCAGACGGCCTCGCCGAACGCGAACGCGCCTCTGGTGCAGACGGCGGCGGGGATTGTGCAGCCGTCGCCGTCGGTGCTGGCGGGCGCGGGGTCAACGCCGGTTACCGGTCCTGCTGGCCTCTCAGGGGCTGGAGTACCGGGGAGGCCGACGCTGCAGGCTGCCGCGGAGGCAACGACGGTGGTCGAGAACGAGCTGTACCGGATTACGTTCTCGAACCGCGGGGCGCAGGTGGTGACGTGGCAGCTGAAGCGCTTCAAGGACAGCGATGGAAAACCGCTGGACCTGGTGCACCAGCAGGCGGCAAAGCAGTACGGGTATCCGATGTCGCTGTACACCTACGACCCGGCGATGACGGCGGGGCTGCGCGACGCGCTGTATGTGCCGAGCGCGACAGGGCCAATGGCGATTCCGGGAGCTCTGACGTTTACCTACTCGGACGGAACGACGGAGGTTCGCAAGACGTTCTCGTTCGACGAGACGTATGTGCTGCATGCGGACGTGCAGGTGACGCGCAATGGAGCGCCGGTGCGGACGCTGCTGAGCTGGCCGGGAGGCTTTGGCGACCAGGAGAATGCGACGCTGTACTCGAGCGCGCAGCTGGACAGCATGAGCAACGGAAAGGAGCTGCACGAGGCTCCGAAGAAGGTCTCCGGCGGACAGACGCTGAGTGGGCCGTTCGACTGGGCGGGCGTGAGCGACGTGTACTTTGCGACGATCTTCTTGCCGGACCAGCCTGCGACGGCGACGCTGGCGACGCTGCACAACGAGCTGGACGTGGCGAAGACGATTCGGCGAACGGGCCTGGGGAGCGGGTCGCCGGCGAAGGGGGCGATCAACGTGCCGATTCTGGGGGCGGCGATCGGGGACGCGAGCGGGCACACGCAGACGCGGATCTATGCGGGACCAAAGGCGGTCAACATCCTGAAGAACGTCCACGGGGCGAACCCGGGCGTGACGCTCGAGCCGCTGCTGGAGTTCGGCTTCTTCGGGGTGATCGGCAAGTACCTGTTTCTGGCGCTGCAGTTCATCCATGCGCACGTGGCTTCGAACTGGGGATGGGCGATTGTGATCTTGACGATCCTGATCAACCTGATCATTCTGCCGTTGCGGGTGAAGACCATGCAGAGCGGGCTGAAGATGCAGCGGATCCAGCCGCAGATGGACGCGATCAAGGAGAAGTACAAGAAGTTTAAGGTGACCGATCCGAAGCGCAACGAGATGAACGCCGAGATTATGCAGCTGCAGAAGGACAACGGCGTGAACATGTTTGGCGGGTGCATCCCGACGCTAATCCAGCTGCCGCTGTTGTTTGCGTTTTTCGGCATGCTGCCGAAGGTGGTGGAGCTGCGGCAGGCGCACTGGTTCTGGCTGCCGGACCTGACGGCGGCCGATCCGTACCACATCCTGCCGATTCTGATGGTGGTGAGCCAGTTTCTGGTGCAGTACTACACGCCTTCGCCGGGTGTGGATCCGCAGCAGCAGAAGATGATGGCGTTTATGATGCCGGCGGTGTCGGGGTACATGACGTGGAACTACGCGTCGGGGCTGGCGCTGTACTGGTCGGTCGGCAACCTGATCGGGATTGCGCAGCAGGCGGTGATGAACCGGACGTCGATTGGCCGCGAGATGCGGGAGATCGCGGCGCGGCGGGCGCGGCGCAAGAGCGGTGTGGGCGGAGCTACGATCCAAGGGAAGCGTTGAGCCGTAACACAAGGGACGACCGGAACGATATGGAATGGGCCACGGCAAGCTTGAAGATCGACCAGTTTCTGCGGGTGTTTCTCGAAGCGAGCGGGATGGAGATGACCTACGCGCTGGCCGAGGGCCTGGAGGGGGAGCGGCCACGGCTGCGCGTGGAGTTCTCGGGACCTGAGGCGAGATCGCTGGTGGCGCGCAACGCGGAGCTCCTGCTGGCGATGGAGAGCCTGGCCGCGGGGATTCTGCGGCTGGAGCCGGACGAGCATGACCTGATCTCGTTTGACGCGGAGAGCTACAAAGCAGGGCGAGCAGAGCAGGTGCGCCGGGCGGCGGGGGTGGCGGTGGCGAGCGTGACGGCGAGCGGACGGCCGTACGCGTTTCCGCCGATGAACTCGCGCGAGCGCCGGATGCTGCACCTGGAGCTGGCGAGCTCGGGCCTGCGGAGTGTGTCGTCGGGCGAGGCTGCGCGGCGGTATGTGGTGCTGTATCCGGCTGAAGTGGCGATGCCTGGGCAGGAGGAGACGGGTGCGACGAGGGCGGGTGACGATCGGGCGGGGGCGGATCGGGCTAAGGTGATTCGGAGTGCGTTTCGGCCGCGGTAGGTTTCGGCGTGGTTTGTGGGGGCTGGATGGGGGAGCTGGAGGTTGGGCAGGTCAGGCCATGAGCAGGATTTTGCCGAGGCCGCCCTTCTCGGCGGCGGCGTGGGCCTCGGCGGCCTCGGCGAGCGGGACCATGCGGTCGATGGGGATGTCCAGGCGGCCGGCGAGGACGTCGCCGGCCAGGGTGCGGAGGGTTTTGGCGTCGGATTGGGCCTGGATGGCTTCGATGCGAATGGTGGGATGGAGCTTGGCGTTGGCGGGCGGGCCGAGCACGGAGGCGAAGATTCCACCCTGCTTGACCTTGGCGAGGAGCTTTTCGGCGGTCTCGTGCCCGACGGTGTCGGCGACCGCGTCGACGTAGCCGAGCTTGTTCATGGCTGCTTCGTCATCGAGGGCGAGGAGCACGTCGGCCTGGAGCGTTTTGGCCTCCTCGAGCTGTTTCTTGCGAACGCCGGCGATGACAACCGCTCCGGCTTTTTGGGCGGTGAGGACGGCTGCCCGGCCGACGGCGCCGACGGCTCCCGCGATGAGGATGGTCTGTCCGCGTTCGAGGTTTGCGCCGCGGGTGATGAGCTGCTCTCCGGTAAGGGTGACGAGGGGGAGGGCGGCTGCCCGGACGAGGTCGAGGTCGGGAGGAACGATGGCCAGATCGGAGGCGTCGACGACGACGAGTTCGGCGTAGGATCTGCGGCTCATGGCGAGGACGCGGTCGCCTTCGGCGAAGCCGGTGACGCCTGGTCCGAGCTGCCGGATGACGCCGGCGACGTCGCGACCGAGGATACCGGGGAACTCGACGGGCATGTAGGACTTGATTTCGCCGGAGCGCATCTTGTAGTCGACGGGGTTGACGCTGGTGGCGGCGAGCCGGACGAGGACCTGGCCTTCGCCGGGAGCGGGGTCGTCGACGTCCTCGTACCTGAGTTTGTTGGGGGCGCCGTACTCGTGCAGGACGATGGCCTTCATGCGGATGCCTCAGGAGTTGAGATGCGGCGGATCGGAGGGCAGGTAGCTGCGCCACTCTTCGCCCTCGGCGATGCGCTTGAGGAGTTGGAAGCGGCGCTGGAGGAGGCCCCGGATGTGCGGCACCATGATGAAGCGGCCGACGAGCCGGCCGGGCCAGCCGAAGGGCATGGAGAAACGGAGTTCGTCGGAGAGCGTGACGCTGCCGTTGCCGGCGTCGAGGAAGGCGTGGTCGTGCTGGAAGGAGGCGAAGCGGCCGGCGGTCATGGTGTCCTGGAAGAAGGTGTTGGGGACGAAGTTCGAGATGAGGCTCTCGTGGAACTGGGGCAGGCCGAGCTGCCAGCCCTCCCAGCGCACGGTGTCCCCAGCGTTGACGAGGCCGGTCGTCTTGCCTCGGACGGGATGCATTTTGAGTTCCTTCTCGACGATGGCGACGCTGGTGGAGAGACGGAAGCAGCGGTCGAGCGGAGCGTGAATGGTGATGCGATCCCGAACGGTGAACATGTGGTTGAGATGCCTTACGAAACGGATGGTCGCGCGTCGCGGGTGGTGCGGGCGTGCCATCACAAAGCCATGGCGTGATCTTTCACGAGGGCTGTGGCGCGGTCGAGGAAGGTGACCAGGGGGACGCTGCCCTCGTCGCCTTTGCCGCGGGTGCGGACGCTGACCTGCTCGCTCGCGGACTCCTTGTCACCGACGACGAGGACGAAGGGGATCTTGTGGAGGGTGAGTTCGCGGATCTTGGCGTTCATCTTTTCGTTGCGGGCGTCGAGATCGACGCGGAGGCCGGCGGCTTCGAGTCTCGCTTTGACGGACGCGGCGTATTCGAGGTGTTTTTCGGAGATGGGGACGATGCCGACCTGCACGGGTGCGAGCCACATGGGGAAGGCGCCGGCGTAGTGCTCGATGAGGACGCCGAAGAAGCGTTCGACGGAGCCGAAGAGGGCGCGGTGGACCATGACGGGCGAGTGTTTTTCGCCGTCCTCGCCGGTGTATTCGAGCTCGAAGCGTGCGGGGAGATTGAAGTCGAACTGGACGGTGGAGAGCTGCCAAAGGCGGCCGAGGATGTCGACGAGCTTGACGTCGATCTTGGGGCCGTAGAAGGCGGCCTCGCCGGGTATTTCCTTGTAGGGGATGCCCTTGCGGTTGAGGGCGGATTTGAGGGACTCGATGGCGAGCCGCCAGTTTTCGGGTGAGCCGGTGTAGTCCTGCGGTTTGGCGGGATCCCAGGTGGAGAGCTCAACCTTGAAGTCGGAGAAGCCGAAGGTTTGGAGGACGGATTGGGCGAACTCGATGCAGGCGATGACCTCGTCTTCGATCTGCCCGGGGGTGCAGAAGACGTGGGCGTCATCCTGGGTGAAGCCGCGGACCCGCAGCAGGCCGTGCATGGTGCCGGAACGTTCGTAACGATAGACGTTGCCTAATTCGGCGTAGCGGATGGGGAGGTCGCGATAGCTGCGGGGCGAGCTTTTATAGATGAGGATGTGGCCCGGGCAGTTCATGGGTTTGAGGCGATACTCGGCGTCGTCAAGCTCCATGGGCGGGTACATGTTTTCGCCGTAGAAGCCCTCGTGGCCGCTGATCTTCCAGAGATCGCGGCGCATGATGTGCGGAGTGAAGACCAGATCGTAACCGCGGCGGATACATTCGTCGCGCATCCAGTCTTCCATGATCTTGCGGACGAGACCGCCCTTGGGATGCCAGAAGATGAGGCCGGCGCCGGCGACCTCCTGGATGGAGAAGAGGTCGAGCTGCTTGCCGAGGACGCGGTGATCGCGGGCCTTGATCTCTTCGAGTCGTTTGAAGTGGGCGTCGAGATCCTTGGCGTTGAAGAAGGCGGTGCCGTAGATGCGCTGGAGCTGCTGATTCTTCTCGTCGCCGAGCCAATACGCTCCGGCCACCGACGTGACCTTGAAGGCCTTGACGCGGCCGGTAGAGGGGACGTGCGGGCCGCGGCAGAAGTCGGTGAAGCTGCCGTTGCGGTAAAGGGAGATCTCATCGCCCGGCGCGGTAAAGCGTTCGATGAAGTGGACCTTCATGAACTCGCCTTCGCGGGTGTAGTCTTCGAGGCCCTTCTCGCGGGATTCGACCTCGCGGACGAAGGGCTCGTTGCGGGCGACGACCTCGTGCATGCGGCGCTCGATGGCGGTGAGGTCGTCTTCGGTAAAGGGGGTTGGGCGGTACACGTCGTAGAAGAAGCCGCTATCGGTGGCGGGGCCGTGGCCGAGTTTCGTCTCGGGGAAGAGCTCGAGGATGGCGGTTGCCATGACGTGCGCGGCGGAGTGCCGGACGACTTTGAGCGCGGCCTCGTCGGCCTCCTTGAGGAGTTCGAGGGCGACATCCTCGTGAAGCGGCGCGGAGAGGTCGACGATACGGGCGGTCTGGCCGGAGCTGACGCTGCCGGAGTACATGGCTTCTTCGGTGGCGGCTGCTTCGGTCTCCGCAACGCCCTCGGCGGCCGACGCTTCCAGTGGGCGGATGCGCGCGACGACGACGGCGGCGGCGAGGCGGGGGGAGATCCCGGTCGCGATGTCAAAGGGAGTCGATCCGCGTGGAACGGAACGGAGGCTACCGTCGGGAAGCTGGATGGAGATCGTATCGGGGCTCACCGTTCCAGCATATCTGCTTAGGGCGGGATCGGATGGCTACCGGGAGGAGCGGGAGGTGGCGTCCGGGGTGGACGGGGGCAGGCAGAAGTATGGGTCGCACCGCGAACGATGCGACCCTAGGGGTTCGACCGTGCCGCAAGGTGCCTAGGCGATTTCGATGACATTTTTCGGCAGTGGACGTGGGGCCTGGACGTTCGACTTCAACCAGACATTTGCGCGCCACCGACCTATAAACGGGGCAACCATGATCGAACCAAAGGCTACTGCCAAAGCAACATGCATTGTTGTTCTCTCCTCGTGGCCCGTGGGTATCGAGTGTCCCCGGGCTCTTCCGGCTCAGGTGGAGATGATCTCAGGAAGATCTCCTCTGGCGCTCCTTGACTATCGGCTTTCCTGTGGGGAGACTGAATCCCCCGATGCGTTTAACACCGTGACACGGAAGTGGGATAGCGGGGAGAGGGAGGATGTGGAGGCACCCGCTTTGGCAATCGGTTGCGTTCGCTAAAATGAAGGCATGTCCTACGCCTCGGCGGTTGACCAGCTCTATGCGCTTGGCCAGGAGCTGACGAGCCCGGGTGCGTCGACGCCCCGGCGTAAGTTCGACCTGGCGCATATGCGGACGCTGGCGGCGTCGCTGGGAGATCCGCAGCGGAGTTTTGCTTCGGTTTTGATTGCGGGGACGAATGGAAAGGGGTCGACGGCGGCGACGCTGGGCTCGATTCTGGCTACGGCGGGATACCGGACGGGGCTGTACACGTCGCCGCACCTCCTGAGGGTGAACGAACGAATCCAGCTGAGCGTGCCGGCGCTGCCGTCGGAGTACGCGTCGGTCGACGCTCCCATCAGCGCGGGTCCGTCGACGCTGATGCCGATCTCGGATGAGGACTTTGGCCGGCACTACTTTGAGACGGAGCGTGTGGCCAAGGGACTGGTGGACTCGGGTGCGCTGCCGCACATGCCAAGCTTCTTCGAGATGCTGACAGCGATCGCCTTTCTGTACTTCGCGGAGCGGCGGGCGGAGATCGTGGTGCTGGAGGTGGGGCTGGGCGGCCGGCTGGACGCGACGAATATCGTCGATCCACTGCTGTCGATCATCACCGACATTTCGCTCGATCACCAGGACTACCTGGGTTCGACGCTGGGGGAGATTGCATGGGAGAAGGCCGGCATCCTGCGTGAGGGCGGCACCCTGATTATGCTGCCGCAACATCCGGAGGCGAATCGCGTGTTTGGCGAGGTGGCCGCGGGCCTCCACGGTCTCCGTGCGGTGTCGGCGGTTCCGTACATGCCTGCGCACCGGGGGGCGGGGGGAGATCCGGGCCAGGACGGCGACAGGGCCGCGAAGGGCGCGGATAGGGACAGCGCGGCCGAGGACACGCGGGAGACGCTGCTGCCGCGCAGCCGGTACCGGGTGACGCTGGACGGCAACGATGTGATGGTGGCCTCGCCGCTACGGGGGCAGCACCAGCAGCGTAATGTGGCGCTGGCGATCGCGGCGGCCGCCGACTTACGTAACCATAAAGGTTACATACTGGCGGACAGCGCCATCGAGCAGGGCATTGCGGGTACGCTGTGGCCCGGTCGACTGCAGGTGTTGCCCATGCCGGGTGGGCGTACGCTGCTGGTGGATGTGGCGCACAATCCGGCGGGAGCGTGGACGTTGCGGTCGGCGCTGGCGCAGATGCCCTCGGAGCTGCCACGGACGTTGATCTTCAGCTGCCTGCGGGACAAGAACGTTGCCGAGATGACGCAGATTTTGTTTCCGCTGTTTGACTCGACGTCCGCGGAGGAGGAGCGTCGGGGCGATCACATCGTGCTGGCGCCGATCGACAGCCCGCGTGGGGCGGCGATTGGGGATCTGGTTTCGGCGGCACGGGTTCTGGAGGCGCCGGCGCATGCGGCTCCGCACCTGAGCGGGGCGTTCGCTGAGGCTTGCGAGTTGACGCCCGAAGGAGGGCTGATCGTGGCGACCGGCTCGGTGTACCTGGTGGGGGAGATCCTTCGCCTGATGCGGGAGAAGCTGTGACCCCGAGTACGGCCGCCACACGGGAGCAGGCTCGCGCAGGCGTTGCGTTGCGCTGGGCGAACTACGTGCTTCTCATCCCGCTAATGGCGCTGGCAACAGCTGGTTTTGGATGCGTGTCTCTCCTGACCTCGCTTTGGGACAGGTCAGGCCGGCAGCAACACGCGATTGCGCGCGGGTGGGCGAGCGTGATGCTGTCGATCAGCCTGTCGCCGGTGCGGCTGGTTGGGTTCGACAGGCTGCCGGAGCCCAGAGCGGCGGTGTATGCGGCGAATCACCTGAGCTACATGGACACGCCGGTACTGTTTGCGACGCTGCCCTTCCAGTTCAGGATTCTCGCAAAGCGAGGTCTGTGGAGGGTTCCGTTCATCGGCTGGCACCTCCACCGGTCGGGACAGGTGCCGGTGGACCAGACGAGCGCACGGAGTGCCATTGTGAGCTTGAATGGGGGGGTGGCGGCGCTGCGGGCGGGGCTGCCGCTGCTGATCTTTCCGGAGGGCGGCCGATCCGCGACCGGTGACACGCAATCCTTTCTGTCGGGAGCGGCGTTTATGGCGATCAAGGCCCAGGTTCCGCTGGTGCCGGTTACGGTGGTGGGCACGTACGAGCTGCTGCCGATCCATACGTATCATCTTCGACCGAGGCCGCTGCTGGTGGTGCTGGGTGAGCCGATTGCGACGACGGGTCTGACGACGCGCGAGGCGGATGCACTGACTCGCCAGGCTTACGAGGTTATTACAAGGACCTACCTGGCTTACTCTGGGATGGAGGCTTCGTGAGGGAAGGTACGGAGAGGCAGGAGAGCGTGAAGGCTGAGCTGAGGGTGGCCATCCCGGTGCCCACGATGTTGGATGGGGACTACAACGGACGGTCATGGCGCGAGTACGCGGCGGCGGTTCGGGAGGCGGGGGGGACCCCTGTCGAGGTTTGCCTCCGGCTTTCCGAGAGGGAGCTCATGGTCCTGGCTCAAGGGTGTGATGGGGTGCTGCTTCCGGGTAGCCCGTCGGACGTCGACCCGCAGCTGTATGGGCAGGAGAGAGCTTCGGCGTGTGCTCCGGCGGATAAGGCGAGAGAGGCGGCGGATCGGCTGTTGCTGGAGGAGGCCTACCTCGCGGGAAAGCCGGTCTTGGGCATCTGCTATGGGGCACAGCACCTGAATGTCTGGCGAGGGGGGAGCCTGCTGCAGGATCTGCTTCCGGTGCCGGTAAACCATGCCGCGGGATCGGGCGTAGCGGTCGCGCATGGAGCTATGGTGCATGCGGGGACGATCCTATCCGGCCTGGCGGATGGGGAGGCGAGGATGCAGGGGGGGGAGGCACGCATTCTGATCAACTCCAGCCACCATCAGGCGATCGACCGGGTTGGAGACGGTCTGCGAGTGAGCTCGATTGCCGCCGAGGATGGTGTGATTGAGGCGGTCGAGGGTGCAACGGGCGATGGCTTGCCGGCCTACGTGTTGGGGGTGCAGTGGCATCCGGAGCGGAGCGTGGCGCTGAGTGGGACGTCGCGGGCCATCTTCGGATCGTTTGTGGCGGCAATGGCGCGATGGAAGCAGATGCGTGCCGTGCCTGGCTCCCGATGATGGAGCGTGTGCTGTCGCCGGACGAGATTGGCGAGCTGTTGCTGCCGTATCTTTCCGGCGAGGTGCTGGGGGAGGAGGGTGGGACGGCGTCGCCTTTGCTGTTGGCGCAGCTTTCGAGGTATCTGGGGCTGCTGCTGCGGTGGAACGAGCGGATGAATCTTACGAGCGTGCCGGAGGGCCGGGAGATGGTGCGCCGGCATTTTGGCGAGAGTCTTTTCCTGGCTCGTCACCTCTCTGGGAGCGGCCGGGTACTCGATTTTGGGTCGGGCGCTGGATTTCCCGGCATACCGATCCAGCTTTGGCATCCGGGGTTAGCTGTGGTGCTGGCGGAGTCGCAAGGCAAGAAGGCGAGTTTTCTTCGGGAGGCTGTGCGGTCTTTGGGTCTGCCGACAGAGATTTGGGGGCGCCGGGTGGAAGATCTGCCGGCCGAACGGATGTTTGAGGCTGTGGTGATGCGAGCTGTGGATCGAACGGCGGAGGCGCTTCGCGTGGTGTGTGGGAGAACGCTGCTGGACGTGTGGTTACTTGGATCGGCGATATCGGTTGCGGGGCTTCCCGAGAGAATGTGTGTCGCTGGCCAGGTCCGGATTCCTGAGACGGAGGGGTCGTTCCTGTTTCGACTGCAGCGAAGAAGAGAACTCTAGGGTGTGCTCCACGTGGAACATTTGTCGGAAACGCGCCGTTCCACGTGGAACAATGCACCTCGAGTTGCAGTTGAGCACGGGAGCAGATAGGCTTCATCGAGCGATGATCCCCACTGCACCGAAAGAACCCGTACTGAAGCCTGCCAAGGTTATCGCGGTTGTGAATCAGAAGGGTGGAGTGGGGAAGACGACCACCGCCATCAATCTCAGCGCTGCGTTTGCGCTGGAGGGTTTTTCGACGCTGCTGGTGGACTGCGATCCGCAGGCGAACACATCCAGTGGTGTCGGTGTGTCGCGCGATGCGGGGAGGCTGAGTGTATATGACCTGCTCAGCGGGACGGCGGGTGCGGCAGCCGCGACGGTCGGAACCGAAGTTGAGCTTCTGTCCATCATTCCGGGGAGCAGGAATCTTATTGGGGCCACCATTGAGCTGATCGATCAGCCGCGGAGGGAGTATCGGCTGCGGGAGTCGCTGTCGGCGGTGCTTGGGCTGTACAAGTTTATTGTCCTTGACTGTCCACCCGCGCTTGATCTGCTGACGCTGAACGCGCTGGTCGCGGCGAACGGGTTGCTGGTTCCCATGCAGGCGGAGTACTTCGCGCTGGAGGGTATCTCGGAGCTGATGAGTACGCTTGATCGGGTGACGCAGGCCTTCAATCCGGGACTCTCGCTCGAGGGGGTCCTGCTGACGATGTATGACGATCGAACGAATCTATCGCAGCAGGTTGCGGCGAACCTTCGGGAGTTTTTCGGGGAGGACCTGTTCAAGACGACCATTCCCCGGAATATTCGCCTGGCTGAGGCGCCGAGCCATGGAAAACCGGTCGCCGTGTACGACGCTCGGTCCCGCGGGGCGGAGGCCTACCGGGAGCTTGCCCTGGAGATTCTCAAGAGGAACGGGATGACGAGTCCGCGGAAGAGGCGTGATGGCACAGCTGGGCAGAGAGAGTCAGCAACCAAGGTCCGTTTCTGGCCCTACTCCCAATGAACGTACGAGGAAAGATAGATGACCGCAGCGACTGATGTGAAGAGAAGAGCGTTGGGACGTGGGCTCGAGGCTTTGCTGCCCCAGAGAACGGCTCCGGCTGTTCCGCTGCAGCAACCCACTCCCGAGGCCAATGGGCAACCCCTTGAGCTTGCGTGCGAGCTGATCGATCGAAACCCCTTCCAGACGCGGAGCAACTTTGACGAGGCTCGGCTGGACGAGTTGGCCCAATCGATACGTGCCAGCGGTGTGATCCAGCCGATTGTGGTTCGGCCGAGCGGCGGTGGACGGTATCAGCTGATCATGGGGGAGCGACGCCTGATGGCCTCGCGGCGGGCGGGCAAGGAGACGATTCCGGCGTTCGTTCGGCCAGCCTCGGATGAGCAGGCGATGGAGATGACCATTGTCGAAAATTTACAACGAGCTGATCTAAATCCGATGGAGCAGGCGCGGGCGTACCAACGGTTGAGCCAAGAGTTCAAGATGACGCAGGAGCAGATGGCTGCGCGGACGGGCAAGGATCGGGCGAGCGTCTCCAATTTTCTTCGTCTGCTGCGGCTTCCGGAGGAGGTGCAGGGCAGCGTAGAGGGAGGTGTGCTGAGCTTTGGCCACGCGCGGACGCTGCTGGCGCTGGAGTCACCGGATCGCATTCGCGCCGCGGCTCAGAAGGTGCAGGCTCTGGCGATGTCAGTCCGGCAGACCGAGACGTATGTGCAGGGGCTTCTGAACCCGGAGCAGAGGGAGAGGAGTACGCCGGCTGGTGCTGCGAGGCAGGATCCGAACGTCCGGGAGGCCCAGGAGCAGATGCGGCGAAGGCTGGGACTAAAGGTGCTGATTGAGGACAGGAAGGGTAAGGGTCGGGTGATTATTGAGTACTCTGGCCTGGAGGACTTCGATCTGCTTCTGGGGGCGCTCACGGGTGAGGGGAGAGACTCACAATGAGCGGCAGCTTCGTTTTCGTGGTGACTCAGGCAGGATGCGGGCATGGAATGGGTCAGTGAACGAGAGCCCGGGGCGACGGAGTGCGCTGGATGTGATCTTTCGTTTCCGCTATGGTTTGCATGTGTTGACCTACGCAGCGGCCTTTTTCCTGTCGTGGGCCGACCCGCTTCACCTCGGGGCTCGGCGGGTGTGGCTTGACCTGCCGTTAACCATGTCGAATGTCTTGCATCTGGACCTGCAGACGGCGATCGTGACCCTTACGGCGGCGGCCACGCTTCTAGCGTTTGCGGCCGCCTGGCTTCGTACGTGGGCGACGGCGTACCTGGGATCTCAGACTGTTTTCGATGCGAGTCTTCGGGGGGATCGGATCAATGCCGCTGGGCCGTACCGCTACCTGCGGAATCCGTTGTATGTCGGTACGGTGCTGCATACGCTGGCGTTATCAGTCTTGATGTCCTGGAGTGGAGCGGTTTTCTGCATCGTCGTGATTGTGGCGATGCAGGTGGCTCTGGTGATGGCTGAGGAACGATTTTGGCAGACGGCCGGCGATCCAGCGTATGGGAGGTACGCTGCGCGTGTTCCGAGGGTGCTTCCGCGCTTCCGGGCCGGTATCGAGGGCAGCAGCCGAGTGGAGGCGCGCTGGCCGCAGGCGCTTGCCGGAGAGGTGTACCTGTGGGGGGTGGCGATCTCGTTTGCGGCGCTTGGGTTTACGTACAATGCCGTTCTGGTGCTGCAGGGCGTGGTGGTCTCTTTCGGGCTTTCGATCGCTGTTCGCGGACTGCTGCGCGAGCGGTAGCCCGTTCGCGGGCGGTAGGATGCTCGGGCGAACGGGTTGCGGGTCTGCATCTGGTTACCAACTGCTGTTTCTGCTGCTTCCGTTGGGTTAGCGGGTGGTCAGGATACTTACTTCTTTACCGGTGCGATGGTGTCTTTCGCGACCTTGGCCACACGAAATTTGACGACTGTCTTGGCCTTGATCTTGATGGTTTCACCAGTTTGCGGATTGCGACCGAGGCGAGCTTTGCGCTCTGCTTTGACGAGTTTGCCGATTCCGGGGATGGTGAATTCGCCGTTCTTTTTCGTTTCCTTGACGGCGGTTTCGGCGAGCAGGTCAAAGAAGCCGACGATCTGTTTGCTGCCAAGTTCAAGTTTTTCAGCCATTTGCCGAACGAGTGCAGTCTTTGTGATTCCTTTTGCCATGCTGTTTTCCTCTTTCTGCTACGAATTTGACCCCTTCACCGAGGACACGGACCGATATCGTCAGTGTTTATGCGGTCCGGAGATGTTTCCGAAGTTCACCTTCGGCTCTTTCCGAGGGTTTGTCAACGGGTTTTATGGGCTTTTCTCGCGTTTGTATGGTTTTTATGGGGATTTGTGCCGATTTGAGCACCTTCTGCCCGTCGTCGCGGTGGGTTTCGGGGCTGCTCTTTGGCGCGAAGTGGTGGTGAGTTGTGGTGAGACGCGCGGTGCGCGGTGGTGTTTGCGGGGATCGCTTCTGGGCGTATTGAAGCGCGGGCGCTTTCCCGGCGCTGACTTGCCGATGCGGCTAAAAGATGGGGCGTTTGGGCGAGGCCGTGAGGGGTTCGTTGAGCAGGTTGACGACGGGGGTGGCGAGACGAAAGCGGTCGACGATTTCGCGGACGAGGGTGGGGCGAATGGCGTGCTCGGAGGGGAGGGTGGAGGCGACGCCCCACTGGCGGCAGAGGAGGAGGTCGATGGCCGGGTCGTCGGGAAGGAAGCCTTTGGGCGCGCGGGAGAGGGGCTGGCCGTCGATGGGCTGCATGAGCTTGCGGAGGCGGGGGGCGGCGAGGAGACGGCGGAGCTCGGTGTGGCGGCCGGCGCCAGTGTGGGCGAGGTGGCGGCGGATGGCGAGGAGCTGGTCTCGCTCGGGCATGTAGACCCCCGCGGCGACGGTGATCTCGGTGGGGTTGATGTCGAGGTAGAAGCCGCCGCCGGAGGTTTTTTCGAGGCCGGAGCGAGCCCACCAGGCGGCGGTGTGCGTCTTGTACGGGCGCTTGTCGTTAGAGAAGCGGATGTCACGGTAGATGCGCATGAGCGCTTTTTGCGGGGGGCGGACGTGCTCGGGGGCGAAGGAGAGCATGGCTTCGTTGATCTCGGCGATGATGGCGAGCATGGGCTGCTTGAGCTCGCGCTCGAAGATGTCGCGGCGGGCCTCGAACCAGAGGCGGTCGTTGTTGCGTTTGAGGCCGCGAAGGAAGCGGAGGGCGGCGGCGGAGAGGTGGGCCGGCATGAGGGTATGGTACCGGGCGGGGGTGGAGCATGCCGTGGGGAGCGTCTATCACGGCCGCCTTTGCGCCGGAGGTGCGCCGTGGGTCGTTCCGGGCGGATAACGGTACGGATGGGGTTCGCGCGGCTACACAGATGGTTGACGATGGGCCGTGGCTACCATAGAGTCGAAGCCAAGCGCAGCAGCGCCGAGGACAGCACAGCCGCACGTTTTTGCAGCATTTCCGGCCAGTAGGGAAGGACGCAATCCCACCTTTGGTGTATCAGTACGGGCTTCACTTCGAGGCCCGCAGGAAGCAGACTCAAGTTGCAGCCGAAGTTATGTGACGATGGTAGAGGGAGTGCCGCGACCGGCCATGGATTGCCTGTGGCCACCGCGGGCGGCTTCCGTTCAACTGTTTTGCGATGAGGTCTCGACGTGGAAACGATTAAGGACATACGGAAATCCACTCCCTCCCGACGCAGCTTTCTGGCTGGAGCGGGAGCGATTGGTGCAACGGCGGCGCTTGCCGGATGCAACAACGGGGTTACGGAGAGCACGGGGCCGGGAGCGGTGACGTATCCTGCGCTCGACTTTGCCGACAACGACATTTTGAACTTTGCCTTGAATCTCGAGTATCTCGAGGCGGAGTTTTTCCTGCGGGCGGCGACGGGTAGCGGATTGTTGCCGGTGGATGCCTTGACTGGCGCGGGCACGGTGACGGGCGGAGCGCAGGTGGTGGGACTCTCGTCGCAACCCAAGTTGCAGAGCTATGTGAACGAGATTGCACAGGCTGAGTTGAACCATGTGCGTGCGCTCCAGGCGTTGATTGCGGCCAACAGCGGGACGCCGGTTGCGCGGCCGGCGATCAACTTTACGGCTGCGTTCAATTCGTTGGCGGCGGCGGCAACAATCGGCGCGGCGTTTGACCCATTTTCGAGTGTGAACGCGTTTCTGGTAGGTGCGTTTGTGTTTGAGGATGTGGGGGTGACGGCGTATAACGGCGCGGCTCCGTTGCTGGCCAGCACGCCGATTCTGGACCAGGCTGCCGGCATTGCAGCGGTTGAGGCGTACCATGCGGCGGAGATCCGGACGCTGCTGGTGGGATTTGGGGAGCAGAACAACGACCGGACCTATGTTGGGTACGCGAACAAGATTTCGGCATTGCGCGGGACGCTTGGCGGAGGGAATGAGACACCGCTGGGACTGATGAGCATTGTCGCGGCGGACTCGAGGAACGCGATCGGGTTTGCGCGAACGACCAGCCAGGTTCTGCACATTGTGTATGGGGTGGGCGGCGGCGCAGGCGTGAAGGGCGGCGGCTTCTTCCCCAATGGACTGAACGGCATGATCTCCACCACGACAGCTTAAGGACAGGCTTTTCTATGGCGAACCAAGAGACACAGAAGATCGATTCGATTCTGAGCAGCCGGCGCGCGATGCTGGCGGTGGGTGGAGCGGCGCTGGCGAGCCTGGCGTTCGCTCCCAAGGCGAGTGCGCAGGCGGCGATCAGCGATAACGACATCCTGAACTTTGCGCTGAACCTCGAGTATCTGGAGGCGCAGTTTTATACGCTCGCGGTGTATGGCGTGACCATCGACAAGCTGCCGACGCCGATACCGGTGAGCATTAACGGAGGCACGGGTGGGTATGTGCGGGTGAAGCCCGCGTTTACGGCGGTTCCGTTTACGCTCCCGACGATCCGGGCGTACGCGACGGAGACGGCGATCGAGGAAGGCAAGCACGTGACCTTTCTGCAGAACACGCTGGGGACGAAGGCGGTTTCGATGCCGACGGTCGACCTGGTCAACTCCTTTAATAGTCTGGCGTCGGCGGCGGGGATTGGAGCGGCGTTCGATCCGTTTGCGAGCGATGCGAACTTTCTGATCGGCGCGTATATTTTTGAGGATGTTGGGGTAACGGCGTACCACGGGGCTGCCCTGCTGATCCAGGACAAGAAGGGCATCCTGCCGGCGGCGATTGGGATTCACGCGGTAGAGGCGTACCACGCGGGCCTGGTGCGGGTGTCGATCAGCGCTCTGGACTCGGATGGAACCCTGGCGGGATACACGCAGAAGATCTCCAATTTGCGGGCGATGCTGGCGAATCCTCTGCCGGCGGCGACGACGAAGGTTCCGAAGCCGGTGCAGGTGATCGACGACATCGGCATTACCAGCGTTAAGGTGAGCCTGAATACGCCGCCGGTGACCTCCGGAACGACGACGACCACGCCGACGCCGTTCGCCACGACGACGATTTCCGATGCGGATGTGACGGCTACGTCGATTGCGCCCGGCCGAAACACGACGCAGGTGATTGCGATTGTGACGGGAGGCAACGTGAATGGGGACAACACGGGCGGATTCTTTCCGAGCGGGATGACTGGGACGATCGGTGCCCAGATCAAGACGACGACCGCGTAGAGCCGGACGGCTGCGGGGCGTCTAAAGCTGCGGGCGAGCTCCTGCTGCGGTCCCTCCTAGGATCTTCTCCTGCGGGATTTCTCTTGGGGATTTCTCTTGGGGATTTCTCTTGGGGATTTCTCTTGGGGATTTCTCCTGGGTATTTTCGTGGGATTCTCTCGGGAATTCTCTGGGGAGTTTTCGGGGGGGAGGCGGGGATGGAGCGGTTCGCCCGGTTGCTTGTGCGGCGGATCAGGTCCAGTAGAGGATGCGGGTGGTGGGCAGGTGGGCCCGGATGGTGGACTCGAAGAAGCTGCGCATCTCGGCCATGGAGTCTTTGGGGTAGACGTATTTGAAGCCGCCGAACTTGGTGCGTTTTTCGGAGCGGGCTGCTTCGCGGAGGTCAAGGGTCGACTTGGGATACCAGCCGACGAGGACCTCTTTTGAGGACGGCGTGAAGCGGTGGGTGATGAGCTCGGCGGTGAGGTCGAGGCGGTCGACGCCGCTGACGGCAACGGCGACGGCGCGGAAGAGATTGGTGTATTCGGCCTGCCAGTTTTCGACAGGCATAATGGGGGCGATGGTGAGGCCGACGGGGTAGCCGGCGAGGGCCATGGAACGGAGGGCGTTGAGGCGCTGGGCGACCGTGGCGGTGCCGCCCTCGAAGTCGCGGGAGACGCCCCGGGCGTTGAGGGAGAAGCGGACGCGGGTGCGGCCGTGGTGGGGGAGCGCGAGGAGTCGGGTGACGGCGTCGAATTTGGTGGTGAAGCGGAGCTGGACGGTGGCGGGTGCGGGCTGGGGGCCATCGGGGTCTGGCTGGGGATCAGTTTGGGGATCAGCTTGGGGATCAGCTGGGGGCTCCCAGGCTCCGAAGAAGCGGATGGACTCTTCGAGGGCGCCGGTGAGGTGCTCGATGGCGAGGGGGTCGGTGTAGCAGGAGGCTTCGAAGGTGGTGCCCTCGTGGGCGCGGGTGCGGGAGCGGGAGGTGACGTTGCCGCGACCGGCGTAGGGGCGGAGGGCTTCGAGGATCTCGGGGAGGTTGGCGTAGGCGCGGGTGATGGGGGGGCCGGCGAGGGAGCCGGCGAGGTAGCAGTACTGGCAGTGGGCGGGGCAGCCCTGGGCGAGGTGGAACTGCCAGTCGGCGGAGGGCGGGATGGGCTGGAGCTTGCGCTGGCCCGGCGGCGCGACGACGATGGCGAAGGTGGTTTTGGCGAGGGCGTAGCTTTTGCCGGGGGTGTCGGCGTTGAGGCTGGAGAGGCGGTTGGCGGAGAGGCGGGTGACCTCGGCGCCGAAGGACGCGGCGCGGTCGAGCATGGCGCGGCCGTGGGGGAGGGCGAGGGCGTCGGGGGTGATAAGGACGCGGCGGGGTCGCCAGAGCTTGCCGGGGGTGGGGGGCTCGGGAGTGGTGAGCTCGGCGCCGGGCGGGGTGTCCGAGCGATGGGAGGGGGCGAGGGACGAGGTCGCGGTCGGCATGGCTGTTGGAGGAGTGGCGGCGGCCGGGAGATGCGTGGGGTGGGGGCGGAGTTTCGGTGCGACGAACAACGGAGGGGGGCGCGTTGGTGGGGGGTGGAAGGGGTTTGCGGGTGGGTTACCGATCGTCGAGCTGTGGGCCAGCGGCTGACAGGCGGAGGCGGTGCGGGGCGTATGCTGGCTGAGCGGAGAGGCCGCGTCGGGTATGGAACCTGTTTCATCTGCGGTAGTGGTGTTGCTGGCGATCGTGGCCGTGGTGGTGCTGGTCACGATTTTGAAGACGCTGTACACGGTGCGGACGGCGACGGCGGGCGTGGTGGAGCGGTTTGGGAAGTTCGACCGGATTACGCGGCCGGGGCTCCATGTGCTGACGCCGTTTGCGGAGCGGGTGTTTTTTGTGGACCTGCAGGTGAAGCAGGCGCAGTTTTCGGTGGAGACGAAGACGCGAGATAACGTGTTTGTGCAAATTCCGGTGAGCGTGCAGTACCAGGTGCTGGACGACAAGATCTACGACGCGTTTTACCGGCTGAGTGCGCCGCAGAAGCAGATTGAGAGCTTTGTGTTCAACAGCATTCTGGGGCATGTGCCGAAGCTGACGCTGGATGAGACGTTTGAGCAGCAGTCGGGGATTTCGGTCGCGGTGAAGGTGGAGCTGGACCAGATCATGTCGGGGTTTGGATTCAACATCCTGACAGCGCTGGTGACGGACATCATCCCGGATGTGAAGGTGAAGGCGGCGATGAACGACATCAACGCGGCGCAGCGGGCGCAGGTGGCGGCGCAGGCGCGGGGCGAGGCGGACAAGATCCTGAAGGTGAAGCAGGCGGAGGCGGAGGCGCAGTCGAAGGCGCTGCAGGGCCAGGGGATCGCGGCGGAGCGGCAGGCGATCATCGATGGGTTGCGGGCGTCGATCGAGCACTTTCGGGAGACGGTGCCGGGGTCGACGGCGGACGATGTGATGGCGCTGGTGCTGCTGACGCAGTACTTCGATACGCTGCGGGACATTGGGACGAGGGGCGGGACGAACACGATCTTTCTGCCGAACAATCCGGGGGCGGCGAATGACTTTCAGACGCAGATTCTGGCGGGGCTGCGGGGCGGGACGGCAGGTGGAGCACCGACCATGCCGGCAATGCGGCAGGAACCACGCGGGCATGCAGCCGACCCGCGACTTCCGACACAACCCCAGGAGTAGGGCCACAGGAGTAGGGCGAAGCGGAAGGGGACGAGGTCGCGTTCAACTTCCGCTTCGGGCAGGTTGGTTGGCTAGATGCTGCTGCCGAGGAAGCGACGGCGGACGCTGCCAACGACTCCGAGGAGGCCGGTGCCGAGGAGCAGGAGGGACGATGGTTCGGGAGTGACTTGGGGAGGCGGTGGGGGGGGGGGACCGACGATTCCGTTACGGGCTTCGAAGAGGTACTGACCGGTGACTCCGTCGTTGCTGTGGGTTGAAAGTGCGTTCACGCCACCGTCAATCAGGGAGCCGCAGACGCCAGAGCCCGGCTGCTGGAAGGTGACCTGGCTGGAACCTGCACCTGTGCCGTTGGAGTAACCGACGTAGGCGCAGTCGCCACCGAATCCGTTTGAGCCGCCACTGGCGTCGCCGGTCTCCCACTGCATGGATCCGTAGTTGAAGTAGATGTCGAAGTTGCCGACTCCTGTGTCTTGACGGTTGACGAGCAGGACCTGGAAGTTATTGAGTTTGTCTGTATGTTCGCCGTAGTAGCCGACATTGGGGTAGTTGGCGCCGAAGGTTGCGAAGCCGTTATAGGTGCCGGCGCCGTAGGTGACCAAGCCCGAACCAGCGCCGCGGGTGTCTCCATCCGCGAAGAAGGGAGCGATGATTGGCTGCGTGGAGGTGCCGAGGCCGAAGGGGCTGAAGGCTGAGAGAGGCGCGTTGAAGGTGACATTTCCGTTGTTGTTCACGAAGAGGCTGGAGAAGGTTGTGCCGAAGTAGTTGAGGCTATAGCCGATGTTGACGGCGCCGGTAGAGCCGTCGTCATTTGCCGGCAGCGTATTGGAGTTGAAACCGGCGACGATGGGGTTGGCGAAAGACGCCACAGTTGACGTGCAGAACAGCGCAAGACCCAGAACGACGGGCCTTATTGAGTTCTTCATGGGAAGACTCCTGAGGAAGAATGGATTTTGAGGGGGACCCGAGAGGGGGTGGTGCAAGAGCTGCGCCAAACCTTAGTAACTGTGGATCGGCACTTAGAGAGTGGCGTGAGGGCTTGATCCGCAGATGTTTGCGGGATCAGAGAATTTTGTTGCCCATGCCCGCTGTCACAGCTCTCGTCGCGGCAGAGCTTGCGGGTTTAGTACACGGATGCTTGGTGGCAGAGGAGCTCGTACTCTTAAAAAAGGGCGAAGGCCGGAATGCGCCTTCGCCGAAGCACCTCTGCCTCTACTCCGGTCGCCCGATGGGATGGGCGCCGGGTTCTTGCGATCACGGTGGGGATGAGGTCCGCTGCGAAGATGCCATGCGGAGAGGCCCGGAGTGTGATCCATGTGAAACACATGGGGACGCGACGGTCGATCCATGGGTGTGTGCGACGATGTGGCTTTCGCGTGGGTCCGGCTGCTTGCGCGAGGCAAGCGGCAGATGGGCCGCGAGGTTAGTCCGGCCGCGTGGTTGCGGCTGGAGAGGTTTGCGTGGATCGCCGGCTGGCGTTCCTTGGATGGCGCACGGCCTGGATGGCGCACGACCTGGATGGCGCACGACCTGGATGGCGCACGAATGGTTACGCAGCGTCGATTGCCGCGAAGGTCCCTCGTACGGTGCGCATGGAGGAGGATTGAACTGGAATGCAGAGTGCAGGTTCGATTGTGTCCTTTCGGCTAGTGCAATCCCGAGGCCACTCCGTGCAGGCGCAATGCGGGAGATATAGGCCTCCACTGCTCCCGAGCGGGCAAAGCTTTGCAGGGATGCGGAACTGGACTTCTGCTACCCGTGCCTGCTGGAGGTGGGTCGGCACCTATACTGAACGGGGTTTTATGCAGGATCAATCGATCGTGATGACTGGTTTGTGATGGAGCGGAACAGCGACACCATTGTTGCGATTGCGACGGCGCCGGGCCGCGGCGGCATCGGTGTGGTGCGGCTGTCGGGGGCCGAGGCGATGGAGATTGCGGCGCCGATGTTGCGGCTGCGGGAGCCGATGGAGGCGGGGCGGGCGCGCTTTGGGTACCTGCTGGACGGGGCTGAACAGGGGTTCGATGGCGCGGGTGGGGAGGCTGGGGGTGTGCTGGATGAAGTGGTGGTGACGTACTTCGCGGGTCCGAGATCGTACACGGGCGAGGATGTGGTGGAGATGGCTGCGCACGGATCGCCGGTGCTGCTGGAGGCGATGGTGCGCGGGTGCGTGGAGCGAGGGGCGAGGCTGGCGGAGCCGGGGGAGTTTACGCAGAGGGCGTTTCTTTCCGGGCGGCTGGACCTGACGCAGGCGGAGGCGGTGAACGATCTGATTCAGTCGACGACGCTGCACCAGGCGCGGCTGGCCGCGAGCCAGATGGGAGGGGCGGTTTCGCGCGAGGTGTCGCCGACGAAGGACAGGCTGCTTGGCTTGATGGCGACGCTGGAGGCGGGGATCGACTTCGCGGAGGACGACATTGATGTGCTTCCGGGGGAGGCGATTCTGGAGCGTCTTGCCGAGGTGAGGGCGCCGCTCGAGTCGCTGGCACGAAGCTATGCGTATGGGCGTGTGGTGCGGGACGGATTTCGCCTGGCGATCGTGGGGAGGCCGAACGCGGGCAAGTCGTCGCTGTTCAATGCGCTGGTAGAGCGGGAGGAGGCGATCGTGACGTCGGCTCCGGGAACGACGCGGGACCCGGTGCGGGAGACGATTGCATTGGGGGGCGTGCCGGTGGAGCTGATCGATACGGCGGGGCTGCGCGGGGGAGCTGGGGGCGAGGGGATGCTGGACGAGGCGGAGGTTCTAGGGATTGCACGATCGAGGCAGGCGATGGCGGATGCGGATGTGGTGCTGCTGGTGATCGATGGGACGACGGAGCTGTGCGCGGAGGATGTGGAGGTTCTGGAGGAGAGCGGGACGGGGCGGGGCCGGCTGCTGGTGGTGCTGAACAAGAGCGACCTGTTTGGGGGGATGCCGGAGGGGGTTGAGGGGGCGAAGGCGGCGCTGGCGGGGATCTCGCGCAGTGGGCGAGTGCAGGTAGTGGAGACCTCGACGAGGAGTGGGGCGGGGGTGGGAGAGCTGCGTGCCGCGGTGCTGGAGCTGGTTCGGGGCGGGGGTGTGACGCGGGAGGGCGGTCTGCTGACGAACTTGCGGCAGCATGGGGCGGTGACGGAGGCGTTAGGGGCGCTTGCGGAGGCGCGCGCGGCCGTGGAGGGCGGTTTGCCGCATGAGGTTCTGCTGCTGGACCTCCATCGGGGGCTGCGGGCGCTGGACCGGCTGACAGGGATGACGACGACAGAGGATGTGTTGCGGTTGATCTTTTCGAGCTTCTGCATCGGCAAGTGAGGGTGCGTGCAAGCGACTAGGCGATTTCGGGAGACGTCGATGTCTAGGGGGGTCAGCTTCGATGGGCAGGTCGATGCAGACCAGGGGAGACCGTGGAGATGCTCCGGGGCGGTGGGGGGCCATCGTGTAGACTTCTTCCCATCGGGCCCCCAGAGGACGAGCGAATGAACTTCGAGCGTTCAACGACTCATACGTCGCGAAGCTCCGTTCCGGCGAGGACGAGACAGAAGCTCACTTCGTCCGGTACTTTGGCGAGCTGCTCGACATAAAGCTGCGCTCGCGTGTGCGATCGAAAGAGATGGTACAGGACCTAAAGCAGGAGACCTTTGCGCGCGTCTTCCGGCTGATACGAAGCGAGGACGGTCTGCGCCATGCGGAACGGCTTGGCCCGCTGGTCAACTCCGTCTGTAACCATGTCTTGTCGGAGCAGTACCGGACGTTGAAGAGAGTGGAGCCGCTTGAGGACGAGGTGGCGCAGCGGATTCCCGCCCCTGGGGACGACGCCCTGGATCGATTAGTCAATCGCGACGAGCGTGAGGCGGTGCGCCGCACTTTGAATGAACTCAGCTCAAGAGACCAGAAGATGCTCCGGTCGGTGTTTTTCGACGAGACGGATAGGGACGAGGTGTGCCGGGAGCTGGGTGTCGACCGCCAGTATCTCCGGGTGCTGCTCCATCGAGCCAAGAACTCTTTTCGGGCGGTGTATACCAGGCGCATGCAAGAGGGTCGGCAACCTGAAGGAGCGATGCCGGCGAGAAAAAAGGTGTGAGCTGCTGTAACGATCGGGAGCCGCCAGGCACGATGGGAGGGGATAGTTCTGTATGGACCATGACGACGCAATCCGCGAGATGTCGGTCGAGAGATACCTGCTCGAGGAGCTCTCGGGGTCCGAACGCGAGGAGTTCGAGGAACACCTCTTTGCCTGCGCCGCCTGCGCGGACGACCTGAAGTCCGGGATGCGTTTCGTCGATGCGGCGCGTGCGGAGCTGCGCCAACCGGGGTACGGTGCGGTTGCTGCACCGAAGAGGTCACTGACTGACTGGATCTCCTGGTTGTGGCGCCCGAGCTTTCTTGCGCCCGCGCTGGCTGCTTGTCTCCTGCTCCTGCTGCTGGACGGCTTTGTCTTCCGTCCCAGGCTCAAGCAGGAGCTGGCGGCGGCGCAGACACCGGCCATTTTGAAGGATCTTTTGCTGTCGGGCGGGAGCACGCGAGGCACATCGCCGGCGGAGGTTGCCGCACGGCGGAACGGTTTCTTTCTCCTGTCGGTAGACATTCCGGCCGAGAGCCGGTTCCCCGCTTACCGCTGCTCGCTCTACTCTCCGTCAGGCGCGCTGATCTGGACGGCGAATCTCCCTGCTTCGGAGGTCAATAACACGATCACGATCCAGGTTCCCGCAGCGAGTACGGCAGAAGGCATGAACACACTCGTTGTGGACGGACTTCCGGCGGACGGTCCTTCTGACGGCAGGCCCGTAACTCTTGCCCGCCATCCCTTCCATTTGCAACTGAAAGATTAGGTCACAAGGAGGAAGCTCGATGAACGCCAGCCAACCTAGGACGTTCCACTACCACGCCGATGGAAGCGCGTTTGGCGGCCATATTTCGGAGCCGTTTCAAGCTGTGATTCCGACTCAGGCATCGGCTTCGTTAGCGCAGGCGGGAGGGTACGCGCATGCCTCGATCGGTTCCTTTCGAGTTCAGCATGTGGTGTCCGTCAAGAACGCCTGGACCGAGATCTATGGAACCTCGCAGAAGGAGCAGGGCACCTGGACCTCGATGGTTACCTGCGTTGTCGAAGGCCTCAATGTCCTAGACATCGTGAAGGCGGACAGCATTATTGCGAGGTTGACGGTACGACATCCCCATAAGGGGTATTATCCTACCGTTGCCTTTGCGGGATCGCAGTTCACCAATCTGACGATCGGCGGCAAGCTCGTGGAGCCCAAGCTCGATCACGCCCGGTTTGCTCGGAGCACGGCGCAGCGGGATGCGGTGCACGGGCCGTGGGAGAGCGATGAGCGGCTGGTCGGGGCGGCTGTTAAACAGAGTCGCAGCATGATTGAAGCTGAAGGCGCTCCGGACTGGCTGAAATCAAGGTATGCCTGGGTCGGTGATCCGGAGGAGCGCCGGAGAAGAGGGCACATTGAATGCTCGCTGGTGACCCATCTGATCGGCGCGGAGCCAAAGGACAGCTTTGGGCATGTGCTCCGCATTGCGGATGTGGGCAATCTCTTCTTCAGCGAACTGGCGGTGGACCAGGGCACGTTTCGGCTGACGATGCTGCGGATCGAGATGGGGTGTCTGGCCGATGGGGATCTCAGTGTCGCCACGGCAAACTCCAACGGCAGGCCATCACCTTAGTGTTCTCCGTGCTGCTCGCCGGCATGTGCGGCTGCCCGGCACCCCGACCCGCCTCGGCTGGCGAGACGCTCCGTTTGATTGAAGAGGAGTTTACGGCGGGTGACCTTTTGAAAGCGCAGGCGGATGCGCGCGGCGCCCTGAGCCGGTCCGACCTTAGCAGTCTCGCGCATGAGGATCTTCGCCTGGAGTTGGCGAAGATCTATTTGTATCGCGGCATGAATGAGAAGGTGCTGGCGCTTCTCGATCAGTCGTCTTCGCCAAGTACAACCGACGCCACTCTGGTGCTCAAACATACGATTCGATCCCTCGCCCTCGCCAGACTGGGCCAGACCGGAGATGCGGAGCGGGAGCTTGCGGATGCGGAGCGGGTCCGCGATGCGGAGCGCTTTGCTGGCGAGATTGCGCAGGCGCGTGGAAGTCTGGATTTGGAGATGGGTCGTCTGGAGAGGGCGACGGAGATGTTTCAGAAGGCGCTCAACAGCGCCCGGCAGCATGCCGACTCCTACCTTCAGGCAAGAATGTTACTCAATCTCGGTGTTATCGAGTTGCAGGAGGAGCACTACGAGGATGCCCTTGCCCATTTCAAAGAGGCACAGACGATCGGATCGCATATCGGCGCCGGGCTAACGCTTGAAAAGGCCGAGGGCAGCATCGGGTACAGCTTCTACGGGTTGGGCGATTTTCCGCGCGCTCTCGAATCGTTCCAGCTCGCGCGGACACGGGCCGCAGCGCTTGGCTCTCCTGTGGATGAGATCGAATGGTTGAACAACGAGGGTCTGACGCAGTTTCGGATGGGCGACAGCGTCGCCGCGCGAGCCTCGTACGAGGGTTCGCTGGCTGCCGCTGCAGAGATTGCCTCTCAGGAGGAGATCGTCGATGCCCATAGTGCGCTTGGGCTGCTTTTGTTGAACAGCGATCTGCCGGCGGCGGCCGAGCATGTCAAGCAGGCTGCGCACATCGCTGAGCTGCGATCAAACCTGCCCGAGCAGAGGAAGGCCGGCCTGCTTCAGGCGATGATTCGCGCGCGACAGGGTGCGACCGCGGAGGCGATGCAATCCCTGCTGATCCTCGATCGGATGCCAACCGCAACACCGTCGTTCCGGTGGCAGGCCGAACAGGAGCTGGCGCGGCTCCATGTGCAGCAAGGCGACGAGGCGGCCGCGGATCGCTGGTTTCGGCGTGCGATCGAAACGTTTAGCAGGCAAAGGTCTTCGCTGTGCGACGTCGAGTCCGATCTCCCCTTTTTGGAGAACGGCAGCAATCTTTACAGCGACTATGTTGAGCACCTTGTTGCGCAGGGAAAGACGAATGAGGCGCTCGAGGTAGTGGATCAGGGCCGGGCCGAAGCGCTGCTGCGAGGTCTTCCCGCGAGTGCGCCAGCGAGCAAGGGGAGGTACGGTGCGCATGGAGGCGCGAATGCGCTGGCGGGGAGGCTCGGGGGGACCATCTTGGTCTACTACCTGCTTCCCCGCGGGTCCTACCTATGGGCTATCACGGCAGCTCGAACCGGCTTTTATCGGCTTCCGGGAGAGGCGCGGATCTCGACGCTGGTGCACACCCATGAAAGGGCAATCCTTGCGGCGAGAGATCTCTCGGTGGAGAGTGACGCGGCCGGCCGCCTGCTCTTCGAGCAGCTTATCCGGCCGGCGGCCGATCTGGTTCCGCACGGGCAGCATGTTTTTGTGCTCGCGGACAAGGCGCTGAACAGCCTCAACTTCGAGACGCTCCTGGCGACGGACGGGCAGCCTCACTTCTGGATTGAAGATGCCGTAATCACACATATCGCGTCGTTGCGAATGCTGTCCACCTCCACACGACAGCGCGGGGAGACTGCCTCGAAGCGGCTGCTTCTGGTAGGCGATCCCGCGTATCGCGACAAGCAGTACATGGCGCTTCCAAACGCAGCTGAAGAGATCAGCGCCGTGATGAACCACTTTTCCGCGGAGAGCCGAACGGTGCTGCGCGGGAGCGCGGCGACGCCCTCGGCGTACAGGGCACAGCGTCCGGGAGAGTTCGACTTTATCCACTTCGTGGCACATGCGACGGTGGATCCACCGTCGCCGCTCGACTCCGCGGTTGTGCTCTCCGGGGGAGATGGCCAATCAGACAAACTCTACGCTCGGGAGATCCTTGTGGACCGGCTCAAGGCCGATCTGGTGACGATCTCCGGATGTTACAGCTCCGGATCGCGCAGCTACGCGGGCGAAGGCCTGGTCGGTCTCGCGTGGGCGTTTGAACGCAGCGGATCGCGTAACGTGATCGGCGCTTTGTGGGAGGTGAGCGACAGTTCGACCCCGGCGCTGATGAACCGGCTGTATGAGGAGCTTGCAAGCGGAGCTTCCCCGAGCGAGGGGCTCCGGACGGCGAAGCTGTCCCTTCTCCATTCGCCAGGGGTCTTTCGTAAGCCCTTTTACTGGGCTCCATTTCAGATGTACTCGATGTCCGGCGGCGCCAGCGGACCGATATCCGGGCGTGTCCGCGCGCAGGCCTCTCCGGCCCGCCGACAGTAACCCGCAGCTTCGCGGAGACCTCGCCCAAACAAGTTTGAAACGATGACTGCTCTTCCGGCACTATCCGGGCGAAGGGGCATGGAAGCAACAAACCCTGCCTCCACGCTGAATGTTGTCAATCGTTCGCGTCCTCACAGGAGCAGTCTTATGAGCAGCACCGGGCAGCACCTCTCCAGCAAGCATATCGAGATCATGGATGGTCGCCTGGCCGGCACCCCGACCCAGGGCACGCTGACTCAGGGTCAGGTTCGGTCTCGTCCGCCGCGCAACAAGAGCCAAGCCTCGGCTGGTGTCGCTCCTCTCACCCCATTCAGCCACGGCTCGCAGAAGTTTCAGCCGCTTCCGGAGCCCATCGGGCAGCCGCCCTTCCATTACGATCTGGCGACGGCACTGCCGGGCATTGAAGAGACGGCGGCACAGCTTGGAAAGCTCGTCTTCCATGTGGTTGGCGATACGGGCGGCGTGAAGAGCCCCGAGTACCAGGCCGAGGTCGCCGCCGCAATGAAAGGCGACCTGAACAAGCCCGAGGCCGAGCGCCCGCGCTTCTTTTACCACCTAGGTGATGTTGTGTACTACAACGGCCAGGTCGAAGCCTACTACGGCCAGTTCTATGAGCCATACGATCACTACGACGCACCCATCATCGCCATTCCCGGCAACCACGATGGCGATCCCATCGATAACACCCAGACGTCGCTGGATGGCTGGAGCCGCTACTTCATGACATCGCAGACGCGCATCAATCCCGAGGGCCACGATGCGCAGCGTTCCACGCTTTCGCTTCCCAATCCCTACTTCACCCTGAACTGCCCCTTCGCCACCATGATCGGCGTCTATAGCAACGTTCCCGAGCAGGGATCGATCGATTCGGTACAGCAGCAATGGCTGACGCATGAGTTTGCCACGGCACCCAGGGAGAAGGCGCTCCTTGTCGCCATCCACCACCCTATTTACTCCTTCGACGATCACCACAGCGGCAGCCCGCGGATGGCCGATGCGCTGCAGCATGCAATCAATGACTCCCGCCGTTTGCCCAATTTGGTGTTTGGCGCGCATGTCCACAACTACCAGCGGATTGAACGCAGCCTGGTTGCCGGCGTGCAGACGCCCTTTCTGGTGGCCGGCAACGGGGGCTACTTTCACCTGCACGGGATGAATACCGGGCCTGTACCCGCTAACGGTGCGGCCGCTCCCGGCACCCAGGCCAGCCATGGCACCGGAGGCAGCCGTGGCAGCGTGGGCAGCCATGGGAGTGGGGGCAGCCACGGCAAGCATGACCCTGTCATCAAGGATGAAGATACGGGAGCTCACCTGATCTTCAGCAATCACACCAATCACGGCTACTGCACCATCACGGTCGACCAGCACACAATTTCCGGCTCGGTCGATCTGGTTGAAGAGGCCAAGTACCCAGCCATCTCCGCGGCGGATACGTTCAGCTACCCAGCTGGCGCAATCTTCCTCCCAGACGGAGTCACGATTTCCCTGTAGCACTTGCAGCACGCCTTGGATCTGTCCTAAAAGGCACGGAGAGGTCATACTCTCCGTGCCTTTCTGTGCGTCGTGAAGAACCGGTTTCTCGCTTCTTGAATCGCGCGGAATCCGGCTCTAAAGGTGTAACGGAAGCGGTTTCCTTCGCACTATCTGGTCATGAACGCAGTGCACACCGGTACGGTCAGCCAGCTTCGATCAGGCCTCTGGATCTGCGTTCGACATCCTCATGCATTCGAGAACCACAAGGAGATCCTCCAATGAGCACCACAGCCACTCTGAAGCCTGAAACCGCAACCGCAGCCGCGAGCACAGCCTCTCCGGCCACGCCGAGCCTTACCCACGAGCTCTTCGTCCATCACATGAAGGCGATGGCGGTTCACTACAAGGCCGGCGCTGTCACGGGCGCCACCCACGTCTATGCGCTTCCTGTCTCCATTCTGCACACCGTCGACTTCGAGGGCATGCTTCACGTTGCCCCCCCGCCGACAGGCGCCGGCAAACAGCAGGTGGACAAGGTCCTGACGGACGGCCAGAACAAGCTGAAAGCCTTCTCCCAGGCCCAGGCTACGTACGTGAATCAGCAGACCCAAAAGCTGCAGGGCAATCACGACACAGCCAGCTTCGCGGCACAGATGAACGGCCAGCGCGAGAAGGCTAAGCAGCAGGCTGACCAACAGATCGATGACACCTACAACAACCTGATCAAAGTCGGTACGGCGCACCCGGAGATGCAGCAGCACATCCTTTCTGCTACCCAGAAGCTGGGAGCGTTTATTACGTCGTTGCTGAGCAGTGTGGCGGCATTTTTCGCCAATATTGTTCATAAGATCTTGGGCTGGATCAACTCGGGGATCGACTGGGTCAAGGGCGCAGCGGCCACCGTCGCAAACTGGGCGGCAGGCGCCGCCAAGTCCATCGGCGACTTGTTCGGCAGTATTTTCTAACTGCCTGCGCGACTTTAGTCCGGCTCTGTTCAGGGAGCCGGACCTTTTTTTAACGGAGCTTCACCCGCTCGCGCGTTACGCGAGCCGCACCTGCTGTTCGCTCCGAGCAACACGGGGCGATATCTCACAAGAGGAAACCGTCATGACCGTAGTCTCCTTTACCCAGATCCTTACACCGGCCGACCTGGAGCAGCAGATCTCGGAGAAGATTGCCGCGCAAACAGCTTCGTTCACCGCCCAGCTACAGGCGGTGCAGGCCGCGCGTGCCGCGGCCCAGATGGCCACCAAAGCGGCGCAACCCGTTGTCGCGCAGGCCCTCTTCCTCCAGCACCTCACCGCGATGCAGATGCACTACACCACGGGTGAAGGCGCAATTGCCACGAGCGCCGCCGCAGCCAACCCTGGCGCGGGCGCGATCGTCAACCTGTCCGAGCACCTTTACAGGCTGCCCCAGGAGTTCGCCTTTCGCCCCCTCATCAAACTCGCGCGCCCACACCCGCGGTCCATCCGGTGTCCGTTGCAGCGCACGCCTCTTTGGCGGGCGGTTTGGCTGTCGATGCCATGATCCAGCATATCCACGCTGACGGGCTCGCCACCATCCAGCAGCACGCCAAAGACCTTGTAGCCGCCGCCCAGAAGGCCGCAGCCACCAAGATGACGACCGCGGCGTGGGCTGCTGAGATGAACAGGTTGCGCGACCACGACAAAGGGATCGCCAGGCGGAAGATCGAGCAGATGTATGCCGATGCCGGCAAGCTGGGGGCGGTTCACCCGGAACAGCGCGCCCGCATCCTCGTGGCGACGAATCATGCCAGCCACATGTTTGGCGGTCTGTTTGCGAGCATCATCATCGTCGGCGGCACGGTGGAGCACGAGGTCGCAAACGCACTTCACGTTGTGGTCTCGCCGGTCGCGGGTGCGGTGAAGGCCGTAGCCGGCTGGGTCCCCGGCGCGGTCAGCAGCGTGGGCAAGTTGCTCGGAAGCATTTTCTAAGAAGCGGGAGAGTCAGAGCCCAGGATTCGCCCCGCTCATGCCGCGGCCAGCAGCCGCGCCAACGCACCCGAGATCGATTGGCCGGTGTTCAGCTCGTAGTAGCTGAACGCTGGGCTGGGGTTCACTTCGAAGCAGAAGACCTCGCCTTCCGGTGTAATTTTCAGGTCGATCCCGCAGAACGGCAAGTTCAGCAGTTTCGATAGGAGCACGCAACGCTGCTCCCAGTCCTGGCTCAGCTTCGCCTCCGCCAGTTCAGCGGGTTTTCCTGTCTGCTGCCGAGCGTAGCGGTAGTCCGTCACGTCGGAAAGGATTGCCGTTGCGTACACTTCATTTCCCACCACGTGCACGCGGAGGTTGGTCCCCGGCACAAACTCCTGAAACTGCGTTGGACACCACCGGATGTTCTCGATCCGCTCCAGGTCGACCTGCTCGAGGGTCTGCACGATGGATCGTGTCCCACTGATGGATTTGTAGATGATCCGTCCGTGCAGCATGTTGAATTCCTGCACAAGCTGCGGCTCGTTCGTGATCAGCGTATCGGGAACCTTGAAACCGGCCATGCGAATCAGCTGCGCCTGGTACGGCTTCGACCCGTTGCTCGCCATCGCGTCCGTGGCATTGATGATCCGGGTACCGGAGATGTCGATCCACTGCAGCAGGGATTGGTGCAGCTGACGGCAGTAGATGCTTCGCGCCGAGTTCTCAGCCTCTCCGCTCAGCTCAGGCAACGAGCGGTAGTCCATCATGCGTGGGTAGACCGCTTGGAACGCCTCAAGTTTCCACTGCTTGCCGTTCATCGCCAGGGTACCCGTGACCAGGCCGCCTTCTATGCGGAAGCGCAGGTCGCACCTCTCGAACTCGCGTTGGTGAAAGATGAGGAACGGCACGCTCATCTGTTCCAGTTGTGTTGTCAGCAGCCGCATTGGCGTTTCGCTTCGAATTCCACAGAGCAGGATCATTGCATCACCCCCTAAGACCATGCCTTCAAAATCTCCTGGAGCAGAGGGAGACCTCCTACGCCCATGTCGGGCAGCGGCGTTGCGCTATGGAAGGTCCATTCGCTCTCTTCGGACTTATACAGGTCGACACCCAGCAGGCTTGTTTCGCTACGTTGAAACAGCCGCCCGCAGGCGGCCTCAATCGCTTGATCGCGTAGACCGAACGGTTTACCTTCAAACAGCACTAACCTGGTCAACAGCCTTTCTCTTAGCGGCTGCTCCCAACCCATCTCGGAACCGAGGCAAGGCTCGACATGGAATCCCGCTTGGCCGGCCAGCACCGCCCATTGCGCAGCCGAACGCCAGGCCCCGCACAGGCCCTGGGGCGTTGCACGATTGAAGACCTTACCTGGGATGGAATGCATCCAGCTCAAGTAAAAGGCAAACGACTCCGACCAGGCGTAATCCTGGTCTTCGGGCGTTGCCTGGCTGATCAGCGCGCGTGAAGGCCAGTTCAGACGATTGATCGTTCCATCCACTGATGCGAGGCTGATTTGCCTTCCATCTTTCAGCTGAATGTCCGCCGTGGAGCCATCGCTTTTGACACGATGGCTCCATTGCGTGGCGTGAGCCAGATCCCGGGAGGTGACCATCTCCAGATCAGCACAGCCCAGACTTGTGAGCGTGGCGTACGTCCAGCTAGCCGCTGTATCGCCATACGAACACAGGATCAGTTTCATGAAAACGCCTCCGGTTCCTGGTCACCCGTGGGCCAGGCACACACCTCCTCTGATCAGGCTTTGCGCGACTTGTCTCCTGCGTCCGGCTCTTGCTTCAGGGCTCCCTGGCTCAGGTCGGGCCGAAGGTTGGTCGTGATGAAGTGTTGCAACTGACCGACCGTTTGCTCCAGCTGGGCGAGGCGACCGCTGACGCCCTCCTCGATCGGGCCGAGAGGATCGGGACCCTCATGGGAGAACTCCTTGGGAAGGTTTTCGATACGCAGGTGCGCCTTCTCGACCACTTCGAGCTTCTCCTTGAACTCCTTGTGTTCGAACTTCTCGGGTTTTTCTTTATGTTCGTGCTTTTCCGGTTTTTCCTTGTGCTCATGCTTCTCCGGTTTTTCCTTGTGTTCGAACTTTTCGAGTTTCTCGATTTTCAAGAAGTGTTTTTCAAGCTCTTGCTTTTCGTGGACAGTTTTGAGGGTTCCAGCGGTGGAACCTTCCTTATTTCCTGTTATCGCATACGGGGGAGTGCCCATGAGATGCTCCTATTGCTCAGAATTGACCTACAGGCAGCGCGTGTCTCACCGTCCCGGATCCCGCAGCTGGATGGCCCGTGTGATCGTCTCCCGGTACAGGTCGACTTCACTCGCCTGATGAGTAGTGAATGGAGATCACAGATCGTTTCAAGAGGAGATAGTGCCAGAGGTGAGGGCCAGGTGTGCAAGCGACCCGTAGCAGAGCTGCAGGTGGAGGACGGCGGCAGCAGGGAGGATCACCAGACCGTGTGCTGATCCAGATCGATCCGGATCTTGAGGCAAAGACCCGATCGACAATCGCGGCCTGTCTTGCGAGTGGACGAGATCGGATATCGGTCATCAGGTGTGCTGGAGAGGCAATCGCAGTTCTGCGACGCAGCCTGGAGCATCGCCTCTGTTGGTGAGCGTAAGCGTTCCCTTGTGTGCTGTTGCAATCTGCTGGGCGAGCACCAGACCGATCCCGCTTCCCTCCGGTTTGGTGGTGTAGAAGGGCACGAAGAGATTGGCCGGATTGGTGAGCCCAGGTCCGTTATCCGTGATTTGGAGGGCCACCTGGTGCAGCATGGAGTTCCAGCTGATCGATATCTCCGGCTTGGAGTGGAGGGGGGAGTCTCGACCCAGCGTGGCTTCGACGGCGTTGCGAAGCAGATTGATGAGAAGCTGCTGCAGTTGATCTCCATCCGCGTCGAGCGTCACCGGAGGACCACCCTTCACGCGGATGGCAAGGCGAGTCTCTAAGGAGACGACCTGTTCCAGAAGGTTTCGCAACACGAGCGGTTTGAACTGCGGGGTTGGGAGCCGGGTGAGCTGCTGGTATGCCTGAAGAAAACGGTTGAGCGAGGCCGCTCGATCCTCAATGATCATGAGCCCGCGGCCGAAGTCGCTGGCCGATTCAGGATCGGAGTTCGGCCCAAGCATTGGAAGGCGAGTACGCAGGCTGCCTGCAATCGATTTGATGGGCGTAAGAGAGTTATTGATCTCATGGCTGAGGACTCGGATGAGCCGCTGCCAGGCGACACGCTCCTCCTCGCGAAGGGCAGCGGCGACGTCGGACAGGACGATCAGGGTGTGAGGGACGCCGTGGAGGCGGAAGGCGGAGCGCCGAACCGACCAGCGGGTGGCGTGCGCCGCCGCGGGACTTCCACGATCGTGGGGCGAGTAAAGCTCCTCGTCTCCGAATTCGAGAAGAGGGGCGAGATCGAGATCGGCCGCGGATCGGTCGACCGCAGAGCGGCGGGTCAGGCCGAAGGCGAGCTCCGCCGCTTTGTTGAGCAGACGTAGATGACCTTTTGGACCAAAGGCAAGCACGGGCGACTGCATGGAAGACATCACCTGTTCCACCAGGGTGAGGGCGTCGCGTGCGCTCCCACGCTGGCTTTGCAGGGTGCCCGCGAGGGAGTTGATCTCCAGCGCCAGATCGCCGAGCGAATCACCGCGTCTGGCGCCGCGGGCGCGGAAGGAGAAGTCGTCTTCGCGAAGGGCTGCGACGACGTTGGCGAGGGTCTGCAAGGGGCGGACGAGCTGATCGACGAGATAAACAGAGGCGATGGCCCAACCGGAGGCGAAGGCCAGAACCGAGGCGATGCTCAGAGCGGTTGAAGCGGTCTGGTGGAAGATCAGGATTCCGAGCAGCACCAGCGAAGGAAGGGCGAGTGCGGCGAGCCAGAGGCGGAGTCTGCGCTCGTAGCTGAGGCGACGGCGGGAGGCGGCGAGGGGAAGTCGGCGGCGTCGGGACCTCCCCTCAAGAGCATCCGTGCCGGAGGCAGCGGGAGGGGGTCTAGAGGCCATACTTTTCGATTCGTCGATAAAGAGCGCCGCGACTGAGGCCGAGAGCTTCGGCAGCCTCCCTGACGTTTCCCTGCGATCGCGACAGTGCTTTTCGAATGAGAATGGCTTCCACTGCTTCGAGGCTGAGGTCATCGAGACTTTGCGCCGCGGAGCGCTGCGGAGAAAGGCCGAGATCGGAGACGCCGATGCGGGGGTTGCGAGCCATGAGAACGGCTCGTTCCATGGTGTGGTCGAGCTCGCGGACGTTGCCGGGCCAGGTGTGGGCAAGCATCGCCTGAAGCGCGGCGGGCTCGAAGCCGTCGAGTGATCGGCGGTAGCGGCCGGCGTAGCGGAAGAGGAAGTGAGCCGCAAGGGCAGGAAGGTCTTCGCGACGTTCCCGCAGCGAGGGCAGCCTGATCTCGACCGTGTTGAGACGAAAGAGCAGATCTTCCCGGAAGTGCCCGGCGGCCGCGGCCGTCCGCAGATCGGTGTTGGTCGCCGAGAGCATCCGTACGTCGACCTTGCGCGTGGTGGAGGAACCTACGCGCTCGAGCTCTCCGGTTTCTAGAACGCGGAGCAGCTTTGCCTGCTGGCGCAGGGGGATGTTCGCGATCTCATCGAGAAAGAGGGTGCTGCCGCTGGCAAGTTCGAAACGTCCGATGCGGTCAGCGCGCGCATCGGTGAAGGCTCCCTTGACGTGGCCGAAGAACTCACTCTCGAAGGTGCCTTCGGAGAGCGCGCCGGTATTGACGGCGACGAGGTTGCGATGAGCCCGGTGGGAGAGCCGGTGAAGCGTTTGGGCAACCACCTCCTTGCCCGTGCCATGCTCGCCGGTGATGAGGATGTTGGCGTCCGACGGGCCTATGCGACTCATGAGCTCGACGACCGGATGCATGGATGGGGCGGTGGCGATGAAGTCGGGGGCGCCCTCGGCTCGAAAGATGCGGTTCTCCGCTTCGAGCCACCTGGCGCGCTTTTGCGCGCGGCCCAGATCGATCTGTGTGCGAAGGATGGTGAGCAGGCGCGGATTGTCCCAGGGTTTCTGGATGAAGTCGTTTGCACCGCGGCGCATCGCTTCGACGGCGAGATCGATGTTGGCGAACGCGGTCATAAGGACGACCGGTATCTGCGAGTCGCGGTCGCGGATGCCTGCGAGCAGATCGAGACCCTCGCGACCGGAGGTTGTGTCGCGGGTGTAGTTGAGATCGATCAAGACGCAATCGAACTCGGCGCCGGTGAGGCATTCCAGAATCAGAGACGGGGTCCGAGCTGTTTCGAGATAGTAGTCCTCGGGCTTGAGCAGGATTTGGAGCGCCTCGAGGATGTGCGGCTGATCGTCACCGATGAGCAGACGAGGACGCCTGCTCGCCCCAGACGCCTCGCGGGAGGAGGAACCGGCGGGTTGGGAGAGAATCTCTGGAGCCATGGGTTGGGAACGTGTGATGGAGCTAGGGAAGCGACGCGGCCGCGGCCTGGGCGCCGGTACGTGCCGATTCTACCGAAACCGAGTTGGCCTCGAGCGTTACCCCGACGGCGCGGTCGAGTTCGATGCGTGCTTTCTGGAGGGCGGTGCGGGCGGCGACGAGGGCGGACTCTGCTGTCGCGAGGTCGCGCTGGGCGGTGAGCGTCTGGAAAGCCGAGCCGGCCCCGAGTGCCTGCTCCCTGGTGGTGATGTCAAAGGTTCGTGCGGCAAGGTCGCGAGCTTTCAAGGCCGGCACGACGCGAGCCTGACTCTGCTCGAGCGAGTATTGCGCGTTGCGTACCTCGATGCGGATCTGCTTGCGGAGCTGCTGGCCGCGAAGCTCGGCCTGACGGGATTCGAGCTCGGCGCGGTATTGGTCTGATTTGGCGATGCGGTTGCGAAGGGGAAGGTTGAGGGAGAGACCGACATAGTAGTCGGGCGCGGAGTTATTGAAGGCGTTGCCGAGGGAACCGCCATATCCGAGCGGAGAGGTGGAGCTAGTGGTGGAGGCCGGGTTCGCCGGCCCGGCAAGGCCGGTTCCACCGTAGTAGCCGATCAGGGCGAGCTGCGGCAGGAGGGCGTTACCGGCGGCCGTCCGGCTGATGGACCGGTTCTGGAGGTCGACGTCGGATTCGCGCAGCTCGAGACGCTGCCGGAGCGCCTTCTGGATGATGTCTTCGGTGGGCGCGGCTGCGGTGGCGGCGGTGTCGCTTGAGACAGTGCTGAGGTCTGTGGGACGCACGGGCATGCTCTCGAGAGTGGGGTCGTCGAGGTTCTTGGTCAGAGCGTTCTTGATGAGGAGCTGCTGGAACTGGAGCTGCGATCGAGCGATGGTGAGGTCCTGCTCGCGACTGGCGACTTCGCCCTCGTCCTTGAGGACGTCGAGGGCCGGGATGGCCTGGAGGTCGAGCTCCTTGCGGGCGGTGGAGAGCGTCTGGTTGGCGAAGTCGAGCGACCGATTTTTGACCTGTTCCTCCTCATAGGCGCTGACGAGGTCCCAGTAGATGTTTGCGATCTGGGTGACGGTGGTGATGACCTGCAGCTCAAACGCCTGGTCGGAGATCTTTTGGTTGTTGCGTGCGATGCGGAGGTAGCGCAGATTGGGGCCGCGCCCGAACCCGGCCAGGAGCTGTTGCTGGAACAGGACGCGATAGTAGGTATCGAGCTGGGGGTTGAGGAAGCTGAAGGGACTGTTGGTGGCGCCCCGGTTGTTGTCGAGTATGACCGACAGGCTGGTGCCCGTGGAGAAGGCCTGCGTGAAGCCGAAGTTCCCGGTGATGGTGTTGGAGCGAAGCACCTGCACGCCGGAGTTGGAGAGGTTGGAGAGGGGTTGGGTGAAGTGGTGGACATCGACATCGGCGGTGATGGCTGGGTCAAAGGAGGCGACGGCCGTTCCTGTGCCGAGCGTTGACTGCACCAGGCCCGAGGCTCCGGTGCCTGCCCCGCCTGCGCCGCCGGTGGTTCCACCAGCTCCTGCTCCGGTCGTGCCCGAGCCGAAGCCGCCGATGCCGCCGCCGGGTGTGTTCTGGACGACGCCGGTGTTGACGCCGCGGAAGACGCCGCCCGCCTGGGTGCGAAGGATATCGGCGCGGGCGATGGGGATGTTGTAGCGCGCGATGGCGAGGTCGAGATTGTCTTCGAGCGCGAGCGCGATGGCATCGCGCAGGGATAGCTCAAGCACGCCGTTGTGGATGAGCGAATCGATCTTTGGAGAGTTCGCGAGGTTTGGCTCGGGAACCCGGCTGGCGCGGTAGATATCGAGAGGATTGCGCGAGTGCGGAAGATCCAGGCGCAGTGACGGACGGGTTTCGAACGGGCGGGTGACCGGCGCCGGGGTTGCCGAGGCGTCCTGAGCGTGCGAGGACGGGGCCAACAACAGAAGAGAGATGGCGGAGGAGACGAGTTTCGAGGTCGCGCTCATCTGTCAGGCCTGTCTTCCGGAGGTGGCGTTAGGTTCGGGACGTGCCGTGTCGCGGGTGAGCCAGCCGTCGCGCAGCTCAATGGTTCGCGAGCCGTAGGCGGCGTTTGTCTCGGAGTGCGTGACCTGGATGACGGTGGTTCCTTGCTGATTCAGGGTGCGAAAGAGTTCCATGATCTCGGCGGCCTGCTCGGAGTGGAGATTACCGGTCGGCTCATCGGCGAGCAGAAGCGATGGTTTGTGAATGACGGCGCGGGCCACGCCGACGAGCTGCTGCTGGCCACCGGAGAGCTGCGAGGGGAAGAGATCTTTTTTGCCGACAATGTTGAAGCGGTCGAGGGTGTCGGCGACGAGCGCCTGACGCTCCGAGCGCGGGATGTCCTTGTAGGAGAGCGGCAGGTCGATGTTCTCGGCGACGGTAAGGTCATCGAGAAGGTGGTAGCTCTGAAAGACCATGCCGATGCGCCGTCGAGCGAGTTCGCTGCGCTGTTTGCGGTTGAGCGTCTGAACGGCGGTGTCTTCGAAATGGAACTCGCCGCGCCATTGGTCGTCGAGCATGGCCAGGATGTTGAGCAGCGAGGATTTGCCTGCGCCGGACGGGCCCATGATGGTGAGGAACTCGCCTTCGCGGATATGGAGATCGATTCGGCGGAGTACAAAGGTTTCCGTGTGGCCGGTCTTGTAGCTGCGTTCGAGGTGGTGGAGGTCGATCATGCGAGGGGCTGCTCCGTTCTAGGATGGTGCGTCGATTCCGATGGAGCGGACGTGCGGTTACCTACTGCGTGCGAAGGGCTTCGGTGGGGCTGATGGATGCGGCTCGGCGGGCCGGAAGAGCGGCGGCGACGAGGGTGGCGACGAGCAGTAGACCTCCTACCGAGAGCAGCACCAGCGGCTGGAAGGAGCTCGTCTGAAACAGCGTGTGCTGCACGAGGCGGCCGGCGATCAGGCTTAGCGGGATGCCGATGCCCAAGCCGATCAAGGCCTGGTTCAAGGCCGTTTTGAGGACCATGGCGACGACTCCGCGCCGATCCGCGCCGAGCGCCATGCGGATACCGATCTCGCCGGTGCGCCGGGCGACGGTGTAGGCGGTGACCCCGTAGAGGCCGATGGCGGCGAGGATAAGGGCGAGCAGGCCAAAGAGTGTGGTGAGGCGGACGACGAGCTCTTCCTGGGTGAAGGTATTCGCGAGCTGGTCGGTATAGGAGACCATGCGGAGGATGGGGAGGTTGGGATCGACGGAGTTCAGGGTCTGGCGGATGGAAGCAGCGATCGAGCTCTCCCGTCCGGCGTATTGGACGATGAGATTCGTGGCGTAATGTTTGTAGTTCTCATTCGAGATATCCTTTGGGTCGGTGTAGGCGGTCGCCTGCGCCATGGGCGTGAAGAACATCGGCCGCGCCGGGCTGGCCGCATTCGCGTACTTGGTATTCTCGACAACGCCGACAACCTCGAACTCGGCAGGGATCTTCGGATCCGGACCGAAGTGTTCTCCGAGGGGCTGCCGGCCTTTGAAGAACGTGTCCACAAACATCTGGTTGACGACAGCTACGTGAACGCTGGTGGCGGTGTCGTGCTCGGAGAGGTCGCGGCCCACAAGGATACGGGCCCCGACGGTGCGGAAGAAGTGCGGACTCACGACCGTGTAGCTGGTGTCGTTGGTGTTATCCGGAGCGACGCCTGGAAAGAAGACACTCGTGCCCCAGCTGCCTCCGGTCATGGGTCCGTAGGTGGCGTAAGCGAAGCTGACCACGGCGGGCATTCGCAGGAAGGCTTCATCGAGTCGCTGGTACAAACCCGCGAGTCGCGGATAGGTATAGCCGGCGGCATGGAGATCGGTGGAGACCAGCAGGCGCCCGCTTGGGTCGAAGTGGAAGTCCTGGTGCTCCAGCTGCCTAAGGCTGGTGATCAGCAGACCGGCGGTGCTGAGCAGGGCGAGCGAGAGCGCGGCTTGGAGGATGACCAGCAGCTTCTGCGGGAGCGCGCTTGCGTCGCGGGTGCTCCGATTGGCGCCGCGCAGGGCCACGACGGGACTTGAGCGGGAGGCGATCCACGCGGGTGCGATGCCGAAGAGCAGACCGGTGGCGAGGGAGACGGCGAGGGCAAAGCCGAGCACCGGAAGGGAGGGTGTGGCGTCCAGCGGGCTGATCTCGATTCCCTTGAGGGCCAGGGCGAGAATGGCTCGGGCGCCGGCGAAGGCGACGAGGAGAGCGCCCGCGCCGCCGACGATCGCGAGCAGGAGTGCTTCGACAAGCATCTGGCGGACGAGACGGGAGCGTGGAGCGCCGAGGGCGCTGCGGACGGCGAGCTCCTGCTGACGGGCCATGCCGCGAACCAGCATGAGATTGGCAAGGTTTGCGCAGGCAATCAAAAGCACGAAGCCCGCAACCGACAACAGCAGCTTGAGGCTCTGCTCGTACTGATCGCGAAGATCGTTGATGCTGCCGCTGGCGGATACGAGCTCGGTCGTCTCCTTAGTTAGCTGCTTGTCACTGAGCCCCTGTAGCTCACGGTGACCGGCAATCCAACGCCGCAGATTTTCCTGAAGAGCCACTTGAATGTGCGGCACCTGTCCCGGATCCTTGATGCGGACCAACAGGTCGAGCCAGTTGATGGCCGGAAAACGCAGAAGCTTTCGGTCTGCCTCGATCGTGGGCTCCTGGGCGAGTGGCAGCCAGACGCCGGGTGAATCGGGCTGATTCCGCTCGCCGAGGAAGTTTTGCGCCGAGATGCCGACCACGGTGACAGGATTGCCGGTGAGCAGAATCGTGCTTCCGACGAGGTGGGGGTCGGCGGCGAATCTGGTGCGCCAGAGCGCAAAGCTGAGCACGGCAACGGGAGATGCGCCGTCGCGGTCGTCGTCCGGGCCGAGCAGGCGGCCGGCGAAGGGCTCTACCCCAAGCAGCGAGAAGAAGTTGCCGGAGACGAAGCGGACGGCGAGGGGCTGCGCGGCGGTGGTCGATCCAGGGCGGCGAGCGCTCACCGTGACTGCGCCGGCCTCGACCGCAGCCATGCTGTCGGTACTGGGGATCTGCTCGCGCATGAACCGATACAGGTCGTAGGAGAAGAGGCTCCAGTCGTCCTGGCCTCCACCCATGACGCAGCAGTTGTCGAGCTTGCCGACCTTATAGAGCTGCTCTGGGTGGGTGACGGGGATGGAACGGAGAAGGACCTGGTAGACGAGGGTGAAGATGGCTGTGGTCGCTCCGATGCCAAGCGTGAGCGTGAGGATAGCGGTGGCGGCGAAGCCGGGCGAGCGGCGGAGCTGGCGAAGGGCGTAACGGATGTCCTGGAGGAAGGTGTTCATGGCGTGTGTGCTCCTGACGATCGGGTCAATCTGCGCGGAGGGCTTCGGTGGGTTCGATGGTGGCGGCACGGCGTGCCGGGATGAGGCTGGCGGCAACGGCGGAGACGAGCATGGCGAGACCGGCGGTAGCCAGCGATGTTGCCGGACTTTCCAGTACCGGGCCGAGCGAGGCAGGATCGACTCGCGCTGTGCTCGCGATAAAGTGAGCGAGCAACGTTCGCAGCAGTAGACTGCAGCCCGCTCCCAGCAGCAAGCCGACCAGCGTGAGAACGAGTCCTTTGCTGAGGATGAAGTTGAGAACCTGAGAGCGCCGTGCACCGAGCGCCATGCGTACCCCGATTTCGCGGGTGCGCGAGGCGACTTGATAACTGAGCAGCCCGAAGAGACCGATCAACGTGAGCAGGAGTGCGAAGACCGCGAAGCCGCCTGCGAGCCAGGAGAAGAAGCGAGGCGCAGCGACGGTGCGGTCGATAAAGGTCTGCATGGGAGCGAACTTGCTGGCCGGCACAACGGGATCGACAGCAACGGTCGCGGCTGCGGCTGCGGCAGCCAGGCCGGAGCCGGCGGTGGCGCCGCCATCCGCCATGCGGAGCACAAAGGTTGTGGGAAACCAGGCGTTGATGGCTTTGATCGTGGGGTCCGACAGTTGAGTATAGGCGTGGTAGATCGTGGGCTCGATCGCGCCCGCGAGCTCCTGGTTATGTGCGTTCGCAACGACGCCGATGATGCGCCACGGCTCCTTTCCCTCATCCGTGACGAACTCACCGAGAGGAGAGACTCCCGGCCACCAAAGATCCGCGGCGCGTTGGTTGATCAGAACGACACGCGAGCTGGTCTCTGAGTCAGCGGCGGAGAAGTCCGAACCTGCGAGCAGCGAGGTTCCGACCGTTTTGAAGTAGCCCGGTGTGGTGAAACGGGTTTCGACGGATCGCTCCAGCTCCGGGCGACCGGCTGGGAAACCCATGTTATTGAGGCCAGTATCGAGCGGAAGACCGTTCACGGCGGCGACCTCTGCCACACCCGGGATGCCGCGCAGTTTTGCCTCAACGGCGCTGATGAACTGCCGGGTGTGCGCGCTGGACGCGTAGGCTTCGCCCTTGAGGTTTACCTGGAGCGCAAACAGGTGGTCGGGCCTGAGGCCGGACGGGATGGACCGCATCTTGAGAAACGTGCCGAGGAACAATGTGCTGGTGGAGAGCAGGGCCGTTGCGAGCCCGACTTGCGCGACGATCAGAAGTTTGCCCACGCGCTGCTGCAGAGCGGTCTCCCCGGCGGTGCGGGCGCGGTGCAGAGGAGCGGTAGAGGTCCGAAAGGTGGGGAGCGCCGGAAGCAGACCGAAGAAGAGTGTCGTTCCGCAACCAGTGACGATGCCGAATGCGGCCAAGCGCAGATCGAGGCCAACCTTCCCAAGCTGCGGCAGATCGATTGGCGAGTAAGCCAGGAGGACGGGCGCGAGAACCGCTGCGAGGAAAAGGCCGAGCAGTGAACCTGCAACTGCGAGGACGAGGCTCTCCAGGAGGAGCAGGCTCAAGACCCGGGTGCGTGCCGCGCCAAGCGCCGTGCGCACGAGAATCTCGGAGCGGCGGCCAGCGGAGCGGGCGATGCTGAGGCCGGTGAGATTGAGGCAGGCCATGAGAAGCACGGCGAGGACGGCGGCAGCGAAGGCCAGCAGGCTGGGCCGGGCCTCACTGACCGTGACCTGCTGCAGGGGCCAAACCGACTCGCGCAGCCGGGGTGCTCCGACCGGGCCCCGCTTCCCGTACGCGGGAAAGTCGCGATAGATGCCCTCATTGAGAGCCGTCAGCTCCGCAGAGGCTTGTGGGAGGGTGACGGCAGGCTTGAGACGGGCGATCATGTGGAAGTTGCGACCTTCGTAGCCGTTGTCGCTGGAGGTCAGATGAAGGGGGAACCACAGGTCGGGTGGATCGCGTGTGCCAACCCATGAGGGCATGACGCCGATGACGGTGTAGGGGTCTCCATTGACATGGATGAGGGAACCTACGACGTTTGCGCGCGCTTGCAAGGCGCGACGCCAGAAGCTCTCGCTGACAAGAGCCGTGGGGGAGGCGCCCAAGGTGTCCTCGGCAGAGGTAAAGGTGTGTCCGAGACGAGGGGCGACTCCAAGCGCCGGGAGATACCCGGAGGAGACCCGCAAGGAGCGGACGGTGTAGCTCCGGGTATCGGCTCCCCCATTGCTCGAGGAGAAGTTCTGGTTGAGAGCAGATCCGTCCGCGATGCCGAAGCTGCTGAAGCTGGTTGCGTGCGTCCGGAGGTATTCAGAGGTCTCGCCGGTCTGCACCAGATTGGGGGCTTCTCCTGGGCGAGAGAAGCCGATGCCGACGAGCTCCGCAGGATGCGGATAGGGGAGCGGGGTGAGCAGGGCGTTGCGGACGATGGAGTACATCGCGGTGGTCGTGCCGATCGCGAGCGCGAGTGTAAGGATCGTCGTGACGGCGTAGCCGGGGGATCGGCGGAGCTGACGCAGGGTGTAGCGGAGATCGTTCGGCAGGTTGGATGAGAGCATGACGTCTCCTACTCGCTTCTGAGGGCTTGCATGGGGTCGATGGCGGCGGCGCGGCGGGCCGGGACGAGCGTTGCCATGAGGACAGCGGCCGAGACAAGGGCTGCGGTCGAGAGAAAGAGCGCGGGTCTTTGTGCGGACGTCCCGAAGAAGATGGCGGAGAGCAGACGGGAGGCGAACCAACTTCCAGCGAGACCGGCGGCCAGACCGATGGCGAGGATGCGTCCGGACTCGAGCAACAGCAGCCGCAGCACACCGCCGCGGCTGGCACCGAGTGCAATTCTAAGGCCTAGCTCGCGGGTGCGCTGGGCGACATCGAAGGCGACGAGACCGTAGACCCCGATGATGACGAGCAGGAGAGCGAGGCCGGCAAAGGCGCTGAGCAGGGCGGCGTTAAGGCGGGGCTCCGTGAGTGACCGATCGCGCGTGGTGGAGAGGGTGGTGAAGTGACCGGGAGAGGCGGTGGCGTCGAGGGCGGTGACGATGGAGCGGATGCGGGCCTGGAAGGCGGCGTCGGGTGGGAGGTCGGAGGTGGTCTGTGTGGTGCCGAACAGGGGACGAGCGTAGGGTGCGGTGGCGGGCAGTCGGGTGCGAAGGGCGAACTGCATGTGAGGCCAGAAGCCGCGTTCGGGACGGTAGACCTCGGGCTGGACGGGGCCGTCGAGGGCGCCGCCGGTGCCGTGGACGTCGCCGATGATGCCGACGATCTCGCCGGCATCGGTAAGCGACTGGTCGTTGGTCATACCGGCAGTAGAGGCGAGGTGCTTGCCGACGGGGTTCGTCCCCGGGAAGTAGCGCGTGGCGAGGGCGTGGTTGATGAGCAGGACGGGCGGGGCTTTGTCCTCGGCGTCGTGCTCCGTGAAGTTTCGTCCCTGCAGCAGCGGAATGTGCAGCGTATTGAGGTAACCGGGAGTGAGATCGCGGCCCTCGGCGACGACGGTGTCGTGGTGAGGCGTGGGGGCCTGGCCGGCGATGTCGAAGGTATTACGGATGCTGAAGTCCGAGAGGGGCAGGGCGGTGATCGCGCCAGCGCTTTCGATGCCGGGCAGGTTGGTGAAGGTGTCTTCGAGCTGGGCGTAGAGGCGGTGCGACTTGGCGGGATCGGCACCCCAGGGGAGGTCGACCGAGAAGGTTTGGACGCGGCTGAGGTCGAAGCCGAGCGGGGTTGTAAGGAGGCGGTACAGGTTAAGGAGAACGGCGGTGGAGAGCGTGAGCAGGACGAGCGCGAGCGCGATTTGCATGGCGGAGAGGCCGCGGCCCAAGGCGCGGGCGCGGCCGACGACCGTACGGCCGGGGGTGGCGTGCCGGACCGCTGTGTTTAGAAGGATGGGAGCGGCCGCGGTGAGCAGGCCGACGGCGATGGCAACGGCGAGCGCGAGCGCGAGCACGGGGAGGTCGATGCGGGGGCGATCGATGAGCACGAGGGCAGGCGGAAGGCGCGAAACGACGACGCGCAGGACGGCCATGGCGAGCGCGATACCGGCGAGTCCCCCGGCAAGTACGGGCGTGAGGGCTTCGATGGCGAGCAGGCGCGTGAGCCGGGCGCGGGTGATGCCGAGGGCGGTACGGACGGCAAACTCGCCGCGGCGGGCGGCATTGCGCGAGAGCTGGAGACCTGCGATGTTGACGGCGGCGGCGAGCAGGACGAGAGCGACGGCCGCGGCGAGCAGAAGGAGGGCCTGGCGGTACTCGCCGAAGAGGCCGGTGCGGAGGTCGGTGAGGGTGAAGCCCCAGGCGGCGTCGGTCTTGGGGTATGCGGTGGCGAGCCGGCCGGCGAGCTGTGTGGTTGCCGCGCTTATGGCAGGTATGGTGACGGAGGGGTCGACACGGCCGATGACGTGGAGGAAACGGCTGCCGTCGCCGCGATAGCTGCCGAAGAAGCGGGGAAAGATGTGGCCGGGATGCCAGAGGTCGGTGCCGGCGGGCAGGTCGAAGTGCGGCGGCATGACGCCGACGACGGTGGCCTGGTCGGCGCCGAGGCGGACGGTGCGGCCGAGGACGTGCGGGTCTCCGGCGAAGGTGGTCTGCCAGAGGTGGTAGCTGAGGATGATGAGCTGCGGGCCGTTGGGGATGTCGTCGGCGGGGGTGAGGGTGCGGCCGAGCAGGGCGGGGGCGGCGAGCGTCGGGAAGAAGGCTCCGGAGACGGCGGTAGCGGGGAGGCGCAGCGGGGTCTGGCCGTCGAGGGTGAGGGTGGAGTCGTCGGAGTAGAAGAAGCCGAGGCTCGAAAAGAGGGGGCGGCCGTTCCTGGTGAGGTGGGCGAGGTCTTCGGTGCGCAGTACGGACATGAGACCGTTGGTCTTGAAACCGCGGAGGTTTTGGTCGCCGGCCTCCACGAGCTGCTCGGGGTGGGGGTAGGGCAAGGAGTGCAGCAGCGTGGCGCGCAGGATGCCGCACATCGCGGCGGTGGCGCCGACGGCGAGCGCGACCGTGCCGATGACGGCGAGGGCGAAGATGGGCGCGCGACGAAGCTGGCGGAGGGTGTAGCGGATGTCCTGCTGCAACGATGTCATGGAAAATGTCTCCTGTTGATTTCTGTTACTCGCTGCGAAGGACGTGGATGGGATCGGTGTTGGCGGCGGATCGGGCCGGAAGGAGTGTGGCCAGCATGGCCAGGAGGAGGACCAAGAGCGCAGCCAGGACATAGGCAGTGGCGTCAAAGGCCGGAAGTTTGCCGACGACGCTGCCAAAAACGCGGGTCAGGCCGAGCGACAACGCCGCACCGATGCCGATACCAATCAGAGCCGTTGCAAGGGCCTTTCGGAGCACCAGGCCGAGCAGCTGCGAGCGGTTGGATCCGAGTGCCATGCGCAGGCCGAACTCGAACCGGCGCTGTGAGACCGTGTACGCCGTCATGCCGTACATGCCCACGGCGGCGAGGAGGATGCTGACGGCGGCAAAGCTGCCGAAGAGCAGTGCGCGAAAGTGCTCTGTGCGCTCGGTGTCGCCGATGTTCTCGCGCATGGTCGTGCCTTTTACGGCGATCTCTGGATGCGTCTGCTTCAGGTGGCGTCGAAGCGTCTCGACCATGGCGGCCGGATCGCTTCGCGTCCTCACGACGATCTGCATGTCGGACGCAGGATTGGGGTGCTGCGCGACCGGCGCATAGATGGTGGGCGAGGGCGCGGCGGCAGGTGAGTCGCTGCGAATATCCTCGACGACACCGACGATTGTGAGCCACGAGGCGGCGGAGCCGGCATCGTAGCCGCACATGATCTGCTTCCCGACCGGATACTGTCCCGGAAAGATCTTCTGGGCTAACTCCCGGCTGACTAGGACGACACCGGGAGATCCCTGGCGATCTGCCGCGGTCAGAGCTCTACCTTGCAGGAGAGGGATCTGCATCGTTGCCATAAATCCGGGAGTGACTGGCCGGAAGTCTGCATGAGGGAGATCGCCGCCAGACCCAAAGACCTGGCGGCCGCGGACGGCATACCCGACATCCGAACCACCAAAGCCCATGGGCGCACCGGAGACAGCACCGACAGACTCGACCCCGGGAACCCCGGCCACCGAGGCCAGAGTTGCATCGAGCCCGTTGAGCTTGGCCTGTTCGAAGTCGAGATCCGCCTGCTTGAGGGCGGCGAGCGCCTCCGGGGACTGGTCGGCGGCGACCGGCGCTGGCACAGTGCCTATCGCGTGAGCGTCAAGGGTAAGAAGGGTGTCAGGCGAGAATCCAAGATTCTGTCTGGACTGTGCGATGAGCTGACGGGCGAGCAGAACGGCGGAGACGGACAGGGTCAGCGTGAGCGCAACTTCGGCGACGATGAAACCGTTGCGAAGCCGGAGAGAGCTGCGGGTCTCGGTGCCGCGGGAGGCGTCGCTCCGCAGAGCGGAGGCGGGATCGACCTGCCACGAGTGCCAGATGGGCAGCATGGCTGCGACCACCATTACCGCCAAGGCAATGAGGAGGGAGAACAGAAAGATGTGGACGTTGAGGTGTACGTCGGAGAGGCGGGGGGTCTCGGCGGGGGCAAGCCGGACCAGCAGATGGAGCGAGGGGACGACGAGAAGAAAGGCGGTTGCGGTCCCGGCGATCGCGAGCAGAGCCGTCTCCACCAGGGCATAAACGGCAAGGGAGTGGCGCGACGCTCCGAGCACAGTGCGGATGCTGACGGTGCGCATGTGGAGGGTCGCCCGAACCAGCTGCAGGTGCGTGACGTTGGCGCAGACAATCAGAAGAAGAACGACGACCGCTCCCATCAGGAGGCGAAGCAAGGGGCGAACAGATCCGACGACCTGCTCCTGCAGCGACACGGCTTCGATGCTCTTGTTGTGGTCCTCGGGAATTTGACGGCGGAGGTTGGCGGAGAAGGTGGCAAGTTCCGCGTTCAGCTGGGACGCGGTCACACCGGGGCGCCGCTTGCCGATCACGTGGTCGCTGTAGGAGCTGCGGTTGGCATTGGTCGGCTCCGCGGAGCGCTCAAACCAGACCTCGGTCTTTCCGGGGAAGGAGAAGCCGGTGGGCAAGACGCCGACCACGGTGTGGATTGCGCCGTTATAGGTGATGAGCTGGCCGATGGCGGCGCCCGATGATGCGAAGTGAGCGCGCGTGAAGTCCGCGCTGAGCAGAACGTCCGTGCCGTCGAGGTCCGCGGAACGAAAGAGGCGGCCAACGGTCGGCTGCACCCCCATGATCTCGGCGAAGCGCGGGCTTACCTGCGCGACGGGCACGTAGAGCGACGTGCCTCCCATCTGGATGCCGTCGGGGAAGCTGTTGAAGTGCGCCGTGGCTTCGAGGCCTGAGACCTGGCGAGCGGCATCGGTATAGTCGCCGCCGCCAAGCCGGGGAATCGACCGGCCCTCCTCGATGAAGTGCGTTCCTAGGGCAACGATGCGGTCGGCGCCGCGGTAGCCGAGCGGTCGCAAAAGAACGCAGTCGACCACGGTGAAGATCGCGGCGTTTAGCCCGATGCCGATGCCCAGAGTCGCAATTACCGTAAGGGTGAAGGCGGGCGACCGGCGGAGACTGCGCAGGGCATGGCGAAGGACGGCGGCCGTACTCGCGAGGGCGATCATGCGCGGGCCTCCGGGCCCATTGAGCTTGTGGAGGGGTTTTGCTCCGGGTCTGCCAAGAGGCGCAGCAGCTCGCCTTCGGCTACGATCTTGCCGTCGAACAGGTGCACCTGCCTGCCGGCGTGCGCGGCGAAGCGCGGGTCGTGCGTGACCATGCAGATGGTCGCGCCCTCGTCGTGGAGCTCCGCGAGGAGGCGCATCACGGCTTCGCCGTTCTTGGAATCGAGGTTTCCGGTGGGCTCATCGGCCAGCAGGATGGATGGCGAGCCCCCGAGCGCGCGGGCCACGGCGACGCGCTGCTGCTGACCACCTGAGAGCTGCGCCGGATAGTGGCGCATGCGATGGGCCATGTTTACGCGCTCGAGAGAGCGGTGCACCCGATCCTTGCGCTCCGAGGACGGCATGCCGGAACGGTAGGTTAATGGCAGCTCGACGTTTTCATACACGGTCAGATCGCCAATCAGATTGAAGCTCTGAAAGATGAAGCCGATCTCCTGGTTGCGGATGCGGGAACGATCGGAGAAGTTCAGGTTGGCCACCTCTTTCGCGTTCAGCGTGTAGCGTCCATCGGTGGGCGTGTCGAGGAGACCCAGGATGGAAAGCAGGGTGGACTTGCCGCAGCCCGACGGCCCGGACATGGCGACATACTCGCCGCGAGCGATCGAGAGGTGAACTCCGGAGAGCGCGTGCGTCTCGACCTCATCGGTGTAGAAGACCTTGGTGAGGTTCTCGATGTGGATCAGATCGGGCGAGTGGTCGGAGCCGGCAGCCATGTGCGTTCCTTTCCTGCTGATGACGGTTACTGGTTCTGAAGCCGGACGCGATCCGCGGAGTCCCAGCGTGACATGTCCGAGAGGATGACGGTGTCGCCCGGCTGGAGACCCGCGAGCACCTGGATGCTGTTGACCGAAGCCCGTCCTACCTTGACCGGGACCCGCGTCGCTGTCTTTCCATCCGGAGAGATCCGGAAGAGGCTGACGGTGGAGTTCTCGTTGCCAAAGGCAGGCCTGCCCACGTAGAGCACGTCTGTCATGCGGTCGAGATCGATGGTTCCATCGATCGAAAGGTCCGGCCGTGCGCCCTGCGGAAGCGCGCCAAGCAGTTCTACGTCGACCGTGACGGTTCCGTTCTGGACGGCCGGATCGATGCGTGTGACCTTGCCCGGTATGACGCCGTTGTGGGTGTCGACCTCAGCGGGTTGATCGATCTGGATATCGCGGGCCTGGGTTTCGGCGATCTTGAGGGAGGCCTTCAGCTGGTCCGGTTGCACGACCTTGGCCAGCGTCGTCCCGGGAGCGACGTGCTCGCCGACCTGATGCGGCAGATCGACCAGGACCCCCGAGATTCCCGCGTGGACGCTGAGCGCCTGCTGCTGCTTCTGCTTCAGGCCAAGCAGTGCCTCGGCCTGCTGGACCTTGGTGTCCTGCACCGCAAGCTGGGTTAGAATCGCCTTCTGATTCAGGTCCAGACGCTCTCGTTCCAGGTCGTTGCGCTGATTCAGCTCGTCGGCCTTTCCCCTGGAGGCGCTATAGGTCAGCCCGCTGATCACGCCGAGGTCGTAGAGGCTCTTATCGGTTTGCGACTGCAGCAGCGCCTGCCGCTGATCCGCGCCAACGGTCGCCGCTCCGGCGCGCTGATTCATGAGGTCGCTCTGAAGGCGGGCGCGGATGTTCAGGAAGTCCGCCTTTGCGGCCTTCAGCTGCAGCTGCGCGTCCAGCATCTGCTGCTGCACCGCGGGGTCCACGAGATCCATGAGGATGGTGTTGGGCTCCACCTTGGCGCCGGGCAGAACCCGGATGCGGACGACGGTCGCTTCGGTCTCGGCAGGGATCAATCGAAGGCGGTCTTCGCGGGGCACGAGTGTTCCCGGACCGCGTACCTGACGCAGCAGTGGGCCGCGCTTGACGACATCCGTCCAGACAGCGCTGTCGACGGTTGGGATGGCGGGCTTCAGGCGCATGACGAAGAAGCTGAGGGCACCGACCACGATCAGCGCGATCGCTCCCAAGGAGGCGTTTCGTTGAAGCCTGCGCTTTCGGATGTCTGGGCGTGAGATATCCATCTGCCGGGGAGAGGAGCAATCCGGAGGCCAGGAGCGCGCCTGGAAGCGCCGTATGAATGCAAGGACTTAGCGGACCTGACCTCGGCAGCGGTGTCCGGAATCAGAACTGGTTCTTCGAGACCGGACAGGTTTGCGGCGGTTTGCCCGGCCTCCGCGCCTCCCCCCGGCTGTATTGCGAGGGCAGACCAGGGCGGTTGGGTGTTGCGTGGAGGCGTAGGCTGTTTGCTGGGCCGCGATGCGGCGTGAGCGAGGCTGACGGCGACATGGGCGTGCTGACGAGAGGTGGGGTGTCGCGGAGGAGATTGATCCAAGGAGCTCTGGCTGCGGGGTCGGTGGCGGTGCTGGAGCGCTCGGGTCTGGCGGGGGAGGTCGCGGTTGGGGGAGAGCGGTCGCTGGCGGAGTTCGGGTATGAGCAGGTGGAGGTCCGCGGAGAACGGCAGGTGGCGCAGCGGGAGAATGTGAGCGGGGTGCTGATTGGGTCTGGACGAGGACAGCCTGCTGAAACCGTTTCGCGAGATGGCGGGACAGCCGGGGCCGGGAGCGAATCTGGGTACGAGCCTGGGCGGGTGGTATGCGTGGAACCCGACGTATGACTTCCACCACGATGACACGGGCTTTGCCCCGGCCTCGCAGTTTGGGCAGTGGATGTCGGCGATCGCGCGGATGCAGGCATCGAGCAGGTTTGGAGGCGGGGCGGGACGGCCGGAGATGAGGGAGCGGGTGGTGCGGCTGAATGGATTGATGGCGGAGACAATCTCTCCGGAGTACTTCGCGAAGACGCGGTTCGCGGCGTACACGCTGGACAAGCTGGTGTGCGGAGCGATGGACGCGCATCGGCTGCTGGGGGATACGGCAGCGTTTGAGCAGCTTGATCGGGTGACGGCGACGGCGGCGCCCTCGCTGCCGGGGCACGCGCTGGAACGGGAGGTGCAGTGGAGGCTGGGAGCGGATATTTCGTGGATGTGGGATGAGAACTACACGATGCCGGAGAATCTGTACCTGATCTCGACGATGGGGGCGGGCGGACGGTACCGGCAGATGGCCGAAGCGTACATGGCTGACGAGCAGATCTTCGAGCCGCTGTCACGCGGGGTGAATGTGCTTTCGGACAAGCACGCGTACAGCTATGTAAACGCGTTGTGCTCGGCGATGCAGGCGTACTTTACGGGAGGGAGTGCGATGCACTTCGCGGCGGCGAAGAACGGGTTTCAGATGGTGGAGCAGCAGAGCTTTGCAACCGGCGGGTGGGGTCCGGATGAGCTGCTGCGAAAGCCGGGGTACGACCAGATCGCGAAGAGTCTGGTGGTGAGTCACAACAGCTTTGAGACGCCGTGCGGGAGCTATGCGCACATGAAGCTGACGCGCTACCTGCTGCGGGCGACGCGCGACGGCCGGTACGGGGACAGCATGGAGCGTGTGCTGCACAACACGGTGCTGGGATCGATGCCGCTCCAGGCGGACGGGCGTTCGTTTTATTACGCGGACTACAACGTGGTGGCGAAGCGGGTGTATTCGCTGCACCGTTGGCCGTGCTGCTCGGGTACGCTGCCGCAGGTGGTAGCCGACTACGGGATCAATGGATATTTGCGGGAGCGGGGCGCGGTCTGGGTGAACTTGTATCAGCCGTCGGAGGTGCGGTGGACGGAGGGCGCGAGTGCGCTGCGGATGGAGCAGACGACGGAGTATCCGGAGAACGGCAAGATCCGGCTGCGGATGACGGCCTCGCGACCGGTGCGGTTTGCGCTCCGGCTGCGGGTTCCTGGGTGGGCCGGTGCGGGAGCGACGTTGCGGGTGAACGGGCGGCTGGCGGAGGTCGCGGCGGTGAAGGGGTTCACGACGGTGGAGCGGGTGTGGAGGACGGGGGACGTGGTGGAGCTGGAGCTGCCGATGTCGTTGCGGCTGGAGCCTTTGCCGGCGGACGGCGGGCAGGCTCACCCGCAGACGGTGGCTTTGCTGTGGGGGCCGCTGGTGCTGTTTGCGCTGCGGGAGACGGGCGAGACGGGACCTCTGGGGTTGCGGAGCGAGGCGCTGCTCGGGGCGGAACGGACGGGGCCACGGGAGTGGCGGGTGACGAGCTCGACCGCGGATCGGCGGATGGTGCCGTTTACGGAGGTGGGGGAGCGGATGTACTCGACGTATGTAACGTTGGTGTAGAGCGGGATGAGCCAGCTGAGGGGGGCTGGGTGGGAGGCGGCTTCGGTGAGGGGGGCGCAGGCGAGTGGCCGAGGCTCTTCAGAGGGGGCGGGGTGTGGCGGCGTTTGTAGAGGAAGGCGAGGCCGAGCGCGTAGAAGGCGAGCAGGCGGGTGCTCTCGTCGGGGTTCTGGCGAAAGGCGACGCCGAGTGCACGCGGGACGAGCCAGACGAGAGCGAAGAGGAAGACGAGGATGTGTGGGTACGGCGCGACGGGAAGGTTGAGCGCGCCGTGCGAGAAGGAGTTGAGCATGCGGAGGTAGGGCTTGCCGGCGAGGAGAAGGAAGACGGTGGCGCCGACGACGGGGGCGGTGATCAGGAGGAGCCAGCGGGCGCCGTGGCTCCAGACATTGAAGCCTGTGCTGGCCAAGGTTGCGATGAGGAAGGCGAAGCCAAGCTCGGGGGAGATGCCGAGCAGAAGGATCTCGCCGGCGGCGAAGAGGAGGGTGGTTCGGGTGAGCGAGGGTGACCGCGTCCCGAAGAGGAGGATGGCGAAGGGAGCGAGGAAGCGAAGCAGGGTGTAGTTGAGGCCAAGGAGCGGGTTGAGGGCACCAATGGCGAGCAGGATGAAGCCGAAGCGACGATCGTGACCGTGGATGGGAAGGGCGTTGAGCACGTAGGCCAGGAGCACGAGGCCGAGCGACGCGTCGAGCATGAGGATGAGCAGGTAGGCGGTGAGCCAGCCGGTGTGCAGGAGGCGGTGGAGGAGGACGGTGGGGTAGAAGAGGAGCGGGCCGTAGGCGAACTCTAGCTCCGTGTAGAGGGAGCGGCCAAACTCCGCGTGCGAGGACATCTGCTCGATGAAGTAGCCGGCGTCGGCGATGTAGCGGAGGTGCGAGCGGGCGACGAGGGAGCCGGCGATGGCGAAGAGGAGGCAGGTCGCGAGAACGACAACGCCTATGAGGGCGGGGCGGAGCTGGTGGGCGTCGACGGCTTGCGGTGCCGAGGCGGTGGTGGGCGGGGATGGCCGGCGCCAGCTCCAGACGAGCACGGCGACGCCGATGGCCGCGGCGGAGAGGATGGCGGCGCGGTTGCTGAAGCCAGCGACGAAGGGGGCGGAGATTGTAGGGAGGGAATGGACCGGGACGGCGAAGGGCAGAGCGAAGACCAGGAGCGCGGTGAGGAGGCAGACGGCCAGGCAGGCAAGCGCGGAGCTTGGGGCATGGCTCCGGCCCGGCTGGTCCAAGGGAGCTTGCGGGTTTGTCGGCCTTCTGGTGTGTGGGTCGGGCGCGGCTTGGACGGGGAGGGGATCGAAGTGATTTCGCATGGACCGAGCTCCCGCGCGTCAGGCTGATTTTACAGGGCGATGAGGTGGCCTTGGGCCTGAATGGACGACGGGAGATGCCGTGTTGGGGAGCGATGCGTTTTGGTGTGGGACGCAGCTCAGGGGAGTCCGGCGAATGCTTTCTCCGATCCATGTCCATAAAATAGGAGTTTGTCCGGTCGCTCGAGATTTGCTGGACTGACTAGATGCTCCCTAGGGGAAGTGAACGATGACGATGGCAGTGATGTCCTGGATCCTGGCGATACCTTTGCTGGGTTTTTGCACCGGTTGCAGAACGATGACGCCGATCGCGCTGATCTGCTGGTATGCGCATCTGGGGTATCTTCCGGTGAGCGGGACCTGGGCGTTCTGGACCGCGAGTCCGATCGCGGTGGGGGTGTTTACGCTGTTGGCGATCGGGGAGTATATCGGGGACAAGCTACCGAAGACGCCGTCGCGAACCACGGCATTCTCGCTGATTGCGCGACTGGTGTTTGGAGGTCTGGTAGGACGGATCGTGGCGACGGCGCTGAGTGGATCGCTGCTGGAGGGGATGCTGCTGGGTGTGCTGGGAGCTGGGCTGGGCGCGTTTGTGGGGTTTCAGTGTCGCCAATCGGCAGTCCAGCGCACGGGCTGGCCTGACTGGCGATTTGCGGTGATGGAAGATGGTGCGACGCTGCTGTGCTCGTTCCTGGCGCTTGGGGTGATTACTGGCTAACGGATGGGCTGCGGGTTGCCTGAAGAGATTGTGTGTGTCGCGACCTCCTGAGCGTGGGCGGTTTGCGACGTGCTTTTCGGGGAGTTTGAAGGGACAGCTCAGAAGCCAGCGGGACGTCGGTCCGCGACGCCGAAGGCGCGTTCCATGGCGAGGCCGGCGCGACCGATGGTTCCCTCGTCAAAGAGTCTGCCGATGAGGGTGACGCCATGGGGGACGCGGCGGGGTGGAGAGAACTTCGGCAAGGGGTGACTGGGGTCGGGAGCCCAGTCGCTGCGGGCCTCGGAGACCTCGACGAAGCCGGCGCGGAGGGTCAGCGACGGGTGCCCGGTGAAGTTGGTGAGGGTCAACATCTCGTCGCGGAGGGAGGGCACGAGGAGGAAATCGACCTGCCCCATAAGGCGAGCCATTTCGAGCGCGACCTTGCGGCGGAGCCTGTCGGCCTGCACGAAATCGACGGCGGAGAGGAAGCGTGCCTGCCGGAAGCTGTTTGGCCAAGCATCGGGCACCTGCATTTTGAGCTCGTGATCGTGGCCGCTGAGCGTGAGCTCCTCGAAGGCGGCGGCGCCCTCGGCGAAGAGGATGAGCTGGAGCGAGTCGTAGGGCCAGTCGGGGAGGCTGACCTCGACGGGCGTCATACCGAGCTTCCGGACTGTGTCGAGCGCCATGCGATCGACGTCGGTGGCGGGGGCTTCCCGCATCCAGCCGGGAAAGTAGCCGACGCGCAGACCCTCGACACCGGCGGCGGCGTTGAAGTCGAGTTTACTGGGGACGCTGGCGACGTCTCCGGGGTCGGCGCCGGAGATGGCTGAGAGCACGAGCAGGGTATCTTCGACGCCGCGGGCCATGGGGCCGAGCTTATCGAGCGACCAGCAGAGGGTCATGGCGCCCGTGCGGGGGACGCGGCCGAAGGTGGGTCGGAGGCCGGCGACACCGCAGCGCATGCTTGGGCTGACGATGCTGCCGCCGGTCTCCGAGCCGATGGCGAAGCCGACGAGACCGGCGGCGGTGGCGGAGCCCGGGCCGGCGCTTGAGCCGGAGGAGCCCTCCTCGAGCAGCCACGGGTTCATAGTCTGGCCGCCGAACCAGACGTCGTTGAGGGCGAGCGCTCCCAGGCTGAGTTTGGCGACGAGCACGGCGCCGGCCTCGTCGAGCTTTCGGACGACGGCGGCGTCGGCGGTGGGGATGCGGTTCTGGAAGGGTTCGGCGCCGTAGGTGGTGCGGATGCCGGCGGTGTCGAGGAGATCCTTTGCGCCCCAGGGGATGCCGTGCAAGGGACCGCGGTAGCGGCCGGCGGCGATCTCGCGATCGGCGCGTCTGGCCTGATCGAGGGCATGGTCGGCGGTGAGGGTGATGACGCAGCGGAGGGTGGGGTTGAAGTGGCCCAGGCGGGCGAGATAGATGTCCGTGAGGCGCTCGGAGGTGATCTTCCGGGTCTCGATCCAGCGGGAGAGCTGGGTGACTGGAGCGAAGGCGATGTCGGTGTCGCTGGACGGCAAGGGGAGGGGGTCGGACTTGCCGCGGACGAATCTGTCGGTTGCGGGCTGGAGGAGGTTTCCGCTGGCGCGAACGGGATCGCCGACGGAGTAGGGGGCGAGGCTTGGCTCGAGGGCGACCTTGCGGGGACCGACGCGGCGCTCGTAGAGGGGGGCCATGGCGCTGCGCCAGTTGCCGGCGGCCTGCGCGAGGTCGGCGTCGGTCATCTGGACGTCCACGAGCTTTTCGGCTTCGGCGAAGGTGGCCGAGGTGACGTCGGGGCCGACGGCCGGGGCGGTTCCGAAGGCGGGCGGGGCTCCTGGGGTGGGTGCAGGCGTGGGTGTAGGGGCGGGTGTGGCGGAGGGTACGCCGGCTGGGGCCGGGGTGCTCTTGCCGCTGTGGTCACGACAGCCCGCTGCTGTGGCAGCCAGCGCCAGGGATGATCCTGCCAGGAATTTCCTTCGGGACTCTTCCATTCCTTGTACCAGCCTCCACTCCGGAGCTGCCGCGCGTCGCATGGACGGGCGCGACGGCGAAGTCTTCCGGGTCCGGTCAGAGTACAGCAAGGGAAAGCGGAGGGGCTTGTCGGTGCTGCTCCCCGGTGATTCCAGCGGTGCCCTAGTGACATTACCGAGTGGTCGGGGGAAGGCGCAGCTTACGCTCGGCGGCGGTACTTGATGGCGAACTCGTACCCGACGTTGGGGGGAAAAAGTTTGGCGACGAGGCGCAGTCGCTCTCCCAGGGCCTGGGGGGCGAGGAGGGGGTATTCGCGCTCGCGCAGCTCGGAGTAGTCGAAGTCGACCGAGAGGGAGAGGAGGTAGATGGCGACGGCATCGGAGAAGGCGGCTTCGGTGAAGCGGAGGCGAGCTTTTTCGTCGACGCGGAGGGAGTCGATGCCTTCCTTGGTGCCGGCAAGGGCGAGGCCACGGCTCTCCCAGGCGTCCTGGCTGGTCTCTCCGCGGACATCTTCGAGGGCCTGTTTCCAGGCGAGTTCGGCGAAGGCTTCGGGAACGCCGGCGATGTCGGAGAAGGCGTGGCCCACGTTGATGAAGAACTCGAAGGAGAGGGCGAACCGGTCGCTGAGAATTCGGGTGGAGATGAAGACGGCATCGGTTTTGCCGAGCAGGACGTTGCGGTGGCAGATGGCTCGGTCGCCGAGCTCGGGGGTGTATTCAGGCGCGACCATGGTGGCGTTGCGCTCTGGCCGCTGGCCGGTCGGGGTATCGCGCTCGTCGCTCATGGCGAGCGGAACGAAGTAGTAGGCGGTATCGGTGAGGGCGCCCGCGATGGCGGCGGGGACGGCCTGGACCATGCGTTCCAGCTCCCGGGTGTCCAGGCGATTGTCGCCGAACGCGGCGAAGACCACACCGTTCAGGGAGCGACGGGTCGCGGTGTCACGGGCGACTTGCTCGGCCTGGACCAGGCCCACGGGAACGCTTTCTGCCATAAGGCAGTATTCTATCTGTGTATGTCAAAACTGTCCCAGATTCCGACGGAGCCGCTTCGCGCTGTGGGTGGTGCGCTTCAACGGCCCAGGGCGTTTGGCGGGGGTTTTCTGTTCGGTGTTCCCATGGGCGATCTTGGCTGGTTCGCAAGCCTGTTGATCGGGACGGCGACCGGCTTTGCGGCGTTCTTTGGAGCGACGTTTCTGGGGATCATGGGAGTCCTGATCTACAACACGGCTGGCCACCACACAGTGGATTATGCGATCAGCTACCGGCGGATCGGACTTCCGGCCGGGGCGCTGGTGGGGGTGCTGGCGCTCGGCTACCTGGGCAGCATGTGGGTTCGTCGCCAGATTCGGCGCGCGTAGATCTCCGCGAAGTTATCTCAAGGCTCCATATATACCGCTTGAGTCGGCATATACCGCTTGAGTCGGCCTGAGGTCTGCTGTACGGTGGATCATTCCCATTGTGTCGCCTTCTGGAGAAGATCAGGTCATGTGGTTTGTGCGCGCGTTTGCACGCTGGAGCTTCGGAACTGTTGTTACCGCGTCCCTTGTTTCCCCTGTTTTCGCGGCCGAGAAGAGGGAGCCCTCGTACTACGGGCCCCAGCCAGCCGTGGAAGACATTGATCTGAACATGTATGCGCGGATACGGGACGAGGGGTTTCATCACTCGCACGTGATGCAATTTGCCGGCGGGCTAGCGGATGGTATTGGGCCGCGGCTGACGGGATCGCCGAACATGGCGAAGGCGAATGCGTGGACGCGGGATACGCTGACGGCGGTGGGGCTGGAGAACGCACGGCTGGAGGACTGGGGCGAGTTCGGGAGGGGTTGGCAGCAGATCAATACCTGGGTGCGGATGGTGTCGCCGGATCCCGAGCCGATGTGGGCGCAGGCGGCGCCGTGGTCGCCGGCGACGCCCGGACCTGTGGCGGGGGATGTAGTCCGTGTTGATCTGACGGACGAGGCGAGTCTCGACAAGTTCAAGGGCAAGCTCTCGGGCAAGATCGTTTTGCTGGGTGCGAGCCGGCCGACGCTCGACCTTGCGGAGCCGCTGTTCCGTCGCTACACGATGGACGAGCTGCGCGAGATGGAGACGTACCCGGACGAGAGCGGAGCGCGGCGCGCGGGTGCCCCGGCGCCAACGCGGGCGCAGATGCTGGCCGAGCGGCTGCGTTTGCAGCAGCTGCGTCAGGCGGCTATGAAGATGATGACGGCGGAGGGCGTGGTGGCGCTGCTGACGCCGTCGCGGGATAGCGGCGGTGGCGGCGGGACCGGGATCATTCTGGACGACAACGGAGCGAATCTGACGCGAAACGCGCAGTTGAAGGAGTCGGCGGTCACGATCCCGAATGCCGTGATGATGATCGAGCACTATAACCGTCTGGCACGGATGCTGGACAACCACGTCCCTGTGCGGCTGGAGGTGAACATCGAGACGAAGTTTACCGGGGAGCATGAGCACGGCTTCAACACGGTGGCCGAGATCCCGGGAAGCGACCCCAAGTTGAAGAACGAGGTCGTGATGGTGGGTGGGCACCTGGACAGCTGGATCTCTGGCACGGGCGCGACCGATAACGGAGCCGGATCGGTGGTGGCGATGGAGGCGGTCAGGATTTTGAAGGCGTTGGGGGTGAGACCGCGGCGAACGATTCGGATTGCGCTCTGGTCGGGTGAGGAGCAGGGGCTGTTTGGGTCACAGGGATACGTGAAGCAGCACCTCGGAACGTTTGGGGCACCCACGCCGCCGGACCCGCCGGGGACGCCGGCCTTTCTTGGCCATCACGGAGCGCTGACGACGACGAAGGAATGGGAGATGCTGGACGCGTACTACAACCTCGATAATGGAACGGGCAAGGTGCGCGGGGTGTACACGCAGCAGAACTACGCGGTTGGGCCGATCTTCAAGCAGTGGATCGCGCCGTTGAGCGATCTTGGGGTGTCGACGATCAGCTATCGCGACACGGGTGGAACGGATCACCTGTCGTTCGACGCGGTTGGCCTGCCTGGGTTCCAGTACATTCAGGACCCGATGGACTATGAGACGCGCACGCATCACTCGGATATGGACACGTACGACCGTCTCCACGCTTCGGACCTCGAGCAGGCGGCGGTGGTGGAGGCGATCTTTTTGTACAACACGTCGGAGCGCGAGGCGATGATGCCGCGCAAGCCGCTGCCGCATCCGGAGAACGAGGAGAGGCTGGCGGCGCGGATTCCGGGGATCTATCCGAATGCGGTTCCGCCGCCGGACGATGGCAAGCCGGAAGCGACGAAGTGAGGCTAGGGTATCCAGGCAGAGACGATGCGGGCTGCCGATCCGCGGATGCGGAGGCCGTCGGTGCGCGAGTTGAAGTAGAGCTGATTGAGCTCGTCGCAGCCGAGGTCGACGAGGTTTCGAAAGCGTAACAGCTCGGCTGCCATGCTCCCCGGCGTGAAGAAGAGCTGGAAGGGTTCGCCGGCCAGAGCCACGCGCTCGGCGAGTGAATCGTGAGCTAACTGCTCAAGCGGAGGTAGGACGTTCCTGGGCTGGCCGTAGTCCAGGACGAGACCGCTACCGGGTGGACGCGTGGCGACGAAGCGGAGTGTGTCGCGAAAGGCATCGAGGGTGAGGTACGGCACAACGCCCAGCCAGGCGAAGAAGGCGGGGCTGGAGGAATCGAAGCCGGATGCCTGGAGGCGCGTGGCGAGATGCTGCTGCTCGAAGTCGATGGGGACGAGGGTGAGGTTCTCGGGACGGTGAATCTTGGCAGTTCGGAGCAGGTCGAGCTTCCAGGCCTGCGTGGCAGGGTGATCGACCTCGAAGATGCGCAGGCTGGCATCCCGGTTGCGGTAGGCGAAGGTGTCGAGACCCGCGCCCAGGATGCAGTATTGTTGGATGCCAGCGGACGATGCTTGAGCGAGGCAAGTCTCGGCGTAGCGGCTTCTGGCGACGAGGAAGGCACGAAGCGCGGCGGAGAAGGGCTTGGCGAGCCTGGTCCGCGTCTTGCGGAGGTCGTCCGCGTAGACCGGGCCGAGGATTTGGACGGCGAAGGGATCGTCGAGGACGAGGGGTGGTGCATCGTAGACCTGGTGGGCTGCCCGGCGCAGAGCGACGCGGAGAGCTGTCCGCGAGGGCCGGGCCTCGTGCACCCTAGCTCGCCTTCCGCTCCATCATCCAGCCGAGCGCCTGATCGAGGTAGGTCTTCATCTCTTTGCGACCGACGATGGCGTCGAGAAAACCGTGCTCGAGGAGGAACTCGGAACGCTGGAAGCCTTCGGGGAGCCGTTGACGGATGGTCTGCTCGATGACGCGGGGACCAGCGAAGCCGATGAGAGCACCCGGCTCCGCGATGTTGAGGTCGCCCAACATGGCGAAGCTCGCGGTGACCCCACCGGTGGTGGGATCGGTCAAGACCGAGATGTAGGGGATCTTCACATCGTCCATGCGCGCGAGGCCGGCGGAGATCTTCGCCAGCTGCATAAGGCTGGCGATCCCTTCCATCATCCGAGCGCCGCCGGAGGCTGAGACGATGATGAGCGGACGGCGCGTGGCCAGCGAGCGGTCGACAGCCCGGGCGATGGTTTCGCCGACCACCGCGCCCATGCTTCCGCCAATAAAGCCGTACTCCATGGCGCTGATGACGACTGGATGGGAGCCGAGCGTACCGACTGCGTTGACGATCGCGTCGTTCAAGCCCATCTTGGCCTGAGCGTCATGCAGCCTTTTTTTGTAGGGCTTGAGGTCGGTGAAGTTCAAGGGGTCGGTCGAGAGCAGGTCGAGATCGACGAGTTCGTAGCCGGGATCGAGCAGACTGGCGATCCGGGCTTTCGCATCGATCTTGAAGTGGTACCCGCAGCGGGGGCAAACCTGGAGGTTTTCGGCAAGTTCAGCCTTCCAGATGGTCTGGCCGCAGCCATCGCAGCGAATCCACAGGCCTTCCGTGCGGACAGTCTTCTGGTCCGTGTTGATGATCTCGTGCGCTTCTCGTTTGAACCAACTCATAGTCTATCCGGAAGCTTTATTGTAGCGGGTAGGTGAGTCTGTGCCGCTTCGCCAATCGGTTGGGTTCCTGGCGGGGGCCGAGCCATGCCGTCTGCTAGTGTCCGCAATGGTAGGGGTGCCCGGCGAGAATGGTCAGTGCACGGTAGATCTGCTCGGCTGCAACGACGCGCGCGAGACCATGCGGCAGGGTCATATGGCCCATGGAGAGGACGAGATTCGCTCGAGTGCGCGACTGCGAGGCCCAGCCATCCGCTCCGCCGATGCCGACGACCGCCTGTTGCGTCCCCCGGTCGCGGAGGTCGCGGATGGTCTCGGCGAACTCAGCGGAGGTCAGAGACCGTCCCGCTGCGTCCATCAGGATGACCTTGGCGGGTTGTCTGCCGGGGAGGCTGGCCAGCTTTGCCCAGAAGGCCGTCTCCGAGTCTACCCAAACGGCCTCTGAAGGTAGGAACCGGCTGGCTCGCGCCAGGTAATCCTCGACCATTTGGTCTTCGGTGGCGTGTTTCCCCTGGCCAGACCTCCGGCCGACAGCGATGAGAGAGATCTTCACCCCAGTGCTCTTTAATATAGAGGGTGACAACGTCAATGATATCGTGAACGATAATTAAGGAGAGCGAGGAAACGATGGGCGTCCGGGCGAATCTACGAAATCTCATCTTTGTCTCTACAAAATTTCACATTCTGGACGACCCTACACCCACTTACCTGGCCACGAACGTCACGAGCAGATGAGAATCCTGATAGAGAGTATCTCGGGGAGCTCTGGAGTCAGTCTCGACTTGCTCGGAATGGAGCCATTTTGTCGCGAGTTGGAGAAAGGAGTGACGTGGTGCGCGCGTGTGCGGGTGTGGCCGTTCCAAGGGCCCAACGAACTCTTTGGCGATTTAATTGCATGTACCGCTCAGAGTCAGTACGGGCCATCTGGCTGCTGTCGCCGGTGCTTACGTTTCACGATTGGGATACCAAGGAGCAGAACCAAAATGAAGAAGCTATTCGGGCTTGTGCTCGTCATCGTTGCCTTGACGTCGATGAGCATTGGCCAGGCGATTTCGGTCAATGGTGGATCCATCCAGGGCACAATTACAGATTCTTCAGGTGCGGTCGTTCCGAATGCCACGGTAACCGTCCTCGGAACCGACACCGGCTCCAGTAAGATTTTGACCACGGATTCCGCGGGCTTTTACAGCATCGGACCTTTGAATCCCGGGAACTACGAGGTCGATGTCGTAACTCCGGGATTCCAGAAGCTCGCAGTCAAGACCGTCGTTCGTACCGGCACCGTGACGAGCGGCAACTTCAAGCTGACCATCGGCCAATCTTCCGAGACGGTCGAAGTCAATGCCGGCGCGCTCCAGGTCAACACCGACCAGGCGGGCGTCAGCGACGTGATCACAAAGGAACAGATCGACACGCTTCCGGTAAACGGCCGAAACTTCCTCGATCTGGCTCAGATTGAGCCGGGCGTCATCCTCCAGAGCGGCGAATCGTTCGACCCGACCAAGGCCGGCTACTCCGCTATCTCCGTCTCTGGCGTCTCTGGCCGCACCACCCGAATCCTCCTCGACGGCCAGGACATCACCGATGAGAACGTGGGGACCACCATCTTCAACGTCTCTCAGGGTGCCATCAACGAATTTCAGCTCAACCGCTCCACCCAGGATGTCTCCGGCGATGTCACATCCACCGGTCAGGTTCTCGTTTCGACGAACTCCGGCACGAACAACGATCATGGCCAGCTCTTCTACTACTTTCAGGATCACCGTGCCGTCTTCGCCCGGACGGCGGGCGGCAACGACGTTCCTTTCCAGCGCAACCAGTTCGGCGGCAGCGTCGCCGGTCCCATCATCAAGGACAAGCTTTTCTTCTTTGGAAATGCCGAACGCATCAAGCAGGACTCCGCTAACGCCCTGACGCTTGGGCCACTCTTCGGGGCGATTCAGACGCAGTACTCCAGGCTGCCATCTCCGTATCGAGAGACGTACTCGACGATTCGTCTGGACTATAGCGGACCCTTTACCGGGCACTATTTTGCTCGAGTCAACTACAACGTAGACTCTTCGGTCTCGAACTTCGGAGCCGGCTATGAGCTTTACGCCAACCGTGATAACACGCCTGGCATCGCTGGTGGCGCCGATTTTTCCAAGGGCAAGTTCACGCATTCCTTCCGCGGAAGCTACGAGAAGTTTCACAATCTGCTGGGTGACAATACGGTGGGGAACAGCAGTGTCTATCCCGGCATTCCCGGCTTCAATTTCCGCTACGCTGCACAGAATCTGTACGCGGGACCGAATGTGAATGCCCCCCAGGCCACGTACCAGTCCGACAAGCAGGCCCGCTATGACGGCTCCTGGACCAAGGGAGCTCACAACGTTCGCTACGGGTACAGCATCAATAGAATCCTCAGTGGCGGTTTTGCCAACTTTTTCCTGCTGGCGCCACGCGCAACGATAAATAAATCGACTCTGCTTTTGGGGGCAAAACCTAACGATCCGATCAACAGCTATCGTCCGGCAAGCGTTCGGTTCGGAAATGGCCTGGGCTTCAATACCGAGATCCCCGGATTTGGTCTGGCCGGTGGAGGTCTGAGCGACTGGCGTGAGGGAGCCTATGTCTCCGACAATTGGAAGGTCACCCCTTCCTTTACCCTCACGGCCGGCCTGCGCTGGAGCGTCGATACCGGCCGCGCAAACCAGGATGTTCCCGTCGTTCCCTGCTCGGATGCCGTACAGGGTGTCGGAGCGGCGGCTTCACCATGCATCGGTCCGGCACCACTTCTGGATCAGTTTCAGGCAGGCATCGGCGCCAAGGTTCACCAGCCATACGCCAACTTCGGACCGCAGCTTGGGTTTGCTTTCAGCCCCGGCGATCACAAGATGGTCCTCCGTGCAGGTTTCGGCGTCTTCTATGAGAGTGTGGTGTTCAATAACACTCTGAATGCTCGCGGAAGCGTATTGAAAACCGGGCTCTTTAATGATTCGACGCACTTCCTCTGCCAGGGCCAGACCAGCTTCCTGTTTCCAGATGGACAGCAGGTCACCACGGCAGACGGTATCCCCTTCGCTACACTGTGCGCTCAGCCCATCGCTCAGAGCGCGCCTCACTTCATCAGCCTTCAAAAGCAGTACCAGGCGGCCACCGCTGCTGCGGGTGCGGCCAGGAACTCATCTTACGTCGGGAACACCCTGCAAGTCGCAGGTGCCTATGGTGCTCCTTATCGCACGCCGTATTCGCTTCAGTGGAACGGCGGCGTCCAACGTGAAATTCTCAAAGGGGGCGTACTCAGCGTGGACTACGTCCATAACTCCACCCTGAAGCTCGGTCAGACCGTGGACGTCAATCACGTCGGTGCAGCTCGTACGCTGAGGGCTGACGCTGCCGCCAACGCGATCGCTGCAACGACTCGGCAGTTCGGTTGTGTTGGGGGATCCAGCTCCGCAGCCATCAATTGTGCCATTGCGGCTCATGCAAGTATCCTCGACTTTGCTGGAAATAACCTGGAATCCGGGGCAACGGCGTTCGGAGGCGGCCCCGCAAGCCTGCAATCGGCCGGTCAGACTCCAGCTACCGGGGCCGCTTTTCCCGGCATCAACCCCAACGTCGGCGTCGGCTCGTTTATCCTGCCAGTCGGCCGATCCGGCTATGACGCTCTCCAGGTGCTCTTCCGTGAGCAGAAGAACCACCCCGCTCCCGGTCTCAAGGCGACCAACTTTCAGGTTGCCTACTCCTACTCACGCGTGGTCTCCACTGCAAACACTGGAAATGCTGGGGATCAGTTCTTCACCTCGCCCTCTTACGACAACGATAATCCGACCCGGTATATCGGTTACGCCGGGCTTGATCACACTCACATTCTCTCGTTCGGCGGCTCAGTTGTGCCGAAGTATGGACCGCAGATCGGCATCATCGGCCACCTCTACACCGCGCCTCCTTTGAACCTGAGCCTCAATCCCAGCTCAAACGGGACGCCCGCAGGCGGTATCTTTCAGTCGGACGTGACCGGCGACGGCACGGTAGGTGATATCATTCCAGGTACCAATCCTGGCGACTACATGCGCCACTTCAAGGGCAAAGACCTGAACAAACTCATTAGTCGGTACAACTCGCAATACGCAGGGAACTTGACGCCAGCTGGCCAAGCTTTGGTCAATGCCGGCCTGTTCACCCCCGCTCAGCTTTTTGCGATCGGCGGCGTACAGCAGCCGATTGCGCAAGTTCCGCAGGCCGTCGCTGCAGAAAACAGCTACTTCCGCTCGGTCGATGTTAACTTCTCGTACCCGATTCGCTTGAATCGCTTTCATGAGGGGCTGAGCCTTGAGCCGGCGATTGCTTTCTATAACGTCGGCAACTTCTCCAACTTCAATCCGCTCCCAACGGCAACTGGTGTTCTGGATGCTGGCGGCCTTAATGGCCCGAGCGGCGGTCTAGTTGAATCGCAACGTGTGCAGCGAGGTTCTGGTACATCGGATCAGGGCGGTCCACGCTCCACCGAGTTCCAGCTGAAGCTGAACTTCTAGGCGTAAATCAGGGGTCAGGGAGGAGAGGCCAAGACGGCCTCCCCCATTTCTTGTGGAACGATAACTTCGAACGATCGTTCGGTGAGATCGTCCGGGCGTTCACCCTAGGGTTCGTTTCCGCTTTGAATTTGACGGCTTAGTTCTGGTTGGTGGAAGTGGCCTTGCCCTGTGCTCAGCGTACTGGGAGAACCGTCTTCCGTTGATCAGCGATCTTTTCAGAGAGCGCGTTTCTTCGCCGGGGTGTCTGTTGCCTTAGTGCTCGCCGATTTTGGCTCCTTCGATGACGCGGTCTTCTCAACCGCTTTCTTCATGTGTTTCTTTGGCTTGGTGACTGCAGAGGTCTCGCGTTTCCCCTCTGCGGGCGGCAATGTTTCCTTGCTCAGCTTGCCGACGGCGGTTCTTGAGGCCTGTACCTTGACTGCGGTTGCGCGTTTTAGTTCCGCGCTCAGGTCATCGACACTGACGGTGACGGCGGTCTTTCGCAGGCGTTCCAATCCATAATAGGATCGTTTTTCGGCGGAGAAGACGTGGACAATGAAGTCCACGTAGTCCATCAAGATCCATTCGCCCTGCCGTCGACCTTCTACCGAATTCGGGTATACGCCGTGGTCGCGCTTGAGTCGGATCTCGATCTCGTCTGTGATTGCGACATTCTGCCGATCGTTGGTGCCGTTGCAGATGAGGAAGTAATCGGAGAGTCCACTCTCGTTCGGGTCGAGCGCGAGGATGCGGATGTCCTCCGCTTTCTTGTCTTCGCACGCGGCAGCAGCGGCAAGCAACAGCTGGTAGCTTTCAATCGTCGGCATGAAACTCCTTCCAAGTATGGTATCGCTTGCCGCCCACTCGAAGGCTTAGGAGCTTTGGCGGCGGTACAGGTGGTGCTCGTGAACGTAAGTGAGCACGCTGGGTAGAACGAGATCCGAGCAGTCGATGCCCTGCGCCAGTTTTTCGCGCAATGCGGTTGCAGAGATACCTTCCCACACGTCATTCACAGCGTAAACGCGGGTGTGCGGAATTTCGCCATACTCGGGTGGAGGCCCGGTGTCGACGGGGAAGCCGGGGCGACTGACGACGATCCACTCCGCGAGTTCGAGGAGACGTTCCGAGCGATACCAGCGGGGGAGTTCACGAAAGCTATCCGCACCGGCGATGGCGAAGAGACGGGCTTCGGGGATACGTCTCCGAAGAGCCTCCAAGGTGTGCACGGTGTAGTTCGGCTGGCCGTCTGCTCGCGGTGCATCAAGGTCCGAGACGGCGAACCGCGGCTCGGGCGCGCACACGAGAGAGACCATGGCGAACCGATCGGCATAGGAGGCCGAGGCGCCATGCGGCTTGAGCGGCTGCAGCCCGGTTGGGGTGAAAAGAACGGAGTCGAGCGCGGCGGCCTTCACGGCGGCTCTTGCGATGGCTAAGTGACCACGATGCGGTGGATCGAAGCTGCCACCGAAGAGAGCGACGCGTTGCTGTGGCGGAGGATGCCCATGAGCGGAAACCTCTCTCATGCGCGGCTAGGTTGCCCTGCCGCGGACGGAACTCGGGGGCGGTGGATGACTGGGGCGGCTTGGCAGCTCTGCTTTTTCGTTCTCGATCTGGACGGGCCGATGTGTCGCCACCATATCCGCGAGCGCGTACTTGAGGGCGTCCACTCCTTCCCCGGTTACGGCCGAGATCGCGAAGAAGGGGAGTTTGCGACGCTTTGCCATGGCAGTGAGTTTTTTGAGCTTGTCAGGATTTGCGACGTCCGACTTGGCGGCGACCAGAACCGTGGGACGGTTGGCGAGCGCGGGGTCGAAGCTGCGTAGCTCTTCGGTGATGATCTTGAAGTCGTCCACGGGGTTGAGCCGATCGGTGCTGTCCGAGACGTCGACAAGATGCACGATGACACTGGTTCGCTCGATGTGTTTGAGGAACTGGATGCCCAAACCGGCGCCGAGGTGTGCTCCCTCGATCAGGCCAGGAAGATCGGCGACAGTGAATGACTGCTCGTGGGGCCAGTCCCCTACGGAGACCACGCCGAGATTCGGCTCGAGTGTGGTGAAGGCGTAGTCCGCGATCTTCGGTTTTGCGGCGGAGAGCCTGGAGATCAGGGTCGACTTTCCCACGTTCGGGTAGCCGACGAGACCGGCGTCGGCCAGGAGTCGCAGTTCCAACCGGTAGGACCGTTCTTCGCCGGCACGTCCAAGCTCATGCTCCCTTGGAGCCTGATGGGTGCTGGTGGCGAAGTGCTGGTTGCCCCGACCGCCTCGACCGCCTTTGGCGATGATGATGGTCTCGTCGGGGCGAGCGAAGTCGAAGATCAGCTCGCCGGTGAGGTCGTCATAGAGCAGTGTGCCGACGGGCACGTTAAGGGTTGTCTGCTCCCCCGCAAAGCCGGAGCAGTTTGAGCCGAGTCCGTGTCCGCCGCGTTGCGCCTTGTACTCGGGGTTGAAGCGGAAGTGGACGAGTGTGTTGTGGCTCAGCGAGGACGACATAAGGATGTCTCCGCCATGGCCACCATCGCCACCCGAGGGCCCGCCGCGCGGCACAAACTTTTCGCGGCGGAAGGCCATACAGCCGTTACCGCCGTCCCCGGCTTTGATACGAATTCGAGCTTCATCGATAAACATCGGTAACACCAGTGTAAATGTCGGCTCCGCGACTGGGCCGGAAGCGATGGTCTCGGCGAAATGCTGCTGGAACTGGCGTGTTTGATCGCGGCACTCGCGACCAAAGGCCTTCCTCTTGCCAATTCGAACGAAGAGAGCTTGAAGATGAGCCTGGGGAACGCGGTTCACGTTCACGTCGTTGTAATTGCTCGGTGGCAGACTAAGCATGCTCCAAACGCTACGACGAGGACGACGAAAGCCAAACAAGCAGTTCGCGCCGTCGTGCGTGCTTATGACCTTCAGGAGAGCCAGATGACGTTGAACAGTATGAGACGCAGGGTTGTGCTGACGACCTTCGGTCTGATTGCCGCGGCTTCTGCGAATGCGCAGTCCGCCGTGGATGGAGCCATCGGTGGAACGGTCGAAGACCGCACCGGATCCGTGGTGCCCAAAGCGACAGTGGTGGTGCGCTCAAACGGCACCAACGCGGAGCAGACGATTACGAGCGACGACTCGGGCTTTTTCCGGGCGATTCACCTTCAGCCGGGCAGCTACGCGGTGAGCGTGTCGGCTCCCGGGTTCAATACCTTCCGGTCCTCGAACGTGATTGTGAGTGTCGGCCAGACAAGCGATGTGCAGCCGAAGCTCGATGTCGGATCGTCGGCGACGACCATGGAGGTAACGAGCTCTGCCCCGATCATCAACACGACATCGCCCGACTTCTCGACCACCATCGATCAGAGAATTCTTGAGGATCTTCCGGTCAACAACTACCGATGGTCCAGCTACGCCCTTCTGACTCCGGGTGTTGTCTCTGACGCGAACGGGTTTGGGCTGCTGAGCTTTCGCGGCCAGAGTACCTTGCTGAACAATGTCACCTTTGACGGTGCGGACGATAATCAGGCGTTCTTTTCCGAGGAACGCGGGCGGACCCGCGTTGGCTATTCCACCGCGAAAGCGTCGATTCAGGAGTTTCAGGTCAACACATCGAACTACTCGGTGGAGTATGGTCGGTCGGCCGGCGGGGTGGTGAACGCAGTCACAAAGAGCGGAACCAACGAGTTTCACGGAGAGGCTTACTTCTACGATCGCGATGCGGGATGGGGAGCAAAGAATCCGTTCACCACGCGAGCGGTCCAGGTCAGCTCGGCGCCGATCGCCTTTCAAAGCCAGGTGTTCAAGCCCAAAGACTGGCGGAAGCAGACTGGGATCGGCATCGGCGGCCCCATCATCAAGGACAAGCTTTTCTTCTTCTTCGCCTTTGACCAGTTTCTGCGGAACTTTCCCGGGATTGGAGCTCCTTCGAACCCGGGGTTCTTTTACAGCGTTCCGGCTGCGAGCGTGGCGACGTGCGGCGGAACGACTACAGCAACGGCAACGGGGGCTGCCTGCCAGCTCGCGGCAAACCTGAACGGCAGGCCTCTCGCCAGTGTCACAGCGGCGCAGTATGCGGCGGCGGTGACGACGTACACCAACGGCATTGCGGGGCTGAATGGGATTACCGGCACGACGCCGCGAACAGGCGACCAGAATATCTTCTTCCCGAAGCTGGACTGGCAGATCAGCGGCAAAAATCATGCCACCGTCGAACTGAACCGGCTTCGCTGGACCTCACCCGCCGGCATCCAGACCAGCACGTCGGCAATCAACTATGGGGTGGCCAGCTTTGGCAACGACTACGTCAAGGACACGTTTGCGATTGCCAAGCTGGATACCGCTCTCTCGGCTACCCTGAGCAATGAGATCCGCTACCAGTACGGCCGCGACTTTGAGTATGAGTACAACCAGGCGCCGACGGCGTATGAGCAAAACACGTTGCTTACGCCGCCGGGGTACACGAATCCGTATGGGATCCCGCCGAACGTCAATATCACCAACGCGTTTCAGTTTGGAACGGCTACCTTTCTGAATCGGCCGGCTTACCCCGACGAGCGACGGTATCAGATCTCCGACACCGCCAACGTCGTTCGCGGACACCACAACCTGAAGTTCGGCGTCGACTTCCTCCATACCGATGACCTGAGCCAAAACCTGTTTGCGCAGTACGGTGCGTATAGCTACGGCGGGCAGAACTACCTGCCGTTTGTCGAGTACATCACGGACCTGAACAAGAACAACGGATGTACGACGACCGTAAACAAGGTTGCGACACCGTCCGAATGCTACACCGGTTACAGTCAAGGCTTTGGTCCGCTCGGCTTCGACTTTCAGACGAAGGATTACGCGATCTTTGCTCAGGATGAGTGGAAGGTCAATCCTCGTCTCAGCCTGACTCTGGGGGTTCGCTATGAGTATGAGCAGCTGCCGGATGCCCAGTTGCCGAACCCGGAGATCGATCCTTTGATCAATGGCTCGACTTCCAGACTTCCGAGCAACAAGACGAATGTCGGACCTCGGGTCGGCTTTGCGTATGACGTGTTTGGGACGGGGGAGACCGTGCTGCGAGGCGGCTACGGGGAGTTCTTTGCACGGCTGATCAATTCGACGGTGTACAACGCGATTGCGCAAACTGGAAATCGTGGAGGGCAGCAGTCTATTGCGATTACGAACAGCGCTGTCCCAAGCGGTTCCGTAGGCGGCCCGACGTTTCCGCGAATCCTGAATCCAAATATCAACTTCAGTGGAGCGGCGGCGGTCTACTACTTTGACAGGAACTTCAAGCTGCCGGAGATTCACCAAGCGGATCTTACCGTCTCTCAGGACCTGGGCTGGAACACCTCCCTGGAGGTGACGTGGCTGGCGGCGTTTGGTCGGCGGCTGCCGGACTTCGTCGACACGAACCTGCCGGCGCCGAGTGGAAACATCTCCTACACCGTGGTCGACGGCACGGGCAGAGGTCCAATCGCGGCTGGGACGGTACTCCGATTTCCGTACTACGCGCGGTTGGCGAGCACCGCGAATGGGCGTCCGAACGCGGCTTACGGAAGTACGACGGACATCTTCAGCGGGGTGAACTCGAACTATGAAGGTCTGGTCGGGCATCTTACGCACAGATTTGCGTCAAACCTCCAATTCGACGTGAACTACACCTGGTCTCACGCGCTGGACTACGGGGAGAACAACACGACATTTACGAGCACGAACCTGCTGCTCGACCCACGGAACCTGCGAGCTGACTACGGCAACTCGAACCAGAACGTTCCGAATCGCCTCGTCATGTTTGCTGTTTACCAGACTCCGTCGCGGTTCCACGGCGTGCTTGGATATCTGCTCAACGAGTATGAGATTTCGCCGAGCTACTCCGCGCAGTCCGGCTTGCCGTACTCTTACAATGTTTCGGGAAGCACCGCGGGTCTGATCGCTCCGGGTGTGACGACGGCTGCCCTGGGGTCCTCGATCAACGGTTCGGGAGGGGCGAATCGGGTTCCGGGGTTTTCGCGGAACTTCTTTGAGCAGAAGCGCACCCAGGTGCTCGATGTGCGGCTTTCGAAGCGCTTCAAGGTCGCTGACCGAGCTACGGTTGAGCTGCTTGGGGAGTCCTTCAATCTGCCGAACCATCAGAATGTGACGAACGTGAACTCGTCGTCGTACGGATATGCAGCGGGAACGGCAGCGACGGCTACGGCTCCGTCGACACCGAATACGCTGACCTTCAACTCACTGTTTGGCAGCACCACGAACGTCAGCAACAACCTGGTATACAGCCCGCGCCAGGTCCAGTTGGGAGTTCGGGTACAGTTCTAAGGCTCACGAGCGAGACCATAGCAGCACGCAGGGCGACGGTCAGAACGTCGCCCTGCGTGCTGTTCTGACCCATAAGGGCTATTCCCCGTTTGCTGTCTCTGCATTAGTCTGCTTTCACCCGCAGTATGCCGAGTATCGGGGAAGCATGAACGATTCAGCTAGGTGCAGGAGTGGAGCCAGAGGCCTCGTGACTCGGCACACCCGCGCGGCGGGATATGCGGTGCTGCTAGGTCTCCTTTTCCTGTGGTCGTCGTCGCCTATTTTGGCTCAGAGTGCGACGACGGGCGCGATTCGTTGCCGGCTGCTGGATGATCAGGCTCGTCCTGTCATGGGAGCGGAGGTACAGGTTGTCGATCTGGCTAACGATCGTCGCCTCGATTTGCACTCTGATGTTGCTGGCGAGGTTGTGGCCGCCTCGCTGGAGCCGGCCGATTATGCGTTGGAGATCCGGTATCCGGGGTTCCGCGATGCGCACTTTCGCGGGGTGGCTGTTGCCCTGGGTGGAACGACGCGGGTCGAGGCGAGGCTTGCGCGGGTCACCCTCGAGACCAGTGTGGATGTGATGGCGGAGACCGCGAGCGATATTGACGACGCCTCGCCAGCTTCATCGACCGTCATCTCCTCTCCGGAGATTGCTCGTTTGCCGATTGATGGAAGACGCTGGCAGAGCTTCGCGCTGCTGACCCCTGAGGCGAACGAGGGATCTACAACCCAAGATGCCGGTCTGCTTAGCTTTCACGGGCTTGGGCCCACGCAGAATTCGAGCCGGATCGACGGTGGGGATGACGACCAGAGTTTCAATGCTGCGCCGCATGGGAGCGGCAGCGATTCAGGCCCGGAGACTGAAGAGGAGTCGCTGTCGGAGGGCAGGTCTCCCGCGAGCGCCTCCGGCCGGGACTTTTCCTCCGGCTCGGGTGAAGGTCGAAGGCCGGGCGCGGAGTTCACCTTCTCGCAAGCGGCTGTGCGGGAGTTTCGGGTGGAGGGTCAGAGCTACTCTGCCCTTTACGGGCATGCTGGCGGCGGCGTGATCAACACAGTCTCCAAGAGTGGGACCAGCACGCTGCACGGGTCCGCCTTCTACCTTGTGCGTGAGAGTGCCTGGGCAGCCAGGAACCCTTTCTCGGTTGCGACGCACTATAACGCCGGAGCGATTACGAGTGCGCTGGTAAAACCTGACGATCAACGTCAGCAGTTTGGCGGGACCATCGGCGGACCGATAGTTCCGACGCGGCTTCCGGCGCGTTGGTTCTACTTCTACGCGTTCGACGCGCAGAGACGCAGCTTCCCTGCTGTGTCGTCGCCGGAGAGCCCTTCCTTTTACGCTCTGACGCCCACACAACGTGCTCTGCTCGGCAACCGCGGCGTGACTGCGGCGAAGATTGATTCAGCTCTGAGCTACCTCGACAGCCTGACGGGTGTGCTGCCCCGGAGAGCAGACCAGACCGTCAACTTTCTCAAGCTCGATACGCAGGTGAATCCGAGGAGCCAGATCGGAGTTCAATATAACCGTTCCCGGTTTCGGTCGCCGGCGGGGTTACGATCCGCTCCCGTGGTGAACCGTGGGGTTCGGAGCTTCGGCGATCAGACGATCCAGACGGACTCGATCCTGGCACGCTGGCTTTACGCGCATCGAGCGGCTTTCTCCAACGAGCTTCGACTGCAGTACAACCGCGATCTGCACTCCGAGAGGGCGCAGGCGCCCCTGCCGCAGGAGCCCGCGATCGCGCCGGGCGGGTTTTCGCCTGAGATCGCAATTGGGCCGCAAGGTTTGAACTTCGGAACACCGGCGTCGCTGAGGAGGCGAGCCGCGCCCGATGAACATCGTATCGAGGTCAATGAGGTGGCGACGCTGGTTCTAGGACGCCACTTGGTGCAAGCGGGCTTTGGGTACAGCTATGTTCACGAGTACACCGACTCGATTACCAACACCTTGGGGACTTTTCACTACGACAGCGGCACGACAAATGGACGCGCCGGCGGCCTGGTCGACTGGATCACGGATTACACCTTCAATGTAAATACGTATCCCAATGGAGGATGTCCGACGATTCACTCCAAGGTCCATGACTTCTGCTTCCGGTCATTCTCACAGACATTTGGTCAGCAGACGACGACCTTCTCTACGCAGGAGTTCGCCGGCTTTCTTCAGGACCGATGGCAACCGCGTGAGACGCTCTCGCTCACGGCCGGACTTCGGTACGAGTACGAGCTCCTGCCCATTCCCGAACGCCCGAATGCGACTGTTGACTCTGTGTTTGCCGCACGCGGTGCAACAAGCGTCTTTCCGGAGGATCGTAATAACTTTGGACCTCGCGTTGCGGCTGCCTGGCAGCCCTTTGGGCAGCGCCAGGGTACGGTTCGAATTGCCTATGGGTTGTACGTGGGGCGGCTTCCCGGAGCTACGATCCGCTCGGCCTTCATCGACACGGGCCTCCCGACCTCGGTCACTCGGATTCGGATTTTGCCGACGGCAGTCACGAATTGTCCGCAGGTGGCCAATCAGGGTTTTGGTTATCCGTGCACCTTTGTCAGTGCTCCTTTTTCAGGCGTTGCCGGTACCACCTCGATTACGGTCTTCGACCGGCGTTTCCGACTTCCCATGATTCAGCAAGGATCTTTCTCTCTGGAGCGAGAGGTTGGACATCTCGCGACGGTGAGCGCGAGCTATCTGGTGAACGTGGATCGCCAGTTGGCGAACTCAGTCGACATCAATATCGCGCCTTCTACGGGGAGTCGAAGCTTCAGGATTCAGGGGGGAACGAGCACGGTCGGGGTTCGAGATGGCGACACGTTTTCGATACCGATCTACACGCAACGGGTGAGCAGCAGCTTCGGTCCCGTGACAGCGATCACTTCGAACGTAAACGCCACGTACAACGCGCTGGTGCTTGAAGCTCGCCACAGGAGCCGGAACGGCTTGGAGTTTCGGACGAGCTGGACGTGGTCCAAAGCGATCGACTTCGGCCAAAACTCGAGCGCCGTACCTCACACGAGCGGACAGCTAGACCCGTTCCAGATACGCTACGACAAGGCTCTCTCGGACCACAACTTTCCGCACAAGTTCATCGCGAGCGCGATCTGGGAGCCAAAGGTCGATGTGGCCTCTTCCGTTGGACAGTACCTTGCTGCCGGCTGGTCGATTGCGCCGGTGTTTCGCGAGGTTAGCGGCCGTCCCTACTCGTACAACATCTTTGGAGGCAGCCGCCTGCCGGGTGGGCACGAGAGCATTAACGGCTCTGGGGGGAACCTTTATCTTCCGACTGTGGGCCGCAACACGCTTCGTCTGCCGGACTCGGTGAATTTCGATCTTCGCGTGGGACGCGACCTGCCTCTTTCGGAGACTGTCCACCTCCGGGCGTTCGTGGAGGGCTTCAACCTTGCCAATCACGTGAATTACACGGCGAATACTGAGCGTGCCTTCCTGGTTGGAACCCCTGCTAACGGATATACGCCGCTCGTGTACCAGGATGCGGGGGCAATTGCCGCGGAAGGCCTGAATAGCCGTCCTTTTGGAACGCTCACCTCGTCCTCAGCGCAATCGAGCAAGGAACGCCAGCTGCAACTCGGGTTGCGGGTAGACTTCTAACAGCGGGTAGTTCCGGCGAGCGATGCAGCGGCGCTCCCGCATGCTGCGTTTGTGATTCGGGAGCGAGCAATGGGCCTTGGCGGCCTCATCGAGCACCATGCATACGTGGTAACCGCCACACTTACTTTTCTCGCGTGCACCGGTATTCCCATGCCGGTGTCGGCGGCGCTGTTGATCGCGGGTGCTTCTGCTCACGGTGGACACCTGAGCCTTTTCCATTTGCTGCCGCTCGTGTGGTTCGCGGCAAGCTTTGGCGACACGCTGCTCTATCTAGGCGGGCGATTTACAGGGTGGTGGCTGCTTGCGTTCCTTTGCCGACTGACCACGAACCCAGAGCAGTGCATTTTTCGCTCTGCGGGCTATTTTTACCGACGTGGACCGCATACTCTCCTGTTCGCTAAGTTTGTACCCGGGTTAGGCGCCATGGCCGCGCCGCTCGCGGGTTCGCTGAACATGCGACTTGGCCGTTTCCTTCGGCTGGATGCGGCAGGCGCGGTGATTTACACATCAACCTGGATTCTTACGGGTTACCTCTTCAGCCATTTTATTCACGATATTGAGTTTTGGATTGGAGAGGCCGGTCACGTCGCCCTGCTGGTTGTGCTCTCGCTCGTCCTGATTTACGCCGTGAGCTGGTTGGCCTTTTATCTCCGCGCCCGCCGTTTCGCGTTGATCGAACGAGTTGCGGCGGCCGCTCTACAAGAGCGACTTCAAACGTCCGATCCGGATCGTCTGGTCATCATTGCGGATGTGCGTAGCCACGGGTATTACGACCCGGGTATGCAGCGAATTAAGAATTCGATACGGGTCGAGCCACACCGGCTCGAAGAAGAGTTGATTGCTTTGCGTGAATTCATGGCCCCCGAGTGTGAGATATATCTTTACTGTTCCTGTATTCGCGAGGCCACCAGCGTCCGAGTTGCTTATATGATGAACCAGCGGAACTGCCAGACCAAGGTTATTGATGGTGGGCTTCGAGCTTGGATGAAGGCCGGTGGACCACTCGAGCCGGTTCCGGATCATGAGGTGGAACATCTCCCTCGCTTCGATTAGAGATGTTTGTCGTTCACGTCGCTTGTGGTCGACCGGCGACGGACTCATTACCCAGGGTGATGCTCACCTCGATACGACACTACCTCCTTCTGTGAGGCTCTGATCCGCGTTGCTGACGGCGCTGCGCACGCTTGCCGCGATCGCATAGCGCACGCTGGCGCTGGAGATCACGGTGTGATGCGGGGTATGCCGAACGGCTCCACCTGTGCGAGGTGTGACGTGGGGAGAGACAACGGTTCGGATGGGCTGGGCGATCTGATCGATCGGTACCGGGCTGTCATCGCGTGCCTCCGGAGGTGCAGCAGCGGTCAAGGAGGGCCGGTTGTAAGTCGCAGACAAGGACGGGTCGCTCTTCAAGCTGAATGGTGCTCCAGGAGCGACCTGGTCCGCGGCTTCGTGAGACATTGTTTGCGTGATCGAGATGAGAGCCTCAGCCTTCTGTTGATTCGCGGGCTTAGCAGAGTATCCCGCGCTGAGAAGGCCATAACGATCCTCACTATTGACTCCCCAGTAGGTCCAGCCAACCGCAGGATGAGTCCCAAGATAATCGAGAAGGCTAGCGAACCACTGACCTTCGGATCCCGGAACCGAGCTCTCGACGTCATCGTGGCCATTGGGCGTGCCGAACTCGCCGACCCAGACCGGAGCGATGCCGGCTTCGCTGACGAAAGCCCAGTGGCGACGCCAGAGGGAGGCAAGAGTAGCGGGGCTGGTGGACTCATTGAACCAGGGCTGAGCGTACTCGGAGGGGCCATACTCATGGGCGGAGTAGACGAGGCGATTCGCCACTGAGAGATGAACGGGCGAGCGGCGAACGCCCTCCAAGTTGCCGCCCCACCAGTAAGAGTCCCCCGCGTAGCTGTCTACGCCCTCGACGAAGATGAGCAGGCGAGGATTGACGGCGAGCACGGCGTTGCCAGCGCGTTGTGCTGCACGGTGCCAATCGTTGGCGCCGCCGCAGTCCCAGCAGGATCCGCCTTTCTCTGCATTATGAGGTTCGTTGCGAAGGTCCATTCCGATGACTGTAGAGTTGCCTTGATAGCGACGCGCGAGTGCGGTCCAGTCTCCGATCCAGGCAGATTCCGGGAACTGCGGTGTGTACCAGAGGCCGCTCTCCTGCGCGCTTGAGCCTGCTTCGGAGCGGTGGTTATCCAGAACGATCTTCAGACTAATCGTGCCGGAGTACGCAACGATCTTGTCGAGGATCTCCAGGGACGTGAGGTTATGGAGGTCGGTGTTGATTGGACCACTCACGTTGGAGAAGCTCACCCGGTCGGGCACGGAAGGCATCTCGATCATTTCGTTTGAGAAGGGGATGCGGATTGTGGTGTAGCCGTTCTGCTTGATCGTGCGCAGGATAACGCGATAGTCCTGGACATCGAGGCCACCTGGGACGGCCTGCCTGGTCTCAAAGCCACTCCAGTTCATGCCGGATATGCGGACGGGGCGACTGTGGGCGTCAAGGATGCGATTGCCTTCGGTGTGCCAGAAGTCGTGCGCTCCGGGCATCAGCTTGGCTGCTGGCCTAAGAATTGAGGAAGCTGCCTGTACGGGTTGGGCACCGTACATGAGCGCGTTCCAACCTTGGGGTAGAAGGAGAAGCACGCCTGCAGTGGCGAACAAGACAAGTATGAAAGCGAAGCGCTTCAGGGGTGCGGGCGATGATTTCGGGGAGGGTTTGCTCATGGAGAACGCTCCGTTCAAGTTGCTTCGACTATCGGCAGTGCCGGGGTATTCGCGAAGCAGTCTCAAATCAGGACAGCGGAGAGAGGGATTACGATCGCTTTGTCTCCCTGCCTCCTTCGCTAATTGCTTCCCCTAGTAGGGATGGAAGCAGTTGAGAGGCCACGCGAGAGTTCCCGAAACGGTCCCGTTGAAGATGAGATTGTGGGACAGCTGCGATACCCAGGTCTTCAGCCCGAAGCACGATCCGGGTATCCGTCCGGTGTAAGAACTCTTTCTCCTCTTTGAGCATTCCCGTTTTGGGAGCATGACACCCGGCGGGTACACTTCCTGCAGCATGATCGCGCATTTACGTGGCCTGATACTCGAGAAGCATCCGAACCAGACGACACTTGAGTGTGGCGGCGTGGGGTATGACGTGACGATCTCGGTGGGGACGTATGCGGCCCTTGGGCGGGTGGGATCGGAGGCTTCGCTGCATGTTTATACCCATGTGCGGGAGGATCAGATTGCGCTGTTCGGGTTTGGGGAGCGGCAGGAGAAGCGGCTGTTCGAGCGGTTGCTTACCATCTCGGGAATTGGACCGAAGCTGGCGATTACGGTGCTGAGCGGGATCTCTTCGGAGCGGCTGGTGGGGGCGATTCGGGCGCAGGACCACGGGACGCTGACGAGGATTCCGGGGGTTGGGAAGAAGACGGCGGAGCGGGTGGTTTTGGAATTAAAGGATAAGCTCGACGATCTGGTGGCGGCTATGCCGGAGGCGGATGGTGGGGGGCGGAGGTATGGGCCGGTGGCGGACGATGCGCTTTCGGCGCTGGTCAACCTGGGGTACGCGCGGCCGCTGGCGCAGCGTGCGATCGAGGCGGCGATCGGGAAGGATGCGGCGGTGGCGGGAGAGTTCGAGGTGCTGTTTCGGGCGGCGATGGCGGCGATACGGTAGGGGTCCCCCCCGGGGGGTACTCTTAGCTAAGTCCAATGATTCCTGCAGATCGACGAGCTGGGTCACCTAAAGTCTTCCAGGCATTGGACTTACGGGTAAAGTCTTCATTCCAAACGGGAAAAGAGGATGCTTGACGGCCGTGCGCGCCCCCTGCCCTGTATTCGCTTTGTTCCCCTGTATTTATTGTAGCGGGTGCGGAGGGTGATTACGCCAGGTGAGGGTTCGGAACAAGGAGCTTCGCTCGGGGGTTAACAAAAGGTGGTGGCGGGTGCGAGACGGAGGACCCTTGGCGCCGCTGCGCTTCGCTCGGATGACAGAGGTTTGGGGCGAGGTGGAGTTGTGGGTGGCGGTGAGGTTGGGGTGTTGTGGGATTGGCCCCGGGATCGTGTTTGCGATCTGTGCCTCTCCGGGGCCGGGTGGTGTGCAGGCGGCCCGTAAGCCGAATTCTGTTTTAGACGATCATTCCTCTAGGCGACGCATTACTGGGCCGCTCCAGCAACCTACCCGCAGGTTTCGGCTCCCTCTGAGCTTGCGCTGGTTGGGTCTCTTCGCCTGGGCGTACCGGGCCAGTACGCTTCGTGCCGCCTGAAGAGGAGCGACGCGATCCCTGCCTATTTGGTCTTGCTCCGTGTGGGGTTTACCATGCCGATCGACTTACGCCGGTCGCGGTGCGCTCTTACCGCACCCTTTCACCCTTACCTTCTCGACGCTGACGCGCCGAGCTTGGCGGTTTGCTTTCTGTTGCACTGGCCGTCCTGCCGCCTCCCGGCGGCAGTCCCGGACGTTATCCGGCACACTGCCCTTCGGAGTTCGGACTTTCCTCCCCCGCCCCTTCTCGCTTGCGCGTGGGGCGGCAGCGATCGTCCGGCCGCCTGCTTGGTTAGTTTAGCGTAGATGGGGGGCTGGGCTGATGGGGTGCAGAGGGGTTTGCTGGTGCGTGTGACGAGCGGGCGAGCATCGGAGGAGCCGGAGAGGTGTAGGGGAACTTTACGTGCGGGGAGGTTTTCGCCCGTTGTTGCCGATACGCGGACTTTGCAAGACTAATAGATCGTCTACGTCGGGTTCAGGGCGTGTCTGTTCGTGTGCTCGCTCCGTAGCGCAGGCCATCCAACAGCAGCTCAACCATTCTTCGCGCATAGACGGGCTCTTCGTCCTGAGGTCCCCGGCATAGGGTTGCGACGGCTCGCAGCAGGTCGTCGGCTTCGATGCCTGCGCGCACGATGTTCGCTGCAGCGGCCGCATCCAGCAAAGTTTTGAGTGCCGGCTGCAGGCGTTTGTTGAAGTAAACCGGCAAAGCCATGTACGCCGGGTCGCCTGAGTGGAGCGCTGCTGCAAGCCCCCGCTTCGTACCGATAAAGTCCACGTAGCGTTGCATCCAGCGAGCCAACGCTTCACCAGGCTCGTACTTGCTCGCGATCGCAGAGGCCTCATCCGCGCAAGCATCCACCTGGGTCTTAAAGACTGCCACGATGAGATCCGAGCGCTGCGGGAAGTGACGGTAGACCGTGCCGAGGCCCACGCCCGCCCTTTCCGCAATCTCACGGACCGGAGCGTCTACCCCGGACGTTCGAAAGACCTCCACAGCCGCCTGGAGCAGTGAACTCATCTTGCGCTGCGCATCGGCACGCATGCAGCGAGGTTTGCGCTCCTCAAGCTCCGGCTCGTTCGGTCGATCGGCAATTTTTCTTTTCATTACTCTTTTGTTGCAATTGGAACTTTGTTCCGGATACTATATGGAACATAGTTCCGGCTGCCCTCTAAAGCATATCAGGATGTCAGCCGCTGATTAGAAAAGGAGAATGACATGTCGACGAAAGTTTGGTTCATTACGGGAGCTTCTCGGGGTTTTGGACGCGTTTGGGCCGATGCCGCGTTGAAGCGTGGGGACAAGGTGGCAGCGACAGTACGCAGCTTGGCAAGCATTGCCGATCTCAAAGAGAAGTACGGCACTCAAGTTCTCACTTTGGAGCTCGACGTGACCAATCCCGATCAGGTGAAGACGGCCGTGGCACAAGCTCACACTCACTTTGGAAGGCTCGATGTCGTTCTGAACAATGCAGGTTATTCCCTTGTAGGCACGATTGAGGAAGCTAGCGCGGACGATGTTCGAGCTCTGTATGAGACGAACATCTTCGGCACACTGGCTGTGATCCAAGCGACCTTGCCGTTGTTGCGAGAGCAGGGCGGAGGTCACATCCTCGGTGTATCGAGCGGCCTGGGTCATGTGACGATGCCCGTGATCGGCTATTACTGTTCCTCAAAGTGGGCCTTCGAGGCGATCCACGAAAGCCTGGCCGCAGAGGTTAAGCCTTTCGGAATCAAGGTCACAATTATTGAGCCGGGCGGCTATGCTACCGAGTTTGGGAGCCCAGAGTCTTTGAAGTTCGCAGCGGGGCTCGACATTTACGCGGATATGAAAGCGCAGTTGTTCCAAGGCCTCAAGACCATGGAACGAGGCGATCCGAAGGCGACGCCCGAGGCCATCTTCAAGATTGTGGATGCGGAGAACCCACCGCTACGGCTTTTTCTCGGCAGCCACAATTTGCCCTGGGTGCGTGCCGCCTATGCGGAACGGCTAGCAACCTGGGAGGCTTGGGAGTTTGTTTCAAACTCAGCCCAAGGTCAATCAAAGTAGAGACCCTTTGAAAGTTGCGAACGCACTATACCCTGAGCCGAGGGGAAGTGCGGTTGCATAGCGCCCGTAATCCGTACCACGGGCTAAAGGCCATAGGAGATGACCATGCAGAATAAGTCCGCCACAGCCGCTACCGGGGTCAACGAAGGAATCGTTTTTCAGGATCACGCAGCGATCGGTAAAGCCGAAGACATACCGGTCAGCGCATCTGCCACGCCTGTCGTCTCTGTCAGTCCGGTGGTGTTGTCCGCTCCGGGTCGCGGCGGCGATGTGCAGATCGATCTGCAGATACGAGTTTCCGCGCCGACAGCTGGCCGCGACCTACCCATCCTCCTCCTCTCGCATGGCCAGGGAGGGTCGAACCATCTCTCCTCGTTGAACGGCTATGGTCCGCTGGTTAATTTCTGGGCTGCTCACGGATTTGTGGTTATCCAGCCCACTCATCTGAGCTCGAAGACTCTAAGCCTCGACCCAAAGACCTCCGGGGCGCCATTTTTCTGGCGGTCCCGCGTAGAAGATATGACCCTCATACTCGACCATCTCGACGATGTCGAGGCTTCCGTTCCTGAGATCCAAGGGCGCCTGGACCGAAGCCGGGTCGCTGTCGCCGGGCATTCCATGGGTGGGCACACGGCAGGTATGTTGCTGGGCGCGCAGCTGACCGATGAGGATGGAATGAAAGTGGATATGGCTGAGCCGCGGATTAAAGCGGGTGTGCTGCTTACCCCACCCGGCAATGGCGGTGCTGATCTCGCCGGGCTTGCGGTGGGGATTCCTTTTCTGCGGCACCCTAGTTTCGCCGAGATGACAACGCCCACTCTCGTGGTGGTGGGCGATAGCGACGTGAACCCTAACCTGACGGTTCGGGGTGCGGACTGGCATGCCGACCCGTATTTTCTGAGTACAGGCCCCAAGTGCCTGCTTACGATCGTTGGCGGCGGGCATCTGCTCGGCGGAGTCTCTGGATACGATGCGGCTGAGACGACGGATGAGAGCCCCGAACGAGTGGCTACGGTCCAGCGGCTTACCTGGGCCTACCTCCGCAGCGCACTCTGCCCGGAAGACTCCGCCTGGACCGTGGCATGTGCTGCCTTGGCTGAGCTTAAGGAACTGGGCCGGGTCGAATGCAAATGATGGTCTGAGAGGCGGAGGGCCAGCGGGGTTTAGTCAATTTGCGACCTTCCGTGTCGCTTCGGCCGTTTCGATTCTGCGTACCGACCCGTGGTGAGGTATGTCCGTGCGCGTAGCCGGCATCGACAAACGCGTCCATCGTACCTGGGGTTCAACGGCTAAATGGCTGGCGATGTGTCGGCTAGACGGCTTTGCGTTGGAAGGTGGTTTTTTTGGTGTTGGCGAAGGAGTCTTTGGCTTTGGAGGAGGCTAGGGATTTTCCGGTGAGGGGTTTGGCGCCGGTTTTGATTTCCGCGGCTTTGTCGCGGGCGGCCTGGAGTTTCTGGGCTTTTCGGCCGAGGCCGCCGATCTTGAGGGCGCCTGGTTTGGGGATGAGATCGCTCATGGGGAAATTTTCTCACGGCAGGGGCAAGGGTTGTGGGTCTTGAGCAGCGGGTGGGGGCGGGTCGGGTTAGAAGGGGTTGGGTTGGTTGGAGAGGATTTGTTTGCCGCCGGACCGGGCGATGAGGAAGGTTTGGCCGGGGAGTTTGGGGGTGTGTTCGGGTTCGGTCCAGAGGAAGACGCGGCGGTTGCCGGACCAGAGGAGCTGGATGGAGAGGTTGTCCTCGAAGATGGGTGGGGCGTCGGGGAAGAAGGAGCCGTACCAGAGGTTGGAGGAGCGGCCGTTGAGGATGTGGAGGGCGGTGTCGGGTTGGATGCGGGGGCCGGCGGGGGTGTCGATGTAGGTGGGGCGTTGGAGGTAGAAGGCGAGGGTGCTTCCGGCTTCGTACTCGCCGTTGATGACGAGGATGTCGGGGAAGCGGGAGCCGGGGGGGTTGAGCTGGGGTTCGAGGGCGGCGGCGAGTGGCTGGGAGGAGAGGACGGGGGCAAAGGTGCGGAGGCCGGTGTGGGCGGCGAGAAGGAAGAGGACGGCTCCGGCGGCGAGGGTGAGGTTGGCGGTGTGGGGGCGGAAGTCTCGGCGGAGGCGCCAGGAGAGGAGGGTGCTGGCGAAGAGGGCAGCGGCGGTGAGGGCGAGGGGGAGGCGGAAGGCGCCCATGGCGGGGCCGGTGAGGTCGAGGAGGTGGCCGAAGGAGAGGGCGTAATCGGCGGGGTGTTGTTTGAGGAGGACGGCGAGGTCGAGGTTGGGGTTGGGGGTGCGGCTGTTGAGGGCGAAGAAGGCGGCGGTGAGGGCGGCGGCGGAGCCGAGGATGAAGACGACGAGGGAGATGCGCAGGCCGGCGCGGAGGCGGGGGTTGGGGATGGCGAAGGTATCGGCTTCGTCGGCCTCTTCGTTGAGCCAACCGGCGAGGAGGAGGATGAG